>ERZ1292644.609-Hain-H14-01um-R2-609-length-23099-cov-8_pt1 | contig 13553 bp, 11 predicted proteins | sample MGYA00564402_ERZ1292644 | MGnify/ENA primary metagenome ERZ1292644 (study PRJEB36523, sample SAMEA6512644) | groundwater metagenome | collected 2019-01-09 | study: AquaDiva: Metagenomics assemblies of 32 groundwater samples
AGGCTCTGGACCAATTGACGCAGGAAACGACCAGGTGGCTTCAGCGTATTGCTGAGGCGGTGGACACGACGGCAGGATTCCGTGGCGAACCGGCGTTTCACGCGAATGTCAATGCGAAGGACAATCGTCTCATGCGGGTTGGCGTCCCAACAGAGGAAACGGATGCGCAGCTCAAGGGACTTGCCCTGGGGCGTGCGGCATTTAACGTTGAATCATGGGATGCCAAGGGACGACCGATTATCAATCTTCCAAAGGAAATCAGCCCACAGAATTCCACCGCCTCGTTGAGCCAGGGACAGATCCGCTCGTTGATTAAAGAGATGCTCCGCGACGCGCTAGACACGCTCTCCACCACAGCAACCTTTACGATTACGGGGACTGGTTTCGCTGTAAATCCCACCGGGACGGCACGCTATGTTCTTATTGAGGACTTCGTTTTGCTCTTTCTTCCGGAGTTGACCGGTACAAGTAATGCTGCCACGTTTACCCTCACTGGATTGCCAGCAGTCATCACGCCAACTCGTACGTCAAACCATGTTGTTGTCTTGACTGATGGCCAGGGTGGCGCGACTGACGCCTATGGTCTTTTACGGCTCACAGCAAGTTCGTCCACGATTACCATGATTTCTCCTACGACATCAGACGGAAGCTGGACGACGACCGGAACAAAGACGCTCTATGCGACATCAATACCCTACTCGCTTGTCTAAAATGTTGAGGACACTCCATGCCGTTTCTTTTGGAAAAGATTGAAAATTTCATCTCGGGGTGCTTTCTCGTTGGCCAACCTGATTCGATCCCCGAGGGCAGTCTGCGTCGCGCGGTCAATGTCCGTATTGACCGCGTGTACCGTTCCGTATGTTCTCGGCCAGGCACCACACGCCTCACCTCTTCGGTTATCGCTGGCCCCATTGTCTGGCTCTCAAAACTTTTTGGGGTGAGCGTTGACTTGAGTTATTACCAGATTGGCACGTTTGTCTATCGCCTGACAGACGCGTGGACAGGCCCAGACAATATTGTGACCGTCGGCTCGCAGGTCATTTCTTCCGTCAACTATATCGACGGCGGGGGCAATCCTCAGAAATACTTGGCGAATAATAGTGTCGCACGCAAAGATAACAGTATCACAGGCATCACCACTATGGGCATTGCGGCCCCCGCCGCGGCCCCCACCGCCGCAACACTCGGGACGAGACATCTGACGCTCATCGATAGCCTGGGTTCCATCGTAGGATGGACGGCGTCCGGAGGAGCGTCTGCCCTCGCAGTCGAACCCACGATTGTTATCAGCGGGCAATCCATGACCTTCACTGTCGCCGTGGACTCACTCGGTGATGTGGCCGCTGGCTTTGTCGTGCCTATGAACCTCGATACGTTACCAAGCGTGATTGAAACGCCTGCGATCTTTGTTGGCAGTGGGCTCAATAATATGAGCCCCACGGGAACGTATACCGGGACGGCAGCCAGTGCCGTCTTTGACGTCCAGATTGATAGTGTCGGCACCACTGATACCTTCCGGTGGCGACAGAATGGAGGGGCATATACATCGAACGTGGCTATTACGGCTGCAGACCAAAACTTGGCGGATGGGGTGATAGCCTTTTTTGCGTCAATCGGTGGGCATACGCTCAATGATCGCTGGGTCATTTTTGCCCACAATGCGGACACGGTGGTCAAAGACGATGACTGGATACGCTTGTGGGTGCGCATTGACCGACCCGAGCGTCTCGTCTATATGCAGATAGATTTTGACCTCGACACGAGCACCGTCGCAAATGCGTTTCGGACCAATTTCTATAGCGTGAGCCTCCCATCGCTCACGAGACTTACCCAGGGACGTGACCAGTGGACAGAACTGAAAGTGCGGAAAAGTGAGTTTACACGCTATGGCGAAAATGCCGCCTTAACCTGGGCAGCAGTCCGTGCGGTGCGCTTTAGCTTTCTGACAAATAGCGAAGGGGCCATCGTCGTCTATGTAGACCAACTGCAACTTCAGGGGGGATTTGGGATTGAGGGTGACTATCAATACACAGCCCTGTACCGCAATAGCACCACGCGCGGCAAGGGGAACCCGGCACTCGATAGTAACAATGTTGTCCAGTACACGACCAAACTCGCTGTCGCACGCCACCCAGTTATTCTCAACGTGACAAATCTTATCGAGGGAGGGTCTGCCCATCCAGGCGACACGCAAATTGACCGTATCTGGGCGTACCGTAAAGGCGGCGCACTTACAAGCATTTTGCGCACTCTCGATGCTCCGGACACTGTGTCGCATGCCATGGATACCACCGCAGATAGTGCCCTGCTCGCCACAACGCTGACACTGGAAATTGATAACAACATGCCCCCAACCGGGACGACGCGCATCCTGTTTGGCCCTGATGCCGCCGGCCATCTCTTTCTGCTTGTCGATGGCCATCGTTTGTATTTTTCCAAGGCCTTTGACGCCAATGAGAATCGTGCGGAAAACTGGCCAACGCTCAATTTTGCGCTTATAGGCGATGGTTCCCAGATTGCCCGTGCCGGGATAGCCCAGGATACGAACGTGTTTGTCTGGACAGAAGCGCAAACATATTTCGTGCAGGGGCAAGGCGCGGATACATTTCTGCCCGTGGCGGTTCCGAATAGTCGTGGGATTGTGGGGCAGTTTGCCGTCACGTCCGGGGCAGGCCTGATCTTTTTTGTGGCACCAGATGGCATCTATGAGCAAAGTGGAACCGGGCAACAGCGCAAACTGACCTCGGCGATTGATCCGTTCTTTGCCGGCGAGACGATTGATGGACAAACTCCGATTAATACCGCCGCGTCGGCCCTGGCCGAAATCCGCCTGGCGTTTCACCCTCATCCTTACGGCGCGTATATCATCATGCTCTATCCGGCAAGTGGAAGTGCAACGCCAAACCGACAATTAGTCGTCAAGCAAAACCTCCAGACCGGGGAATTTACCGACTGCTTTTTCGATAGCCGGAGTGCGTTTAATCCTACGGCACTCTTCCTGGACCATGAAGACAATCAGTTGCTCTGCGGTGGCAGTGATGGCCATGTGTATACACTCGAAGATCGCGCCGTCAGTAGCGACAATGGCATTGCAATTGCCTGGCAGGCGCGGACCAAGAGCCAGGACCAGGGCAACCCATTTCACAATAAAACGTACAGCGAAGTGACCACTGAGGGGAATACGAACGGACAAAATGTTACGATAGCGATATTCTACGATGATAATGCATCGTCAGTAATATTATCCGGGGTGTTTTCTACGTCAGCCGCAACCAGTCAATTGGGCTATGCTACGGAAAGCGCGACGACAAAGCACAAGAATGCCAGCCTGGATGTCAGTGGAAGTACGACTTCTCAGGTCATCATCACCCGCTTTGGTCTCCAATACTTGCTGCTTCCACAGCCAAAAAGAATACACGATACTGATGAGATCACGTTTGCAACACTCCACGAACTCCGGAAAATCTTGCTGGACATTGATACGAGCGAGAGTCTCACACTGACAACGTACATAGATGGCGCATCAACGAATGTGCAAAACGTGGCAGCGACAAGTGGAAGGCAGCGTGTCGATGTGGAGTTCCCGTTGGGTATTCGCTCGAAAAATTACCGATTTACCCTTGCTGGGAATCTCTACGACTTGTATCAAGCCACGGCGCTCTGGAGGCCCGAGCCGGAGGATGTTTTTCTCTGGGATTCTGACGAAATTTCTTTTCCCGATGTCACGTTGTGCAAACGGCTCAAGGCAGATATCCACGCACTTGCCAACGTGACCATTACGCTCTATATTGATAACGTCGAAGCCGATACGCGACCGCTTTTCACCACAAATGGCCGACGGCGTATCAATCACCAGTTTCCTGCCGGCATGAAAGGCCGAGTCTTTCGTCTTCACGCGGTCAGCGCGTCCAGGTTTCAAATCTGGGGGCTGACCATGGATGTCAAAGCAATCGGGAACATCCATGGCTATGCGCCCGTCACCATGCTTGGAAGGCAGGCGCAACTCGTGACGAGAGCCATTTTGCAGGCGGCGTGAGAAGCAATTTTATCTGCAGAATAGGAGCAAGCATGGAAGAGATTGACATCCAGAACAAGCTCGCTGACTGGCAGCGCCGCATGGATAAGAAGAAGGAACACGAACAAAACGAAGCACGTCTAGCAGCAGAAAAGAAACAGCGGCAGTACGAATTGCAGCGGACAGGACGTATAGTTTCGGCAGGCCATCCAGCGTAGGAGCGGTGAACATGGGCATCTTTTCCAATCCTTTGTCGGGGATTCTCGCCACAGGTTTCCAGCCTTTGCGTCTCTTGCCAGGGCCTCTCAAAAACGTTGCCCACCCTGCGCGCCTTTTACCAGGGAAAGCAGGGAAAATCCTTGATCCTGGAAGCATTTTGATAGAGGATGACCCCCAAAAAAAGAAACCACCGGATCCCCCATTCTCGCTTGAAAGCAATAAGGCATTAGCGAGGCAGTTAGCCCTAGACACTATCCCTCCACGCCTTGCTCAATTCCAGGAAGGCCTCACGGCCCTGACGGAGCTCTCGAATGCCTCGCCGCAGGCACTGACCCAGCGCCTTGCGCCACAAATTGAACAGGCACGGGCTGCGCTCCAGCAAATGTTCAAACAGGTGTCCACACGTTTTGGCCCATTCGGTGGTGGGCAGGCGCAGCGAGAAGAAGCCCGGGGCGCTGAAGCGATTGGGGGGCAACTGGCACAATTCTTCAGTCAATTGCCAGAGCAGGCGCGTAATGCCATTATCCAACTGATAGAGAATTTTCAAATTGTCCCCCAACCGGCCACGCCGATTACGCAGGTTACTTCCCAGCCGTTCAACCCGGCATCAGTCACGCAGTCCATAGCAGGAGGGGCAGAGCTAGGAAAACTCGGGGTGCGTGCGTATAAAGGCTTTTCTCCCCCTCAGAGCGCTTCAATACTTCCAAATCAAGGGACGTCCAATCCATTCGCAGGAGAAATATGAACACCACAACGGCCCATGCGCACATCAGCATAGATGTCGCGCCATCTGTTGAAACCTTGCGCTTGCTCTGGCAACAATTTGAGCGTGATCCATTGCGTCCAATGTTATTGGCAGATACGACAGCCTTTCTCAGCGCCCAGCATTTTTGTGCGGCAGTCGGCAACACCATTCTTCCCTTTGTACCGCATGTTGATGGAGCGCCGGCGGGCATGGCCTGGCTTTATGACGTGGCGATGGTCACGCCGAAAATGATTCCGGTCTCAGCCTTTCTTGCTGTGTATGTCCTTGAAGCCTTTCGTTCCAAGAATATTATTCACGAATGCGCCTCAGAGTTTTTGGACATCGTCAGGGGATATGGCCTTGAGCAGCTTTGGGCGGAAGTGCGAACCGATAATGTCGCGCCGCAGTATGCCCTGCGGACGTTTGGCTTTGAGCAGGTGGCGGTGTTGCCATCGTGGAAGCGCTATGGCGGTGTATGGCAAAACATGGTATTGTACCGCCGAACGCTGGGCGTCAGGCGCGTGCGCGGGTGCTGGCGCACGTCGCCTGCGCGCCCTTGTTCGGGCGATAGAGCCGCCTAAGCCGGTGGATGAGTTGTTTGTTGTAATGCATGCGCCTGACGCCTTGCCTCTTCAAGGGAGTGAATATGTGTTGTGACATCATGGAAATGAGAAACGTCCTGGGCAATAGCCAGCCCAGGCAAGGTATCGCCTACAACACGGTTGGGGTGGTAAGCAGAAACGATACCAAGGATGTGCACGTCTCCACTGGCTATCACATGGAACACAGGTCCGCCACTAACGCCGTTGATAGCGACGCCGTCAATGAGATAGGCGCGGCGAAACTCCTGCCACGCACTGATATTTCCCGAGAAGAAGCAGAGAGTATTGGGGGCAATAGCAGGAAAACCAAGCCATCCGATCTCCGTGCCGATATCGACGAGTTGGCCTTGTGGCACGAGTGCTATGGGGACCTCTGGAACCTGAAGCTGGCTTTTGAAAAACAGCATCGCCGCTGAATCAGTCGTACTGTATTTTCCAGAGGAGACCAGTAATGGACGACGGCGAAGACGACATGGGTTCTACGACCACCAGCGAGACCGAACTTGAACTGACCCCGGAACAATTATCGGCGCAGCGTCTTGGGCTCAACGTCCTTGACACCACGCTCCCGAATCAGGCGATGCAAATACGGCGCGCGCTTGCACTTCTCCAGCCGCAAAGCGATGTCGTAGCGCAGGGCCCCAGAGAGGCCATAGCTGGGCCTATAGGGACCGCATCAAGCCTTGTACGGCGCGCGCTTGGCACCAGCCTGACGGAAAGGGGACTGCCTGGTTCTGTCACCGCTCCTGTGGTGGAGAATGTGCGTCGTGTTGATGACGAAACCCTGAACGCATCACGCAATCAGTTTATCGATAGGCTCATGGCCGGAAGCCCTATCCAATTATTTCGGCCAGACATTGGGCGTTACCTTGTTGACCCAAACAAGGCAACACAAACAAGCACGTCGAAACAAGGCACTGGGGGGCAGGCCACGCAATATGCGGGGCTGGCTGTTGGTATTGCGAGCGTCGTCATTGCGGCTATATGAAACTGCAAACTCTTCTTTCTACACGTCGCCAGACCTGGCGACGTGCCCATGAACAATTGGATCTTACGCTCGGTCGACAGTATAGCCTCTACCATGACGACGCGGCCGTCGAGGCCGCCCATGTGCGCGGCATCTTGCAGATGTTTCTCTTTGCGCCGGACGAGAAGGGGCATGTAGACACATTCTTGACCATGTGCAACTTTCCTTCCGACGCACATGTCCTGGACTGCGGGTGTGGTACGGGCGACATGGCGAGCCTCATCCGGCACCAGCGTCCCGATGTACGCCTCACACTCCTCAATACAAGCATGGCGCAACTGCGGTGCTGCGGCACGCACACACTCGTCGCAGGAGATATGCACGCACTCCCATTTCCAGCGGCGTCATTCGATGCGATGCTGCTGTGTTATGCGCTAGGGTATGGCGCGATAGACCTCGTGCTGAGCGAAGCGGCTCGCGTGCTCAAGCCTAGCGGGACATTGGTCGTCACAGATATGGTCGCAGAGTATGGAAACGCTGAGGCCATTTTGTTACTTTTGGGGTACAAGTGCTATACGTGTAGTCGTCTTCTCAATTCTGCGCACCGCCATGGATTGTTTGTCTGTCACGAAAGCGCGGTGCCAATCCTGCATCCCATGGTGTCTTCTTTGTGGCCAGAAGAAGACTACCAAGAATTATTTCGTGATATCGTGCCCAAGATGATCATTTTTACGCGAGGGGAATCGTATGCCACCATGCCACGACAAAATTGAAACCGCACTGGACCTGCTCGAAACCATTTTTCAAGACCATCAGTGTATTGTCCTGTGGGGTTCTTCAGGAAAAGATAGCACGGCGTTGTTACATCTCATGCAACCCTGGCGAGAGCGCGTGACCATCATTCATAACCAGGTTGATGGCGGCTGGCCAGGCAGTACGGAAAACTTATTAACCCTCGCAGTTTCCTGGGGTTTCAAGCCTCCCATACTCACACAGCCGGTTCTAACCTTTGATGAGTATGTGGCGCAGTTTGGGTATCAAGCCGAAGTGATTCCCACGGAATACGATACGCTCGTCCAGCCACCGTCGCCGTTTCAGTCCGGATCAGTGCGGGTGTCTTCGTGGTGGCACTGCACGCTTCTACGGCAAATTCTTCCGCTGGCCCAGGCGACACTCACGCTTGGAGCCGATGCGGTCCTGACAGGCTCGCGCGCAAGTGATGCCCCAGGGTTTGCCGCGATGGGCGAGTGGACGGATGCGGGGCAAGACCTTCTAGGCTTTATACGGTATAATCCATTAACGCACTGGACGACATCAGAGGTCTACGCGTATATCGACGAGAAGAATATTCCGCTGCCGCCCCACTACCAGTGGAAACGGGCGGCGGGGGATCGGTACGAATTCCCGGATTGCCTGCGCTGCACATGGCAGCCTGAGCACTGGACGCTCCTCAAAGAGCAGTATCCCGAGGTCTATGCGGAGCATTGGCCTGAGACGAAGCACGTCTATGAGGCGTTAGCCTCGCAGCAGTGGGAGTATACGAAGCGGTTGATGAAGGTTATCATTAATCATGCCTGAATCTTGTCATGATCCCCATGGCTAAAGCCAGGGGCTTTACGGAGATCTCGGTGACGATGGGACAGGGGAAACGATGTATTCCGACGCCTGGATAGCGGAAGAATTTGCCGTCAGCCTCCGCACGGTGGCACGATGGAAGTGCACCCATGGGATCACTACGTCGGGGTTTTCAAAGGTCCAATATGCTGTCTTCAGCGAGGTGTATGGGCCAAAGATGGAGCTTAAACGTCTACGGGAGCAAGCCCGCAAGGCCGGTATGTCTCCGCACGCAGCGGCAGAGAATGTTAAAAAACTCTCTCAGCGCAAGCTGACGTCGGACGGCACGCCAGATTTTGAGGCTATCAGCGCCCATATCGCGCGCCGTAAGAAGAAAGCTGAGGATAGCCCATGGCCGGCCTAGACATCGCACAAGGCATCCTGGCTGGGCTGTCCGGCTTGGCGCAAGTGCTCAACAAGGGCGCGGAGCAGCGACAAACGCAAGACCTTGAAGCCGCAAAGCTGCTTACAAGCACTGGCGATTACACGTTTACGCCAGCAACAACCGTCAAGCCTCCAGGAATCGCTGGCGCCATATTTGGCACTCCGCCTACAGGCGTTGGCGGGCACCCCCTTATCACGATAGGCAATCGTCAATTTATTCTTCAACCCTATGGCACTATCAACGAACGCCTGGGAACTGGAAAATCTAGCCTGCCAGCGGGCCTCTCTGGGGTCACTACGCCTGGGGCTCCTCCGGACCTACGCTTAACGCCAGAAGCGCTTGTTCCGGAACCAGCTGTACAATATCCGAAGCCGTCTGCGGCATTGACGTCACAAACGACTCGGCCCATACAACTTCCTGACCATTTACAAAAAATCCTTCAAAACTACAACAAACTGTCGCCAGAAATACAAGATCAGATTGATACATATGTGACGGCCTATGCAAAACAATACCGCGTGCCCATCGCAGCAGCCTATGCAGTCATGGCACGGGAGTCGGCGTTTGATCCTTCAGCCGTGAGCGAATTTGGCGCCAAAGGACTCATGCAAGTGATGTCTGGCACAGGGCAAGACATGGTTGGGACACAAGCCAATTTATTTGACATTGGAACGAATATTCAAGCCGGCATCAAATATCTTGGCCAGCAACTCAGTGCTTTCCCCACCTTAGCCAAAGCGCTTTCTGCGTACAAAAACGGGCCGGACAGTCCCCAAACCACCGCAGATGCGCTCTCAAAAGGTTCGCAGTCCTATATTCAAGATGTGCTCGCCTTAAACAATTATTTTTCTCAGATCTTGTCCGGAGAACCTACGGCCCATGCTGCTGAACCACAGGCACCATCAGCATTGGGCTTTGCTGGCCCTGGCGCTACGGCTCCACCCGCCACCGTGTCACCAAGCCCCTCCTCTCCGCCCCCGGCACTGCCTCCGCAACGGTCACTTGGCGCTCCAGTCGCCCAACCAGCTGTCCTGCCTTCTCCGCCCCCGGCGATTGCTACCTCAGGGCAGGGGCAACCACCTGTTGCGGCACCAGCAGTTCCAGTGACGACAATTCCAGTGGCCGAGCCTCCGCACACCCCGGCCCAGCAACTCACCGCGAAGGCCGTAGAAAAAGCCCGCCAGTCCCCAGGGCAGGTCATCGTGGATACGTCATATGGTCCTATGTTGCTTTCGCTCGTGCCACAGCTTGAAAAAAACATACACGATGCGGGTACGCTCTATAGGAACAACCCAAAAGGCAGAATTGCCTACAAGGAAAGCATCCGCGAAGCGTCCAAAGATCTCGTGGCCCAGACCGAAAGATTTGTGGCTTACCGCGACGCAACCGCCAAAGCCCACCCCTACGCGACAACCCAACTCCGACAGGCGAGAAACTGGGGCGAGCTGAATGCCATGGCAGAAAGTATCGACCCCGGCGCCGTGCAACAGCACATGTATGCACGAGTCATGAACGTTGCCTCCAGGGCAGGAGACCAGAAGCAGTTGATTGCGCAGGCGATTGCCCAGTACGCTGCGCTCGGCATGACCGATGCGATGCAAAAACGGGTGGAGGCTGATTCGGGGTATGCAGGGTGGGTAAAGACACAGGAGAAACGACAACTAGGAGATATAGACTTTTTGCAGGCGCAACGCAAAGCTACCGACCCCACCATCCGTCGTGGAGAAGTAGAAAAAGCCACCGCAATCGCCCGAGCCCAAGAAGCCGAACGGCCTTATGGGACCGACGCGTTCAAGCAAGCGGCCGACGATGTGCTCGCACGGGCGAAGAGTGAAGGGACGTTACCTCCTACCGCAACCATTAAAGACTTAACGCTTACGATGCGTGAGAATGCCCATTTGATTGAAATCCAACGACAAGGGCTCATAAAACAGGCAACGGCAAATATCTTATTGGATACCCCAATTCTCAGGAAAGAAGATCTCACCGGCTATATGAATCCTCTGACTGGGCAACGGGCGCGTATTGGGATGAGTCCGCGAGTAATAGCCAATAGTGGGATGATACCGCTACCTCAGAAAGCACAAAGTACCCTTGATCTTCGCCTTGAAGCCAAACAACACTTAAAAAATCAACGACTCTTAGCCTTTGGAGGCACAGATACAGATGGGATAGTGAATGGTATCCCAGGCGAAATCATTCATGGATTCTTATCTGACAAGGCGCCAGAAGGGATAGTCTCGAGGGCAGGGGAAACAGTCAGCATGCGGCTCAAGGCGCTTGGGCAACAGGAGCGTGGGCGATTGGTCACGGTCTTTGACCGGAATCAACAAGGGTTTGCTCCAATTATGGGGCGGGGGATTGGTGCAGACGCGGGGCATTTCACTGAAAATGATCGACTCTTCGCCACAGGCATGACCGGTATCACAGGGCTACGAGGGATGACGCTTACTGATGCCAGAAAAACTATAGAGACTCAATTTCGTATCCTTGATGCTACGCTCGATAACGCTATGACGCGAGCCATTGGTGATCCTGCAAGCCTGGCATGGCATGGGATGCCGCCACCTTTAGGCACAATCCCGGCGGAACAGTCACCTGGGGCGAAAGCAAAAGGAACGCCTTCCGATGCCACGCCACAGACGGCAAAGGAAGAAGCACAAAAGCTTTTCGATAAGTATGCCCCACAAGTGGGAGCAACTCCCTGATGGCAGAAGCTGATGCGGTGTGGGAACATATCTTCAATCTACGCAGAGCCGGACAATTACCGCCCGACGATGAGGCTGTGTTACAACGAGCCATCCAGGGTGGCGAGGTGCCGCAACGCTTTCTCGGCGAGCAACCTGCTACCGCCGCTACGATTCCCCCGGACGTTGGAGCCGCGGGACACACCGTTCAGGAAATACCACAACTTATCCCATATGGCGCGATGGCAGTCCAGGAAAGCAAGCGCCCTGCCGCCCCGCATACGCCTTCCGGGGTTCCTTCTTTTGTTGCTGCTGCGCCATTGCCATACCCAGAAAATCCAGTAGAGATCCCGAAGTGGCTCGTTGATGAATATGGGCCTCCTATCATGTCGTATGCGCCTCCAGTCATTGCTGCACTCCTAACGCGGGGAAGATCACTCGCCGTCCAGGCTCCTGCTATCGGGACGGCAACAGGACTGGGGCAGTTTGTGCGAGAAACTGCACTGGAAATCCCGGCGACGGGAACCCCAGAGGCCGAGGGCAACTACGGCCCTGCGGCACGACGGGCAATACGCACAATGCTCACTGTTGGGGGAGCAACCGCTGGCGGCGGCGTACTTGGGCCAGTGGCAGCAGAGGCAACGCTCATAGGACGTGCGTCGCGTGGTACGCAGGCCGTTTTTACAACTGGGGTAGGCGCCGGCGTGGGGTCGCTTGCTGCTGAGCCATTCGCCCCAAGCGGAAGGCCCATCGAAACGGCACTTCTCACTGGTGAACAGATGGCCCAGTGGGATGCTGGCTTCCGCGTTGGTGGCACACTTCTTGGGGCGTTGTTTGGGCCATCGAAATTCCTGACACCCACGGGAGCAGAGGCTGGTAAGACTTTTCGGGAAGAGGGTATCCCTACCCCGGCGACAATCACAGATAGCCTGCTGGCGAAAGTATTTGAAACAGGAGGCGAGGCTGCCGGAGGTGCCGGGTCTTTTCTGCGTCGGAGTCGGACTCGAGGAGAAACCAAACTCACCGCACGCCTCGAGGAAACCAAGACGACTGGGGCGTTACCCACAGATAGTGCAGTGCGCACCGCACTCGATGCGCATGGCTATCAGCCAGGGTTTACGGATGCCGCAAAAGCCAGCCAGGCACGTGCCCGTCAAGGGCTGTACGGCGATCTTGATACCTTGATGAAAGACCGTGTGTATGCCACGGGGAGACCAGTACCACTTGGACAAGATATTAGGACGCTTGCGGAAGAGCTCGCCCCAAATATCCCCCAGGGGACTCCAGCCTTTATGGCTGTGGATGCGCTTGCGAACAATCGTCCGCTGTCCCTGCGCCAGGCCGAACAGTTGTTGCAAACTTTGGATACCTACAGTCAAAGCGCCGGCTTATCCCCATCCGTCGAGCGCGGCTTCGACACGCTGGTCGTGCGTCTTCGAGGGACTATTGACCATCCAGCAGTGTTGAATATGCGTGGGTTAACACGCCCGATTGAACAGTTACGACAAGATATCCGTGGGATAGAGGGTTCTGCGGATCTCGTAAAACTTTTAGATACCGCACAAGAGGCAAATTTCGTCATGTCCCTGAGCGCAGCAAGAAATCTCCGCTCACGGATTCTTGCAGAAATGAGAGCGCTTGAAACGGGCGGAGCCCTGCGTGCCCCCACGCCAGGCGGACAAGCCCCAGCAGTCGGTACGGGAAAAGAGATGGCTGACCGTATTCGACGGCAAGCCGATACATTAACAACCACTATCGAAAAGATTATTGAAGCTGAGACAAAACCCTTTGGGGCTGATGTCTATTCCACGTATCGCATTGCACAAGAGGCTGCCAAAGTCGGCGTGAAACAGAATTGGCTCGAAGAATTTTTCGGCGGAGCAGATGTGTACAATACAGCAGACCGTGTGTATCAAGGACGATCCATTCTGAATAAACTCAGGAATGTCGAAGGAAGCAACGAAAAACTTGCAGAGGTTATTGGGCAAGACACCATAGAGAATATTAAGAAATTTGCTCTCGCCCTCACGAAACTTCAAGACACTCGTGGCGCATCATCAGCAAGCATGTTCCATCATCTTCTACGCATGGGCATACGGAGTGCGCAAATAGGGGCCCCAATCGCTGCCACGGCCGCGGGATACCCAGAGGTGGCCTTAGTGGCCGCACTGACCCCTGAAGCTATGGGCATTATCATGAATAGTACACGCCTGAGCAATCTCCTCGTCATGGGGATCAATGCTTCCAAAGGAGCTCCACAAGCCTGGCAGGCGTTGGGGCGCGTGGCAGGAGCACTGGATGCGGCAGGTATACAACCAC
>ERZ1292644.1259-Hain-H14-01um-R2-1259-length-13536-cov-4_pt1 | contig 13536 bp, 32 predicted proteins | sample MGYA00564402_ERZ1292644 | MGnify/ENA primary metagenome ERZ1292644 (study PRJEB36523, sample SAMEA6512644) | groundwater metagenome | collected 2019-01-09 | study: AquaDiva: Metagenomics assemblies of 32 groundwater samples
TCCAATGCAGGGTCGGAAACGTCTTCACCCACGACGGAGCGGCGGATTCCTTGAGCATGAACGGCAGCGACTTCGCGGCCTTGAAGTCGCGCTTCAGTCGGTCGCACGCGACACAGCCCGGCGTGGTGTAGAGATGCACCACGTTATTCGTATCGACTTCGGGGAGTTGTGCCCCGCTTTCGTCGTCCGTCAGCCACCGGAATTTGTACGACCCGAGTCCCGTCTTCGCCGTCCCCGATCCGTCCACCCGGAGCACGATCTGCGACAGCGTCGGTGACACTCTGAAGCCAATGACACTCGCCACCACGTTCGGCAGCGGCTTCGCGAATTGGAACGTCCCTGTGTCATCGGTGAACGAGTACGAACACGTCGCACCCGCTGGAATGCGAACCGTCACATCGTCTCGGACGATCGAAGCCGAATCCTTCAGCGTGACGGTGTTCGCATCGCCGAGCCAAGCTCGGATTTCACTGAACGCATCCTGTGATGCCGTGACCGTGATCGACGGCAGTTCGGCCGGTTCGACGATTCTGTCATCCGGTTCTATCGGCGGCGTCTGAAGCGGTGACAGGCAGCCGGACAGCAACAGGATCAGCGGGGCGAGTCGTTTCATGGTCGGCCTCAATTGAACTTCGGACCCATTTCCTTGATGAACGCCGCGTAGACTTTCGGTCGCTTCTCGCGCAGCCACGCGTGGAGCAATTTCATTGGCTGGTTCGGATCGGTTCGATTCTTAACCAGCGTTGCGATCGACGGCTTTTTAGAGCTTGCCATTCCACCACTTCCATAGCCAGGTGCCGATTGAAAGCAACGCACTCAGCACGGTTAGAATCGTGAACGGGTCGATGAACCCATACGCCTGCGCAACAGCCGGATCGTCCTTGAATTTCTTCCGCACAGCTTTCAGGCCGATCCGCAACTGCTTCTCGGTCGCTTCCGCACCGGCTCCCATCGGGAGATTTTGCGCTGACCAAGCATGGAGTTCCTCGAACACGGCTCCGGCCGCCTTGGACTTGTCCGACTCGGACACGCCGGCAATCGGGCCAAGCTCGGCACACGCGGCGGCGGCGAATGAGCGGGCGTCTTTCATACGCAGTCTCCGGGCTTTGACTCTGACCAATCGCGGCGGGCAGGTTCTACCTCGTCAATCTCGTTGAAACCCAACGCGAAGAAATTCGCATCGCAGCGCCAAGTGTCCCACAGTTCGCGAAGGATCATCGCGCGGCCGTGCTTACCCCAGTTGGAACCGTGGCTGTTTTGAACGACCGGCACAAGCTCGCCGTCGTGCGTGTCCCACCCTGAAATCAGTCTCGCGTGATACCCGCGAAACTGGCCGCTCGTACCAATTTTCTTCGACTCGATCCCCGCACATTGGCTCTGCCAGTCATACCATCGCGTCCCGATGATGCAACAGCGGCGATCGGTGATCCACGCCATCAACGCCTCGAAATCTCTGAGGTCGAATCGCATCTCGCCGTGATGCTTGTGCCGACTCGCTTCGTCGTAGGCTTTCGCGGAAATCGCGGTGTCGTACCGACCGGGGAATGGCAGCGTCGCTTCGAGGCAGCAACCGTTGGTCGTCGCTGCTTGCAGCGTGGACGTGATTGACGTGCCGCCGTCGCGTCCGAAAAATCCGCCAATTTTTTGTGCCGTGATGTAGGCGAACCAGCGTGAGAAACGAATCACTTCGCCGGTCTCGACGTAGTTCGCATGGGAGCACGCCAACGCTTCGGCGTGGCCCGCGCACGAGCTGGTTTGCTGCTGTGACTCGACAACCAGCGGCGGCACCCAGCGCGGCGGCACGTCGGCTGGCGGAGCGGCGAACGCAACCGGAACGGCGGTGAGCGTCGCGTCCAGCGTGTCGTCGATGAGTAAGCCGAGTCCGTCCATCACTTCCCCGCTCGTTCACTTCCGGCCGCGATGTCGCGAATCGCCTGCTCGCACTTCGCGGCGTCCAGTTTCTTCCCGTCGTTCAGCAGCTTCGCGAGTTGATCCGCGACCGGCTTCCAAGATTCCTTCGACGCTTCCGCACCTGCGGACTCCACTGCCGCCATGACCGGCCCATCGTATTTCAATCGCCCGGCCTTAATGTCATCGGCCACAGCGCGGAGCTTGACGGCGCGGATGCGATCCCTGTTCTGGAACGAATCGTAAGCCAATGTTTCGAGTGTCGCCTTGCCGCTCGGCTTCGGCGGCTTGACGGCCCCGCTCTTGACCAAGCAGCCGACGAGTGCGACTGAGAAGATGATGCCGAGATACAGCGAGCGGACGGCTTGGCTCATGGCGTGGCTTTCACGGCGTCGATCTTCTTGCGGAGTTGAGCGAGAATCGTCAACGTCTCGGCGTCCAGCAACCCCTTGCTGAAGAGGACTGACGCGATGGTTACTATCGAGGCATCCATCGCCAGTCCGCTGGCGTTCTTGCTCGTCAGGTCCGCCAGCGTGCCCTTGGCGAAGTCGGACACCGTGCCCGATTTGAACAACGCGACCAGTCCACCGGCACCAGACAGGAGCGCCGTGATGAGTCCCATGATTCCGCCTGCGGTGATGCCAGGCGTTGCCTCACCGAACCCATAGGCCACAGGGGCGGCGGTCGCGGCGGTGAATGCAACCGCGAGCGTGGAGACTCCGAAACATGCTGCGACTGCGATTTTGTTCATGGTTTATTTTCCACGGTGTCAATGGTTTTGGCTGCTTCAGATTTCACGCCGCTCCGCAACCCGGCCACGGCCAGCGCTTCCCACGTCAGGTCGATGGCGTGCTCGGGCGTAACCTTGCCGATGGCCACTCCCGCCCAGGCGTAGACGATCATCGCAATGGCCACGCCGTAGGTTTTCCAGCCAGAAATTTTATCCAGCATTATCGCCCCTCCGTGTCGAACCTGAATTGAGCCGCCTGCGCTCGCACGTAGTCGATCGTCACCGTGCCCCACTGCCACTCGGCGAACCGCCCCGGCCATGCGTACCACACGCCGTCGCTCATTTCGCGGCCCTCTTTCCAGCTTTGGCGAGTTCCCTGTCGGCTGCCAATTCCAGCACCCATTGAATCCACCCGTTCCGATCCGCACCCGGCTTCAACGATACCGCTGCATCGACACTCGCCAAAACGTGCGGATGCAACCGCACGGAAATCGTTGATCGCGGCGAGACTTTCGTGCGTGGCTTCGGCATGACTGCTATCTATCACGCCGCCAGCCGCCCGTCAAGCCATCCTGATCCTCGTGGCCGCGTCATCGATCCACCATCCAAATCACAATGTCAACCACTTTCCAGATTGCCAGCGGTAGCAGTATGAGAATAACCACTCCCGAGAAACATCCGAAGCGAATCGCTCCATCTGCGACACGTCCCATGTGGTCCCAATCGCTCATTTTGATCTCCCCATGTCTTCAATCAGGTCCATCCCGCAGCGAAACTGCAACCCCGCGAACTCGATTGGAGCCTCACGCTTAAACTGGTCCATCAAGTCACACCACCAGTAATCAGTATCGGCCATCCATTCGGTACGACTGAGCCGCTGACGCTGCCGGTCTCGCGTCGTGTTGCGGTATCGGTGCCCGTCGCGAATCCGATGACTGACTTTGAGTGCTGTTCGCAGATTCATGATTCCCCCTCGTGGCCGCGTGTCCCGACGCATCAAGCATTCTCGGCGTGGCCGCCATCACACGCGTCCGTTTCAGACTAGCGTTTTGCGGTTGTTCGGTGAGCGAGAACGACCCCGGTTAGGAGGTCGTTCTCTTCGGTAAGCGTTGCGGCTATCCCGGAGTTGCATCGAACGGCTGGTCTTTGCACCATTTTACCTGCCAAGGCAGGTCACTGTCAGGCCAGCAGAAGTGCGGGACATCGTCCCGGCCACGAGTAGGGTCAGACTCCGTGGACTTGCAGTACACCATGACGCACGCACTCTTTGTTGTAGTCTTTTGCGGCCAAGCCGCTTCTGGCGTTAACTCCCGTGCTTGCACGCTGGGTGTCCCAGCGCAAGCGGTCCTCTCGTGCAACTCGTCGCTGTATGCTTGTCGCCTTGGCTGTCGGCGTTGCACACGCCGGGTGCCCGATCCGTGGGGCTATGTCCTGCCGGGATCGGTCGCAGACGGGGCGTTGAATCGCTGATCGTCAAACGGCAAAACCCGAACTTCGCGTCACGGGTTCAGGGTGCTCTGCGAGGGGCACAGCCCTTTCGGGCAACCGTGAGTACGAAGGCCGGGTTTTGCCGTCCTTTTGGATTGTCGTGTTCTCGCAGAACATTCCCGATCCGTGGTCGCATTCTACATCCCTGCCGTCGCACACGCAACGTCAAATCTGCAACACCACCCAGGCCACTCCGAGCAGCACCGCCAGCCACAGCAGCGCGACCAGCACGTCACGGAGAAGCGGCAGGCAGCCGCCGGCCTGGTCCTTCATCGTGCGGCCTCGATTCGATCACGCGTTGGCTGCAATTCATAAATCGTCACATTGCCAGCGGACGTTCTAACGACGTTCCGCTCGCAAAGCTGGTGACGCAGGTCGATGATCGTATCGTCCGAAACCACTTCTTGGCGAACAATGCGATCCAGTCCGTGGCGTTCCACTTTCATAATGCGATGGCTGCTGGGACTCGACGATACGTGCAACCGCCAACCACTTTCCATTAGTAGCCGCACCATTCTCGCTTCGTGTGACAGGCTCATCTCGTCCACCACCAGAATCGGACAGGGTCTGGAATCTGAGAACACCAGTACACGCCGATCAGAAATCCGATGACGAGCGTCACGACTCCGGTCTCCACTGGAGCGGACACACCAGCCCGCCGTCGAACTCAGCGACCACGTCGTACACGCCGTCACCGGCTGGCGTCGCCCGGTGCGTGCCGCGACCGCCGCCAATGCGGTCCTGGAATTCGCCGCAGTACACTCTGTCGATGACAACGCCGTGGCCAACCCACATATCGCAGGCGGTGTGTACCGAGGAACCGTGCCGCAGGACGGTCAGTTGCTGGCCGGGTGTCTCGCCGGCGAAGACGCGATAGCTTCCGCTGGTCATGTCCCGTCACTCCCGATTCGTGTGTCTGATGGTGAGAATCGCGGCCTATCCTGATCGTCCATGACCTGCATCACGCCGCGAGACAATAGTTGCACGGCTTCCACGATGGCTGAAATCGCGCCCGGTAAATCAGCTTTATTCGCGCGGTCCATCGCTCGATCAACAATCTCCTGCATCTTGCCCGTGGTCCTTACTGTCTCCATCACTTCATCTCTCCCCCGGTGAATTTGAACCACGCTCCGGTCGCGGCTGCGATCAGTGCGATCAGTCCGCCATCAGCAGGCGCGACGCCGTTGGCGTACATCAGTGAACAGTAGCCGAGGCCCAGCCCGCCGACGACGAGCACGAACAAAATGAAGTAGATCGGGTGGTGGCGGTCAGGCATTTCGAAGCTCCACGGCGGAGAGGCGTTTGTCGATTGCGTGGTGCGTCTCCGTGTTGCTGTCGAAGAGGTCGCTGTGAACGTGCAGCCGCTCGCCGTGGTCCTTGAGCGTCGCTTCAACAGTCGTTTTGAAGCCGGAGACCTGCCAACTGATTCTCCACAGAAATAACATCACGACGAATAGCATCCCCACACCTGACCACATCACCCCCACGGGCATCGCCACGACGCTGTCGGGCGTGATCGGATCGGCGGCACTCAGCGCTGCGTAGAATAAATCAGGCATCGGCGATAGTCCTTGTCGTCGGTGTTATTGGTCGAGTGTCTTCCGGTAGTGCGGTGATCTCAGTGCGTTCAGATCCTTGGCGTGGCAATCAAGGCACTTCTCGCCGTGGCACTTCCGCCCGCAGGCACAATCGTTCGCTGGCGGCGTCGCCGAGAACTTCTCTCGCTCGATGCCGCTCTGTGCATCACGGAACCGTCGGAGCCATTCGCTGTCCATGCGACTGCCCTCACGCAGCGCATGGTAACTCGCGTCAGCCGTCCGAACAATCGCGGTCTGCCGCCGCCCACTTGCCGGTGTCGAAATCGCGAACCCACTTCCGCGTGAACACGACTTTGCCGGTGCCGCTCCAGCCGACTGCCCGCTCCCGGATTTCGACGACCGCCGAATCATCGTCGCAGTCCATGAGTTTTGTCGGGTCGTCTCCGACTGCGGCGACGGCGTCCTCCAGCGTGAGCCAGATGCCGAGCGTGAAATACCGCTCATCGTCTGTCGCGTTCACGAGTTCGTAGAGCTGCATGGTTCGCGCCTTTCGATTTCAATCTGTGCTAGCCCGCTCGCACACTGTTATCAACACAAATCCCCGACCATCAATCCGACGCCGCAAGTACACGGGTCGCATGTCGGGCAAACATCGCGACCGTGTTCACACTCGATCGCGACGGGGCACTCGATGGCTCGCCGCAGCCTACACCATTCGGCGTGGTTGCGTCGCACTCCACAGCAACATGGACACTGACCACACGTCGCACAGAAGACTGACTCCGGCGTCGGGTTGATAACAAGGCGCTCAACCCGACGCCCGGCCGCTGGCGGTTTGCCGGACTTCGCACGGCCCTTGCCGGATTTCGTCAGCCGCTTGAGTTTTGCTGTGGTCATGGTGTCGGTTCCTCCCGAACGTAGTCGCCGAGACAATTCCAGCCGGTTCCAACATTGCTGCAATGCTCGGCGATAACTTTGCCAGTCTTTTCGCTCCGCCACAGCGTCACACGCTCCGGCACGGGTGGCTTCTCTGGTTCGGGGAACTTCGGCTGTGGAACTGGCAGCCAATTGCCTAGCTCGCAATCCCTTCGTCCGAGTCCGTGAACGTCGTACATCGGCCTCGCTGCGATAGGAAACGTGACGACGATGATTCGTTTCGGCTCCCGTGCTTCGACCCACCACCCCTTATGCGTCGGCAGGGGCACGGGCTGCGGGTCGGGGTTGAGGCTGATCACTTCGTCGATGGTTTCGTTCTGCACAGTCGCCGCAAGATCGTAGAGACCGGATGGCATTGCCATGTTTTTGCGTTCAAGCAGGTTAATCATTTCACGTCCTCCCAAGGCAACGTCAAAATCTCGTCATCGCCGATTCGGATTGCCTTGCCCGCCGAGCGGGCATCGACAATTATCCGAAACACACTGAGAGCACTTCGCAATAGATCTGTCGTCGTCGCTTTCCCCGTCACAGCCATCAATCGGTCAATTTCGCAGCTGGCTTCATCAGTTAGGTCAATTGTGAGGCGTCGGCTCATTTCGCGTCCTCCACAGTGGCCGTCAGTTCGACAGGCTCGGGAATCTCGACCACGAGATTGAAGAAACCGGAGTGGACGTGTTCATCGCATCGAGATTGAACGTCATCGAGAGCCTCTGAATCACTGTCGTAGTTCCGCACATCCTCGATGATGTACAGCTCCTGCGATTCAATCGCGAACGCAGCGCGAATCGTGACCATGCGGGCCGGCTTGGGTGGATCGGCGAGACGGAAGCGTCCAGCGGCCCAACTGGTGCCGCGAATCTTGATCGTAGCATCCTCGACATTGACGGACTCCACGATCTCGACACGCCCAAATGCGAGTTGACTTGGAGCCGCCCAGCCAACATTACAGCACACCACCCTGTCTCCCGGTTTGAATCCCATCACGTCGCCGCCTTTCGCTTCGTAGGTTCGATCCGCTCATGCCGCAGTTCGTGGATTTCGATTTCAACCTCTGGTAATGAGTGGCGCTCCACTCGCTGCCTGTAGTCCACCGTCCCCACATACTTCGCCGAATCGTCCACAAAGAATCCCACGGCCACCATCGCGTCCACCAATTCCTTCGCATTGCCCCTGCCAATCGAATCGGCATCCCACAGACGCTGCCCCTTGCCGACGATGCGTGTGATCGTCAGGGACACCGGAACGGTGTACGGCTTGCGGGCCAGTCCCAAAAGCCTAAGCGTGCGTTCAATCTGCTGGCGGACCACCGATGAGCGGAACCAACGGTTGCCGCGTCCAGTATTGCCGTTCAAAAGTTCGATGGGGAGTCGTAGCGTTGCCGGCAGGTCGTGTTTTGATGGTCCGTTCATTCCGGTTTCTCCCACAGCTTGCACGCGGCGGCACGTTCGCTGTCAGCGTGTCGCCGGTGGCGGTGCCGTTCCGCCATGCGATCCTAATGTCCGTCTCTCCGGACTGTCTCGACTCAACGAATCCAGCTCGTTAGTGACATGCCACCAGCAGCCCGTCGTTCAGCGGCTGGCATCGGCGGGGCATCGGTTTCAGTTTCCCTCAACACGTCGTCTGCACAGTCCACTAACCGCGGTTCCATCCGACACAACGCCGCGAACCGTCGCAGGCTGTCCCGTTGTTTCAGCAGGTTGCCAATCCATTCACCGCGTCGTCGAACAATATCGGTGACAGTTTCGAGTTCCGCGAACTTCACGAAGTCGCCGTCAGTCTCGACTACCATCGCGTCAGCGTGAACTGGTTGGTATCGGATCATCACTCAGCCTCCCCTTGTTGGTTTACCTCGTGGCCGCGTGTCCTGCACCGCTCAGTCGCCCCTCTTCTCGCGTTCCTCGCTGAGTGACTCACCGTTCTCCGGGCACTCGCACGGAGACACGTTGCAGTCCATGCAGCGGTTCGCCCAGCGTTCCTCCGCTGCGATGATCTCCGGTTCCTGACGGATGAACTCCGCCCATCGTGGCATCAGTTCCCCTTTCGTGTATTTTCTTGGATCGACCGGACACCATTTCAGAAATCGCTCGGCCTGTTCCTCCGACTCGAACACCGGGCCGAACGCCCACATGCTCGTCGAACAGAACAACACCGCCTTGTCGCGGTCGTCGCCCTGTTCGTGACCAATGAGAATTCTACAGCCCATTTCACGCCTCCTTGATGGCATCCCGCAACGCGATCAGTGCGTCGCCGAGCGGTGAGAAATACTCGTGGTCGTAAACCTGCCCTTCGTTGAGCGGGCAATAGTGTGTTAGTGAACCATCCGACTCTTGAATCACGCCAGCGTCGATGCCATCAAGCTCCACGATCCCGCCGAGCATCACCAGCAGCTTGGCCTGCCACGCTTCCACGTCCGCGAACTTAACGTAGTCGCCAAGTGGATTTTCCTCGATGTCGGTGTGGACATCCATGCCGCGTGAGCGGTGGGTGAGTTCGTATCGTGTCATGGCTTCTCCGTTGGGCTACCTGGTTCTCGGTCGTTCCGTTGACCGCACCTGCACCAGCGCAGGAGAAAAACAAATTGCACCGCTACTCCCGATAGTCGTCGTAAACCTCAATTGACTCGTGCCCATCGTTGTCGATCGACACAACACATTGACCATGCTGCCGCACGAACTCCATCACGTCCGCCAGTTCAATAAACCACTCCAGACGCCAGCCCATGTCACGGCAAATCATCCCGTTCTCGACTCGATGGTTCTCACCGCGATCCCACCAATCGCCATCCGTACCGCGATGTGCCGGAATCTTCTTCGGATCATCCACGTTGCGTCGGTCGATGACCTGCGTTTCAAACAGCACCGCCCCATCTACTGGGGGCGATTCTTCATCCCAGTGCGAAGTCTTCCGCACTCGAAACAATCCGCGCCGCGGTGTAACAAGCCGCTCAACCGGAGCGGCGGACATGCCGTGTTCTGAATTCATAGTCTTCGTTCCGTTGATCGCACCTGTCTGCAAAACTCGTCCTGCCGCTGACGCTCATCCTCAGCCGCCTGCCGTGCCTCGCCGTATGATCCCTCGTATCCGCACGGGCACACGAACTCCCACGCGAACAGCACGCGACCACACGCGGGGCAGTGTCCGACGACATTCATGGTGTCGCTCCCGTTGGTGGCCTGTCGTCCCAAAAAGGCAGCTTCAATTCGTCTCGACCAGCGTGCAGCAGAATTGGTTGCGATTTCTCGTGCTCCGCCACGACGATCCGGAACAGACTCAGGGAAGCACGAAAAATATCGCCAGCGGATAGACCGGTCACTTTTTCCAGCCGATCGACTTCCGCATCGGCGGCGTCGGTCAAATCAATCTCGATTCTGCGGCTCATGGTGTCGCTCCCGCTGGCGTGGTGATCCGGTTGTCAGCATTTCATTGCCTCCAAAAACTTCTTGAACTCACGCTCCAGTCCGCTCAGCAATTCAGTTCTCGGCATGTCACGCCGCTCCAGCAGGTATCCCCGCTCGTCCGTCTCGGCCATTGCCGACGTGATCTTGTGCCGCAGTTCCCACTCCGCCCACGGCGGTTGACAGCCCTGATTCCATTCCCGCAGCAATTCCATCGCGGTTTCTTCCGGCAGATCGAAACCCAACACCAAAATGCACGCCGCGTAGAAAGTCCGTGGATGTCCACCCTGTCCGCTGACCGCTCCCGCCATCTTCGCCAAGTATCGTCTGGCACGCTCCACGGCGTCGATTGGCCGCGTTGGAGTCGGAACTGCAAGAGACGGCCAGAACCGAGAGAGCAACGCATCCACGACGCTCTGTCGCTCTTGTGGTTCGTGTGGTTGTCCACCCATCCGTCGCCCGGTCACGGCGAAATACCGCAGCCGATCGTACATCTCGATCCCCGGCGTCTTGTCCGAGACTTTTGGCATCTCCGGCAACTTCAACATCCGGCCCTTTCCAACCGTCGCCTTCACGAACAGCTTGCCCCCAGTTTCCGACGGCGACAGTTCCGCGTAGCTGTTCAGACTCAGCACGATCTCCCGTGCCCACGCGGCAAGTTCCCCCGTCACCGGATTGCGGCAGCCATCGAGGTCGATGCCTGTAAATGGATCGGCTTCGCTGAACACGAATCCCGGTTGATAGATTTCCGTCGCGTGTTTCGCCATCTCATTGAACGTCCGCCACGTCGCGGGATCGTTGGTACGGGCCGCGTCCCCGTTACCGGGAATCAACGGGACTTTTGTTTTCTCGACACCCGACGCGAACCACAGGCACCACTGAGGTCGGGCCTGTAGTTCCGTCGGGATGAGCTTTAGGTTGATCGGCATGATTCTCGTCGGATGCTGATTGTGACCGTGCTTTCTGTGACATCGAAAACAAAGCCAGCGAACCACAAGAGGCTTGGAATAGTCGTCGTGATGTCCTTGGACTTTTTCCGTGACCCCACAAACTTCGCACGGACCACGAATCAATCTGCCACTCTGAATTGCCTTGCCAACTGCCTGATGTGCCACAAATTTCTGCGGATGCCTTGCTCTATACTTTCGTTGCTGCTCGACCTGATACGCCTTGCGTTCCGGTGTCTGGAACCTCATTTTATCGTAGGCGTGCTTTTCATCGCGACGAAGCGCATAGTTTTCTACAACATCTCGCTTTGTACATGACCTGCACTTTCCGAGATGACCATCGGCCATTCGCGAATGCTTGTAGAACTCCGTGATCGGAAGTTCCTTGAGACATTTGAAGCAGACTTTGGATGTGATGCTCATTTCAGAATGGTAGACAACAAATCACGCAATGTCAACCATTCTAAAATGGAACCTCTTCGTCAAGGTCCGGCGTGTTCGATGGGGCGTCTTGCGATTCCTCGCCGCTCCCCTTTTTGCCGGTCATCTCCTGCGATTGCAACACGATCTTGCGAATCCACTCCGGCATTGTCTCCGGCCAATTCTGACCGTCTTCGATCCGGTACATCTTCGACGGATTGACTTGAACCAATTGCTCACCCTTCGCGGCAGGCATGATGTTCGTGACATTGGCGTAGGTCTTGCCCTTCGAGTCCGCGTGCATGATTTGCAACTGGCATGGCTTGCCGAGCAGTGCTGTCAGGTCGAATCCCTCAGTCTCGGCATCCGTGAACTTCCGGCCGCGCCATGATTCCAACAGCTTCCGCATGTTGGCCTTTTCGTGAAGTGAAATTGTCAGCCGACTGTTGACAGCCATCGGTTTGCCGTCGTCCAGCTTCGTCTCGGCATCGCCGTGGAGTTCCCACACGATCATGCACTTGTGCTTGAACGATCCTTCACCGGCGAACTCCGACCAGTGATGACCAAGATCGTAGATCGAGAAACAAATCGCCGAGTGAACTCCCTCGGGGGCCAGTTTGAAATCTCCGCCAGCTTTCGTTGCGACAAGGCTCATTGCGTTTTCTCCATTCGTTTCGGGTTTTGACAGCCACTTCAAGAATCGTCCGCACGTTCCACAAATCAGCTTCCGATAGTGCGGTCCAGTGCCGGGCCGCTCAACGGAATCGCCACCACACTTCGGGCAGGTCATTTTGTTTTCAGAAACCTGTCGATGGCCTGACGCACCAACGCCGACACCGGAACTCCGGTTTTCTCCGACCGCTTCTGCAACGCGGCGATTTGATCTTCGCGTAAGTGATGGTTGGTTCGTTTCATGGTGTATACTTCTACCCATTGATGGATACGTTGTCAACAAACTTCCAGACAATCTTTGATTTCGTTCCAATTCCGATTCGAGGTTGCCGCCACACTTCCCACAGCGGGGACGGGTGGCCTTGAAAAACTCGAATCGAAAATTCTCCGAAAGCGATCCGCAGTTGATACAGAAATACCGACCGGGTTTCTTCCCGGTCTCTTTCCGTCTTTTCTTCGGCCTCACAAAACCGCGAGCCAAAGCCTGTCGTCGAATGCCGCCCATGCTGTCGATTCCTACCAAGCTACCTCGTCCGATTCGCTAACCCTATTACCAGAATGTTCCATTCCATTATCAGGATCATTGTCATTGTCATTGGCATTCTCATGCGCAATTGGCGGCAATTTGAGTTTGTCCTGCAATTGTCCATTCGTTTTACGTGGGACAATTTCGGGACAATTTGAAATTGTCCCATCAATTGTCCCGCGTCGCATGTCTTTGCGTGCCTGACGAAAGTCGCGTTTCCTATGGCGATAGTCGGTCAGTTTCTTGTGATCCAAGACCATCTGAGGCCAGAAGATACATCCTTCATCATCGGTTCTGTGTATCCCGAGATCGGTGATTTCCGACAGAAGTCTCTCAAAATCCTTCAGATTGACGCCGCAGCGAGTGGCAATGTTGCTTGGCTTGAGAATCTTTCCTTCGATTCTCAGGTGCCCATAGGGCGTGCCGTCGTGGGCCAGCATCATCATCCGAAGCCACAGCAACTGAGCCTCTGGAGAGCACATATTGATCGGACTGCGGAGCCAATCGCCGGGATAGAATTTCAGGTACGGAAGTGAATCGGAATCGCTCTTTGGCTTTGGACCTCTCGTTGCCATGTTTTGAGTCCGTTCAAATCCTCTCCCGCGACCGTACCGGCGAGACCTTGCGAGTATCGCGCGGAACGGTGCGGGTCGAGGGGTGGTCGGAAAGAAGCAAGGTCTGTGGCAAGGTCACGCAACAGACGTGACATTACTCCACGTCGTCAGCGGAATCAAGTCCAGTGTCTTGGAATGTGTCAGCGACGCCTCGTTCCACCCTGTCCGGGCAGTGGAGTTCCCAATGATCTCCGCCGCAGATTTCGCATGGTGCCTCTACTGGCGCGGCAGAAGGTAACACCAGCTTGTCGATCACCACGTCGCGTGCCGCCAGCAGCGACCGCAAGTCCGCGAGAGTCGCGTCGCGTTCGGCCAGCAGTGCCGGCAGGCGCTCGACCTCTTTCAGCAGCGCACCGACGTCT
>ERZ1292644.1262-Hain-H14-01um-R2-1262-length-13495-cov-4_pt1 | contig 13495 bp, 22 predicted proteins | sample MGYA00564402_ERZ1292644 | MGnify/ENA primary metagenome ERZ1292644 (study PRJEB36523, sample SAMEA6512644) | groundwater metagenome | collected 2019-01-09 | study: AquaDiva: Metagenomics assemblies of 32 groundwater samples
ATCCATGGCTCTACCAAAATGATCAAAATCTGTAGTATTTACTGGATTAAAAATACCGAAGGCATCCTTCTCTACCGCCAAAGAGATCATCTTCTGTGGACCTTCTAAGAATTGTTGAACATAAAAACCAGGGAAGGTAATAAGATTTCCTACCTTCCAGATAGAATTAAGCTTCTGCCCTAATATATTGAGAGCAACGATGGCTGCATTTCTTTTAGCCAATGGAAGCTTTTCAGATTCTCCGTATTGTTTTAGGAATGCTTTAGCACCAGCTAAAACTCTTTCAGCTTCTAATCTTTCGTCAGATGGGAGTGTTTCAATTTTTTTATCCCACTTGTCAATAAACTCTTGGGCTTTAGTAACCATTCTTTGATAGTTACCTTCAGTGGGAGCCTCTCTAGTTATAAGTTTTGTTAAGCCATTTATTACTTCTTCTGCTGTTTTAGGAAGAGGTAATGGGCCTTCTCTTTCAAGAAGGTACCCCTTAAATCCAGGTACAGAAACAGGGTCTTTCTCTAATGAGTCTGCAAGTATCGAATAGCCAGATCGGTATGCAGGAGCAGCTCTGGATAGGGCATCTATCTTCTTGCTTAATAAAACTTTTACTGCTTTGTCAGATTCGGCTGCTAGTTCTGATCTTAGAGAAACAAGATCATCATACCGTTTTACTCTTCCAGGTCCGGAAGTATAGTTATAGAAGTTTCTCCATGCAGCAGAATTTGCAACTTCTCTTGCAGTATTATATGCTTTAAAGAAGGCATCTCTATTAGAAGCAAGAAGAGTATGTTGAGATGGTGAAAGACTGTATGTACTTTGATTGGGACCAGGGTAAGAACCAGATGACAAGAAGCCTATGGCATGAGCCTCATCTGGCTGTCTCATTGCTAGTTCTAATATAGTAACTGAATCTAAATCTTTAAAAGCTATCTTAAGATCACGGCCAATCCGTTCAGTCTGACCATAGAGTTTAATAGCTTTCCTATCGTAGCCATGAACCTTGCCTTGCTCTATTATTTCGATGAAGTCTGCCGCTAATGCTTCCTGAATAACATCTTGATCTGCATTAGCAATTAAATGTCTAAGATGTCTGGGTATGTCTTCGCCAGGACCTTTCATCGCTCTCGGAAAGTATTCTTCAAATCCATGACCAGTTTTAAATCCCATATCAAAAAGATGCTGGGCTAGACCCTCTGGCTTCATGTATTTCTTTAGTCGGAGTAAATAATCTGCAATTGGAAGGGTAATGTATTTGCCATACATTCTTCCCATTACTCTAATGACATTTTTTTGCGATGTAGAAGAAATTATATCTTCGGCTGGTTTTATTAGCCTTTTAATTTCTGCTTCTCTTTCAGCTTGTTTCACAGTACCACCTAATATCCCACCCACTACCCAGGATAAATCGAAGGCAATGTCTGCTCCTAAATTTACAGTAGCTGCAAAAGACGAATCATCGAATAAATGCTTTGTATTGTGGTCATTATAAATCTGGTCAGCCCTTAGAAGGATATTGTTTCTTTCGAGTAATCCCGATCCTTGTTCAACTAGTTTTCTTAAGCCAATAAACTGGACGGCCTTTCCAACTGACCAAGCATATCTAGCTAAGTCCCCGAATACTGGAGCATTGGTAAATCTGAATTGCTTTGCTGCTTCTGAATTGTAGTCTTCAGTCCATAACTTCTTTAATTCTTTATCCGAATAGGCTTCAAGATTAGGTAGTCTAACCCTCTTGGAGAGAGCATATACTTCTCTTCTGGTAAACTCTTGTGATCTTCCAGCTAGATACCCGATACCAGATGAGATATATTTCATTTCTTCTACCGGAATAGGGGAGATAGAAGCCATTGAGAATCTAGGATGGAGTTTATTATTAAGGAATTCTATCGAGGATTCAGCTAGTTCTTTTTCAGTAATAGATTCTCTTAATCTTTCTTGAACTTGCCAGGCCCAAGAATTAGGCTGTTTTTCAGCCACTACTTCTTCCCTTCGGGTTTCTTTGGTGCTTCCTCTGGAGGTTGTAGTGTTTGCCTATTTATATTCAAACTTTTTAAAGCCTCTTGAGCTTCTAATGCTTCTGGAGAATTAGAAAAATCTTCAGGGGCTGGCTCTGTAGCTGGCTGTTTCTGTGGATTCATTGCTTGCTGTTCTAACATTATCTGTTTAAGTTCTTCTTCCGGATTGTCAATACCAAGATTCGTCATAGTTCTCAATCTGGACTGGAGGCCAAGTTGCATTTTAGTTATCTGCATTTGATCTTTAAAACTCTTGACAGAATCGGGCTCGGGGATTATAATTACATTCTGATACCACCCACCTAATTCTAACGGTTGTATAGACAGCGGTTCTGTAACAACAATATTTTCATGATATTTGTTACTTAAAGACGGATAGATTGGGAAAATAGTTTTCGGATAGAGGGTTTCTGCCATTTGTTGAATTATCATGTTTGCTTTTCTTAAAGCATTTCCTATCATGAGTTGCTTCATAGCCAAAACTCCGGAGAACCCACCTAGAAGAGAATTAATAACAGGGCCAGTAGTCCCGCTTGGAACATCCCTTCCCATTGAAGGGGATGAGAGCATAGTCATATCTTCAAACCCCTGCTGGGATTTAATAAATAATGTTTCCTGGGAAGGACTATTGCCAGGATAAGTTAGGTATTGGGCTCTACCGTCTGGTCCTAAGTCCCAGACCCTGTCTCCTGTATTTAGTGTAGATGATCTTGAAGCAGATACGACAATGGGAGCATTCGCGAAATCGAAGATAATCTTGCCCTGAAGAAGTAATTGTTCATTGATATACTCCTGCATAGGAACAGATTGATCAAAGTCACCTTCAGATGTCTGATTATGCGGGACTGGCATATTAGTTCCATGAACCCATGGGATGAACCCGAGATTATGCCGTACGCTTTCCTGTACGATTCCATTTACTTCTAGCTGGTATCTTTGTTTATCCCAATACATCATAACATTCTGGGTAGTATCAGTGAAGCTAGTTCTCGTGGGATCAAGCCAAACATCATAATCAGCCCTTCCCTTCCCGGTATACTTTCTATATGCATACACAATGTAATCAAAATCAGTCCAAGTATCATCAGTCGGCATAGGATAAAAGAATTCTGGAACTCCTAGCGTAATCTTAAATCCAGATATATTGCTCTGATCCGGATTAACAAGTAGTGGGAACGAACCTAGTAATGATTGATACCAAGCCATTTTCCCAATCAATGTAGCCAAATCATTTGATTGCCAGACATGATTCAGCCATGCTGTTCTTTTATTTGCTAGATGCAATTCATTGGGAGCAGAACTTCTTGGAACTGCTTTAGATTGTGGAACTGTAGCAGCGATATTAGAAATGAATCTTTTTACTCCTGCACTGATAAGATTGTATACAGTTGTTTGTTCCTCTTGCCCTTGGGACAAAGAGGACTGTCTTTTACTAACAGATGTCAGGTCTCCGTTATACTGTTTACGCAGTAAACGATACTGTTCATTACGTTGGGAATAATGAAGACTAAGACGATTGTAACGATTGATAGAATCTGGAACTTGTATTTCTGCCAAGGATTTTGAACCCCACTTTAGGTCTCCATATTTCTCTGCGTTGGTAGACCTTATTATTTGTATCAATAAGAACCATATTTCTTATAGCAATATATAATGCCATGTACAAATCGTCATGCTCCCCTTTGGGATATTCTGCTATCTCATTACAAAGATCATCAGTCATCCGTTTGGAATATTCATTTCCATATGGAAGTATAAATCTTTTTGCATCAATGAGTCTAATTACTGAAGCTAGACCAATCTCTGGATCATCTTTAGATTTATCTGTGAATATGGGAGTTATCTTCGGAATCTCTGGATAATGTGATAACTCACTTATAAGAGCCCACTGTTGAGCATTGCATTCAACAAACAGTTCATGTACTCTAAAAGCTGAAGCTCTTAATCTGATAACTCTCTTCAGATCATCGAAAAGGACTTTACCCTTCCAGGCTCCAATCAATTGGAGTCTGTTATCAGGAAGCTGCCCTATAGTAAGAATTGCAGAATAGGATGATCTCCTATGCTGTGTGAAGGCGGGATCAACGGACATAACAATCCTTTTATATTTTAAAGTGTCTTCTGGTTTCAATTCATCAGTTAGACTAACTGAACCATCAAAGCATTTAGCCAACTTGTCCCAATCTACAAAGTCTGATTCAGAGACTGGAATCGATTGATACCTCCTAGCAAATGATATAGGGTCTTTCTCTCTGCGTTTCACAAGCCTATCATAAGACCACTTTTCGGGCCAGAGAACTTCCCTAGTTTCATCGTCAATAATAGCTTTATAAATATGAAGCTGATAATCTGGATCATGTATAAGTTCTTGGGATAGATCATCGCGATGGATTGGATTACCCACCCAAACTACTTGACCTCCAGAATCTACAGTAGGCTCCAGTTCATTCCACCACCAAGTTCTTAAACCTCTGCGGAGTTCTTCTGTTCGAGAATTACGGAGAGTGAGGATATCATCGGCAATGAGCTCGTCGCATCTTTTGCCAAGACAACTAGTTCCAACACCTACTGCTCTTATAGTCGGGTCCTTTCTACCGGAAGGTTTCCATTGAGCCGGCGATTGTTTGTAGTCTGCTATCAAAACCCTTATTCCGAAATCTGTCCATTCGCATTCAGGGGAGTAGTAAGGACCGAAATCATTCACTAGGAGATCATTATTCTCTAGCTGGTATTTAATAGATTTTAAAATGTCAGAGCTAAGCTCATCTGTTGAAGAAGCTATAATACGCCTCTTCATTCTGTCCTTGGTTATCTTCCAGATTGTTCTCATCATTGAGAACAGGGTTGTTTTCCCATGTGAAGCAGGTGCAAATATGACATGATTCCCAGGAGTATCCGCTATCTTAGCCCAAGAAATGTGATGATGCGGAAGATCAACAGAAAAATACTTTTTACAAAAGTAACGAAGATCCGCTAAAGCATAATACTTTTCTTCTTCAGGTTTAATCTTGTGAGCCATTTACTTTATTGTCCGGATTAAATTCGTATTGAGTCCAAATTACGGGAGCATCCTGCCAATAGGTATCACCACATCGAGGACAAGGAACCGTAATACAGTCCTTCTCATCTTGGAGACAAAGCATAGCATTCCCAGTCCCGCAACGATTGCAAGCAACCGTAAAGAACGAAGGTCCTCCAGTAAAATCGTACCCAAGTTCGTTAGGTGAGCCTTCTACCATTGTCGCTGTACAGATTTTCAACCTTTCTCATCTTATCTCTATCAAAACTGATGGGAACTGAAATTGCTAATTTAGGCTGTTGTTGTTTAACAACGTTAACAAAACTCTGAAATTGTTCGAGTAGCATCTTGAGGCTCATTTTTTCAACCTTGAGTTCACCCTTAGAAATACGCTCGACAATTTCTTCATGAATCTTTTCCGCTATTGCCAGAGTCCTTTGTTTCAGAAGTTCTTTTTCTTCCGGCGTCAAGATCATAAAAAATCTTCAAGGTCGAGATTAAGGCTCTTAGCTTTAGCAGGAAGTTGTTTCTTAATATATTTAATAGCCCTGCAATGATAGGTGTAAACACTTTTCTTAGTTAGCCCCGTTTCAGCCATTACCTGCTCCATAGTATGAATAGCATATGCATCCAGCCCGTGAATCATACTGAATACTTTATACTCATTCCTAGGCATCAGTTCCATAAGACTACTTATAAAGAGCCTTATTGAATCACTATTATTTTCCCGAATAGATTCTACTGGTAAATTGTAGTTCTTATCTTCTTCAATCAACTGGTTAAGACTTACAGTATTGGATTTATTCTTTGAAAGAAACTGATAGTAATACTTCTTTATCCAATGATAAAGATAGGTTTTAAGAGTTGATTTGGCAGGATTGTATCTTTTAATAGCTTCTATAAGAGCTATAGCAGATTCCGCATCCTGATCCTCATCGAATCTAATCTCACCGGGAAAGCATTTATGTCTCATATTCTTTGCAAGCTCTATTGCATCGGCGACATGCTGCATCTGTCGGTCAGACAGAGGAATCACAGCGGCAATGATTTGCTCGATCCGTGGTATGAACTATGCTTTTTAACAAAGTTAAACCAGCTGCGGAAACTGAACTCTTCGTAGTATAGTTCCCCATCTTTTTTAAACCTGAATCTAGGTGGAGGCATAACATTTTTGTTACTTACTGTCCAGATGAATGCCCCTGGGAATCTCTTTTCTACTGATTCTTTGTCTGCTTTGAAGTATCTGTAATCGTTAACGCTATACTCGGTGATATTGTTTTCCATACTCCCCCTTTTTCCCTACCAGTTAAAGTATAGCATGCGTGTCAAGCCCCTATCTTTTTTAATTGAAAATATGCTTTAAATCGAATCTTTACTACTTGATATAGATTGGAACCAGCAAACACTAAAAGATGCATTATATTGATTATTCATGAGAAAACTCATTTAAATGACCCAGGATGCAAGAAAGAAGGTCCCGCAATACCTAGGTGCCATTTTAATCAAATCTACGATTCTAGGCCATCCTAGGAAGAATTAGAGGCATCCTGGAAGGTTGTTGCTAATGCATTATTCCAGGATATCAATTATTTTAAACCCTATGATCAGGTTAATTATAATGATCCTGATAATGATCATTGATCATGAATGATATCAATAGAGTGGGAAGGGAAGGGGGATTATAGGGGGATAGGAAGAGAGAGTAAGATTCTGTTAAGAGTTAAGAAGATAAGAATACATGTATTAGAGATTAAGATAGGATATATACATATCCCTTTCTTTTAGAATAGTAACAATAACATTAAGATCAGAATGATCTTAATAGTTAAGCAATCCCGCGAAGGCATGCTCTATTTGAATGTTGATCCCGAAAAGAGTTTACTCTAATTCTTTGCTTAAATAATTATTGTAAAAAAATAAAAATAATTTGAGGTTGTAGGTACGTAGTATTACTCTGCTCCTAGGAAGGGGGGTAGAAGAATAGTAGTAGTAATAGTAGTAGTAGTGGTAGTAGTGGAGTCTATAGTATTCAGGAGTGTATGAAGTCTCTGTTTATATTTAATTAAACTTATGTTCATCTGATCTTTAATTGTAATTAATATTAATTATTATGTATCATATTGTAGTGCAGTATTGTAGTTGGTTAACATAGTGTTAACCAAATGTATTGTAGTAGTGTATTGTATTGTAGTGTACATGTTATTGTACGTGTTGTTTTCCTTCGAGAGATAGTGTTATAACAACCTCAACTCCTTTAACATCCTAATCAATCTTTACTATACAGCAATGATTAAATAAACAAACAATGGAAGCTAATGTAATTGTTTCACGTGGAACATTTATCAACAGTGTAGCAAATAAACAAAGTATAATAAGTACATATAACGTATTCGTTTTTTAATGTTATGGATTCAATCTTCGATTGAATCAAACAGTGGATAAGGGATTGTTTACGTACCTACAATCCCTTAATGCTTTGCTTCTTTGAATTCAATTTTTGTTTTATTCTTTTTAATTCAAAGAAGCCAGAATAAACTCTTTATCACATTCTCTTTATTTTAGTATTTGCGGGTCCCTTTATCCCGCTGCATACATTATGAAGCATCACGATAGAGTTTATTCTTAAAACATTTACAACCCTGTACGTTATCACGTACGTTCTTAATAGCAATCCCATTACTATTATTCAGCTATAATTTAAGGCGTAGTGCAAGCATAAGCTTTTCACATAATGATCCTGATCTCGCCAACGTATGTGCGCCCTCTTGATGTTAAGCTTATGCTTGCTTTTATTACGCCCTTAATCTGGCGTAGTCAACTGTAAGCTTGCTTGCTTATTTCATGCGCAAGCAAGCGCAGAGTTAGAAACAGGATGTAAAAGCATAAGGAGAAAAACAATGTATCAATCAGGAATATGTCCGAATCACTTCGAAATAGTAGCTAGTCAAGTAGCAGAAAGTATTGAAGAGTACGCAAGGATTGTAACTCAACAATACTATTTTAGTCCATTCGATGATTTGATATCATCTCAAATGGATAGCAATGGTGACGATGAATGAGCCAATTATCTGAAGTCTTGGAACAAGTAAAGAAACAAAACAAAAACTTAAACGAAGAAGAGGCTATGCTCTTAGCGTTAAGTTTAATTCAAAAACAGGAGGAAAATTAAATGTCAAAAGTCAAACAGAAAAAAGAAAGTGTAAAACAGAAAAAAGAAAGCGTGTGGTCAAGTGATGTTGAAGGTATTCAGTCCGGCGAAGGGTTGACTCCGAAAGAAAATGAGCGGGTCAACATGGCTCTAAGAGAAGTGGATCAGGAGAAGGCTCTTGCTAATAGCAGGAAGACTAGCCTAGATGATCAGGCTTCAGCTTGGAGAGAGTGCCCGGTTTGCGCTGTTCATCGGTACGACTCTAATAGGTACGCACGGTGTGTTCAATGCAATCGAAGATTATTCGCTATCTGGAAACAGAAACAGTATCAAGCGAAAGATATCAAGGCGCAGCTGGAGCGTGAAGCAGAGAGGTTAGTCGAGGAAGGTGAAGGCTACAAGTTCTAAAGCCTGATCTAAAGTCCGATCTAAACCCACTAGGTTTAATTCCTGGTGGGTTTTTTTATGTTGGCTTTTGTACTTACTCGTTGCATCAGCATTGATACAACTCGTAAGTTATCAACAAAAAAGCCTATGATCCTGATCTATCTATCAGGATGCGAAGGCAGAACCGGCTGGAGCCGGCTCCGCTCTTTTTAAAATGAAAATACTGGGAGGTATTCACTATGGACTTAATAGAAGCTAAAGGTGCAATATTTAATATAATGACTGTTAAATATCTTTGGGACGAAGGTCCAGCGCGAAAGTTTTCGGAAGGTTGTGCATCTAAATGGATGGAAAATAACGTAGAGTTTGTAAGACAAACTTATGTCGATTGGGTATGCCGTGTTGCTGATGAAGGAGAAAAGAAATGATTGATAAAAATAAACTAATCAAAATACTGGAAGATGTTGCTAGTGAAGTAACTATCTCCTGGCAAGATAATGAGATAACTTCTGGTATGCAAGAAGAATTTGATAGTTGTTTATCTACGGCAATCAAAAAGGCCGAACTAACAGAAGAAGAACATGATGAGATTTTAAGCTTACATGATGATTACGGTGAGTTTGTACTCCTTTCCTATAGTATTGATAAAGAATCATTCTTAGAAGATCAACATCATGACTGATTGCAAACAGCTTAAGAAACAAGAAATAAAGAGACGAAGAAAAGCTAACGAGGCTTATCGTAAAGCAGAGAATCAGACTTTAAAAGAATTTTATGACTTTGCTTGTAGCAAGAAGAAAAGAAATGCAAAAGGCTAAATCTCAATTCATTCATTTTAAAAGAAGATTCTTTGAAAGAACTGGTAAAGATATTAGCAATAAAGAGATTCAAGATTTAATTCTTTCAATTAAACAAGGGAGGCTGCCATTAATTGACCGTCAAAGTAACAGGGTCAATAGATACAGATGGACAATAGAAACAGGCTGTCCTCCGGTGTTAATAGATTTAGTTCTAGTCTACGATAAAAGCAGACAAACACTAGTAACAATCTTATACAATAATAGGTAATACAATTTGTGGAAAAAGACTTTTGTCCTCATTGCGAGAATGATGGTGAGGAAGAATGCAGCCATCATGGTAATGAAGATGATAATGAGGCTGATCCTGATTGTGTTAATGCGGCTAAAGAAATTAAATATGGAGGTGACTATTAATGATTAGTTTCTGGAGAATGGAAAAGAATGAGAATATTCTGCTTAGTTCTTCTCTCGGTTTAAATGAGAAGCAAGTAGAATTTTTACAAAGTCTTACGCGCGGAGAGAGACTTGTTCTATTTATAAATAATAGAAATGGTTCTGATGCTATGCTAAAACTTTCAGTTAAAAAAGAAAAAGTTAAGGAGGAAATAAAAAATGGAACAGATACAAGAACAGAAGAACCAAATATCAGTTAGTTCTGCTTTATCTCAACAAGAAAGACCGGGGCTATCCAGTGTTTACAGGTTTGTAAATACAAAAGATATTGTTCAGAAATTTCTTGATGCAGGTTGGCTGATAAGAAAACAAGTAGAAGTTTCTGTAAGAAGTATTGAGCGAGAAGGGTTTCAGAAACATATGCTTCATCTTTATAAACCAGGAGATTCGGCATTTAAAATAGGTGAAGACCGTATAGAGATTGTTATTGTTAATAGCCATGACGGATTGAATGCATTCAAATTTATGGCCGGCATATTTAGGCTTGTCTGTTCTAATGGACTTGTTGTTAGCAAGGCTACGTTTGAAACAGTCAGGTTTATTCACAAAACAATTCATACATTTGATGTTGATGAAGTTGTTTCAAAAGTATCCAATAGAATCAATACGATATCAGGGCAAGTGAATAGGATGAGGAACATTAATCTTCCAGAAGATTCGAGGCTTGAATTTGCTAATCATGCTATGAAAATTCGTTATCCTGATGAAGCTCCAGAGGGATTAAAATCATCTAGTATACTAAGAGCAAGAAGGGCTGATGATTTAATGCAACAAGATAATGTATGGACTACATACAATATAGTACAAGAGAATCTAATGAAGGGCGGAATATCATACTTCCCTAGTACAGAGTTAGTCCAGCGGAGGCCCCATTTTAGAAGTTGTAACCGGACTAGGAGTATTTCAAACATTCAAAAGAATGTTAATGTTAATCAAAGACTTTGGGATTTAGCAATTGATTTTAGTAAAGGAGAAAAGATAAATGTTTAAATCATTCGGAGAAGTAATGGCTGATGTTCTGAATCCAACGAAACACAAGGTATCTATAACAATTGTAGACAAGCAAAAAATTAAGCAAGATGTTTTAGAAGTTATTTCTAAAGCTATCTTTGATAATCACTTGACCGGTGAAGCTCATTTAGATCAAGCTGATTGTGCAGGGATAGCATCTGATGTTTACATCCGTTTAAGGGAGGGAGAATGGCTGAAATAACAAATGATGTTCTGGGTACAGACGAAGCATTGCGTCACGTAATGGTATTAAAACATATTAAGAATAAACTTTGTGACTTGAAGTCCTCTCTAGGTATTTTACAGGATGCCGTGGAGGACGAAATTGTTATTTATATAGAAAAAAGTTTGAAAGATATACCGTGTGCTTAGTCTTGACAAGCATGGTATAATATAAGTGTAGGTTAATAAGGAGGATACATGGAACAAATTAGCGTAGCAGGAAAGCAAGCAGTCGTAAGCAAGAACGGCAAGGCGTATACTAAAATTACTTCCAATGATGGGCGAATACTAAGTGTATGGAATCAATCATTAGCCAACAGTTTAAATGTTGGAGGAACTTATAATGTTGAAATTCAAACTAACACTTATGGTTCATCTATCCAAGGATTAGCTGGAACACCGACAAACGGTAATGAGAATGCAGCAGTTCGATCTACTACTCCATTCCTTACCCCGGTAGCAAGAGTAAGTCCTCTAGATAAGAGCAAACAAGAATCCATCTTGAGACAAGTAGCGTTTAAGGGTGCCATTGAAATCACAGCCAGCATCGTCAATGAAGAAACAGACAGACAAGAGATTGTTGAGTTGGTGAAAAATCTTACAAATCAATTCAACGAATTCCTTCAATCAACGAAAGAAGTTAAAGAAGCGCAGTCAATTCTCTGAAAGAGTATACGATTCCTAAAGCTTTTGGGAATCGTATTACCCAAAGATATAGAGATTCAAGGGGGAGGTTATACCATTGACGAAATTAAAGAACTTGTTGAGTGAAGATAGTTTTAAAAAAAAGAAAAGACTAAGACCGGAAGGAGAGACCCCATCAGGATATAAATATGTAGGTGGGATTCTTTATCCGAGAGTGACTGCAATCACAAAAGTAATTGATAAGCCGTGGCTTGTAGAATATTATCTAGAGCACGGAAAACTTCAGGCTAGGAAATTGGCAGATCAAGCGGCAGATATAGGGAGTGAGCTTCATGAAAGAATATCCGCATGGGCTGGAACTGGGATCTATATCGGAGAATCATTAACGCAACCGTTTCTTAATTGGTATGCAAAAGAAGATATTACTTCTTTGGTTGCAAATGAAAAGTTATTTATATCGAAGGAACATGATTACTGCGGAACACCAGATTTGGTAGCTAATACAAAGAATGGGGTAGTTCTTTACGATTGGAAAACATCTGGTGATATTTACTATGACTATGCTTTACAGTTATCAGCGTATCACATGATGCTGAAAGAGAATGGTATCAATTCATACTATGCAAAGATAGTAAGGATTCCAGAAAAAACAAAAGAAATAGATAAGTTTGTTCAAGTGGTAACAATTCCATCAGTCATTTTAGAAAAAGTATTGTTCCCTGTCTTCTTAGCTTGTAAAACAATCTTCGATTGGCAGAAGAACTTTACTTTTAAAAAAGTCAAGTATCAATAAGGAGGATACCATCCATGGTAGCCACAAAAGAAATCAATAGAGAAGAGGCAATCGGCCTGTTGGAAACGATGAGCCGCAAACAAGTTGCGGAAAAGTTCAACGTATCAGTTCCTACGTTAGTTAAGTTCTTAGGTATTGCAAAAGCAAGGAAACCTAAAGTATCTAAGAGCAAAACTACCGTCGGATGGAATCCATTAGTTGAGTTTGAGTCTATCAATACTCAAGCTGTTGAACTGTTAGTGAAGAGCGCTGCTAGCTTTGATGAATTAGCTAAACATTATACTGTGTTAGCTGATCATTGTAGGCAATACGTTCTTACGTATACGAAATAAGATTGCACTTCTGTGCATTGGATTCTACTACTCACATATGGAGTCGGAATGTAGAACTTGCCCGCCGAGCAGCCGTGAGGTGGGTAAATTTAAACAATGAATACAAGAACTAAAGGAAAAAAGTTAGAAAAGATAGCAAAAGAAATACTGGAATCAGAGGGTTACATCGTTGAGTTTGCAAATCCCAAACTATGTTTCATAGGTCCAGGCAAGGTAATTACTAAGGCTTATGATCTCTTCGGGAAGTGGGATTGTTTAGCCGTTAAGGAGAATAGTCAACTTAGGTTTATTCAAGTCGGAGTTTGGGATCACCATTCAACAAAAATTAAGCAGGTGCGAGGATTTCCAACTGGTAATTGGGATCAAGAGATATGGCTATGGTGTTCTCAAGGGAAGAACTCACACTTCAAAGTATGTAGATGGGCTAATAATTTTGAATTCAGGGGTGAATGTAAAATGAAAATAAAAAAGATGGTAATTAAATGAAAATTCAAATTAAGAACCGATGGGATGATAGTGTTATCTTCGAGTGTGAAGCAAATTCGATTAAACTAGCTGTCAAATTAGCGATAGAAGCTAACGCCAACTTGAGTTCCGCCAACTTGAGTTCCGCCGACTTGAGTTCCGCCAACTTGAGTTACGCCGACTTGAGTTCCGCCAACTTGAGTTACGC
>ERZ1292644.1264-Hain-H14-01um-R2-1264-length-13481-cov-5_pt1 | contig 13481 bp, 25 predicted proteins | sample MGYA00564402_ERZ1292644 | MGnify/ENA primary metagenome ERZ1292644 (study PRJEB36523, sample SAMEA6512644) | groundwater metagenome | collected 2019-01-09 | study: AquaDiva: Metagenomics assemblies of 32 groundwater samples
AATGTGGACAGGAGATGAAATAAAATGCCAGAAATAATTATAGAACGAAAACCAACAACAGAAGAATTAAGAAACTACATTCCAGTAGGAATGCAAACATTAGAGAAGAAGTTTAAGCAATTAAGAGTGGGTATGGAACAAGAATTTGTAAGAAAACATAAACCATATTGTGCAAGATGTGCAGATTTAGATTTTAAAGATGTATGGGAAGAAAAGAAAAGAGAATTAGAAAGAAAAGTTGGACCACAGGTGGTAGTTGACACAAAGATTATTTTTAGTTATCCAGATTTGGATAAGTATGGTATTGAAAGTAGGTTTGAGTTAAAAAATAAGACACCAATAATAAGAGATGTTATCATGGATGGTGTAAGGGTTCCAAAATTGGTTGGACATTATTTTGAGTATGTATGTAAAGAGAGAGGATGTGGTAGAGCGGTTGAAGTACCGTTGGCAGAATTAGATTTAGCTATTGAAATAAAAAAAGGTAAAGAGTAGAAATGCAATCTTTACTCAAACCGTACAGAGGTCCAAGTTATAGATATAAAATAAAAAAGGTTACTACCAACAACAAAACAGGAGATTCTTTTGCAATAACTGTTCCAAAAGTTGTTGCAGAAATGTTTATCAATGTTGAATTTAATTTGTTTATTGCAGGCAGGAGTATGGTTTTTGCTTCTGGATGTAAGATGGAAAATAAAGATATGAAATATACTGGTGAAATTTTTCCTTTAGTGTAAATTATATAATTCATTTTATATTAATTAAAAAACCATAAATGGAAAATAAAATAAAAGTGTTACATTTGTCGGATTCCCCCTATACGACTTGTTGAAAGTAAATTTTATTTTTAACACGTAAGAACAGGATTTTCGACAGTATCACTTGAAATATTGAATCGACTAACTGATAAAGGTTACTCTACACATTTCATAGGGCATAATTTTCTTGGACAGAATTTACCCCCCAACCCTTCAATGCTCAAAGATGGAACACCATTTAAATTTCATTTATATGGGACTGGAAAATTTCAATACGGACAAGATATTATAATGCCTTTAATAAGGGAATTAAAACCAGATTTTTTTGGAGTGCTTTTGGACAGTTTTATGATGCACGGTTTCTTTCATACTCTTGACTTTGCTCCTGCAATCTCTTACTTCTACTTTCCTTCTGATGGTGGGGGAGGTTTACCTGATGGTTGTGAATATATTTTAAGGAAAGTTAACATCCCTATTGCAATGAGTAGATTTGCCCAACAACAAGTTAAAGAAGTTTATGGAATTGAATGTGAATATATTCCACATGGTGTTGATACAAAAAGATATTATAAATTAAATGAAGAAGAAAAGTCAAATATAAAAAGAAAGTGGGGTTTAGAAGGAAAATTTGTGGTTGGAATAGTAGCAAGAAATCAACCACGAAAAATGCTTGACCAAACCATAAGGGTGGCAAAAGAAATTTGTACAAAATATCAAGATGTTATGTTTTTTATGCATTGTGACCCTTTTGATAATGCTGCCGCCTTTAATTTGGTTAATTTAATTACCCGTTACCAACTCCAAAACCGATTTATTTTCAGTGGTATGAAAGTATTTAATAGTTTTAGTTATGAGCAGATGAATGAAATTTATAATTTGTTTGATGTAATGTTAAGTACAACATCAGGAGAAGGTTTTGGTTTGGCAGCAATAGAAGCAATGTCTTGTCAAGTTCCTGTTGTTATCACAAACTACACAACATCAAAAGAGTTAATTGAAGAGAATGGTATAGCAGGAGAGTTGGTTAATTTAGCAACAGAAGTTACGGGAAGTTGGATGGTGGATAGAGCAGTTATAGATATTAAGGATTGTGTAGAGAAGTTGGAAACATTATATTTAAATAGTAGTTTAAGAATGAAATATGGAGAAGTAGGAAGAAAGAAATGTGAACAGTACTATTCATGGGATGTAGTAATTCCAATGTGGAATATACTTTTTAGGAAGTATAAAAATGGGTAATATTGAATTTAAAGAAACTGAAAAAGGAACAAAATATAAGTATGTAAAAGTAAAAGAAATAAAATTTACTAATCCATATACAGATTATGTTTACTTCCATTCTGAACAAGATTTAATTGATGAAGTTACATCAACTTTTAATGATGCAGAAACAGAATGGACTCAAATTCATGGTAGAACTTTTTTGTCAGATGGTAAAAAACTTGTTGTTGGGTTGGTAATATAATATTTATTGCTTATTTAAAATAAAATGGTGCTTGTATATTTAATAAATCCAAAGGATATGTGGGCAGAACATTACGGAGACCGTCCTCCTTTATCATTATGCTACCTTTCTGCCTATCTTAAACAACACAACCATCAAACAAAAATAATAGACATGAACCATAACGCAGATTTATTAAACTCTTATTTAGATGAAACTCCTGATTTCATTTGCTTTACCGTTCCAACTCCAAACTACAAACAGGTTATAGATTATGTAAAGAGATTAAAGCCATTTTTTAAATCAACAAAATTTATAGCTGGTGGTAATCATGTATCAGCTTATCCAACCGAACCATTAACTTTAGAAACGTTTGACTATGTTGTGGCTGGACATGGTGATGGAGAACAGGCATTGCTGGATATTGTAGAAGGTAGGGTAAAAGAACAAATTGTTACTGCACCCTTTATTGAGAATTTAGATAGTTTGCCTTTACCTGACTATGAGGGGTTAGATTTAAGTAAGTATGATATGATGGTTGATGGTAGAAAAGCAATAACAATGAGTACAGGACGTGGATGTAATCGAAGTTGTTTTTATTGTGGAAGTGCTACTATAAAAAAAGTCAGAAATCATTCATCAAATTATGTTATCAATCATATGAAGTATTTATATGAAAAATATAGTTTTACAGCATTTTATATTGTGGACGATATTTTCACCAATAACTTTAAAAGAGTAGAAGAAATATGTGATAAAATAATATGGGAAATTCCAGAACAACTTCATATTAGAGTAACAACAAGAGCAGATTTATTAACACAAGACTTATGTTATAAAATGAAAAATGCAGGTATAAATATTGTATGTATAGGATTGGAAAGTGGAAGTAATAAAGTTTTGAAAGCAATGGGTAAACAAGAAACAGTTGAACAGCAAAGAAAAGGAGTAGAATATTGTTATAGAACAAAAATTAAAGTAAAAGGATTTTTTATTATAGGAAATCCAGAAGAAACTTGGGAAGATGTACTTATGACCATAAATTTTGCAAAAGAATTGGTAGAAAAAGGTATGATGCAATATGCTGATTGCTATATCTTAAACCCAATTCCTGCTTCACCTTTTTGGCAAAATCCAGAAAAGTTTGGAATAGAGTACATTAAACCAGTAAATTCAGATTGGAGTTCATATTATCAAGTTGGATTAAATCAGAATGTAAATATTAACATTAAACATCCTTATTTAACAGAAAAGCAGTTGAAGGAAGGAATAAGGTTGTTTTATCAAGAAGTTAATGAAAAGTTAGGGGTGAAAGGTTTAACATATAATTAAAAATGAAATGTCCAAATCCAAATTGCAAACATCCAATAAAAAAATATGGAAAGTATTTCCTACATTTTGATAAAACTAAAAATTTAAATAAAGAGAAAATAATGTGTCAGGTTAGGAAATGTTGTTGTGTTTCAAGTGATTGGTGGTAAAAATGAACAAGTATCAAAAATTAAGAGAGAAATGTATAGATAATGCAACCAAGTTAGTAGTGGCAGATATGAAAGTACGAATTAGTTATGTAGAAAAAAATATTTTTGATTTTGAAAGAACATTAAAAAATGTAGTTATCAGAACTATGAAAGTTTCTGACGATTTATATGAATATATTTTAACAGGAAAGATACCAGAAGAAAAATGAAAGGACCAAAAGTAGGTTATAAACAAACTGAAGAACATAAAAGAAAACGATTAGAAGCAGTTAGATTGTTTCATAGAAATAATCCTGGACGGGTTAGTGGTGAAAAAAATGCAAATTATGGTAATAGAATGAGTTTAGAATCTAAAATAAAACGAAATAATAAAATAAAAGAATTACGAAAAATAAAGCCTGTATGGAATAAAAACAAGAAATGTCCCCAAATTTCTATTGGAGTTAAAAAAGCATGGCAAAATCCTAATTCTGGTTTACATTCTATTCAAAGAAATGAAAAATTAAGTAATGCAGCAATTAAATCATTAAAATCGTATAAAAGGTATACTTCATTTCCTGAACAACAAGTAATGGAAATTCTAAAATTTTCTACTATATTTTTTATTCCTCAGTATCAAATAGAAAAATATGCGTATGATTTTTACTTACCTCATTTTAATACAATTATTGAAGTTGATGGTGATTATTGGCATTCAAGACCAGAAGTGAAAGAAAAGGATAAAATAAAAACAAATGTATGTCATAAATATAATTTTAATTTACTTCGTATTAAAGAGTGTGATTTAAAAAACGACTACTACAACTGTTATAGAACAATTATATCATTTATTGGAGGTAAACCATTTTGATAGTATGTTATTTAATGGGGAATTGTGAAGAATTTGTTGACATGACTTTAAGTTCTATATATGAAGTTGTTGAAAGAATTATTATTGTTTTTGATACAACTTCAAAAGATAATACAGTAAGTAAAATAAATGAATGGAAAGAAAAATTAAATGACAAATTAATAATATTAAATAGACCATTCGAACATGACCCCTCTATAAAATTTTCTAATAGTAACGCCAGAAATTTTTATCTTGACTACTTAAAACAAAATTTTATGGGAGAATGGACATTAGTGTTAGATGCAGATGAAGTTGTTGATGAACGAGTAAAAGATTTTATACCACAACTTCAAAATTTAACAGAAAATGATATTATTTCACCACAAATGCGTCACCTTATTTATACCTTAAATTTAGAAGATACAACACGAAATATACATTTTGTTCATAATAGATTATTTAAAGTTAATGATAATTTACAATATCCTAATGGTGAACATCCTGTACTATATTCAAAATCACCAAATGTTAAATATTTAAATACAAATTATTTTGTAATTTGGCATTTAAGTTATATTAATGGAATGTTTGATATTCGTAAAAAATATTTTAATCATAAACAAAAATCTGAAATTCATACTTCGCAAGAATTACGACAATGGTATTTATGGCATACACTTACTGAGTATCCAGTTAAAAAATTTGACCCAACCGAACTTCCAAAAGTTGTAAAAGATTATTTTGAGATAAGTGACCAAGAACTATATTATAAAACAAGAAAAAATTTAGAATTAAAACATATTATAGATTTATGGCAATGGAAACAATACTTCAATTTATAAAATGTAAATGTGGTTGTAATGAAAATATAAAAATACAACCACACCATAAATATTATGGTATACCTGATTTTATTCATGGTCATCAAAATATAGGAAGAATTAAAAAAATGCCTGCTAATTTTTCAGAAATAAGACGTAAAGCACAAAATAAATTATGGGAAAATCCAGAATACAGACAACATATGTCTGAAGTGCATAAAGATTCTATGCAAAATTATCAAACTGGAATAGGGGTATATAGAAAATATGCTTATAGAATTTTAAATAAAATTTGTAATAAGTGTAAAACAATTAAACCAAAAAGATTTGAAATTCATCATAAAGATGAAAATAGATATAACAATCCTTTAGATGGTTCTAATTGGGAAATACTTTGTACACATTGTCATAGAATGTATCATATTAAAAACAGAATAGGTATGAAATATGAAAAGCATTCTTGATATAGGAACTGGAATGGGACATAGAGTTATGGCAGGTTTTATGTTAAATTTAGATATATATGGATTTGATGTAAGTGAATATGCCATAAATCATTCATCTTATAAAGAAATATTATTAGATAGACTTTGGATTGATAATATTATTGAATTAAAAAATACAAAAAATAAACAATTTGATTTTATAATTTGTTATGATATTTTAGAACATTTATTTTATCAAGATTTAAATAAGGCATTAAACAATATTTATAATGTAGGAAAACCTGATAGTAAGTTTTTGTTCAGTATTCCTTGGAAAGGAAATCCAGACTTGTATAATGATAAAACACACAAAATTTTTGAAAGTAAAGAATGGTGGATTGAAAAAATCAAAAATGCTGGTTTTAAAATTTTACCAACACCACAACACTTTTTATTCAAAGACCAACTTATAATTGCAGAAAAATGAAACACTCCTACATTCAAACCAAATATCCAAAACTGTTTTGTCCAGAATGTGGTTATCATTTAAAAATATCAAATTTAAATAAAAAATTATGGTGTAAACCGTGTTTTAAATATGTTAAAGAAGAAAGTTTAATGGATAAATTTTTAAAAGGTGTTGTTTAATGATAATTAAAAAAGAATTTGAAAATAAACCAATATGGAAAAAACATACATGTTCAGAAGGTTATTGGGTTGTGATAAAAATCATAAGGAAAATTGGTGGTGGATATATATATGATTTTAAATGTAATCATTGTGGTTGTGGTTGGCAATATAATGATATTGCACCAATAACACCAGAAAATTTAAATGATTTAAAGGAGTTAAAACAGAGGTTGAAGTTAAGATGAAAAATAAGAAATCAATAAAAGAAATTTAAAAAAAAATGGAAAAAGTTTTAATAATAATTCCTTGTGTTGGTGAAGATATTAATACTTTAGTTCATAAAGATATGGTTCAACAATGTATTATTGGTATTGAAAATACAACTGATAAAACTCAATATGAAATTTATTTAGGTATAAATAATTATATTTCTTTTGCTTACGGTGTTAATTTAGGATTAAAAGAATTTTTAATGAATTCTAATTACCAATCTTTTTCAGGTGTAGTAATTTGTACTGATGATATGATACTTTTTAAAAGAGAGTGGTTAGAAGATTTTTTAAAAGAAGCGAAAGAAAATGTAGGAATGGTTTGTCAAACAAGTCAATGGAGAAAATGGTTTATACCAATGGGATTGTGCTACATTAAAAAAGAAGTTATAAATAAAGTAGGATTGTTAGATGAACAATTTAGAATTGCAGAAATGGAAGATATTGATTATAGTATAAGAGTTGTAGAAGCTGGTTTTAAATTAGCAACATTAGATTATGATATTGCTGAACATTTAGGTAGTAAAACTTTACTTTCATCACCAAAATGGGCAAAGGAAGAAATTAAAAAAAATAAGGAAAGATTTAAAGAAAAATGGAAAGGAACAAAATATGTCGATATGTTAGGATTATAAAAAATGAAAAATTATAAAATTGGTCAGAAAATAAAACATTGTAAATGTATGTGTGACAATTATATAGTATTCAAATCTTTTCATAAATATTATGGAATTCCTAAATACATAAAAGGACATAGTACTAAAGGTAGAAATCATAAAGGAAAAAATAATCCTAACTATGGTAATTCTCCTTCATTAAAAACACGACAATTATGGAGTAAACAAAGAAAAGGAAATAAAAATTGTGTTGGTAGAATTTATTCAGAAGAAACTTTATTAAAAATGGCAAAATCACGATTTAGAACTGGATTAGGAATGTATAGAAAAAGAGCTTTAAATATGTTTAAATATCAATGCAATAAATGTTATACAACAATTAAAAAATTAGATATTCATCATAAGGATGGTAATAAATATAATAATCCTTTTAATGGTTCTAATTGGGAATTATTATGTAGAAAATGTCATTTAATTCATCATAAAAAAAAAATAATTTAAGAAATGTTAAAACTCAATCTTGGTTGTGGATTTGACCACCAACCACAAAGTGAAGGGTGGATTAACATAGATATTGATGAAAACAAAACCCCTGATATAATATGGGATTTGAATAATTTATTTCCTTCAACAATGCGAAGTAAATATAATATTCTTAAAAATAGTGTAGATGAGGTTTTAATTAAACATTGTTTAGAGCACCTTAACCCAACTTTATTCTATGAATTGATGAAAGATTTATGGAAATTATGTGTAAATAACGCAACCATCACAATCATAGTTCCACACTGGCAACAAGAAGCGGCGTTTGAACCAGACCATAAGTGGGTTTATCCACCACGAACATTTAAGATGATTGTTAATGAATATCCTCATTTAGTTGCTCCAGCAAAGTTTGAAATAGTGGAGTTGGTAGAGAAGGATGAGGTTAAAGAACCCCAGACAAAGTGTGTATATAAAGTAATAAAATGAAACGACTTATTGAAGTAACTCCTCAATTTTTTGAAACATTTTTTAGAAAAGGTTTTAAAGGTAGGTTAATATCTAAAGAAGTTCTTAATGAATTAAAATTAAGAACATATGGTTTTGATAGTAAGAAGGATTTATTTTATTTTATTTTTTCATCTGATGATGATATAGAAGGTTCTATACCAGAAGCAGATAGTCCTGTTTACACAACAAATAATTTACTATATTTAATTGTAAAAGAAAAGTAGGAGGTAATTAAAAATGAAATTAGGAAAAATAGGAAAAGAAGATATTGATTTGGATTTAATAAATACAGTTTGGTTTGTGTTGTTACTTATTTTACTATCACTATTAATGATAGGAATAATAACATTAATTTTATGGGTAATAAGAATAATATTTATAATAAAATTTTAACAGGTGATAAACATGGAATGCCCAAAATGCAGTAAAATTGATATTGAAGAACTGCTCGAATTGATAGGAGAACCTATCCAAAGATTATATCAATGTAATGATTGTATGAAAGTGTTTATACAATGAGTCATTTACAATCTACTCAAGAAGAATTTGTGGAATTTTTAAAAACTTTAGCAATAGAAGTTAAAGGGTTATCCATATTAGATGTAGGTTGTAAAAATGATACTTGTGTTCCTTTTTTCCAATGGACATTACATATGCAATGGACAGGAATTGACAACAACCCAGAAAAATATGCAAAACATAATAGATTGTTAAAAATGGACATGATAAATTTGCAAAGTTTGTATGGTAATAATTTTGATTTTATTTTTGTTTGTCATAGTTTAGAGCATTGTGAAAATCCTATTCAAGCATTAAAAGAGTTTAAAAAAGTGTTGAAAGAAGATGGTTGGTTGTTTATCTCTTTACCTTGTCCTTGTAAACACCATGTATTAGAGTCGGACAATGACCACTTATTTTGTTTTAATGAAATGCAGATTGAAAGATTATTAACTTATACAGAGTGGAAAAATATAAAATGTTATAAGGGTTTGAAAGGTGGTTATGGAGATACAGGTATGTATAATGTTATTGGGGTGGGGCAAAAATGATTAAATTTAAAAGAATATCATCAAAGAATTATTTTAAAAATATTAATTGTAAAATTTGTAATACACAAATAAAAATATATAAATCTGGCAAAGATAGAAAATTTTGTTCATACAAATGCATGGGTATAGGAAAACAAAAACAAATACAAGTAAAATGCTTAAATTGTAATGAAAATTATTACATTCAATTTTGGAGAAAGAAAATTACAAAATTTTGTTCTAAAAAATGTTGGTACGATTATTGGAAAAAATTTGGTAGAAATGAAGAAACAATAAACAAAGTTAGTAATACATTAAAAAGAAAATATAAAAGTGGAGAAATAATTGCATATAACATAGGTAAACATTTATCAGAAGAAACAATAAAAAAAATAAGTAAAAATAATATTGGAAAACATCCATTAAATTCCGGTAATTTTAAAAAAGAACATAAAATTAGAAAAAAATACTATAATGGTAGAAAAAGTATAACAGAAATAAGATTTGAAAAATTTTTAAAAATTATAAATATTGAATTTATTCCTCAAAAAAGTTTTAGATATAATATCAGAAAGGGAAAGTTATATTATGTTGATTTTTATTTTCCACAATTCAATACAATTTTAGAAATTGATAATTATATGAAAAATACAATTTATGAAAATGAAAGAAGTGATTTTTTAAAACAAAATTGTAATTTATTTGTAAGAAAAAGAACTTATGAAATTAATAATTATATAGATAATATTTTAGGAGGTATAATATAATGCATATTCTTTGTTCGGGGTCTAATGGTTTTATTGGTCAGCACTTATTTAATTCCCTCAAACCAAACCACAAAATAATAGGTTTTGATAGAAATAAAAATAAAAACCTTTTAAATTTAGGAGATTTGGCAGAAACTTTTCTTGAGTTTAAACCTGATATTGTAATTCATTTGGCAAGTAATGTTTCAAACGACATTAATGAATGTAGAGATGATGTTATTGCTTTATTAAATTTATTAGCTTTTTGTAAAGAGTTTGAGGTCAAGAAATTTATTTTCACTTCTTCTGCCGCTGTTTATGGTAATTCTTACCCGAATACTACTCCAATAAATCCGTATGGAATATCCAAACTCCAATGTGAACAATGGTGTGATTATTATTCAGAAATTGGACTCAATGTAATAATTTTAAGATTATCAAATGTTTATGGTTTAAATGGAAAAGGAGTTATTAATCAGTTTATGCAAAGAATAAAAGATGGTTTGCCCTTAACAATTAATGGTAATGGTTATCAAATAAGGGATTTTATACACATTGATGATGTAAAACAAGTAATAGAACAATGTATTAATTCAGATATTTCTAACGATATACTGAATGTATCAACAAATAAAGGGTCAACAATATGGGATATTTTAAAAATTTTATATGAAATTACAAATCAAGATATTAGAATCTCTTTTAAACCTGAATTAACAAAAGAGGTAAAAATAAGTAAACTTGATAATTCAGATTTAATAATGTCAGAATTTCTTTTTAAAAATTCATTCAGAAGTTTTTTTTCATTAAAACAAGGTATTGAAGAATTATGCAAAGAAATGTAGATTTGGAAGTGGAGAATAAGTTTTTGAAAAGAAAGTTAGGACAATTAGAAACAAAAATTACAATACTGATACATCAGAAAAAGAATAGGACACATACTGTTACATGTCCAAAATGTAGGAAGAAGTTAAGTAGGCATAAAGGAAAGGATTGTGATAAAGGATGGTAAATAATTTAGAAGAAAAATATCAAATTGATATTATGGTAGCTACTCGTGACCGTCATTCTGAATTAGCTTTACTCCTACAATCATTAAGAAGTAGTAGTTTTAAAAATTGGAATTTATTAATATGTGATGAAAGTCAGACTCCAGTAACTCAATGTTATTTTTTCAATGCACTAATCAATCGAATTAAATTAGAAGGTCATAAAGTTAAATTGTTAAGAAATAATATATCGAATGGAGTCTGTGCAGTTAGACAGTTATTAAATGATGAACAACAAAAGTGGAATACAGGTAGTAATCTTTGTTTAAGGTTGGATGATGATGTGTTGTTAACCGAGGATTATATTTTTAAATTACTTCAAGTTATAGAAACTGGGTACGACATGTCAACAGGAGTTATACCTTTACTTTCAACTCCAGAAGTGGAAAGGGAAGTGAAATTTGTCAAACCAATAATTTGTTATCATAAATTGGATAAAGAAGGAAATATTATTGAAAGAAAAGATGATTTAGGATTTTGCTATCTTACAGAAGAAATTTTACCCTGCCACCAATTCCGTACAAATGTTTTATATAAATCAGAAATTAATAAAAAAATATCCTATCCAAAAACCCTCACGCAAACAGGTTTTCGGGAGGAATTATGGTTTAGTTTTAAAGTAATTATTGAAGGTTATACATTGGGAGTAAATACTATGGCAAAAGCATTTCATTTACAAACACCTTCAGGTGGAACAAGATATGCACCACAACTTTATGCCCAAAATGTAGCTTTAGATGAAGATACAACAAATAAGTGGGTTAAGGAACAATTTTTAAAACATGGAGATTTTTTACAAAGGTATAGTGAGAAGGTGGTGAAATGAAAATTCATGTTATAGGTTCATTTTTCGATTCAAGTGGATACTCCATCCATACTCGCAACCTTTGTAACGCTCTTTTTCAATTAAATCCTGACCTTTCTATTGACACACAAAAACCACAGGATTGGGTAAGGTATGTTTCAGACAATGAACTTAAAATGCTTTCAACTCCATACACAGACAACTCTACAACAATAGCCATTACCCAACCACAATTCTCACCTCTTTTTCTTGCAGGCAATCCAAAGGCGTTTTATCAGTATTGTGTTTGGGAGGGAATGTATTGTCCTCTTTTCTGGCTCCCTTACCTCTCTAACCCCCGTATAACAGGCGTTTTAACCCCCTCACAACACACCTATAACTCTATAAGGAATACCATAGAATATGTTCAAAAACAGGGTTTATCGAGGTTTAAAGGGTGTTTTAGAGGGATAGATAAGATATTACTAAAAACACATATTATTCCTCATGGATTTTCACCAAAATTTTTTTATCCAAAGACTTCCGCTAAATCAAATAAACCATTTATATTCCTAATGAATAAAGGATGGTCACAAGGAATTAATGATAGGGGAGGGATTCAATGGGGTTTAATTGCTTTTTGTAATGAATTTTGTAAAGATGAAAATGTTGAATTAATAGTAAGAATAAATCCAACTTATAATTTACCTAATTGGAATTTAGATGAAGAAATACAAAAATTAAAATTAAATGAAAATGGGTTGAAGAAAGTTAAATTTACCATTGAACCTACAACTTATGATAAGCTTGTTAAATTATACCATCAAGGAAATATTTTTGTCTCACCAACAATGGGTGATGCATTTAATTTGCCTTGTTTGGAAGCACAAGCTTGTGGTTTACCAATTATTGCTACAAACTTTGGAGGACAATGTGATTTCGTGAATGAAAATAATGGATGGTTAATTAACTGTGATTTGATTGATGTAACTTGGGATATTACACATGAAGGAAATAAATGGGCAAAGCCAAATATGATACACTTACAACAAACTATGCGTTATGTTTTTGAACATTCAGAAGAGGTTAAAAGAAAAGGAGAACAAGCATTGAAGGATAGTAAAGAATGGACATGGGAACAATCAACACAAAAACTACTTAACATCACCACTTGATTTACAAACAACCACTACTTCTTTCATATCTTCATCTATTTCAATCCTTTCTATTTCTACCTTAATTCCATACTGATTTTTAAAATCTGTCAATTTAATTTTTACTTTCATTTTCTTATGATTATAAATGGGATAGTAATTAACTATCCCAACTTTTGCCTTCATATTAAAAACGTTGGGGGTGGTTTTCTAATGAAGGCAAAAAATCTCTCACATTTCTGTGATTATAAACCTGCATACACTATTCACGATGTATGCAGGAAAAAGTACTTACATTTTTCTCATAAGGTCATTCACAAACTCTGCTTTTGCTTCATTGTTTATCTCGTAAAGTTTTTATGAGTGTGATTTCTCCAAATGCCTGACCCTTAATTCAAGATTTGCAACATGCAATTTGCTTTCTCCAAGTAAAAACTGGAGTCTTTCAAT
>ERZ1292644.1267-Hain-H14-01um-R2-1267-length-13464-cov-5_pt1 | contig 13464 bp, 26 predicted proteins | sample MGYA00564402_ERZ1292644 | MGnify/ENA primary metagenome ERZ1292644 (study PRJEB36523, sample SAMEA6512644) | groundwater metagenome | collected 2019-01-09 | study: AquaDiva: Metagenomics assemblies of 32 groundwater samples
GGCTGGAACTGGAAGCGATGACAGACGTTCAACTCTGAGACAGTTGACACCCCGAGCCGCCGGGCTTTCAGTTGTTGCATCCAGATCGCGTTCCCAGCGGCTTCGTCCTCAGCCCAGAGATCAATCACGATGTTCTGTGCGACGTTTGGGGTGAATCGAACGGGTTGCTTTTGCCAATTTACGATCCAAGCGAAATTTTTGGCCCAATATCCACGGAAGTCCAGCGCGCAGATCCGCCGCTCATTCTGAATGAACGCCGATTCATCGACCGTCAAGGGCCGACGGAGTTTTTTCTGTTCGGGATCCCAGAGGTCGTTCAGGTGGGCGATGGCGTGATCGATCTGCTGGATCGAATGGTATGTCGGCGTCCACTCCGGACGGCCCTTCGACCGCGCCTCCGCGTTGTGCTGATCGGCGACGGCCGAGATCGTCCGTTGCGTGACGAGGCTGTCGTACATCTCAGCCCATCACCGTGTCTTCCGTGGGGCCTCCATAGAGCACAATGGACAGTTGTTCGTCATGCGACAACCCGCCCCGGAGCGTGTCGGCGACGTATTGGGCATCGGTCTTTGTGTTGAATTGAGAGACAGGACCTTCACCGATTCGTGCGCCGTCTCGGACGTAGAGGATATTCCCATCAGCGTCAACGACTTGGATCGCCCACTTCATGATCCGACCCGTTCCAGGATCGCGGTCGTGTCGATCCCGTCCTTATTGGGATCGCTCTCCGCCAACCGCCGTTGCACATCCGCTCTCGGCACCGCCAAGGCCGCGATGTCGCTGGAGAACTTCGGCACGGAGGGATCCGACGCGATCGCCGAGGCCGCCTGCGCGTTAGAACTGGCGTTCGCGTGGACGTGGATCGATGCGCCCTTCGGCACAGGCAGGAATCCGCGCGCTTGGAGCAGTTGCTTCCGATCCTCGGCCGCGATGTCCGCATGAGGGCCGGAGATCCGCATGGCCGACTTTCCGGCCGCTTGGATCACTTCCGGATGGAGCGCAGCCGCCACAAGGTTTCCCATGTCCGTCGCCGCTTCCATGCCGTGGCCCACGACGGCCGCCATCAGTGCCGATGGCTTGATCCCGGCCGCCACGCAGATGTCATCGAAGTTCGCCTTCCGTCGGATCCCCGTAGGCAGATCGGCATAGATCTTCCACCACGCGTCTGCGGATGGATCCCCGTTGAGCATCGCCAACTTCACGAACTCCAAGAACCGATCGTGTCCACCGGGGAGATACCGCATCGTAAATGACAGCGCGTTGATCTTCGGCATAGTCGGCAGTTCCATCGGCGCGGACGCACTGACGCCCTGACGACGTTTCCGCATGATCATTCGGGCCTTGGCTTGTTCGCTCATGCTGAACGGGATCGGATCCTGATGGATCCCTTCCGGCGGCGGCGGGCCGAGTGCGACATCAACATTCCTGACTGCGTCCTTCGCGGCACGAACCTCTAGCTTTCGTCGGGTAACTCGAGCCCGCCTAGAGGCGACTCTGGCGAGCTTCCGTCTGTGGCTAACGTTGTTGGCTGGCTTGCGCGTGCCTCTCGGATGCGTTTTGTGTTGTCCTCCTGTTTCTGCAAGGAAAGCGGCGTGCGCTGCCAGACGTCGCTGCCGCTTCGCAACCGGGGAGTGGTCCCAGTTGTGATCGGAGACGTAGCGCGAGTTGGGGTGTGGGCGTGGCGGCCGTACTCGGCCAGATGGAGTTCCCGCAGGAGTCGGTTCTGTTCTTCCAACAGCGCGACGATCCGACCGATCATCCTCGTCAGTTTCAGCGGTGTCGTGATGGATCGTTGGATCTGTTTCCACACTCAGATCTGCTCCGTTTAGGACGTGACATTGCCGCTCAGGACCGCAACGCCTGGATCGAACACGATGGCCGCGACTCCAGATCCCACGAACGCGCGGCGGGTCGTCATTAGTCCTGCTCCGAAGTGACTTCTAAAATGATCGGTTGGAGCGGCCGATTGAACGTCAGGAGCGTCAGACGGATATTTTCTCCGTGCGCGATCCGCCGCCGCTCTTCGTCCGTCAGACTCCATTCGGTGATCACGCGCCCTTCCTCTGTTTTTCGCGCCGGAAGTGGGGAATATTCATACTGATCCTTCGCATAGACGACTGGATCGCCAATGAGCGTTGTTGGTTCAATTGGAATCACGGTTACGTCTCCGTTCCTCGGGGAGTGTGGCTGGCATGACTACGCTCGTCCTTTTGACCGCTTGGCGGATCGACCTTTCATGACGCGCGCCATCGCCGAGACACGTTTGCGACCGTGCGCCATCGCCCGTTGGTGCCGCGTCGAATCACCGCGCACTTCCTCCGCTCGCTCCAGCGTCCGAAAATCTTCTTCAGCGCGGTACTCCTGCTCCTGTTTGGATTGCTTGCCAGATGGAGACACCATGCCACACATCGTCAACCTCGCTTCGATGATCGACCGGACTTACGTTTCGAGACACGCTCCGGAAGTCGCTTCCAGTTCGCCGCACGCGTTTTTCCTTTAGCGTCTTCCTGTGACAGTTCGCCACGATTGGCCGCCGCGAACAAGGCCCGTGACTGACTGCGCGATTTCACTGGGGTGTAAGGGGGCATCTGCGCTTAGCCAGTCACGTTATTCGACACGACGGCCATCCCTGGATCGAACACGATCTGATCGTTGTAATTCCCGCGCGCAATCGACCCGGTCACGGTCACGCGACTAGTGCTGCCTTGGCCTTGCATCCCAATGTTCTGCGTCGGCGACGACTGACTATCGCCTGCGTGACAGCCAGAGAGGCTGACATTTTCGCTATTGTAGATATGAAAGCCGTTCCCGGTCCCGAACCGGCCGTTGTTCATGCCCTGCGATCCGGTGAAGGCAAACCACTTCCCATTGGCGACAAAGTACCCGTGACGCCCATTCCTCCTGGCGCGGCAGGCATTGAAAACCACATGGGAGGCATCTTGAATGTCGAACCCATCGGCAGGATATTGCCCTTGCATCCCGCAATCAATCGCATGGCAACTATTGAAGGTGATCCCGCGCGTTTGCGATCCGGCCACCCGAAACCCGGACCCGCTATGGGTTTCGGTCGCATGGACTTGGGTAATGTCGGCCTCGTTACAGTTGACGAACGTGAGTCCACACGAGCCAGTATGTTGTTCGGTCGCCGTCGTCTGATCCACTTGGAGATGGATCGCGTTCTGAAAGTAGAACCCTGAGGAATAGGGAATACCATCGCCAGACTGCTCATTCGCCACACACCCATGCACGCAACTGTGCAGCCCGCCGGTCATGTGTAAGCCGAAGGCCCCGTTGTTGAATTGGACCCGATCAATGATCACCAAGTCCATATTCTCAATGCGACAGATCGCGCCAGCCCCTCCAGCGTAGGCGTGCCGTAAGGTCAGATTCCGGAGTCCGAAGCCAGCCTTCGCCTCTGGCGGGCCGCCGACATTGCAATGGATGACTTCGTAGTTGTTGTCGTTTTGGCAGATCACCGAACAGCGAATCGCATCGCCCAAGACCAGCGTGGTTGATCGAATGACGAGCGGTGGACCACTAATCGGATACGTCCCGTACGGGATATACAAAACGCCAGCGGACCCTGGCGGCATCTGATCCGCCGCAGTCTGAATGATGGCGCGATTGCTGGCCGGATCCATGAGCGGATCGCTGTCAGGTCGTGCCCCGACATCTGTGATTGACACCCACGGTACAGCCACTGGAGCACTCCCCTGACCAAAAGTAGGGCGAGCGGTTAATCCGGCTAATGCAATAAGACTCGACCCCATGAACGTCCGCCGTGTGGCAACGGCCAGCGACTGACTCCTTAATTCGCCCGTTTCGGAGGGCGGCATTACGGTTGGATCACGCGCACGGGATCCGAGCAGTCACACCACATGGCAATAATCTGATAGATCGCCAGATGCGCGACGGCGACTGCACCAGCCGCCACGTAGATCCCGACGAAGACCAATATCCACCAGCGCAGATCCAGGAGACGCGCGAGCATTACCGTTTCTTTCGCGTCTTGGATCCGGACTTCGATTCATCGTCGGGATCCTGATCCATCGGTGCCGAATCCGACGGCTGGGGCGTGTCCACGATGTCGCTCGCTGGCGCTGGAGTCTGTTCCGTCTCTGCCATTGGTGGCGACGCTTGGCTCGGTTCCAGTGTCGCTTCGTCTTTACTGAATCCGCTTCCCATCTGATTCCTCCTGTGTATACGGTCCTTCTGACATCGCGCGGAGATCACGAATAACCTGGACACATCCCATCATAACGCCCACAGTCACGGCGAGTCCGACGATCATCCATCCCCACCAGGCCATATGACCTCCGAGTGACTTCTACTGTGTCAACGCCGGGATGACATCCACAAATGACTGATGACCGCCAGCATCCACGATCTGCTTGCGTGGGATCGAGAGTCCGAGTTCGCTTCGGATGGCATCCGGCGGTCGATCGCTCTCCCCGTCCGGCGTGAACTCCTGCCGAGACGACTGCAACACGAAGCACACCTGATTCGCCCGCGCCCGCGCGACCTCCATCGGCGTACCGCCCTTCTCGCTGTCCTTGGGCGCCGCAACCTTCTGGATTTCAAAGCCTGCGTTGTTGTCCTCGGCGTGGCCTTCAACTTCGAGCACCAGACGCATCCGGATCCGAGGGTAGGTCAGCGCCATGGAGAATCGGAGATCGTTACGACAGCGCGCCACTAGATCATCGGCGAGCGCGCACGCGAGCTCCAAGGCTTCGTCACCACTGAGTGGGAAGTACTGGGCTTCGCCAATATCGCCAAATCCACCGCGAGAGATCCCGTCAAACTTGTCGCCGGACGGCGGCGTCAGATGTGGCAACAGGCCTTTGGCCGGCGTGTCGGTATCAGAGGCCGCAGGCATCCGCAACCGATCCTCGGCTGTCAACTCCGGAAGGATGTCTTCGAGTTGATCAATCTCGCCCTGCGCGGGATCCAGCGACGGCACAGGTTCTCCCTGACCAGGCACGACCAGTGTCGGCCGATCCGGTCCGCGTGCGACCACTGGAGGTTGAGTTGGCACGTCCGATCCGAAAAACTCGCCGATCAAGTCTTCTGTGGAAGTTGGCTTTGGCGAGGTGACTGCCGCGGCGACGGGCTGGGGCCGAACGCCTTTCAGCGGTTTGGGATTGAACGGTGGCAGCGGTCGTTCGTTCTGGGCTGCCCGTTCCAACTGAACGGCAATCGTTGATCGTTGGAGCGGCTGGGCGGTTTCCTGCTGGGCATCCGGAGGTGGAACGGCACCCCCGCCTGTGATTTCGGCCTTGCTCCGGTCGCTCATATCTGCTCCTGTCCTGTCTGGGGCATTACGATAGCACGAGGTTCAAGGATCCGGCGTCCCGCGTCCACCATGCACCAGATCATCCCCGGCAGCGCCGGATACCATTGCTGGGCATAGATCCACTCCGGCGCCCGCGGCGTTCCAGACGGCACGACTGGAACCACAAGTCGGACGCCGATCAGCGTCAGCGACCATAAGATCCCGAACATGGCGACTGGATAGTGTCGTCGGACAGCCACCGCCCACGCGCCTGTGCCGATGAGCGCCAGGGCCAGCACCGCCTGCGCCGTCAACGGTACCCACGTCCAATCCCGCTGAAACGCGATCCCGATCGGCAGGATCGACTGCGCGGCGAGTTGCCACACGATCACCGACTGAATCAACATCTCCTCCGGCCACTGCCGCCACGGATATTGCTGCGGCAACCAACCCAGCGTGTCGCCGTAGCGGACAAGCCACACGCCGATCCCAAGCAGATAAAAGACCGCGGCAATGATCGATCGTTGCGTCTGATCCGACGCGCGCAGGGCGTGCCAGAGATCTCGTCGCTCCTCGTGTCGAACGCTGGCGACGAGGATCGGAACAGCCAACACTCCTAGGGCCGAGGCCTTGACCATGAGCGTCAGAGTCAGGAGTATGCCTCCCAACGCACCGCGATGCCATGTCCAATGTCCAGCCAGGAGCGTCCATGCGATTGCGAGTCCCCCGAGGGCGACCATTATCTCGGTCTGGGCTATGGCGTAGCCGACAGACGGCACCGCCAGCGGATGCAATAAAAACAGCGCGGCCGCCGCCGTGGCTGGACCCTCTCTCAGCCAGAGACACAGACCGACGCGCCACACCAGCAGTGCTACCGTGACGTGCAACACGAAATTCCAGACGTGATGCCCTATAGGGGTGGACCATCCCAGAAACGCTAGCCCCCACGCCGCAAACATCGGTGGTCGAACCGAGGCCAAGTCCCACGTCCACGGCCGATCCCACGGATACCAATGAATGTCTTCATAGATAAACGTGGCCGTCAGCAGCGAGCGGTAGCAGCCGGCGGCGATCACCAGCAGCACGCCGGCCCACAGCCACGCCCGCGCCCTCGGCGCTAATGCTTGATAATCCGCCATTCGCCGGTCGCCTCCACGCCTGGGGCGTTGAATACGTACGGCGCGCGTTCCCATGCGTCGGTCAACAGTTCCGGAAGCCGTGAGTCGTAGACATTCTTGGCGGCGAAAAAATTGATGAGATTCAATTCCACGACGAGGAGCACGAGTTGTCGTTCACGCTCCGGCATCCGTGCGGCTTTGGAGATGACGCGCGTCTGCTCCCAGACCATCACGGCTTCAGGGAGACGCCCATCAACAGCCAACGCCTGTCCGAGATTAACTGCGGCTCGAGGGTAACTTGGAGAAAACACTAAGACCCGACTCCAGAGGGTCATATTGTTCTGCCAGGCTGGAACGAGAGACGCCGTGATGAACGCGTAGGAGATAAGAAGACAGACGACGACGATTTTGGCTCGCATTTATTCCACTGGCCCGATGGTCCCAGCCCAGATCCACGCGAGAGCTTCGCACACCACCCACGTCCCGCCGACGAGAATAACGACCCATGCGCTCAGAATCAAGGTGGTGAGAGCCAGTTTTCCAGCCACTTAATAGATCCCACTAGGGCTGGTGACGAGGCCCGTCTTGGATTGCAGACGGATCCGTTGGCGCCGATCAATCTCTTCGCGCAACTGATCCCGATCCTTGCCGATCCAGAAACTGTCGGTAGACGACGCGTAAGGCTTCGCTGTCTTAGCCGGGATCTGTCGTGGAGTCGGAGACTGTGCCGCATTGGACGATGGACGCCCAGGTTTCATTTTACGGCACCTTTTACAACGACGAACCCGTTGCCGGATGTCCGTCCGAGATAACTGTTTTGAACACATTGTACATGTAGGATTCATACTTAGTCTGACCATGAAACAACGCTCGTGCCTAAATCTTCGCCTTCGCTGTGCTACTCGGACGTCACCGTGAGGGATCCGCTGACGGTGGGAGGGAGCCTCGACTACGTCGAATGCGTTGACGACCCCACGCCAGCTTACAAGACGCGCGCCCGCAGGTTTGCTGCTTCTTCTTGCCCTTCTCGAACCATTGCTGACAGACCGGACACCGCTTCTCGTCTCGGATACCGAGCACTGCCCGCGCACGGATACGCCAGCCAGGAATGCCGTCCAGCGCCTGCTGTAGCACATCCATGGCGGTGACCTTCACGCCTTCGGCTCCTTCCCCTGCCACGGATCCGGCGTCTCCGGTTCGACTGTTCCACACGCACGCGAGTACGCCAGGAAATGTTCAACCTTCGCGCGCTTCGCCGCCACGACGGTGCAGTCGACGTCGTCATCGCCGATCCCGATCATCCACATCGCCGCCTTGAGATCCGCGTACTCTGCGATGATGCGCTCGCGGTTCGAGTGTGGCTGTCCTGGCTGGATCTCATGCAGTCCGAACCGGAGAGCCTTTGACAGCCGCTGCGCCAACTCAGCGCACTCCTCAGCCGCAATAGTTAACAGATGCTCGTCGTGTGTCATGGCTCCGGCGTCTCCGGCTTGGCGGCTGATGTGGCGCAAGGGGAGTGGCGGCTAGCGTGCCCCTCTGGTGCGACCCTCGCATGGACAGCCCCCCGCGACCCCTTCTCTGGCCCGTCCTATTGGGGCGGCGTCTCCGGCTGGGTAGTCTGATGGCCCCAATGTGATTCCGCACCCATGCCGCCACATCCTTGACACTGGCCGTCCGCATCTGGCCGGTACGCATGCGCTCCGCACTGAGCGACTCGTGGCGGCGTCTCCGGCTGGGCGAGGGCGGCTCTGGCCCTATTTGCCAACTCCAACATCACAGGACCATCACCGTGTCTGTCGGTGAATCGGTTGCCCATGAACTCACTTGCCAATGAGCGCAGCTTGGCTTCGCAGGCGATCAGCACGACTACCAGCGTCTTTGCGGCCCTCTCGTCGGGGACCGCTGCCTCCTCAGCCAGGATCTCGGCCAGAACTGAGGCTGCCGTATCATCAGAACAGCGCTTGCAATACTCCTTGACGAACTCTCTCCCGTGCTTGTCACACGACCACTGTGGCTGCGCTCCCTCGCCGGGGAGCCCAGCGTCTAACTCTCCTTCGCGCACTCTGGACATGGATAGCCTCGGTCTTTCTGGTGCTTACCTTCACTGCACAGTTCGCTATCGGCCTCGCTGTGGAGCCCGGCCAGGAGGGCTTGGAGTACGTTGCGCCAGGATTGGAATATACCGCTCGGCACCACGATCGAGGACACCGTGCCGCTGACCGTCAGTCGTGCGCTCATTTCGTCACAGATTCGTCGTAGCACCCGCTCAGGCTGCGCTCCCTCGCGGGAGGGGAGTGTAATCGAATCATCGCCGTGCCAGATGGCCCCACACTGAACGCACCAATTTACGTCACCATCGGGATCTCTTCCTTCCGTTTCCCATTTGTGCTCGCACTTGCGGGAGGAATCAGCTAAGTCGTTCAGGATGTCATTACAGACGGCGAGGCCGTATTGTTGGGCGTCTAGACCTACACCTGGCGACAACTCAATGTGTCTTCGATGCCTCTCCACTACGACCAACACGTCCAACAGCATCTCGAGACGGTGCCTGCACGCTGGACAAATCGGCTGCACGAGCAGCGGGGCGGTGGCTTCGTTCATTCTGGATCCTCTCCAAAGATCGGGTCGTCAGTCCTCGTCGTCATCGTCTGGATCGCCGTAGTACCAGCAATCCAGTTCGTGTTCTTCGGTAAAGAGATGACAGCCGCAGTAGGAACAGTATTCCGTTGGATCGTCTACGTCGTCGATCTCGTCTTCGTCGAAGTCGCCTCGCATTTACAGATTCTCCGGAAACTGCCTCACTCTCAAATCTACCGGCCATTCTTCAGGCGCGCCGCCCTTGCGATCCGTCAGCCCCGCGCGCCACACCCACTTCGATAAGGGATTGGTCATGTCGCGTCCGAAGCCGATCTGTTCCTCTGGTGTTAGGGACCGATCTTCGCTCACCACAAAGGCGCCGAGTTGCTTGACGAATACGGGAACGGACGACGCGCGACACTGCTTGACGATGGCCTCGATCCATTCGAGCGCACAGGGCCGCGCGCCTGGCCCGCTCTCCCCGCCGACGATCACCCAATCGAGCGACGGTTCGCGGATCATGCAGCAGTGACACTCGATGCCATCGGCCGTGCCTTGGCACATGCCGCCGCTCGTGTGGAATCGCCACGAGTGCCGACAGCTCTCGCACCTAAGCCACTGTTCGAGATCCACAGGACCGAGCAACGGCTCTGCGCTGATGAACCGCACCGCCGCCGGCGTCCGTATCAGGTCACCGATGCGCTGGTCCGCGTACTGCTGGTTCTCCACGGACGTTCCAAGCCACACGTTCGACAACGGCAATGCAAAGTTCACGTCGCCGCCGATCTTGACGTTCAGCGCATGACCAGCCTCTCGAATCCGCCATGAGCGGCCGTTGATGTCACCGACGAGACCAGGAGCGCCGATGTATTCGAGCATCCGCGCTGGCCGCTTCGTGAGAATCTGAAACGCATGTCGCGGCGCCAGCGCCATCACCGCGAACACTTTGTCGATGAACGCATCCGGCACGTCCTCATGAAACAGATCGGACATGCTGTTGACGAACACGCGCGCCGGCTTTCGCCAGGACAGCGGCTTAAGCAGCGCATCCTCGACGGTGACGACCTTCCCTGTCCACTGCGGCCCGGCCTTCGTCTGCTTCGTCAGGCCCTCGTAGGGCTTCCCCTGCCCGCTGAACCGATGCGCCTGCTTCATCGCGTAGCAGTTGTGGCAACCCGGAGAGATGACCGAACAGCCACGCGTCGGATTCCACGTCCGGTCCGTCCACTGAATTTTCGTCGTGGCGCTCACATTGGATCCTTCCACGCCCCGCATCACATCGACGTCTTTTGCCGCTTGGGCGGCGGAGTTGGACTCACTCTCACGGCGATCCCGTGCAGGTCGATGACTTCAGTTCCGGCGTTTTTGTGAAACGCCTAGCGGTACCCCGCCGCGGCGAGTTTAGTCCGGATCTCGTCGTAGGTCGCTTTGGAGACTTCCAGGATCGCGTAGGTGTAGGTCACGACGGATCCTCCACAGCCACAAACCCCCGGCAGTGCGCGTCACACCCCTTTCCGAACTGACAGCGCCCTTTCCCGTCAACGTGCGCCGCCTGCGAGTGCCCGCACCGACAGACCGGCAACGGATTCGCCACGCGCTCCCCCGTAAACGCCGGACCGGCGAACGTGAACGGACCCGTCAGCGGCTTCGACGGGTCCACAGGCCGCGTAGCAACAGGCTTCGCCAGCTCCGCCCGTGTCACCGCGTTCATCTCCTGGATCAGATCTGGGACCGCCGACACTGGATCCGTCGGCCCGTCCCACGCGGCCGTCAGTTCCTCGCCGATCGTGACGGTCCGCGTCGATGTCTGTCCTACCGCGCGGTGATCGTCTCGAGGATCTTCGCCGCCGTCAGGTTCAGCGACAGCAGCAGCCCGACGCCGACCCCGAGGAGCGCCAACCCCAGCCCGATGCCGACCACGAGGAGCGCCAACCCCAGAAACCGATCCCAGTCCGTCCACATCCGATCCTCCCTCGGCCGCGCCAGCTTTGTCGTTTTTTTCCGCGACGGATCCACTACTGGCCGCCAGCCACCTCTCCAACACATCACTCGTCACCGACGCCGCCGACTTCTTTAGCAACGCCGCTCTGGACCGCACGCGCGCCCACAAGTCTTCATCAAGTAAGATTTGAATACTTTTAATGGTTCCCATGAAGTCACTAGACTTTATAGAAATACCAAACACATTGTCAATAGAGAAAACACAGAAAACAAAAATGATCCCTCTCTCCGGATCCCGCTTACGACGCGTGCCGGCCTGGTGGCCCTTCAGACAACTACCGGCCTAGGTCAACTGCCTATGGTTTACGTGGATCCATTCGGAGCGTAGCTGCGCGCGTGGCGCTCGCCGGCGGGGACGTGGCGCCTACCATCGTCCCGGCCGGCAGCCTCGAGGCGCACCTGGGTGCCGACATCCGATTCACGCCTACCGCGACACCTATCCTTCTCTCCGACGACATTCGCCTTTTGTTCAAGAATCTTCAGCCTTGCGTCAGATACCTATTGACTTCGTATTATCGTCAGTATTATCTTACCGCCATGAGATACATCGTCATTGACACTCGCACTGCCGAGCAGATCGGCCGGTCCTACACCACGCGTACGACCGCCAGACGTGCCGCCGATAGACTGGATCTCGCATTCGGCGCCATTCGGTATCAGGTCCGAGTGATGCCTCTGGACCGTCCGTGGTCGCATATTCGGCCTCTTTCGTCTGATTCTCCGGAACGGTAGACGCATGCGGCCTATTGGGTAGGGCTGTTTTTGTTACCTTTTTACACAGTGGAGTATTGCCGATGAAACCGACGATCCGTAAGATACGTGACATTAGAGGCCGGAAGATTACCGGCTACTCCGCTACGCTCGGCCCTATCGAAGCCTACGGCTCTACTCCGTCTGAAGCACAAACCTCCGCATGGGGATCTGTTGCGCGTACCTTGGAACGGCTGGATCGTGGCGCATTTATCGGCCATTGGAACGGCCGAGCGTACGTCGTCATACCGGACGTGGCCGGCTGGGCGTACTGGATCGATACGAGTTCCAGCGCGCACATTACGAGCTCGAATTACCTCGAGCGTGAATCGGCCATCAACGCCGCGCTGTACCACTTGGCGCAAAACCTTTGGACGGCCGAAACGGCCGATACCGCCTATCTGCTTTCCCTGCCTGAATCACTCCGACCTGAACTCGCATCCTGGATCGGTTTCCAGCGCGCGTACCTCCGTGAACGTGCGGCCGGTACGCCTGAGAACCTGATCCATCAGATCGCGTGCGAACGGCCGGAACGGATCGACGTCCCGACTGTCAACACTTGAAACCGCGTACGGCCGTACCGTGTCGTACCCTTTCGAGATCAAGGTGTTCTGATGACATTCCACATTAACCGCGTCCCAGCCCAAACGCCTTACGGGATCTTCACAAACATGTATCCATGGGATCGCTTGGATCGGCAGAGTATCGGCGTGTGGTACCTCAGTATCCACGTTGGGACGGTCCGGATTAGCTTCTACGGTACCGCCCGATGAGAACCGCCTACTTTGAGTACGGAAACGGGAACGGCGCGCACTACACCGACCACGGGCCAAACCCTTACAAGCACGGGAATACGCCCACTGCTAGGGAGTCGTCGCTCTGGGCTAATCGGCCGTTTTGCGATCTGTGCGGACCCTGGCGCGGGCGGTACCTGCGCTCAATTGGGCATGGGGAGTACCGCTGTAGGGGATGCGACAACGAATAACCGCGTACTTATACATGGGATGATATGACGAACGTACAGATTCAGGCCGAAGCCTTAACGCGCGCTACCGTCTCTCAGTCTCTCACCAACTATCCGACGATCCTGGAAGGCTTCGCCGCTATGGGGATCCCTATGGATCAGATCCTCCCGCGGGAAAACGTCTTTACGTTCAACGCGTGGAAAGCCTTAGGGCGGTACGTCCGCAAGGGTGAGCATGGCGTCAAGGTTCTCACCTGGGTTCCCATGTCCCGCATTAACGACGTGGGCGAGTCTGAATCGATCGGGCGCCGGCCACGGACCACCACGGTATTTCATATTTCACAGACTGAGGCAATATGAGCCAAACACCCTACATCGGAGCTCGCGCGCAAGCATCCGGCCGTGACGTACCGCCGGCCGAAAAGAGCGGATCCCCGTGGGGATCTGTTCAATCCTGCCATACGCTCGCGCCTGGCATTGTAAGCGTTTCAACGGCCGGCCACGGCGGGATCTGGATCTCGCGCGGTCGTGAGGCTCAGATCCCCGCTAACGTCCGGGCCATCGCACGGCAGTACGCGCCGGCACAGTGGTACGAAGAGGATTGCGACGTTACGATCGTGGCGCTATGGTTCGCTGCCGAGCTCGAGCCGACAGAACCGAAATTCGTGTTCCACTGCCGGCAGTACGCCGCGGTCGATCCTCGGATGCGGCCCTTACTCGAGGCGATTCAGGCCCTTCAGGCTCAACGGGAACGGCTGTACGCCGCCGACGACCGCGCGATC
>ERZ1292644.1268-Hain-H14-01um-R2-1268-length-13460-cov-5_pt1 | contig 13460 bp, 20 predicted proteins | sample MGYA00564402_ERZ1292644 | MGnify/ENA primary metagenome ERZ1292644 (study PRJEB36523, sample SAMEA6512644) | groundwater metagenome | collected 2019-01-09 | study: AquaDiva: Metagenomics assemblies of 32 groundwater samples
CGTGAGCCCAGCGGCGCCAGATGAGCCGAGCGGCCAGCTCCGGATTTGGTAGTGAAGGCCGCCGCCTACCTCCGCGTCTCGACGCAGGACCAGGACCCGGATCTCCAGCGCCGGGCGATCGTGGCGTGGGCAGAGGCTCGGGGGGCCACAAAGGGCGACATGGAGTGGTACGAGGAGACGGTCTCCGCCGCGGCGAAGGTGCGACCGCGGTACGAGCAGATGCTCGTCGGCCTCCGGCGCGGCCTGTATGGCGTCCTGGTCTGCTGGCGGTTTGATCGGGTGGCGCGCTCGGCGATGGAGCTGCTCGCGCTCGCCGACGAGTGCCGCCGACGCAACGTGGACTTCGTGAGCTTGACTGAGGGCGTGGACACGACGACGGCGGCCGGCAAGCTCTTCTTCACCATCATCGCCGGCTTCGCCGAGTTCGAGCGGGGCGTGTTGTCTGAACGTGTCAAGGCCGGAATGGCATCGGCGAAGGCGCGCGGCAAGCACCTCGGGCGGAAGCCGACGATCGTGCCGGTCGAGGAAGCGCGGCGACTCCTCGCGTCGGGGCGGTCCTTCCGGAAGGTCGCGAAGGCCCTCAAGCTTGGCCGGGCGACGCTCGCGCGGGCGCTGGAGGCGTAAGATGGCGGGATTCCGCACGTCACGGATCGAGTTATATACCGTTGGGCCTCCGACCCGCCGCGCCTCGGCATGGCGTCGTTGCGGTGCCTGATCGCCCTGGGCTGGCGGAAGGTGCGGGAGCATCCGCGGTTCGGCGGCTCGTGGCTCATGGTGAAGCGGTGAGCGAGTACGCGACATTCCTTAAACGGAAGACCCAGGCCGGGAGCGACGGGGGATTCGAGCCTCTCTGGCTCCCCGACTTCCTATTCGACTTCCAGCGCGCGCTCGTGGAGTGGGCGATTCGCAAGGGGCGGGCGGCGATCTTCGCGGACTGCGGGCTCGGGAAGACGCCCATGCTGCTCGTCTGGGCCGAGAACGTAACCCGCCACACGAACCGCCCGGTCCTCGTGCTGACGCCGCTCGCCGTCGGGCCGCAGATGCTCCGCGAAGCGACGAAGTTTGGGATCGAGGCAGAGCGCGCCCGTGACGGACGGGCCGCGCGAAACATCACGGTTGCGAACTACGAGAGGCTTCACCACTTCGATCCCGCCGACTTCGCGGGGGTGGTGTGCGACGAGTCGAGCATCCTGAAATCCTTCGACGGGACGCGCCGCGCGTTGGTTACGGACTTCTTGCGGAAAGTCCCGTATCGGCTGCTCTGCACGGCGACGGCCGCGCCGAATGACTACGTCGAACTCGGCACCAGCTCCGAGGCGCTCGGGTATCTCGGGCACATGGACATGCTGAACCGCTTCTTCGTCAACCAGAACTCCACGAGCGACACGAAGGGACGGTGGCGGGGGTTCGGAGCGCCCCGGGCGTGGGAGGGCAAGCTCTGGCGCTTCAAGGCCCACGCCGAGCGGCCGTTCTGGCGCTGGGCGTGCTCCTGGGCGCGCGCGGTGCGCCGCCCCTCGGACCTCGGGTTCGACGACGGGCGCTTCCAGCTCCCGCCCCTCGATGAGCGCGAGAGCGTGGTCGAGGCGCGGCGGCCGGCCGACGGGATGCTGTTCGACCTCCCGGCCGTGGGCCTCCGGGAGGAGCGTGAGCTGCGCCGCCGGACGCTCGCGGAGCGGTGCGAGGCGGCGGCTAGGCTCGTCGCCGGGACGGATCGCCCGGCCGTCGTCTGGTGCCATCTGAACGCCGAGGGCGACTTGCTCGCGCGCATCATCCCGGACAGCGAACAGGTGAGCGGCGACGACGCCGACGAGGCGAAGGAGGAGCGCTTCGAGGCGTTCCGGCATGGGCGGCTCCGCGTTCTCGTGATCAAGCCGAAGATCGGGGCGTGGGGCCTCAATTGGGAGCACTGCGCCCACGTCGTCTACTTCCCGTCGCACTCCTACGAGCAGTACTATCAGGCCGTGCGGCGGTGCTGGCGGTTCGGTCAGGACCGGGCCGTCGCGGTGGACCTCGTTTGCACCGAGGCCGACCGGCGCGTCATGGCGAACCTCCGGCGCAAGGCCGCCGCGGCTGACAAGATGTTCGCCGACCTCGTCGCGCAGATGCACCACGCGCAGGCGGTCTCACGGGCGAACGGCGACGGATCGGGCGTGGAGGCCCCCGCGTGGCTGACCAGGTGATCACGGAGCGCTACGCCCTCTATCACGGCGACTGTTGCGCGGTGATGCCGAACCTGCCCGAGGGATCGGTCCATCTCTCGATCTATTCCCCGCCCTTCGCGGGGCTCTACCACTACTCCTCGTCGGACGCCGACTTGTCGAACAGCCGGGACTACGCGGAGTTCTTCGCGCACTACGAGTTCGCCGTCCGGGAGGTCGCGCGGCTGACGATGCCCGGCCGGATGACGGCGGTTCACTGCATGGACGTGCCGTCGGGCAACTCGGGGCGGGATTACCTCCGGGACTTTCCCGGCGACATCATCTGGCTTCACGACCGGATCGGCTTCAAGTACATCGCTCGGTACCACGTCTGGAAGGAGCCGCTCGCGGTGCGGAACCGGACGATGGCGAAGAACCTCGCGCACAAGTCGCTGGTGGAGGACTCGTCCCGGTGCAGCGTTGCCTCGGCCGACTATCTCCTGGTATTCCGACGGGACGGCGCGAACCCGGTCCCGATCACGCATCCTGCGGGCCTCATAGACTACGCGGGCGCGCGGCGGCCGCCCGCCGACGTGCTGCACTTCCGTGGCTGGACCGGGAACCAAATCGAGAACCGATACTCGCACTGGATTTGGCGGCAGTACGCCTCGGCCTTCTGGGACGACGTGCGCCTCGACAGAGTACTGCCCTACAAGGCCGCGCGGGATCCCGAGGACGAGAAGCACGTCCACCCGTTGCAGCTCGACGTGATCGAGCGGGCTGTCGTGCTCTGGAGCAATCCGGGAGAAACGGTCTTGACGCCGTTCATGGGCGTCGGGTCTGAGGTCTACGGGGCCGTGCTGAACGGCCGCCGGGCGGTCGGGATTGAATTGAAGGCGAGCTACTATCGGCAGGCGGTTCGGAACCTCCAAGTGGTCGAGGGCGGGCGGGCGCAAGAGGAGCTACTGACCGATGGCTGAGCGGACCGCGATCGAGTGGACGGAGGTAACGTGATGACTTACGCCGGTCCGAGGAATCCCAACTGGCGTGGCGGGCGCAGTATCGCATCGAACGGCTACGTTCTCGTGCGGCTGCCCGGGCATCACCTCGCTGACGTTCGAGGCTACGTCTACGAGCATCGTCTTGTAGCCGAGCAGAAGCTCGGCCGCCGCCTTCGGCCCGGCGAGATTCCGCACCATATCAATAGGGTCAAGACGGATAACAGGCCGGAAAACATCGAAGTCGTCCCATCCGCTGCTCATCATCGCGTTGAGCATCGTCGCGTGGGGTTTGACCGTCGTCTACCCGGCGAGCCTAATCCTCGTGCCGGGTGCGCGTGCGGGTGCGGCGCGACGTTCCCGAGATACGACGGCTTGGGTCGGCCTCGGGAATACGTCAGCGGCCACAACCTGCATCCGAGGAGGTGAGGCCCTATGTCCGAGAAGACCTCCATCGAGTGGACGGAAAGCACCTGGACGCCCCTGCGCGGCACGAAAGGGGCGTGGACGTGCGTGAAGGTCTCGATCACGGACCACCGCGGGCGTCACGCCAACCAGGTGAACGGGCCAGCTCATCCGCGCTGGCGTGGAGGTGATCCGCCACCGCTGCCCGAGCGTCGCCGAGAGAATGCCAAGGCGAGCCGGTCTCGTTACCCCGAGCGCGCCAGGGCGCGGACGGCCGTGCGGGATGCCATTCGGCGAGGTCGACTTCCACGGGCACGCGATCTTGTCTGTCTGGATTGCGGGAGTTCCGCCAACTCGTATGACCATCCTCTCGGCTACGCGAAGGAGTACCGTCTCACCGTAGAGCCTGTCTGTTGGCGTTGTCACGGTCAACGTAGTCACGCCCGAGGCGAGCATCGACTCAACGGGCGCAAGCGTGTGACGCCCAGCTTCAAGATCGGCCCGAAGTCCGGCGGCCGGCTCCTTGACGGGCTGGAGTGGAACGAGTGGCCGGCATGAGCCGCCGCGCCTACTGTCCGAACGACGGCCGCTTCGTCCGGGACGTCATCGCCGTCGTGGGCGGCTTTGGATGCGAGGAGCATATCGCGGCGGCTGGTCGTGGGAGGATTTCTATGGATGGGGGGGATAGGAAACCGCCCCCTAGAGGCGGCCCAAAAGGGTCTAGGGCTATTTCGGGCCACCAAGGGCTAGGAGGGTATGGCCTACAAGGGTCTAAGGGTCGGGCCTACAAGGGAGAGCTTGTAGGCCCAGGGCGTACGGGCTGAAAGGAGCGTAGCGCGATGAGCGGCTTTAGACCTCCTGAGCCGATAATCGGGATCGAGATCGACCTGGACAAGCGCTGTACGCTCTGCGGCAAGCCGGGCGCGACCCCGCGTGGGTGGTGTCTCAAGTGCGTCGTGAACCGTCGGCCGCAGTTGCTGGCCGAGATTGATCGGAAGAAGAAGGCCCACCGTGCCTGACCTCGACGCCGCCGCGCTGAGGGAGATTGAGGCAAAGTGGGCGGCGTGGGGGCTGACGAACAGCGACATGAGCCGCGTCGTCGCCGCCCTCCGCGAGCTGGCGGGGGCGGTGCTGGCCTATGAGAAAGCCCGCACCACGTTCGGGATGACCCAGGTGAAGAAGGCATTCACGGCTCGGGATGCGATGATCGCCCTCGCCCGCCGCGTCGTCGGAGAGACGAAGTGACAGGCCGCATCCGGGACAACCGGCTGATCTTTGAGGAGGCCATCACTAAGGCCGTCGTGGGCCTACCGGCCGAGGCCCGTCAGGCGCTTATTACGATGCTGGCGGCTGTTCGGGCTCAGGCGCTCGCCAACGCCGCTGAGAGCCTCCGACGGGCAAAGTGGATGCAGCACGCCTACTGGCGCATCGTGGCCGTCTACGCGGGGCATCTTCGCCGTCTCGCCCGCCGCGTCGTCGGAGAGGAGGAGCCGAATGCCAACTGAGGCTGCGAGAGCAATCTGGGAGGTCACCGCTGGCCTCATTCCGGGCGAGGCCGATCTGAAGCATACCCGCCGGTTCTGGATCACCAGTGGCGAGTGGGAAGCCGTCAATTCGGGGAACGAGCAGACAGTCCTTCTGCTCGGCCGGTTCGGGCAGGCGACGGCTTACGCTTCTATGCTCCAGCTTCTGTGTGCAAGCGGGCTAGAGGTCAACTGGGTCCGCATCGACTTCGTGTGGCCATGACCCCGCCGACTGACCCGACGCCGCTCGACATGGATCATGTGTACCTGCTCGGGTGGTATGGCCCAACAGGTCGTTCGTACCTCACGACTTGGCGCGGCGACCGTCCAGTTATTCGGGTGGTCATCACGGGGCCGGTTGAGCCTTTTGGGCCTCCGTTGTGGGATGCCCCGAGCACAATGAAGAACGGTGGACACCCGGCAGATGCATTTTCGGTCCACCCTATTCCCACTGGCGCGGACCCATTCGTTGAGGCAGGGCGCCTCCGGGGAATCGTTGCTATCGGATGGTACTTCGAGGATGGATTCACGCGACCGATGAAGCGGCTAGTAAACGATGGCATCGCGGCTATGCCGCCGCCATCTGCCAGCGCGGGAGGGCCGAATGAGTGAGATTCCTGCGGTGACACGGGAGCCGATCCTCCAGGTAGATGCCACGCCTGACGAGGAGTACGCGGTCAGAATCCTTCGGGCCCATCGCGCGAACTGCGACGTGCTGTGGGCGGATAACGCCGTCGGCGCAGAGCCGACGGACCCGCTGCTCGTCGCGATGAATGAAGCGCAGCGACAGCGCGCGGCCCTTCTCGACCAAGCCATCGCCCGGCTTACAGGGAACGCCATTGTCCTCACCTCCGACGAGGCGCGGCAGGTGCGGGAGGCGCTGATCTGGGCCGATGCCGCACGCGGCACTCGCAGGTCGCGGAGCGCGCGGGTCAGTGCGGCCCTCGCCCTGCTCGACGCGAAGCGTGGAGGATCGTAAATGGGAGAGTTGTCAATCGCTTGCGCGCGAGGAAATCACCAGTACTGCTCAGCGGGGTGTGATTGCGAGTGCCACGCGACGCGCGGGAGGGAGCCGTGAATCGAAAGCGAAGAGCAAAGCCGTACACACATGGGCGCTGGACGAGTAACGACTTGCCCCGTCCGAGTCGGGCCGATCGCCGTAGCGTCTGGTCGTATGTGACCGCACAGGGAGAGGAGTTCCATCTCGACGTCTACGATGGGAACCGCTACGTTGGCCATGTACGGTGGTGGTTTCGGGTTCGCCGTGCCTGACCTCTCCGCCCTCCTCGCCGTCGCCGCGCGGGTGGAGGTCAAAGAGGGCTCTGAGGAGCCTGAGCCCCGAGGCTATCCAGATCACGACCACGATGGCGAAGCGGATGGACGCCCGTGTTGTTCCTGCGGCGCTCGATGGGAAGATGCTCGCGCCCTCGCCCGCGCGGTACGGGCGCTGGTGGGGGTGGCGGAGGCGCTTCACGCCGCGAAATCTGCGCTCGACGCGGCTGCCTTGGGTGACTGGTTGCCTCAGGGGAGACGCGAACTCGTGGATCTGGCAAGGCTTGATGTCGACGAGGCCCTCGCCGCCCTCGACGCGGCGGAATCAGGGCTGGCGCTACCTAGTTGATCTTATGGAGTTCCAGCACCGTATCCGCCATCACCTGCGTTGAGGCGGCCAGCTCTGAGGCGTGTTTCAATTCGAGTGACCCGCTCACGCTGACTATGACGGTCCCCTCGATGATGACGAGCATGTCGGCGCTCGCCGTATCGACGCCGAGCGTGGACCCGAATTTCGTGTTGATCGCGCGCGCCGATTTCGCCTCCGCCAGACTCGCCGTGTTGGAGCCTACCTGGTCACCCAGGGCGGTGGCCGCCGAGCCCCCGGAGGTCGCGAACCAGGAGCTGGCCACGAACCGCGTCACCGTCCCCGTATGGTTCACGGCGAAGTCGACGCCCGTCGTGGTGGCGGCCGCCTGGTAGATGACGGCATAGCGGAAGCGCCAGGTCCCGGCGCCGACCCCCGTCGTCGTCATGCATATGGCGAGGGTGGTCGTCGCGTTCGCCGCGCAGTTTGCGCTCAGCCGCTGCCACGTCAGATCGGCTCCGGCGGCCCCGGAGGCGCCGTTGATCCGGGTCAGCCCCGCGCCCGTCGCCGTGATGGTGTTGCAGCCGAAGGCGTTCGTGGCGATGGTGTAGGTGAGCGCGTCGGTCCCGCCCGAGCAGCTGGGGACGGCTTTGGTCTCCCAGGTCGTCCCGTTGCCGACCATGACGTTATCGTCAGCCGATGCGGTCAGATTGGTCCCCCCACGTCCGACGGCGAGGGTTCCCGTCGTGTCCGCGATGGCTCGCGTGGTCACTTGCGTCAGGTTATCCAGCGTAATCGTGTTCGGGACATCAGCATCGACGATGGTCCCCCATACGGGGACGGCTGAGACCGCACCGGTTCCAGTCTGCGTAAGAAATTGCTTGGCCGTCGTGATGTTCCCGGCGAGCCGTGCCCAGGCCGGTGTCGCGTTGCCGTGCGTGAGGTCGCCGAGCACCGGGGAGGCGGCGAGCGTGTCAGGATGCGTAGTGGAGAGGAGGTTGTGGTTCGCCCCGCCCGCCGGCACCGCCCACGTCTGATCGCCACGCAAGAAGGTCGTGCTATCGGCAGTCCCTGACCCGAGCCGCGCTGTCGCCATCGTCCCGGTCGTGAGCTTCGCCGTGTCGAGGCTTGGAATATCGTCAGCGACCAACAGCCGGAATGTCGGATCGGCGTCCGCGCCGCTCGTAGGTCCCGCGAGGACGCGGTTTGCGACCTGCACGGCGAAGTCTGCCGCCGCGACATCCGCGCAGGTCGGGGCGGCATTATCGGTCAATGTGCGGGGGAATTGGTTTGTACAACTGCCAGCCCCAGCCGCAGCCACAGCCGAGAAGCCGAGATCGGTGCCATCCGATCGAGGATAGCGGCCTGCCGTCCCGAGAGCCAAGCGGCTCCATGTAGGCGTCACGCCCTGCCCCGTCATCAGATCGCCGCGGACAACGGTCGCGGCCGTCGTGTCCGTGTGCGTGGCGGAGAGGATCGTATGGTTTCCCCCTCCCGGAGGAGCCGCCCATGTCGCGTCGGCCCGGAGGAAGTTCGTCGTGCCGCCGCCTGACGCAGGAGCCAGTCCTTTGAGGGCGGAGGTGACAGCATCCAGGAGGGTCGTCGCCTGCGTCCCCGTCAGCTCCTCGGCATCGCCGGCCCCTGCCGTGATCCGCCCAAGGAATCGACTCGTCGCAGTCACGTCCTGGAGCTTCGCGTAGGTGATGGCGTTATCCGTCACGTCTCCCGTGGCGACGCTCGCGCAGACTGCGGCCCCTGAGGCATTCAATGAACGGGGGAACTGGTTAGTACAGGAGGCCCCGCCGTAGGCCGAGAGGACACCGGTTCCTGCCGTGACGGTGTTGAGCGTGAGCCCAGTCGTCAGAAGTCCAAGGCTCTGCTCGGCCGTGAGCGTGGCATCGGCTGACTGCGTGACATAAGTGGCACCGGTCGGAGCCCCGCCGGCCCCAAGCGTGCTCCACGTCGAGCACGTCGTGGCATCTACCGCCGCGCACACCTTGAACGCGGCGGCCGTGGTGTCGTACCAACTATCGCCGATCTTGACGCCATCCGCCACCGTTGGGGCGATCGCCTGAATCCAGTAGCCGCCTTGATGCGAGAACTGCCCTTTGGGCGCGTCAGCCTGGGCATGGACGGCGAGCGCGAGGAGGACGAGTCCGGCAATCATGAGTTGGATCATGGGAGGGTATCCCCCAAGATGTAGACATCGGCCGTTGCGGCCGCCCCCTGCGCCGTGGTCAGCGAGAGATAGAGCGTCCCGGCCGTGAGGACATCAGTCCCGAGAATGGCCGCTAGCGTGAGATCCAACCACTTCGCGCCCGCTGTCAGGGCGGTGTAGATCTGCGTAGCGGCGACGATCGTCGTCCCTGTCTTGCTGGCCCCGGTATAGAAGCCGCCCACCGCGAGCGTGAGGCTCGTCGAGGGATTGACCACGACGATCCGGCGGACGACGTACTTGGCCGCATTGATCCCGATCGCTTGGTCCGTCGTGACGTTGAAGTCCGCTGCCAGTCGCTGCCCGAGCAATTGACCAGGAGGAGTCGGATTGATGACGATCTGCCCCGCCGCTGGCGTAGTGATCGCGCAGCCGAGCAGGAAGGAGAGCACGAAGACCCGGAGGCAATTCATGTCTCACGTCGGCCTTGCTGCCTCGTGGTCACATACGGCATGCGGGGGATCGTGCCCGTGGTCCTCAGGCTGCGAAGAAAGCGCGCGCGGGGGAGCACGTGGCCGAGGATATTTCCCCAGATATTCTCAGGTTCCCATAGGGTGGCGTAGAGGAAGGGGCGCGCGGTTCCTGCAGCCTTGGCACCGCGACGGAGATCGTTGACCGCTTGGAGAATCACGGCAGCCGCGAGGCGGCGATAGCCGAGTGGGAGGAGCGTGGGATCGTCGGCATCTACCGTTTCCGACTCCGTAGCGATCCACGCGGTGGTGTCGTCGCTGCGTACAGGGCTAGGCCCCCGATCCCGAGCCAGAGCCAGGGGATCGGGATCTCCCCGATGAGGCCGCCGCTCCGCTCAAGCGCGCTGCCGACCTCCGCGCCGACGGCGCGAACCGCTGGCGGCCAGATTCCGCCGTCCCCGTTCCCGCCGCGAGAATCGAGATCAGTGCCACTAGGCGCAGAACCCGGAGCACTGCCTGGCGCGGCCCCAGGCATGTCGTTTATTGCGTCAGCGATCGCCCGGCTCGCGCAACCGCCACAGATCGCATCAAGGCCGAGCGCGAGCCCCGCTGCCAGTGCCCCAAGTCCTGCCGTGAATGAGCCGATTCCGAGTCCCACGAGTCCTATCCCGGCGCGCACCTGATTCCCCGTGACCGTGCCTCGCGTCGGCCCAGTCTCTGGTGTCGCTACGCTCCCCGGCTGCGGCCCGTACCCGGTATGTTCACGCCTCGATTCGGCATCTCTCTCACTCCCGACAGCCTTTCCCGGCACCGGATCGAAGCCTTCTTGCGGATCACCGAAAACCCCGCCCGGCGGATCCCCGAAGCCGCCCGCCGGTTGCCCTCCGGTCTCGCCGGGGTCTTGTCCTGGCCCCGTCTCGCTGTCCGCGCCGGCACCCGGATCGCCTTCCGCACCTAATTGTCGGTACACCTTACCGCTCCACGTCTGGGATGAGCTGCCCCCGCTCGTAGATGACGGCGTGGCCGCTGAGGAGGAGTGCGCTCGCGAGCGTCTGGCCATCGGCGGCAATACCGCCGAGGAGCCGTCCGAAACTGTCGCGCCGGCAGGTCCAGACGGTGAGGCTCGCTCGGTGCTGGCTGAGCCACGCGGCCGTGAACGCGCGCGCCGCGTTCCCCGCGTCACGCGTCGCTCCGTGCCGCTCCGGGGTATCGACCCCAATCAGCCGGACGCGCTCGACGATGGAGAGCGGGTATTCTCGGAGCGAACCAGCCCACACGGCGAGGCGGAGATCCACGGTATCACCGTCCACAACGTGGATGATCTCCGCGACGGGCGCTGCCCAGCAGAACAGCACGAGAGCAAGAAGCCCGGTCACCGCCGCCGTCCTTCCCCGCGGTCGATGCGATCCCAGAGACCCGGCGGGGGCATCAGGCGGGGCCGCTCATCGGGGGGGAGCGAGATGAGATACGAAAGAATCCCGAACTCCTTCGCCAACAATTCCTGTGCCGTGACGATCTTCTGGTGTTCCGCTGTCGTGGCTGTCGCCGAGCGATCAAACTCCCGCCAACCGAGAGCGATGAGCAATGCGATCAACAGGGCCACAATGACATACTGCCCGCGCGCCCGAACAAATGTACGCCCATGGCCGAGACTGAGGCTATTCCCGGCCTGATCCATGGAAGGATCGGCATTGTGTTGCTCAGGCATTACGATCCCCTCTGCGATGGCCGGATGGTCAGTATAGGCAAAGACTCCTCCGCCATAGCCCCACGAGATGCCAGCCCAGCGCCAGCTCGGACCGCCGAAAGCGCGGACGCCAAGATAGCCGGCACGAGCAACCGCTGCGGGCACACCGACCCGAACCCAGCACCGGCGGAGTCGCCGATCCGAGCGGAGGCGATCCCGCGGGCTTCCGCCATAATAGTAGTCGCGGTCATGCGCCTCGCAACATTCTCGCGCGACCGCCCATCGGCGCTCGATCCAGGCACCTAGACTCGAGCAGCCATCCGATCGGCCAGGATCCCACGGTGGTACGTACAGCGTACTCGTTTTTCGAGCCTCCGCAGTTACCCGCCTAGTTTCTTGAGCTGATCGACGACCTCCCGGAGCCCGACGCCAGCGAGTCCGGCGACGGCCCCGGCCACCGGCCCGAGCGAGACATTCATCGTGATGGCGCTGAGCGTATCGGCCGCGACGCCGAGCGCGGCGGCGATCAGAGGATACGTCCACGTGTGCGCGTTCCAGCGTTTCATGGCCGCGACGAGCAGTGGCACGACGGCCACGATCACGGGGCCAAGCGCGGTTGACCATTCCATGGGGACACCTCCTCTTAGGCGTCAAGTACCGCGCGGGCGAGGCGTCGGACGGCCGGCGCCGCGCGGCGCGCGAGTTGGCGACGCTCCTCTGGCGTGAACTCCTCCAAGAGCATGAGCAACTCCTCACAGGGGCTCTCCCCTGGAGGGCGCGGGTTACCAGGTCTCCGATCCTCTCCGGCAGCCGCATCGGGATAGGGGCGATTGGCTAGGGCCGGCGCGTCCACACGCGGTCCTTCGAGGCCGAGATCCTTTCCGCGCGTTTGGCAGAGCGCCTTGACGATCGCGGCGGCTCCACGCAGCGCGGGATCGGCGCTGAGGAGGCAGGCGACCAGGCCCGCGATCACCGGCGTCGCCATGGACGTCCCGCTCGCGGTGGTGATGACCGGATTGATCGCCGTCCCCATGCGGCCCGTGCTCGACCGCGCGGCGCCGATCCCCTGGCCCGGCGCGTAGACGTTCGGTTTGCCGCGGCCGTCATCGGTGATCCCGCGGCTGGTAAAGCTCGCGACGGCATCGCGCTTCGTCGTCGCGCCGACGGTAATCGCCCGCGCCGCTCGCCCGGGGCTCTGCCGGTATGGGGTCGCTGGGCCATCGTTGCCGCTAGCGACGCAGACGATGAGGCCGCGCGCGACCACGGCGTTGACCATGCGCTCCAGGAAGTCCGGCCCCGGCCCAGAGCCAGGACCTCCAAGACTCAGGTTGACGACGTGGCAGCCATCGGCGAGGGCCAGCTCCAGAGCCCTCGCGATCCAGGTCGCTTGTCCGCTACCGTTGTCTGCGAGGACCTTATAGATGCGAAACGCGCACCCAGGCGCCATGCCGACGTAGCGACGATCAGCGAGGCCGTTCTGGCCGATGATCCCGGCCACGTGCGTCCCGTGCCCGTGTCCATCCTGGACGCCGGCGACGTTCCCCGTCAGATCAAGCGTCCCCCGGATGCGGCCAGAGAAGTCCGGGTAGTTGAGATCGAGCCCGGTGTCGAGGACTCCGATAACGATACCGGTTCCGTTACTCCTCGCGTCCTCCACGAGGACCGTCGCGCCGACACCAGTCGGTAATGGCTGGCGATCCCACAGCTCGGCCACCGCGACTAGGGGCGCAACGTCAATGAGGGACACCGAGACCCCGAAATCATCCTCCAGGCTGGCGACCTGATCGAGCGCGCGGATCGCGTCAGCAGCGGCACGGATCTCGCCCTCGGCCGCGTGGGGCAACCGAATGATGACTTGATGCGTAACGGCGGAGACATGCTCGACCACCGCGCCTGCCGCCCGCAGGGCATCGAGGTCATCCTGGGTCGGAGGCCGCGCGAACTGGACCACCTTCGTCTCATGCAATGGCGGTTACTCCTTCCGCCCCTCAAGCGGCCAAAGCCGCTTTTCGTGGTCATCAAGCCGACGCCGGTCCATGAGCGACTGCTGGTGGAGGTCCCGGAGGAGCGCGAGGATCTCCCGAACAGCCTCCTCGGTGACTCGCTGCCGTTCGATGACCCCTTCGAGCCGAGTCTCGCCTGTCTGGGCCTCACTAGGCGCTCGGAGAGCCTGAAGGACCGAGAGCGTCGCGCGCATGCGCTGCATCTCCTGTTCCGGCGTCGGAGGAGCGATCCCGCACCCGGCGGCGAGCATCAGGATCGCTCCAGCGGCAGCGAGGCGCGCCCAGGTGGGGGACAGGGGAAGAGCCCCCCCCCTCGGAACTCGCAGGGAGCCTTCGCCGGCGTTGCCGGCCCCGCCCACCTTGATGTAGTCGACCCTCGTGATGAGGATCTTGTACGGCACGCTCGTGAAGTCCGCGTTGCCGCTGGCGGCGTCGGCCACGTCGAGGACGATCAGCACCGGCACGCCGACCTCGGCGGCAACCATCGCGCGCGTGGCACCCG
>ERZ1292644.1269-Hain-H14-01um-R2-1269-length-13457-cov-15_pt1 | contig 13457 bp, 30 predicted proteins | sample MGYA00564402_ERZ1292644 | MGnify/ENA primary metagenome ERZ1292644 (study PRJEB36523, sample SAMEA6512644) | groundwater metagenome | collected 2019-01-09 | study: AquaDiva: Metagenomics assemblies of 32 groundwater samples
GCCGCCAGGGCACACGCGAGGCCGGTGAGATCTTCCGGACCCTCGCGCTGATGGATCTGCCCTTGCACGGCTTCGGCGTCAAGGCCTTCGGCTTGCGCCAGTTCGGCCGCTGGTTGTGCTCGGCCGACTCCATGGCCTGGTCCTACCGGGGGCGCCGCACTCCGACCGCCTGCGGGTCTGACCGGCACAAGAACGAGGCCAACTGCGCCACGTACGCCCTCGACTGGCGCCGGCGTCTCCTTCGCACCCTCGACAATCAGCCGCCCCGCCAGCCCGACCTGTTCGAGGTGGGCGTCGTGAACGCCGACCCGGCCGCGGTCTCCGCCCGCGGTGCCGAACTCGCCCGCCAAGCCCTCGGACTCGACCAGGAGGCCCTGTGACCCGCAACACAGACAACCTGTCCACCCCGGCCGGCGACAACCGCTGGCAGGACTACGCCGCCTGTCGGGGAGAGCCGATCGACGTCTTCTATCCGGACAGATCGGACGGCATGTCTGGCTACCGCGACGCGCGGCAGATCTGCCGCCAATGCCCCGTCCGGGCCGAATGCCTCACCGAAGCCCTCAAGCAAGGTGAGAGATATGGCTGCTGGGGCGGCATGTCACCCCGCCAACGCCGACGCGTACAGGCCAGGGCGTCATGACCCCCGACGGGGCGGCGTGGGTCCGTGAACACGTCTGGACGAAGACGATGCGCAACACCTACCGCGAGGTCCCCGGCTTCTACCTGACGTGCGCCTGCCAGGGCAACGGCCCATGCATCAACACCCCACAACGCCCTGAAACCCACCTGACCTGCCACGTCGGCCGGTGGCCGCTGCCCCGCTACGAGACGATCATCACCAACCGGCGGCAGCAGGTCTCCGCGTTCACCCGGCCGTTCCGGTACCCGACCCCGTCGGCGACCGGCTGGCACCACAGCCGCCTCGCCATGGTGTGGCTCGCCGACCGCGTCTGCCGGTGGGCCTGCACGTGCGGCTGTGGCCACCCCCGCGAGAACGTCGCCCACGACCCGGCGCGCAACCCGATGCGGCCCATCCGCTACGAGGTCGCCACGCTGCCCGGCCTTGAACTCGCCGGGAGCCGCCCGTGATCCCGCTGTGGCCCGAACCCATCCGACCGCCCCGGCGTTGGACGCCTCGCTGCCAAGACTGCGGGCGCCGCATCTGGTCACCCGCCGCCCTGCGTCCACGCTACGGCCGGCTGCTCGGCGACACCTGCCACCGCCGCCGGCGCGCCCAACAGCGGCGCCTCACCCTCCGCATCACGTTCACGCCGCCTGGTCACATCCCCGGCCAACTCGACCTCCTGGAGACGACATGATCACGATCTACGGCGGATCCGACGACTGCATCGACGTCGCCGGATGCGAAGGAGCCGACGAGTTCCTCAGCTACGAGACCCACTCCATGTGGCGCGGCGACCTCATCGCCCCCGACGGCAGCCAAATGCGCGTCCACGCCCTCTACGACGGCTGCTGGCACCTCGCCGTCGGCCAAGTCGACGAGGGGATCCAGCTGCCCGCCTGGCCGACCGCCATCACCCAGCACGAGTCCGGCTACAGCGCCCTCCTCGCCATCGACGCACCGGAGGGGACGCGGCTCACCAACGTATGGCCCACCACCGAGGAGGCACGGTGAGGCGCCACCAGCGGACCGGCAACCCGGGCGGCCTCGGCGTCCCGAAGACCGCCGCTGACATCGCCGCACGCCTCGAAGACCTCACCGAACTCGCCGTCTGGCACCGCGACGCGTGCACCATCGCGGCCCGCCTCGGCATCAGTACCCGCACCGTCTACCGCTACCGAGCCCGCCTCCGGGAGAAAACATGATCACCATCGGCGCCGCCACCCGCCAAGGCACCGGACGAAACAACGCCGACGCCGGCGCCGTCCACCGCGTACCCGGCACGCGGATCGTCGGCGCGGCCATCGTGGACGGCATCGGCCACCACCCACTGACGCCCGAATGGGCAAGGGTCGCGGCCGGAGTAGCCGCCCGCGTCGGCCCCCGCCGCACAGCCACTATCGGCATTCTGGCCGCAGCCGAACTCAACTCGGCCGGTGCTGGCGAGCGCATCGAGCCGGACGGCGTCGCCGTCCTCGCTGTGCTTGAGCCAGGCCAGCCCACCGAGTTCGCGTGGACCGGAGACGCTCGCCTCTACAGCTGGGACGGCGAGCAGCTCCACCAGCGGACGACCCCGCACACCGTCGGCGAATACCTCCGCAACTACGGCCTCCCGCCGGACGTCACCCTCCCTATGGACCAGTGGGTCACCAGCACCCTCGGCCGCTGTTCCATCGCCACCGTCCACAACGCCGCCACCGACGACGGACTGATCATCCTCGCGAGCGACGGCATCGAGCAGGTCCCGTCCGACGAGCTGACCGAACTCGTCCGGACGCTCGCCGAAGAGCCGCAGACCCTGGCGGAGGCGATCGTGGCGGCCGCCCGCGAAAAGGCGGACGGCTACCGAGACGACACCACGGTCATCGTCCTCGCCACCTCCTGATCATCCCCGCCGCCCAACCTCCTGGAGATCAACTAATGGCACGGACCTACAACGACTCCCAGCTCTGGGCTCGCTTCATCGGAACACTCCGCCAGGCCGGATGCCCTAGCGCCGCGCTGGAGACCACGGCCCGAATCCTCGTGGCCGCCGTACGCGTCCAGCGGAATGCCGACCGTAAGACCATCGCCCCTGGCGAAGCCATCCCCGCCGCACTCACTGCCGTCTACGACCTCGACGGTGACATCTGGGACCGCACGCCGCCCGGTTGGCTGATGCGCGGGTTCAACGCTGAGGAGCACGAGACGCAGGCCGGGAAGCCCGCCACGGACGCCGATCTGCTCGGCGAGTACGGGCCCGTGACCCAGCTGGCCCCCGCACCCTGACGGTCTGGACGGCCCTGAGACGGCCAAACGGCCCTCGGCTGCCCTACGCCGGTAACAGAGCGCACCTGACCCGACACGCACCACCACAGCCCCCGAGGAGACGCATGAACAGCCAACCGAGCGGCGTCCGCCGCCAACTCATCGGATGGGCCGACGAAGCCCTCGACGACCTCGACGCATACCCCAGCCACCCCAACCGCGACGACTGGCCGGAAGGCATCGCAGGACACATCCAAGCAATCCGCGACCACCTCCACGAGATCCAGCGCCGCCGCGCCGAGCGCCGCACCCTCGGCCTGACCACGGTGCCCGTCCCACCACCACCCGTCCCAGCGTCCGGCACCCAGGTGATCGACACGCCCGGCCTGCCCGACGGCTACACGCCGCCGTCCGGGTCGCTGTGGCCCGTCACCGAGTCGATCGGCATCCTCGACGGCCCGCTCCAGCCCGGCGCCACGATCACCCTCCGCACCCCCGAGCAGGCGCGCACCGCCATCCGTGACGCCATCCTCCGCACACGCGGCGGCTCCCCCGAGTTCGCGGACGCCCTGGCGTCCGTCGCCGTCCAAGCCCTCACCGGGGAGCGGCCATGAAGAGCCTGACCGTGAGACAGCCGTACGCATACCTTGCAGGGGTGCTGCGCGGGGACGGCTGGCTGAACAGCAGTCTTTGCTTGCGCGTCGCTGACCGCGACTTCGCGGAGACGTTCGCCGCGACTATCCGAAATGGCTACGGCTGTACAGCGAAAGTCAACATCGACGAGCGCGGATATTTCCTCGTGCGCCGAAACTCGGCCGGGCGCTTCGAACACCTCCGAACGCTTATACCGGAGTCCTCCGAGGCGCGGGCCGCATGGCTGCGGGGCTACTTCGACAGTGAAGGCAACGCCCAACTGACGCCTCTCCCCACGCAAGGGGACAGGTCATTCGGTCGGCGCGTCTCCTTCGCTGACCTGGGGTTCGCCACCCGATGGTCCACGCTCAAGCCCAGCAAAGGACACATCGGGACTCTCCCCGTCCACGAGTTGGCGTTGCGTGGCAGCAAGCAGCAGTACGCCAGGTTCGCTGAACTGATCAGCTCAAGCATCGCGCGGAAGAGGATCGCGCTCGGACAGATCGCCGAGTCCTACTGCGAGGACATGTCCTCAGTCCGCCGCGAAATGCAGGCCCGCGGGGTCGCCACCCGCATCGCCCGTCGGAACGCCGGAGGCACGTACTGATGCGGGCGCTAACGATTCGCCAGCCCTGGGCCAGCCTCATCGCGACGGGCCACAAGGACGTCGAGAACCGGACCCGCCGCACCAAACACCGGGGCGAGATCGCAATCCACGGCGGCCTGACCGTGGACTGGCAGGCCAAAATCCCCACCTCCGAGGGACGTCAGGCACTGCAAGCTCTCGGCGGCCGGCAGAACGTGTGGGAGCCGCGCCATCACGTCGCAGGGCCTGGCGGACCACCAACGCTGGCCTGCGGCGCGGTCATCGCCGTCGCTGAAATCGCGGGCTGCTGCGAGTGCGACGGTTCATGCTCGCCATGGGCGATCCCAGGCCAGTTCCACTGGCAACTCGCCAACGTCCGCGCACTCGACAGGCCAGTGCCCGCGACCGGCCGTCTCGGCCTCTTGCCGCTGCCGTACGAGGTCGAGGCCGCCGTGCGCGGACAACTCGCCGGAGACCTCACCGCAGCCGAGATGCGACGCGACGTCAACCGCATCGGACAGCTCACGGAGCAGCCATGAACCGCCGAGACGCCAAGCGCGAGGCCTTCGGCCGGGCAGCCGACTGCCTGTTCGACGCGCTCAACGCCGGGTGGGACGAACTGGAGCAGATCTACGGCGGCGACGCCGAAAAGGTCCGGGCTGGCATCAACGAGATCGTCGGCGAAATGCAGCGGCGAGGCGGGAGCGCCGATGCCTGAGATCCCCGAGGTGCCGCCCGAACTGGCCGCGATCCTCGACCGCGCGGTCGGCCGTGAGCACTCCGCCACCGGACCGGTCGCCGCTCACCGCGGAGTAACCATGACCGGCGCGGAGATCCGCGAGGCCATCGCCCGCATCCCGGACGAGGCCTACGACGCCGCCTGCGAGCACGACCTGCACATGGTCAAAACCTCCCCGTACCTGCAGAACTGGTCCCGCGTCGGTGACCTGCAACTCGCCCGCCTGCTGTACGGGCTCGCCATCCAAGGCGTGATCACCATCAACCCGACCAGCGGAACGCCAGACCAGCCGAACGGAGCGTCATGACCACCCCGTACGACAGCACCGCCGACACCCTGAAGCATTCGTTGCGGGTCGGAGCTCTTATGAGCCCGGCCATCGCCGAACTCGTCGATCGCTCCACCGGGCACGACCTGTCGAAGACCGAGCCGCCCGAGTTGGAGATCTTCAACGAGTTCACGCCCAAGCTGAAGACCGCCACCTACGGCTCCGAGGAGTACAAGGGCTTCCTCGTCGCGATGGGCGACGCCCTCAAGCACCACTACGCCAACAACCGCCACCACCCTGAACACAACGGCGCGATGGGTGTCGCCGGGATGACGCTGGTGGACCTGATCGAGATGCTCGCCGACTGGAAGGCCGCGACGGAACGGCATGCTGACGGAGACCTCGCCAGGAGCCTGGAGATCCAGCGGGAGCGATTTGGCATCCCGGGCATGCTGGCCCAGATCTTCCGCAACACGGCCGCCCATTTCGGGTGGATCCCGTCCATCTACTGCGAGAAGACGGGGCGCGCGGCTAACGGCGAGACGTTGACGTGCAACATGCACGCCGGTCACGACGGCCTGTGTGCCGATGGGTTGAAGGACTGCCTGGACTTCGAGCCGGAGCCTGCCCGATGACCGACGTGACGCCCTTCACCTTGGTCCGCGAAGAGGGCATCGGCGGAGCGTCCGGCGTGGGAGTGGTCGCTGACGGCGTTCTCTGGCCGGACGGCACTGCGTCTGTCCGCTGGCGGGGCGAACACCCGAGCGTCGTGTACTGGCCGCGCGGGCTCGTGTCGGCCAAAGACGTCAACGGCCAAGACGGAGACGTCCTCATGGTCCTGGCCAACGCGCCGGGCCGCCTGTCGCGGATCGCTGAGGCGCACGTCAAGGAGGTCATCAGCGGCGGCCTCACGTCCGGCCTGTGCGTCGAATGCCGCTGCCCGTGGCCCTGCCCCACCTACGCGTGGGCGAGCAGCGAACGGGATCCGGTACGCGACTGCTGGGACCCCGCCGACGACGAACCCAAGGAGAACGACGATGACGCCTGAGCCCAGCGACGACGCCCGCCTGCCGTTGCTGCGCGTCATGTCGGCATTTTCGGCGGCGGACATCTGTGACGGCCTGTGGTGGAAGTTCGATGACGGCGAGTTGCGCCTGTTCGCGATCGTCAATGACGTGTTCGCGTGGGGCACGGCCGACCTTGAAGAGATCACGCCGGAGCGGATACCGGTCCTGGAGCAGGCGCTCGACGATCTGCTGACGATCGGTGATCACGGCGTCGAACTGCCCGACCTGTACGCCGCCCGCGTCCGGGGGATGCGCCCACAGGACGCCGCCTATCCCGAGCACTCTGAGGTCCGCGCCCTATTTGACGCCTGCGGCCCGGAGCGACCACGCGACATGCTCAACCCGGGACCCTGGCACACACCCACCCCGGCGACCCCCAGCGCCACGGAGACGCCCGACGAGCCGGTCACCGGCTCACCGGATGACCGGACGTCTACGGGCGTCTCAGACGCGCTCGTAGCCGCCTACGACAAGGCCTACACGGACGCGGTCGTCATCGACCATCTCGGCGACCAAGCAGCCGCCAGAGCAGCGCTCGCCCACGTGGTCGCCTACGTCCAGCAGCAGGAGCGGCGGCGCGCGGAGAACCTGGCCCTCCGCTACCTCGCCCCGCCGCCCGGAACCGATCCGATCAAACGCGTCCAGGACTTCATGGACGCCCTCAAGGGAGAAGACCGTGACCGCGCCCACTGATCGGCTGGTGGCGACAGGCAAGACGCCCGAGCCGAAGCCCCAAGACCCGGGGTATCACCCGGACCCGCCGGTCTTGTCGTTCAAGGCGTTCGGGATCGCCGTGGAGTTCGACGAGGACTACGTGATCGTGGCCGGGCATCACACGGTGCGGCGGTTCGTCGCCGCAGCGAACAGGGTCGCGCGTGTCGACCTGGGCCTCTCGAACCTGTGGGATGACCGGAGCGCCACCTACGCGGATGTCGTGGAGGGCATCCGGAGTGTCTGGGCCGTCAGGCTGATCAAGTGCACGTGCACGCCTGAACGCTGCTGCGACGACCTGCACGACCGCGACCCGGACCCCGAGGCCTGGTGGATCACGTGGAGCCGTAACGGTGTGCCCTTCGACAGAGACACGCATGGCGCCCGCCCCTACATGATCGGAAGCTGGTGACCATGGCTGAGACCGTCGGCGACCTCATCCGCGCCCACCGGACACAACGCGGCCTGTCACAGGCCGAGCTTGGGCGCCGCGTCGGCAAGTCCCAGACCGGCGTCAACTACTGGGAGTCCGGGAAACGCAACCTCACCGTGGCCGACCTGATCGACGTCGCCCAGGCGTTGGAGGTGGCCGCGGCCGACCTCATCCCCGGCGGCACCTGCCCACCCGAATCCATCCCCTTCGAACTCCCGCTCCGCCTCGGGAACAAGTACCCGCGCCAGACGATCTACGACGCCACCGAACAAATGATCGCCGCAGGGATGACGTCGGAGAAGGCGCGATGGCTCGTCAACACCGTGAACGGAGCCCACACGGTCCTCGACCACATCCGAGACGCCGTCGACGAATTCCATGACCGGCCCGCCGACGCCCTCACCGTCGTACGCGAATGGCTGTCCGGAGACCGGGAGGACGAACGATGACCGAGGGAACCAAGCTGGGCCTCAGGGTCTGCGAGTACGGCGAGTTCTTCGCCACCCGCAGCCTGGGCCAGAAGGTCCGCATGGCCGCCGCCGCCCTGCTCGCGAAGCACCCCGACGCCCAGGTCCTGGTGCTCAACTTCGACGCCGTCGAGGCGATCACCAACGGCTGCGCGGACGAGATGGTCGCCAAACTCGTCGAGCAGCAGGTCGACCGGCGGATCCGCGTGAGCGGCTGCAACGAGGCCGTCTGGGAGGCGATCGCGACTGTCCTGCCACGGCGCGGCTATGGCGTCGGCATCGACGAGGAGACCGACCGTGACTGACGACCTCCGCCAGCGGTACGCCGCCGCCCTTGAGAACCCGCGCGAGCTCGGTGCCCACGAGACGTTCGCCACTATCCGAGACGCAGCGCTTTTCGCGGCTGGCGCCGTGCTGGCCGTACGGGATACGGAGATGGAGCAGCTGCGGTACGAACGCCGCCTCCTCGGCGCGGCCCGCATGGTCCTCGATCTCGTGGCCGCCGGAGACTCCTCCCGCTGGGAGCAGGCCCGCCGTGAGGCCGAGGACATCGCCCAGCGCATCACGGATGAGATCGGCCATCCCGTCACCGACGAACCTGCGCTCGGGCCCGGCTACCGTGCGACCATCGCCCGCGTCCGGACTCTCGCCGAGCGGTGGGCTGCGCTGACTCCACCCAACGACTGGGGCCCAGACGTGCCATACGGCGTGGCCGATGCTGGGCGCGCCGTGCTGGCCGCCCTCGCCGAGCCGGAGGCCGACCATGGATGAGCGCTGCGACCGCGTCATCACCGCCGTGCCGGTCGAGCTGAACGCGGACCTGGCGCGAGCGCTCGCGGCGGGTGACCCCGGCAACCGCATAGACGGCTGGACCGTCGCGGCCAACACGCTGGACGGCCTGAAGAACTGGTCGTCGCTCCACACGCTGGTCATCCGCAACGAGGCTGGTGAGCACTTCGCCAGAGGCTATGAGTGCGGCCTGACCGAGCGGCAGACCTGGGACCCGTGGGAGGGCGACACTCACGTCGTCTTCGACCCGGTCGAGCGACAGACCAAGGTGGTCGAGGCCGTCGAGTGGGTCAAAGCGACTCCCACCGCGATCGCCCGGCCGTCGCTCGGTCTGAAACAGCGTGCCGAGCAGGCCGAGGCCTCGCTCGATCGCGTCCGCGAAGCAGCCACGACCTGGCACCGCGACGCCCGCTCTTTCGCCGAGCAGATCGATCAGAAGGACCGCCCCGAGTGGGTGATGGTCGCCCACGTCTGCGCGGTCATCCTGGCCGCCCTCGACGGCGGGGAGACCAACCACACACAAGGGAGATCAACATGAGCGTCATCGTCTGCGGCAGCTGCGGCCAGACAGAAGGCCACCCGCCGACGTGTGAACTCGGCGGCTACACCACCCGCGAACAACTGGCCTGGGAGCGCGACGCCGAACGAACCCACGACACCGAGCACGTGCTGCTCGACGAACGCGTACCCGGCTGCGAGTCCTGCCTCCTCGACCCGCCGAGCTTCAGCGTCCGCGTCTCCGCCCGCGGCCAGTTCGAGTTGGCCGAGGCCCGAGTCCGGTACCGGCTGCGGTGGACCACCCTGGAGCAGTACGACGCCGAACGCGCCGAGATCATCGCCGCCCACCCGCTCGACGGCGAGGAGACCAACGATGGGTGATCTCGGCGCACGAAAGCGCACCACACCACCATCCGATAGGCGCCCGTACCGCCGCCTATCGGAGCCCGGCACCGAGATGCGCACGATGACGTTGCAGGGCAACCAGACGTGGCGCCAGGTCGGATGGCACGGCCAGTCCGGCGCGTTCTACGCCCTCGACGAGCGGCCCGCCGATCACGAGCCAGGCAGCTACAGCCCACTGTGGGTCATGGTCGACTACGAGCCGCCCATCCTGGACGACGGCGAGGTGAGCGACCATGGCTGACGTCCGCCCGCCCATCCCCGTACGGCTCGCCGACCGGCCAACGACCGGTGGCCTGGTGAAACCCTGGGTGAACGTCGAGCTGGCCGACGGCGGGCTCGACTTCCGCCGCACGAACGGCACCCGATGGCGGCAGGCCTGGACCGAAGGCCTGTGCCAGGTGTGCGGGCAGATGCTCACCATCCCGGTCGTGTTCCTCGCCGGGCCTGAGCAGCTCACCGAGGACCGCTCCGGGATGGCGGAGGAGAGGTACGTCGAAGAGGCCCCGCTGCACCCGGAGTGCGCCGCCTACGTCACCAAGGCCTGCCCCATGGTCGCCGGCCGCATGGCCCGCTTCCGGTCCGGGCCGTCCCTCACCGAGGGCTCCCGCGGCCGGGACTGCGGCAAACCCGGCTGCAACTGCGGCGGCTACAGGGACACCGATCAGGTCCTTCACGGCGACGGGTACGTCACCGTCCAGCGCGCGGCCTCGGCCGACGAGACGACCGGGCGCCCCGCCCACCCCTGGTTCCTGGTGTTCGCTCGCGACTACGCCCTGGCCCAGTCTCCGGAGGGCCGTCTTCTCGGCGGCATTCCGCTCGGCGTCGTACGTGTACGCCAGGTCAGCGACCCCGGGCTGCGGGATCGCGAGCGAGCTACTCGTGGGTAGCCCCATGAGCTTTGACGACCTCATGAGACGCGCCGGCGCCCGCTGGTGCGACCAGCATCAACGCTGGGAATGCACGAAGCGCTCCAAGCGCCGCCCCGGCGACGACTGCCACGCGATGGCGATCCGGGGCACCGCCGTATGCCGCCACCACGGCGGCCAATCCACACAGCTGCTCAAGGCCAAGGGCGCGGCGATCACGGCGTGGGATGCGATGGGCGGGGATCCGTCCGTGTCCTCTTCGGAGGTCGTGCTGCGGGTTCTGGAGATGACGTGGCTGCGGGTGAACCTCCTGTCCGGGCTGTTGCAGCAGCAGTTCGAGGCGGAGCAGCAGGCCCGCGCAGCCGCCGTGAGCACCGCAGCGACTGGCGCGCCCGGCTCCGCGTCTTCCGGCGGGTCCGTCGATGTGGGCCCGGGCGCCGGACTGATCGGCCACACCGTCTCGGCGACCCCCGGCTTGGGCACGTACGTGTCCGGGGAAGCGCTGCGCGGTCTCGCTCAGCTGGAGGAGCGGGAGCGGAAGAACGCGGTGGCGTTCGCGAAGACGGCCGCCGACATGAAGATCGACGAACGGCGCATCGAACTCGTCGAGACCTTCAGCAGAGATCTCGCCGAGTTGATCCAGCGGATCCTCGACGGCCTCGATCTGACCCCGCAGCAGCTTCAACTCGTCCCGGTGGTTGTTGCGCGGGAGCTGAATCGCGGTGTGGCGGGTGGCCCGTGACCTGCTGGCCCCCGCCTACGTCGCCGGAACCCACCCTCCCCACCTGCATCGCCATCAGGAGCCTCATGAACGACCTTGACACGCCCCTGGTCGCCGATCTCGGCAAGATCGACGTCTACGCGGTGGGTCTCCTCCACGACCTCGCCGCTTTCGTCCACACGCCCGACCGCAAACACGCCCGGTCCATGCTCCGCTACCGGCTGCGCTACCCGTTCCGGCAGGCCAAGGCAGGCAACTGGCGGGCCGTACGCCAGTACTTCAACGGCTACATGGCCGAACCCAGCGCCTGGCCGGAAGGCCTGACCCGCTGCGGCACCGGGTGGACCCGCGGACGCGCCTACCGCGACCTCCAACGGCGCGCGGTACGTGCCCTTGACGGCGAGGAGACCAACCGCCGTGACTGACCTCGCCCCGCAGCAGGCCATCGCCAACGTCCTGCATCACGTCGAAGGCGAAGGGCTCAACGACGCGGAGGCGATGGACCTCGCCGACGACGTGCTCCACGCGCTGCGAGTCGCCGGATACGCGGTCGTTTCCACCAGCGAGGCCCGGCTGTGAGCGCCCAGGTTACCGGCATGGGTAACCTGACCGACCTGCGCAAATGCCCGACCCGAGTCCGCTGCATCCTCGCCGGTGCAGCCCTCCTCGCCCTCCTGGTGTACGCCGCCCACCGCATCGGCGTGCAGATCGTCAAGTGGCGGCACCCGGAAGGGAGCGGCAGGTGAACATGACCCTGGCAGGTCCCGGCGAGCCGCACTGCGGTCACGTCGTCGGCCCCGTCTGGAAACTCGACGGCGAATCGTGGGCGTGCGAGCGACTCCCCGATCACGACGGGGATCACGCCACCGCCGACGGCACATGGTGGGTCCACGAAGTATGCAGGCCCGAGCGGCACCCCGAAGGGAGCGGACGATGACCTGGTGGCTCTGCCCCAACACCCCGCCCTGCCCCCACGGCGGCCCCCTCCACGACATCGAAGACCTCGAAGACCAGACGCCGACCTGCTGCGTCGAAGGGTGCACCTGCGGGCGCACGGCCCGCCGTGTCGCGCCCGCCCGCCGGGTGCTCACCGTCGCCTGCCACGCGGCCGGCGAGAAGACCAGGTGCGGGCAGGACCTGACCGACGAGGGCGAGCTGTGGCAGGACGTACCCGCCGAGCTGGACGTACCCAACTGCCCCGCATGCAGCGGGCGAGAAGAACAGGAGACCCTACTGTGATCAACATCGGTGACCTCGTCTGGCTACCCCGCCGCCTCCCCGAAGACCATCCCGCCTACAACCTGCAAGAGGAGATCATCGGCGAGCCTGGCCGTGTCATCTCCATCACCGACGAGGGCTGGGCGATGGTCGACCGCGGCAGCTGGGGACACTTCGGCGAAGCTGTCACCGACCTACGGCCCGCCTCTGGGTGACCCTCCGGTCGGGGAAACCGGAGGACCACACCCTCAACGCCAACCACTTCCGCAGCGGTCTCCCGCCAGCGTACGACCAAAAGGGAGCCCCGCCCCCGTGACTGACATCTGGAACGCCATCGACCTCACCGACCTGTCCATGACCGGGCTGCGCGAGATGGCCGACGCTCTCGCCGCCCGAGGCGACGCCGAAGACGCAGCCAAAGAGACCGAAGAACTCCTCGTCATGCTGCGCCAATGGCACATCCGAGCCGATGTCCGCATCCGCCGCCTGTCGGAGGTCTGGCGCGCCGTCGGACGCTACATGTCCGATGCGGTCATCCAGGAAGAGCTGGCCAAGTACCGCGGCGAAGGCGCCGCAAAAAACCTGGGGGGAAACGCGCCGACAGCACCTATAACCGGGCAGGACCGGCCGTGACCCTTGAATGCCCGCTGTGCGGGCACCGGATGGCCGTGGGCAGGGCCGTATGCACGCCGTGCGAGGATGCGCTGCTGCGGGATTTGGACGATGTGCCGAGCCTGACGGTGCATCTGGACCTGGCGGAGGCGCGGCAGACCCGGATGGGCGAGGGCGGCGGAGGGAACGGCGAGGCGGGGCTGGCGTGGGACGACCGGGCCCGCCGCGCCCACGACCACCTCCGCGGCGTGCTCGTCGGCTGGGTGCGTGTTCTGCGGGCACGCGCCGACCACACATACGCAGGGCCGACCTGCCTGTCATGCACGCACCGCAGCTGCGGCTACCGCGACCTCGCCCGCGGCCCCGCCACCGACACGGTCATCTCCATGTCGTACTGGCTGCGGCGGCAGCGGCTCGTCCTGCTGCGGCATCCGGCCGCGGACGAGGCGCTCGACCAGATCCGGCGTGCGGTCCGCGACGCCCGCCACGTCATCGACCGGCCGCCCGGCACCTGGTACGCCGGGCCGTGCGGCATCCCCGGCGAGCAGGGGCCGTGCAAGGCGGAGCTGCAC
>ERZ1292644.1273-Hain-H14-01um-R2-1273-length-13432-cov-15_pt1 | contig 13432 bp, 33 predicted proteins | sample MGYA00564402_ERZ1292644 | MGnify/ENA primary metagenome ERZ1292644 (study PRJEB36523, sample SAMEA6512644) | groundwater metagenome | collected 2019-01-09 | study: AquaDiva: Metagenomics assemblies of 32 groundwater samples
ATTCCTTGACGCGGTTGCGCCAGGCGGGCGGCGTCGGGGCGACTTTGCGGGGCATGCGGGCTCCTCGTAGGAGAGAGAAAAGGTGCCATTCTACGATACCGCACCGGCGGCGCCGCCGCAAGGGCCGGGCGGCAGGGGGTGGAGTCATCGGTGAGACCTAGGAGCCAGTGCGCGCTCACCTCAAGAGCCAGCGCAAATTTCCCCAGCGTCGTGGCCGTGATATCTTGTTTGGCCCCACGCTCAAACCGGGAAATAATCATCGGGTGAATACCGCTGCGTTTCCCTAACTCCCCTTGTGTCCACCCGTGGTGTTGCCGAGCCTGTTTGACGCGCGTCGCACAGTCCTGCGGCCCCGGCGCGCCGTGAGACAGGCCCGTTTTGGCCGCATGGCGGGCGCTCCGGCGCTGGTCTTCATCCGCCAGCGCATGCCGAGCCCGTGCAATCAAGGCGTCGAGGAGGGCCGCGTCGATAGTGACCTCAAACCACTCGCCACGCCGACGTTCTGCGTTGAGCAACGCGTGTATCCGCTTTTCAATCCGCAAGACATCCGCGTCTACCGGACGAACGGCAAGAATGTGCAAGGGGAAGGGTTGTCCAGTCTGGAGTCTTTTCCGGCGATGTTCGACAGCCCCCATGGTGGAGCCGATCTTTACCAACGACGTCCCGAGCGCACCAATCGCATAGATCGTCCCCCCAGGGTTAGGCATGCGTCATGCCCTCACACCTGCCAAGCAGATAATCGGTGCTGACATAGGGTTGGCCAGTTTGCAGGACTTTCAGACGTTTATGAGGAGAGCCTCCCGTACTCCCTATCTTGACATAGGGAACTTCATCAGTCTTCATCGCATATATATACCCACCAGGCTTAGGCATACCGTTGTTCCTCCTCAGAAAGCCCAAGAAGATAATCCGTACTTACCCCAAGACGCTGAGCCAGGAGGGCCAACCGTTGCGCGTAAATATCGTGATGGCCACGCTCTAAGCCGCTAATGACTTGGTAAGGGAATCCGCACAGTTCCGCTAATTTTTTTTGAGACCACCCCAAGGTGCGGCGCCTCAAGAGCACTCGCTGTCCAAGAGTCTGAGTAGGCATCGCGCTTCCTCCTTTCTTGGACAGAGTATAGAAGTTATTAAGAAATATGTCAATGAAAGCTTATATTTTTCATGTTTATCATTGACTATATATCAGGAATGTATTATATTTTAAGTACGCAGTGGATGGGAACACGAAGCAGAAACAACAAAGGCGCCGCGCTAGCCTGCAAAACGAACGCGGCGCCGAAGGATGCAACCCCCAGCTGGAGATTACACAATGACCACGATAGCACGAGGCACCACGACACGCAAGTTCGAGAGCCTGGAAGAGATGGCCGCCTGGCAGGCCGCCCTGGACTACGCCAATGACCGCCAACGGCATGTGCCCGCGCCCGCCACGGCGCACTACGCCGATGCGACCGGCACCGTGCTCCTCGGGACCAAGGCGGTCGCCGATGCCCAGCACGCGGACGACGAAGCGGCCGGCGGGTTGGTGTGGCTGGCCTGTAACCGGGGGCGCTAGGATGGCCACGTACAGCCGGACGTTCCGGCACATTGGGGCGGCCAAGCGGGCCGCCTCCCGCGAGAGGCAACGCCACCAACGAGGAGAGACGACGATGAGCACGCAGCAGGACGCCACGAACCGCCAGGAGACCTACTACCAGACACAGACCCGCATCCTCCAGACGCTCGACGCCGTGCGCGCGAAGGTGCTGGCGCACGGCGCCCAAGCGGCTGGTGGGCAGTACCATTGGGGCTATATCGGTGACTTAACGCACATCCAGGAGGCACTCGAGACGCTCCTCCATCCCGAACGCTAGGAGCGCACGATGGACACCATCCTAGCCGTCTTGATGTTTCTGGTGCTGCTCGGCACCGCCTGGGACATCCGCCGTGGACAGCGGATCACCCAGGGGATTGTTGAACGGATTGAAGCGAGTGCGGAGCGCATTGCCCAGATGACCGCCGAAGTGCTCCGCCGCACGCCAGAGCGCTAGAGGAGAGCGAACCGTGGAAGAGGTCCTACGCCAACTCACCCAGGCCAATCGCGAAGTGGGCACGCTGGTATACTGGCAGAGCTGGCTCCTCATCGTCAGTACCCTGGCGCAGCCGGTGTGGATCTGGCTGCTCGCGCGCCACATGGACCGCCAGGCGGCCCACCTGGCCCAACTCATCCAAAGGAGACCGCAGCCATGAAGAAGACTACTACCACCACCGTCCGCGCCCTCCTCGCCCGCTGGGACGCCACACACGAAGTCCCACCGGGCTGGACCGCGCCCGTGACCGAGCCCCTACCGCCGCCGCTCCGCGCCCTGGTGGCTGATCGCGATGCGCTCATCGCCGCCCTGGCGGCACGCCCGGACGCCGCCGCCCGGCAGCGTCTACGGGAAGAGCTGCGGGAGGTCGTGGAGGCGATCGAGGCACGCTACCGCTAGACGCAGGTCCGCCCCCGCCGGCGTTCGTGGCGCCAGCGGGGGCGGGAAGTAACGGACCACACACCTCACGAGAGAACAGAGAGACTGTACCTAGCCCGGCGCCGGCCGTCAAGGCCCGGGCGGCGGCCGGCGCTCAAGGAGGCCCTATGCCCCATGATGCATTGTGGTACAACGACATCCATCGCCCGCTCGACGCCCGCACGCCCACGCAGGCCATGCAGCGCGCCCGGCAGATCTTCCGGGGCTACCGACACCCGTATCTCAACGTCTGGGAAGCCCAGGTGATGGAGCGTCAGGCAGAGGCCCGTGGCTGGACGCTGGCCGGCATCATCCGGCTCGCCGGCGGGGAGGGACGCGATGACTGCTGAGGACTTCCGCGCCTGGCGCACCGCGCGCCGATGGAGCCGCGCGGAGGCGGCCGCCTATCTCGGCGTCACGGCCACGAGTCTCTACCGCTATGAGCATGACCAACAGGGGATCCCGCTCGCGGTAGCGATCCTATGTCACCTGCTCACGGATGAAAAAAATCAGCAGAAAGTGCGGGATTTTTTACGAGGTAGTATTGCAAATTAGACGTACATAATGTATACTATATTTAGTACAAAAAAGGCGGAGGCAACGCCCTCAGCAAGCTCACCCCCGCCTCATGCACCGACCGTAATCCTTATCACCAGAGGTACAGTCATGACCACGATAGCACAAACCGCCGCCGCCGACAAGCTCCTGACCGCCACCATCGCCACTGACCCCTTCGCCGCCGCCGTCCGCCAGGTCAGTGAATTAGCTCACGCCCGGCTTCCCGAGGCGCTGCACGGGAATTTGGAGCGTGCAACCGCCCTGGTCCTGCACGGCCAGGTGTGGCGTGAAGACGACGGCACCTGGCAGGTACAGGCGAGCGATGGCCAGACCTGGTATCGCCCCAACGGCCACTGCGCGTGCCACAATGCCGCCACCGCCGAGGGCGGCTGGTGCAAACACCGCCTGGCGACCGCCCTGTACCGCCGCGCCGCCGAGCGCGTGCAGGAGCAGACCGGGGCGGTCGACGTGGCGCAGGCCTTCGCGGCGGCGCCCAGCCCGGCGCCCGTGGCCCTGCCGGAAGCGCCGGCCAGCGTCAACACCTACATCACCATCGCCGGCCGCCAGGTGCAGCTGACCTTACGCGACACCGATGAGGCCCGGTTGCTCAGTCGGCTTCAGGTGATTCTGGCGCAGTACCCCTGTGCGGCACCGCCCGCCACGGTGACGCCGGCGCCCGCGCGCTCGGTGCTCGACCCGTATACCGGCCCGACGCGCCCCGGCACCGCCCCCGTGCGCTGGCCGGACGACATGGCCGGAGCCTGCTATCCGGTGCCCCCCGCCGCTCCGGTGGCCGGCCAGTCGACGCCGGAGGAGGAGCCCCAGCTGATGACGTGCTCACAGCATGGCATCGTGATGAAGGCGAGCAAACACGCCGAAGGCACCTTCTATTGTCCCAAGAAAGAAACCGATGGATCCTACTGCGGTGAACGCTATCCAAAGAAAGCGGGCCGCCGCTAGCCGCCGCCACCGGGGCGCTCCGGCGCCCCCAGCAAGGAGCACACGATGGACCCGCAATTCCTCCCCCTGCTGCAGCAGATGCACGAGACCCTGCAAGCCCTGGCCTGGCATCAGCAGGTGACGAGCTACCTCCTCATGGCCCTGAGCGCCTTCATGGTCCTGGGGCTCTACGCGATCATCCGCGACACCCGCGCCATCGCCCAGATGACCCGCGAGGCCCTGCGCCGCCTGCCGCCGCCCGCCCCCTAGGGGACACCCCGAGGGGGGACCACGCACCTGACCGACCGCTCTGTACCCTTTCCGGTGCCGCATGCCTGCGCATGCCAGCCTATCAGTCTATTTTTATTGCACGAGTTTTCCCCAGACTGTGGAAAACTCGTGTACCTGGGATCATTATGCTGAGCTGGCGCGCGCGCCGGCTGCGCGCCCAGAGCGCCCAGCTGCTGCCCCGGGCGCGGCCGCGGGGGGCTGCCGGGTGAGCCCCTGCCACGCATCCATCGCGGCGCGCCAGGCGTCGTGCGTGCGCTGGACCTCGACCCAGGCGGCCTCGAGGGTGCCGTCCGGGGTCGCCGGCCCCGACTCCGAGGCCCAGGGGAGGCCCCGATAGGCCTCGAGTTGCCGCTGCAACTGGTCGCGCAGCGCGCGCAACTCGAGGAGTTCCGCCTCCCGGCTGGCCCCGTGCTCCCCGCGCAGGAGGCGCAGGGGCACCCCCCGCGTGCGTCGTGTCTGACCCATCCCGATTCCTCCAGCAAGAGAAACGTCTATTGTTACCGTCTACCGCCTAGAAAACCAGGCAGAGTGCCCAGATAAAACTCCTTGCAGGCTTCACCAATTATGATACCTTACTCGCAAAATGCTCGTCCATCCCCCGGCACGGAGAGGAGGTCCCAGCGTGGCCCTGGCAGCGCCCGTCCCCCTGACCTTGAGTGACTCCTTTGCCCAAAGCGAACAGTGCTACGCCGTCGCCACCACCCTGGTGCGCAGCTACCTCGTGCGCCCGCCCGAACAGCGCGTCGGGTTTCTCGGCGAGCAGCTGCCACCCGGGGTGCCGAGCGAGGCCCGCGCCCAGGTGGAGCTGCTCTTGCACGGGGTGGATATGGCGCGCTATCAGGTCGCCCTGGTGCTGGCGCGCTACGGCGCCGCGGCACCCGCCCCGGCGGCACGGAAGAAGGCCTCGTGAGAGAGGAGATGCCCCTTGACTCGAACTACCCCACGTCCCCAGGTCGGCTTCCTTGCGGATGTCGATGCCCCCAATGCGCCCACCAACGGCGCCGCCGCCCAGCCGCCGCTGCCGGGGCTGGAGCGAGACCTCGAGACCGCGGTGATTGACGGGGTCTCCATGGAACACGTCAAAGCGTTTCTGGTGCGCTGGCGAGACCTCGAAGCCAAGATCGCCGACCTGCGCGCCGATCAGCGCGACCTGGCCGAGGCGATGAAGGCGCAAGGGATACCTACGCGCACCGCCACCCTCGCGTTTCGGCAACTCAAACAACGTCGGACCATCGATAGCACACTCGGGGTTTTTGAAGCCTGCCAGATGCTGTTCGGGCCGCTCCTCGAGGACCCCGCCTGATGCCCCATCATGACCATCCCGACCCGGACACCCCGCCGGCGCCGCGCCCGTGGCGGCGCTGGTGGCTCCTGGCGGTGGCCGTGTGGACGTGCCTGACCGCCTGGCTGTGGAGGTAAGCGATGACCGCTCTGAAAGGACCGTCCATATGGATGAGAACGGTGGTGGAAAATACCCTCGATGCGCTCGATAGAATGGCGCAGGAGCCGAGCGATTTTGAGGCCAACGTCCTCGACACGCTCCTGCGCCAGATCCAGCAAGGGCGGCTACCCTCCGCCACCCAGCATCGCCTCTTGTGCGACATGGTCGCGACGTATCTTGATGACCCAGCCCTGCTGCGGGCGCTCCAGAAGGAGGCCCCCGCGTCAGCGACTCCGCCCTGAAGGGCGAAGCTTGTCCCTGGGAATGCTCGAACGCGCGTGCTGCCTTGCCAAAGGGCAGCTCCCGAGACCTTGGCCATGCAATGCCGAGTTGCTGCTGGGACTCTCGGAGGCCGTTGGGTGTGCTGACTTCAGGCGCGAGCCTAAGTGGGCCTAGCTCGCACGCCAGGGCGGAGAGCATCGGGTGCCACATCACCTTCCACCGCGCAGCGCCTGACGAATCGTAGCGCTGTCCGTGACAGTAAAGCGCGGAGGACCAGCAACAAGAGTGTAGTAGTTTAATTGTAACCTGTACAAGGGGTTTTATGCGGCTTTTAGCCACAGCAGGAATTGGCCTGAAGACAGGCCAAACCTCCTTTCCTCTCCGTCCTGAAGGGCGGAGTTTCTCAGAGGTGTTGTGATGACCACCGTACGCTGCTCCGCCTGCCTGCGCGACTGGCACGCCGGCGGCCCCTACGCCTGCGATTGTCTTGATGACGCGACGCCGCCGGCGAATGACCGGGTACCCCGCGCGGCGCTGGCGGCCCGCGCGCGCCGCGTCGGCGGGGCGCTGGTCGAGGCCCTCGGCCACGCCGGGCCGGCGCTGCGCCGCTGGTTGGGGGTGCGGCCGTGACCCCGGCGCCAGCCCTCCTGCTCGGCGCCCTGGGCTGCCTGAGTGCCACGTTGAGCCTGCTCGGGCTGCTCGCGCTGCAGCCTTCGGACCGCGCCCTGGCCCTGGGGGCGGGCGCGCTGGTGGGGCTCCTCTGGATCGAGGGGCTGTTGCTGTGGATCCTGCGGCCGGCGTGGTTTGCCGGCTGGCTGCACTAGAAGGGAACATCATGGCTGACCCACATAGCTTTCTCTACACGTGGCTCAAAGATGGCGCGGAAATGTGGCTGGCCGGCAACGACTGGTTGGAGGTGGAGCTTGAGAAGCTCTACACCCTGGCCGAGATCCTGCGCCCCGGCGCCACCCCGGCCACGCGCCTGATCGGGGGCCGCTACGTCAGTGCGACGGGTAATGTGCCGGTGCGCGTCATGTGCCCGACCGGGCGGCACTGTATCCCCTGTGGCCGGTCATAAGCCATGCCTGGACGCTGGCAGCGGGCCGTGCTCGCCATTTTGTAGCACGAATCCCCCTTGCGTCTGCGGGAGATTCTCATCCGCGCCGGTGCCGGCCTCAGCCACAGCAGCGCGCAGCAGTCCTGTAAGCGCGCGGTCGCGTCGCTGTGTACGCGGGACCTGGTGGTACGCTGGCGGCATGGCCACTACGCGATCGTGCCGCGACCCCCACGCAAGAAAGGCGTGCCATGAGTCTTCCCCAGGTGCCCCTAGAAGTCCAGATAGCGTGCATCAGGCGCGAAATCCGCCAGAGGAAAAGCGTGTACCCGCGTCTGGTACAGCAAGGCCGCATGCTGGAGACCACGGCGGCCAAGGAGTTGGCGGCGATGCAGGCCGTGTTAGCGACGCTGACGGCGCTGCTGGCGGCGCAGCAGGGGGAGTTGTTTGGCGAGGCCACCTCCTAGCGCAGCAAGCACCGCACCTGGCTGAGGTCGAAGCCGGTGGCATCCTCCGGCCCCGGGGCGACGGCGATGTGGGCGACCAGGGCGGCGCACCGGCCACAGACGAGGGTGAGCACGCCGGCGCGGTACGACGCCACGGTGCGCCCGCGCGGGTGACAGACGGGGAGGAGCACCAGGCCGTCGGCGTCGTGGGCGTGGTCACAGCCCTCAACCTGACAGAGGGGACCATCCAGGTCGGCACGGGTGAGGGGGTTAGGCATCGGGAGGCGCCTCTGCGGCGGTCATGGCGCAGGGAAAGCACCGCAGGACGGGCTGCCGCATGTGCGTCATGGCCAGCTCCGTGACGCGGCTCACCCACACGGCGGCGAGGCACTGTGTGCATACGTCGCGCACCGAGGGCACGGCCGGCGGGCCGTCGGCACAGCGCGCGCAGACCACGGGTTGCGGCCCGGCGCCGGCATTGAAGGCGTCATAGGAGATGACCTGCTCGGGGCGCAGGCCGGGGCCGAACTGGATCAGGCCGGCGTCGCGCAGGCGCTGCCGCCGGCGGGAGTGAGACATCGTTTCCTCCTAGGGCGCTGGCGCGGGGGCGCGGCGGGGGTTACGCATCACGGCCGTTCTCTCCCTGCGGGATGAGCCGCGCGAGCAGGGTTTCGACGCGAGCCAGGGTGGTCCGCACGTCCTGGTTGATCGCCACCTGCTGACGATTGAACTCGGACTGCTGGGCGATGAGCGCATCATAGCGCTCATTGTGCTCGTGTTGGAGATACATCATGGCCGTTAAGCGGCGCACGAGGGTTTCCAGGGGCTCCTCAGCCACGGACCACCTCCTCCGGCGCCACCGGCCGGGCCGGCGCCGGTAGGCGGGTGTCGTGCGCCAGGCGCTCTTCGAGCCAGGTGACGACGAGGTCCGTCATGGTCGTCTCGTGGCGATGCGCGGCCGATTTCAGCGCTTTGCGCATGGCCTCGGAGACCGGAATCTGGAGTTTGTAGGGGGTCATCACAGGCATAGCGCCTCCTGGCTTGACATTACTACTACTCAGTAATACACTCTCTCTACTACTGAGTAGTAGAATAGCACATAACTCTTTGAATTGTCAAAGGGTACAAATTCACGAAGGGCGATGCATGGCCGAAAACCCCACTGAGGACGCACGCGCCGCCCAAGACCAGGAAGCGCGGTATACCGCCAATGGTGTTCCTCCTGATGGGGCCTGGCGCGAGGAGGTCCTCCGGGAGACCGTGTGGGAGGCGCTGCCGGTCGATTTTGTTAACAAACTCATAACGCAGTTGGCGGACGATCCGTATGCCACCCAATATCTCTTTGTGCCGGAGTATAAGCGCCGCTGTGCCCAGATTAAGCAGGAGTACGAGCCGCTGTACCAGGGCAAGCTCTTTAAGGCGGTGCGGATGGCCCTGGGCGAGCGCCGGGCGGAGCTGTGGGACGCCAGTCTGGCGGGAGTGGGGCAGGCATATGATCCGTTTGTCTTTACGGATGCCACGACGATCATGGGGAAGCCGGTTGTCCCCAGGCGCTGGCTCATCCCTGGACTGATCGCCAATGGCTTGACCCTCCTGGGGGGGTCTCCGAAAAGTGGCAAGAGTTATCTCTCGTATGCGCTGGCGCTGGCCGTCGCACACTACGGAACATGGTGCCAGCGCTGGACGGTGGAACGCGGCAAGGTGATCTACGTGGCGCTCGAAGATGACGAGGAAGATACGCACTTGCGCTTGCGAGAACTGGATGCTGATCTGCAGCTCAAGCCCGGGCAACTCCTTTTTCTCCATGGGGAGCAGGCAATGCCCGCCTTCAACATGGGGGCTCTCGAATGGATTGAGCAAACCCTGGATGCCCACCAGCCGCGCTTGCTGATCATCGATCCCATCTCCTACCTCTACGTCCTGAAGAAGTCGGGCAATCAGTTTGAAGAAACCAAAGACATGCTCTTCCCCTTGCGCTGGTTGGGGAAAAAACACGACTGCGCCATCGTCTGCCCGGATCATCGCCGCAAGCGCAGCCGCGAGGACGTCTCCGCCTTTGAAACGCTCTATGGCAGTGTCGCCAAACAGGCGGTGGCAGACGGGCTCATCATGGTGGATCGTGATGATGATGAAATCAACATGGAGGCTAAGATCCGCTCAGGCAAAGATCAGCGGGTCTACCTCTCTTTTCAGTTTGAGGCGGGGCAATGTTTTCTGACCTACAAGGGTGGGGGAGAGGATAAACCGGCCTCCTATAGTGAGTTGCGGATGGCAGTCTTGACCACCTTGCGCGATGCCAGGATGCCCATGAGCATCACGGAAATCATGGCGGCGATTGGCTTATCTGATGGCAAACAGGTCCGCAACAACATCTATCAGATTCTGTTCCGGTGTCAAAAGAGTCGCGAGGTCGAAAAGACCACCCGTGGGCTCTATGTCTGGGGAGAACACGGTGAAGATGCGGTGTCAAGATCGTAATGCGCGTACAAACGACAAAGATCGTAAGGACCGTAAGGATGGGGGCATTCTTACGCTCAGAGGCCCCGACCTTACTATCCTTACGCGGCATATTGTGAGCGCGTAAGATCACATAACAATATATGAATCAATTAGTTATAATTAAAATATGGGCATTCTTACACTTTTGACGCGGAGGTATCCCGCGCGGGCGGGCGCGAGATATAGAAATCTTTAGGGGGTGATTGTTAGTAATGAATATGGTACAATATGGTATCAATTCTCATCGCGCCATGTCCCTGCGGCAAACAGGGATCATGGCGCTAACCACGCTATCTATGAAGGAGATAGGCATGGCTACCAACCAAGATACCACACCCATACCACTTTCGCCTGAAGACCGTCGTGCCATGAGGCGCGTGAGGGATCGTGCGAAGTATGCCGCAAATCCTGAGCCGTTTCGAGGGAGAGGGCGGCGCGCGCGTGCCGCGCATCGTGAGGCACGTAACGCATACAATCGAGCCTATCGCGAGGCGCATCGTGATGAGCTCAAGGCACAACAATATCTCTACCGTGAGCAAACCCGCGAACAACGCCAGGTCGCGAACCGTACCTACCGTAGAACGCAGGCTGAGGCCATTCGCATACAGAGGAAGGCCTATAGGGCAGCGCATCGCGCGGAGTTGAGTGTACGCAACAAGCAATATCGCGCGGAGCATGGCGAGGCCTTGAAGCATCAAAAGAAAACGGCTTACCAGGGAAATCGTGCGACCATCCTGGCCCGCAATAGTGCCTATGCCAAAGCCCATCTCGACACATTGCGGGCGCAGAAGGCCGCCTGGCGCGCGGCGAAGGGCGACATACTCCGTCGACACAAGCGGGAGTATGCGCGGGCTTATTATGCTGCACACCCAGAAATACGTGCCGCCAAAGATCGTCGGAGACGTGCGATCAAAGCCGGAGCGCTCATTAGGGATCTTACACCTGCGCAGTGGCACGCCATCAAAGAGCATTATGGCCACCGCTGTGTCTATTGCCATCGCAAGATGACGCAACTGACGCAAGACCATTTGACGCCCCTGAGCAAAGGGGGTGCACACACGCTTTCCAATGTGGTCCCCGCCTGTCGATCATGCAACAGCCGGAAGCAAGCCGGTCCACCGAAGGTTCCAGTCCAACCCTTACTCCTGGTGGGAGACAGCCGTGAGCACTGCGACAGAGAATGAGAGAATCATCCAATTAGCGTTAAGTATGGCCGCCGCAGATCAGCGCTGTCCCTTTCCCTGGCCCGAGCGGGTCCGCTTGACGCGCCTCCTGGAGGAGGACACGCCCCTCGCGGTCACCGACTGGCAGCGCTGGGGTGGCGTGGTACTCACGTGGCTGTGGGAGACCCGCCCACGGCTGGCGGCGGTGGTGGCGCGGGCGGGGGAGCAAGAGGCGCGCGCCGGCGCGTCCCCATGACCGCCCGCCCGCCGCTCGACTGGGAGGGCGCCCCGTGGCCGGTGCCGCCGCGCTGCGCGTACTGCGGCGCGGGGCGGCCGGCGGTGGTCTGCGAGCTGGAGCACGACGCCTGGATCGGCGAGCGCCTCTGCGGGCGCTGCTACGCCGCCGTGTGCGCCGAAGTGCCGGTGCTGTCGGGGCGGGGGCGACCACAACGGCCATCGGAAGGAGACGCATCATGACACGACCTTTCTGGGAACTCGTCGAGATCGAGAAGGACCCCGACCTCATCATTGTCGATTGTGGCTACGTCAATCACCAGCACGCGCGCGACCGAGCCGACGCCCTGGTCGCCGCCGGCGTTGGCAAGACCAATCTGCAAGTGTTTGGGAGCATGGGAGGGCGTATCCTGCTCCGCATTCCGCCGGGCAAGTGGGCGGCGCTCAGCGCCCAGTTCCCGCTCGTCGCCGGGAAGGTCTACTACGGTTCTACGCACCACTGGGACGATGGTTGGCCGGCGGACGGCGCCGCGCCGAAGGAGACGCCGCATGGCTAAGCCGGCCGCCGGCCAGGGGGCGTCTCTGACGGGGGCGGGATTCCGACGCTGCCACTGCGGTTGCCTGGTGCTGTGGGATGCGCGCACCGGGGAGGCCCTGACGCCAGCGCTGGGCGAGAAGCATTTCTGTGGAGAAAACTGTCAGTGTCGCTTCGTCACGCAAGGGGAGGAGTCATGAATCACTACCAACGGACCGCCATCACCCACCATTGCCGATTCGCCTTTGAGTGCGCCGAGCCGTCGTTCGCCCACCTCACGGCCAACGGCAAGTACAGCCTTGTCCTCACCGTCAACAGCGGCTATGAGTGACTGGAGGAAGGCTATGGAGGCCCCGTGTGGCATGCCTCCGCCGCCCCTGTCCGGGGGCGCCATCCCCAGCGCGAGACGCAGGCGCAGATCGCCCGGGTGGCCCTCACTGGCGTCGGCGACCAGACGCAGCAGTGGGAGGAGTGGTCCGGCTATGTCTACCACATCCGCCGCCGCCTCACGGCCGCCGAAGAGGCCCAGGTCGGCCCGGCCCGCGATCTGCGGGGAACGGGCGAAGGGGCGCGGCGCTTTGCGGCCATCGCGCACACCCTCCCCCCGCTGCTCGTCCGGGCGGCCCAGGACGAATTGGGGATCGCGCTGGCGGAGGGCCGCTGATGGACCTGCACCTCACGACCGACCCCACCGCCCGCCCGCCCCACGTGCGCGTCTTCGTCGATGGCGCCCTGGTGGCCGAACTCGCCGCCGGCGTCTGTCAGGACCGGGACGCCCTGGCCGCCGAGGTGACGCGGGCCCGGGCCCTGGAGGCGCTGGCGATGTTCGTGCGCCGGTGGCAGGCCGACCTGGAGGCCGTGACGCGCGGGCCGGACCACGTCAATACCAGCTTTGCGACCCGCAAGGCGGCGTTCGCGTTGGGGTTGGAGGATGGATTGGCGGGCCGGACGGCGCCGCATCCCTCCGGGCCGCTGGTGCTGGCGGCGGCGCCGGAGCACAGCGCCAGTTATCGGCGCGGGTTCGAGCATGGGGCCGCTCTGCGCCGTGCCCTCACCCTCATCGAGGAGACCTAACGTATGTCTACCACCTTACCCGCGCTGCCCGCGGTCAGCACCGAGGACCTGGAAGCGGCGCTCACCACCGGCGACGTGGCAAAGCTGCCCGCCGCCACCCGGATCCGCTATCTCATCGCCCTGTGCCACAGTAGTGGACTCTCCCCGCTCACCAGGCCGTTCATCCTGCTCAAGACGCAGAGCGGGGAGATGCAGTGGTATGCCACCGTGCAAGCGGCCGAAGCGCTGCGGGCGCGCCACCGCATCAGCGTGCGCGTCGTCAGCCGGGAGCGCGTCGATGACCTGTTTTGTGTCACGGTCGAGGCCACCCTGCCCGATGGTCGGACTGAACAGGCGGTGGGCATTGTCGAGGTGACGAACCTCAAAGGGCAACAACTCGCCAATGCCATGATGAAGGCGGAGAGCAAAGGCAAGCGGAGAGTTACGCTCGCGCTCGTAGGCCTCGGGCTGCCCCTCGCCGACGAGGACGCCGGCCACCCGGTGCGCC
>ERZ1292644.1274-Hain-H14-01um-R2-1274-length-13415-cov-9_pt1 | contig 13415 bp, 16 predicted proteins | sample MGYA00564402_ERZ1292644 | MGnify/ENA primary metagenome ERZ1292644 (study PRJEB36523, sample SAMEA6512644) | groundwater metagenome | collected 2019-01-09 | study: AquaDiva: Metagenomics assemblies of 32 groundwater samples
GCCAGGCCTACGGATTGAGCCGTAAAGACCTGGCAGAGCGTATCCATGTGTCGTTTGAAATGATCCGTCAGCTCGAATCCGGGAAGATTCAACATCCACGCATACACCACGTCCAGGCCTTGGCAAAAGTTTTCGGGATCTCGTTAGACACCTTGTGCAATGAGGAGACAGAGATCTCTGTTACAGTCACAAAGAGCAAGCAGCGATAGGGAGGACCCCTATCGCTCAAGTTATTCGCTCTTTTTGGCAATGCGCGTGGTGCGGTACGATGCACGATCCCGACGTCCCCTACCCAGGTGCGCAGACGTCGCCGTTGACACGCCCGCCCGCGTCTGTCACACTTTCTCGCGTGTCTCGTGTCCTCTGCTAGGAGTCGTCCTATGCCGTGCGCAAAACGCTCGTCTCCTTCCGTTAGCTCTCCCACCTACCGCAACCGCGTCCTCGACCTGCGCTACCTCAAGCCGGGCGAGATCGCCGACCACCCTCTTCAGTGGCGGCTGCATCCAGAAACCCAAAAATCTGCCGTCGAGGGCGTGTTGCGAGAAATCGGCATCGCCGGGGTGCTCCTGGTCTATCAGTCCGCAGCCAATGGCGGGGGCTATACGGCCGTCGATGGCCACCTTAGGAAATCGCTGGACGCCAACCAACCCTGGCCTTGTGTTGTCCTGGATGTGGATGACGCCGAAAGCGCCTATCTCCTCAGTACGCATGATCCGCTCAGTACCATGGCGGACGCCAATGCAGCACAGTTGGCTGCCCTCTTGCGCGAGGTCGCCAGCGGCGAGAGCGCCGTGCAGGAGATGTTGGCGCAGTTGGCGGAGCACCATGGCATAACGCCGCCAGAGTTTCCACCCACTGGCGTAGAGGAGCAAGGGCGTCTCGATGAGAAAGCCAGAATCACCTGCCCTGCCTGTGGTGAGGTTTTTACTCTATGAGTGTGATGCCTACGCTCAAACTGGACTGGTGTAGCCATGCTGCAGCACAGTATGCGGTAGCACATTGGCACTATAGTAAGAGCATGCCAACCCCTCCGGTGGTCAAGATCGGGGCATGGGAAGACGATCATTTTATTGGGTGCGTCATATTCAGTCGTGGTGCCAATAATAATCTTTGTAAATGCTATCGTGTGGCAATGACTGAGATTGCTGAGTTGACACGGGTGGCCCTGCGATCCCATGAGACGCCCACAAGTCGTATAGTCCGCATTGCCGTCAGGCTGTGCTGTCGTGCGAATCCAGGATTGCGCTTGCTCGTATCCTATGCAGACCCCAACCATGGGCATCATGGTGGGATTTATCAGGCATTAGGATGGGTGTATGATGGCGACACCGGTACGGATTTTGCGGCGATTGATCGCGCTGGGCGGCGGTGGCACAGTAGGCAAGTGAGCCGTACTGGCGTGAAACGCCAGTACGGCTCACTCAGACGTGTCCCAAAACATGCAGAATGCACGCTTGTGCCGTTACTGGGGAAACATCGTTATCTCTACCCACTTGATGCCGCCATGCGTGCCCAGATCCTCCCTAGAGCACGACCGTACCAGAAACGCGCCTCAAGCATCCTAGCTGATGCGTCCACCGTCCAGGTGGAAGAGAGCGGGGCAGCACCGACTGAGGCGCTTATACAGTAGGTCTTATATGCCGAGTACGCGCCATACGACGCAGATTCTCGCACGACGCCAGGAAGTGGCTACCCGCTATTTGCGTGGAGAATATCAATCAGCGATTGCGCAAGTATTGGGGGTCACTCAAGCGCAGATTAGTTTCGATCTCAAAGCTTTGCGCGAGATCTGGCTCGCCTCGACCCTTCGAGACTTCGATGCTCTCAAGGCCGAGCAGCTTGCAAAAATCGACCAGGTCGAGTTGGCCGCGTGGGGGGCGTGGGAGCGCAGCCAGCAGCCCCGCGAGGTGAGCATCACTGAACAGACCGAAGGTGGCGAGGTCGTCGGCATGGACGGCACCTCTCAGCCCAAACGCCCCACCCGGAAGGCCAGCATGCGTCGTGAGGGACAGTCGGGGGATCCGCGCTTCCTGGCCGTGATCCAGAAGTGCATCGACCAGCGGTGCATGATTCTGGGGCTGGAATCGCCGCTGCGCATCAGTATTGACCAGGCGGCGTCAAAGGTCGCCGACGAACTCGGTCTCACCAAAGAAGCCGTGCTCGCCGAAGCCACAGCCATCCTGCAAGAACTTGACCATGCCCAGGACGCTTGATCCCCGGCTGGCCGATCCCCGGCTCCTGCGCCTGGCAGCCATGCGGGCGAAGCATCGTCTCCTCCATCCTCCCGCCAAGCCTGTCTACCAGCGCTCCCCGGAGGATCAAATCCTCTACGATGCCTGCCGCGCAGACGTGAAGCGCTTTGCCGTCACGTTCTTCCCCCATCTCTGCCCTACGACATTCTCCGCGATGCACGAGGACTTCTTCGCCCGCTATCAGGCCGATGCCGGCGCCCGCGGCTTGCGGGATGTGACGGCGGCCCCCCGCCAGTTCGCGAAGACGACGATCATCGGTAAGATCAAGATTATCCACGACTGCGTGTATCAGCTTGAGCATTACATCATCATCATCAGCAGCCGCGATGAGTTTGCGACGGACAAGGTCAAGGATGTGCGTGGCGAGCTCGAAAGCAACGCGGACCTGCTCCGCGTCTACGGCCCGCAGATTGGGCCGACCTGGAATACGGACGACATCATCACGGCCAACGATGTGCGTGTGCGGGCCATTGCCCGAGGCGCGGCAGCCCGTGGACTGCTCTGGGGCAAGTTTCGCCCGACGAAGATCGTACCAGACGACACGGAGCATACGGTCCATGTATTGACCGAGAATCAGCGTCAAAAAACCTGGGACTGGTTTGCGGAAGACATCAGCAAGTTGGGCGATAAAGATACCAATATCGAGGCCATTGGCACCCTGCTCCATGCCGACTCACTCCTGGCCAAGCTGCTCAAGAATCCCGGCTATCGCGCTAGGCGCTACCAGGCAGTCTTGCAGTTCGCCGACGCGAGCGCCGTCCCGCTTTGGCAGCAGTGGCGCGAGATCTTCATTAACCTGGACAATTCTGACCATATCATTGAGGCACGGGCCTTCTATGAAGCGCATGAGACAGAAATGTTAGTCGGAACAAAAGTGTTGTGGCCCGAGGAATACCCCTACTACCGCCTCATGGTCGAGCGTCTGGTGGACGGCGATCCTGCGTTCTTCAAGGAGCGCCAGAACCAGCCGCAGCGGGCGGGCGATACGCTGTTTGATATGGAGCGGGCGGGCTACTGCTCGCTAACGACCGACCGCCTCACGCGCCGCGACGGGCGTATCGTGCTCTTCGCGCAGCTCGTGGACCTTGTCGCATTCTGGGACCCCGCGATAGGCCAAGGCGACAACCCCGACTGGTCCGCGTGTGGCGTCCTCGGCAAGGATGCGAGCGGGTATCTCTACGCACTCGACGCGTACATGAGCCAAGGGGCCTCCCCGACGGCCCAGGTCAATGGGGTCGTGGATCTGCTCTGCCGCTGGCAGGTGCGGCGGTTTGGCTGGGAGGCCAATCAGTTCCAGTCGTTACATGGCGGGAATATCGAAACCGCCCTGGCCCAACGGGCGCTTGAGGACGGGCAATCCTACAAGCCTATTTTTGTGCCCATCACGAACACACGCAACAAGATGCTGCGCATCAGCACTTTGGAACCTTCTGTGACGAATCGGCACCTCTGGTTCAACGAGGCGTTGCCGTCCGAGTTCCTGCGGCAGATGACCGTCTTTCGGCCTGTCGATGGCGCCGATAAGGATGACGGGCCGGATAGCCTCGAAGGCGCGGTCCGCGTCATGCGGCATGTGGCGGAGCGCCGGGTGCCGCGCTAGCCGTCGGACACTCTCTCGTGAGGAAGCAACCGGGCCGCGAGCGCCAACGCCTCCGGGCTGTTGGTCGGGGAGGGCCCTCCAGTGACGGTGCCGTTTGGGGCAATCGTGAGTCGCCCTGTATTGCGTCCGACATCTTCATCGGCCCATGCTGCCTGGAGAGCACAGCCAGGATGCCGATCCATAAGCGCACGGAGTGCCGGTTCGTCACATGATTCGGCATAGAGTCTTCCTCGTGTATAGGCTGTTGCTGATATGCCTCCGTCCCCCACTCTCCCTGGCGCGCCCTGCCGTCATCGTCCTGCGCTGCGTACAAAAGTACGTCTTGTATCCTCGTGGGCTAGAATCGGCTACCAGGGGCCTCAAACAGCGCGCAAGCCGTATCGGCTATGAGGAATGCTCCTGCGCTACAACCAACTCTTCTCCAGACGCCTCGAGTGCGGTGGCTACAGCATCCAGGGGGTGGGCGAGATGGCGGCGGATATAGTCCCGCACGGTATCTGGATGCGCCTGACATCGCCTCGCAATCTCAGCTACCGATATGCCCTCAAGAAACCACCGCTGAATATCGGCATATGCGCGGTAAAGATACGCACCCCTCCGTCGCTGGTATGCACATGCTCGACAGCCGAGCCGCTTTGGGGATAAGTCCTTCGAGGCGACAAGTAACATACCACCGCAATGCAGGCACACACATTGCCAGTGCTGGTGCTTACGTACAATACCAGCATCTGCAACGATGTAGAGACCGCCAAACGTTTGATGGAGAATAATGCGCTTCCCGCGACAGCCACAACTCGTACTATGGCCCCTCCGCAACTCCGTTCCCTTCACAACGACTTCAACACCGCAGCGACATTGACAGTGATAGAGCGCTTGCTGCCTATGATCGACACCAGCGAAGCCTTGCACGAAGAGTGCCCCATACCAGCGTTGTGGCATCGGCTCGCGCTTCGCACAACTCTTGCATTGCTGACTATGCCCACCTTGCAAGTTGCTCCGGGTAACAACCCGCACGGCTTTACAGCGGCATTCACACTGCCAGCAAGGATCATTGCGCGTAGAGCCCGCATACTCAACCACCAGCCATTGCCCAAAGCGCTGGCCCGTTAAATCGCAAAATCCCCCCTGGTGGTCGTTCAGACATCCGCAGGATTGCGCCCGCCCTTCAAGCAGCGCCGCCTCATGGAGAGCCGCAATCGTGCCGCACTGACACCGGCAGACCCAGAAGGCCATCTCGCGGACCGTGACGCCCCGGCCCAGCACATGCCAGGCACCGAAGGACTGTGTGGTGAAGTCAAGGGGTTCCATACGCTTACTCCTCTGAGGCATCGAGCATGGGGAGCCCGAGGGGATCATTGGCTGGCGATACGAGTTGCCCATCGGGAAGCATCGTCACAGTAGAGGGCCATGCCGTGCGCTCCTCGGGCACGGGGCCGCAGTCCGGCTCATACAGCAACTCGTCCTCCTGCTGTATCCAGGCCGCAATCCGTTGCAGTGAGGCCTCACGATTCATGACTGGGGTCCTCCTTTCACAAGATCACTGAGAGCATCCACAGCACCGACACCATAAGCAGGGTCAACCCAATACTCATGCCGAGAATCCAGATCCCCAAGATACACAGCGGGTGCGGCAGGCGCTCCTCCTGCCGGCCGGTTGCGCGGCACCGCGGGCAGCGATGATCGTCCAGGAGTAACAGGGCAGACGGCTGGCGGCACGCGCGGCAGAGCCCGACAACACGCACTGTCATCGCAGGCCTCCTTCGCCGTTGACCGGCAAGAGGTCTTGATCCACGCCAGCCGAACCTAACTGCGCCGCCAACAGATTGAGATTCTTCACGGTGGCAAATGCATTCAGGTTGCCGTCAGTAGCGCGTGTCTTTTTGTCACGCCTGAGAAAGCTGCGTGCCCAGTAGGTCTCTACCAGGAGATTAACATCCTCTGCGCAATCAAGCTCATGGCGCGTAAAGGCCTCAGACAGGATCGTCTCGCGTCGTACAAGCTGGTCATGGTTGAGCTTGGGATGCGGGCGGTCGTAGCGAATCGCATAGGCGGCGTAGTAGCGTGTGAGGCAGTGGTCGATGAGCGGCCAGGCAGGGTCATCTAGGAGTTCGACATAGTGGCCTGTCCATTCCCTAGCAGGCTCTGATCGTCTATGCGTTGGCGCGGTCTTAGGGCTTTTTGGCCCAGCGCCAACACTTATGATGTCTGAAAGACACTTATAAGAAGTCTTAGGGAGTAAGTCTTGGGAAGAAGTCTTAGAACAGGGGAACGCCGGGTTGCGTTCATCAGAACGCCGGGTGCCGCCCATGGGGTCATCGGGTTCCCATGTACTCCTGTAATGGACATCTACGTTTTCATAGCAGATTGTATACCATTTTGTTCTATTAATTTCGAGGGCATTAAACCGGCTAGAGCGGATCAATCCCTCGCGCTCCAGCCGTACAAACATGCGCTTAATGCTGCCAGGATGCCACCAGGGGAACTGTTTTTGCCATTCCTCATACGTGTTGTAGTACCAACGTGCGCCTTCAAAAATATGCTCGCTCGCTAAGAGCCGAAAGTGGAGCTGCTGGAGGATGATGGCTTCATTGAGGCCGATGGCAACGGCCAGGGACGGCAACACTTGGAGTGGGGGTTCATTGATGAGTAAATGAGATGCCGTTGGCATACGTTTTCTCCCATAACGTACTCCCAGTATGAGAAGCCTGCGTGGCGCCCGGCTGGGAGAAGTCCGGGGTGTCGGCGGCCAAACCTAGCCACGCAGGGAGAACTCTATCGAGCCGTGATGCGAAGTAGACACTTCACAGTAGACTATAACACAGACCGCATAGGGCTGGACATGCGCTTATCGGAGCGGCTACCTTACACGAGCGCCGGATATGTCGCCAGCGCCAAGGCGCGCCAGTCCCGTGTGGGCGCGTCCGCAAACAACGCCCGCACCTGGGGCCGGGCATCCGCATCACGCCCACGGGCGGTCGGCAGCGTCGCGAGTCGAGCGAGCGCGGTCTGCGCGCTCCCGCTCCAGGTAAACTGCTCGCCGTCGGTGAGCAGCGCGATTGTGCCGTTGATCATGCCCTGAATGCCGCTGAGCGTCCCCGGGCGGGCGCCGACACGCAGCAGGGCGCAGTTGAGGTCATGGGTGGTCAGGGGGGTGGTCTCCCGCAGGGTCAACATAGGGCTCCTCTCGTAAACCTAGAGTAATAGCGGCCCGCTCGCGGATTACGATCTCTAGCACGGAGGCCTGGCTGAGGCCGAGCGTCTGTGCCAGCGCCTTAAGCAGTGTACGGGCATGTAGGCTGAGGTGAAAACTCGTTGGGTAGCGCCGTGGTGGTATTCTCATACAGCAAGCATAGCACATCTTGGGCTATTGTAGTAGCGAGAAGTCTGTACATGGACGCCGGCAGTATGCTATACTCTCTGTACTTACGAAGGGCATGCTCTATCCCCGTTGCCCTGGTGCCATGATTGCGCCAGGGATTAGGCTGCCGAGCTGTTGCAGTGCCAGCGACTTCCTCCTGGTGTCTGGGGTGGTCCTGATCCGGCAGTAACCCGGGGCGCACTGCCGTCCTTGCTCAGAAGACGTAAAAGTCGCTGACACACCAGGACGCGCCTGGGGAGCGCCGTGGAAGCCTGCCGTTTTTTTTCCATGCACAGAAAGGCTCACGCCATGGCCACGCCCCGTCTGCGCTATGATGATCTCTCCGATTCCGACGTCCCCACGGCCGTCAGTGAAGCCCCCGTCGAGATAATCCAAGCGGCGATCCCCGCGCTCCCGACGATCCAGGACGTCCTGGATACGATGGCGATCTACCTGCTGGCGCAGTACCCGGACAGTCTCACCGACCAGGAGGCCGTCAACGATGCGGCGCGCATGCTGGCAGATGGGCACGTGATCCCCGCGTGGCGGCATTTGGCGCACATGATCGAGCAGGTGCTGAATGTGCCGCCTGGAGGGTAATGGCATGGAAGAATGGATAGAATATGCCATCGTTAATCGCGCTGATGGAGCGACAACGCCGTTGCCGCAGTATGTGCCGCATGAGCAGCCTATCGAGCATGCACTCACCATCAGGCCAGATGATGAAGCCATATATATCCTTGCCGAAACGGAGCACGGGAGTTGGATATTCCCGTTTGCAATCCCTGTTGCCGCCTTACAGAGCCTGCGTGGGTATAGAATACCCTATCGCATTCGCTTAAAGACTATGCGCCCATACTGGGAGGAATATCTCCCTGGAACAGGCGATCACGAACCTTTACCGCCTCGAGGGTAGGGCTGTGAGTCTGCGCCAGTCTTTACGCTTGTCTGGTGTCTCTATGTGCTCTGTGGTGCCGCTGTAGGATGGCTATACGGAAAGCGTTTCCCGTAGGAGTGATACTCGGTATTGTACGTCATCGCTATGGTAATCATGCTGTGCTTCGAAATGTTGTCCTGGGTACATAGGAGGTCTCCACGATGAGTTGGGATATCCGAGACACGAAACCGACAGCACCCTCCAGTGGTGTTGCAAGTCCTGTCGAGCCCGATCCCGCCAGCCCCCCCATGGTGCCGACCCTTGCGCTTCTGCATGGTCTGGATGACTGGCTCGTAGAGGGATTTACCCTCGACCATCTTTCAGCGGTAGAACAGGAGGATGCGCAGTTAGCGGGGTTCGTGTCCGAGAGCCAGTGGGCGGCGCGGCGCCGGCTCATGACGCGCGGCATAGTGGAGATGGAATAATCATGACGAGCTGGATTCGTGCAGAGTATCAATGTTCTCGGCATATAGCCAATATTGCCCTCGATGCATTGCAGGTCTATGCGGTTTTTGGGGCCAATTTGCATGCGTTACAGGATGATCCTGCACGTATTGCCGAGTATTGTGCGTTGCTCCTGGATATTGCCGACCATGGGAAATATCGCGGAGCAGATATCTGGCGATTGTTCCAACAGCACCAGAGCGAGCGGTGGTATGTGACGATCTGCCATCGGGCCTGCCCAGTGGTGGCAGAATACGAAGAGATCCCAACGCTCTCGCTCCGCCTCACGGTCGAAGAAGCAGATATGTTACAAGCGCGCTTAGTGGCGTTCGTTGGTGCTACATAAAAGGAGTGCATGCAAGGCGTCGGTTGGGCATTGGTAGGCCCTCGTGGCTGTAGACCAGGCGCTTTATTAAGCCTTGGTGGTTCGACTCCATCCCGACGCATCCCGCCCCTCCCTCTAGCCCATATCTAAGCTCTTTTTCTGGTACACTTCTTGAGAGCGATCTATTTCCCTCGTCTCTCAGGAGTCCAGCACGCCTATGTCCCTTCGATCCTGGTTGGCTCAGCGTCGCGTCACCAAAGCCCGGCGCTACCTCGAAGCGCATCATGCCGTCACAGCGAGCATTCTGCGCGGTGATCCCATGCTCAGCGCCCTGGCCCTGCGCGAGGTCTACGGGCTCACGGCGGCCCAGGGCGATCCAACGCGCCAGAGCATGCAATGGCCCATCTTGACGCAGATGGGATGGGGCGGGCGCCACCCGCTCAGCGCGGCATTGCCCAAGCCGACGGCGTTTAACCTGCGGCGCTGGTCGGAGTATCCTCCCGCGCGCAGGGCGATTAACGCGATTAGCAACCCCATCTTGTCCCTGCCTTGGAAGATCGTGCCCACAGATGAACGTCTGCAAGAAGTCCCTGAAGATAAACTCCCCGGCGAACTACGGCAGCGTATACTGCGCGTCACGGCGATGCTGAAGGCGCCGAATCTCCAGGACTCATGGCGTTCCTGGCTCGAGCCTGTGCTCGAGGATATTTGCGTCGGGGGCTACGGCTCGGTGGAGATTGGCCTGATGCCCGGGGACAGCGACGATCCGCGTCCGGCCTTGTTGTGGCCGATGGACGGGCAGAGCGTGCATATCAACGTGGATTGGGACGGGAGCCCGTACACAACGCACTACACGCAGGCGCTCGGCTATGTGGGCCTGTCGGTGGCGACGCATGATCCGGTCCAGTTTACGGATCACGAGTTACTCTATCTGCGCCTCAATCCTCGCACACATACGCCGTTTGGGCTCGGCTATTTAGAAGTCGCCTTCAATAGCATCAACGCCTATATCGGGGCTTTTGAGTTTGCCCAGCGCCGCGCCAGCAATGCCACGCCGAACTTTCTGATCTTCCTCGGCGAGAACATCGACATCCCCACCACGCGCCAGTGGGCGCAGTACTGGCAACAGATGATCGAAGGGTACGGGAAGGCGCCGATTATTGGCGGTGGGCGTGAACCGAAAGTCATGGACCTGACCGGCAGTGCCAGCGCGGATCCGCTCTATTTAAAGTGGCAAGAGTGGATTGTACGCCAGATCGCCCTCGCGTTTGGCTTGTCGCCCATGAAGTTGGGACTTGAGCGCGACGTCAACCGGACCACCAGTGAGACCATGGCGATTGAGGACTGGGAGACCGTGGCGCCTGTGGCAGAAACCGTCGCTGACGGGCTGAACACGCACATTCTCGCGCATGTGCTTGGCTGGGAGGATGTCTGTTTTCGGTGGGAACTTCAGACGAGCGATACCCTGCGCCAGAGTGAGCTGCTGCGCAATCGCTATGAGAGCGATTCCATCACGATTGACGAGCAGCGAGCAAATTGGGGGGATCCGCCGTTACCGAATGGGCGAGGGCAGTGGACGAAGACGGAATTTGAGGCGATGCATGATCCGAGGCGGTTGGCGCCGTTGCCGTCCCTGGGAGAAGAAGAGGACGAGGAGGAATCGCCGAGCCTTGGCGAGAGCGGCAATGATGACGCAGCGACGTAGGAGAAACAGCCATGTCGATTTTCTATAACATTGCGAAAGCGGGCTTTGGTGACGCGACGGAAGATTGGGACACGAAGACCTACAAAGTCACGCTGGTCAGCAATAACTATACCGCGGCCGCAAGCCACAATTACTGCTCGGCCTTTAGTGGCGCGGAGTTGTCGAGTACGAGTTTTACTGGCGGCTTCAACGGCACCATGCGGCTGACCATCGGGAGCCGTACCGTGACGCAAAACAACACTGACAATCAGGGGGAATGCGACGGTGCCGATGGGGTCTGGTCCGGACTGAGCGCGGGTACCGCGTATGCCCTGGTCATCTTTCGTGAAAGTGGCACCGATGCGGTGTCTCCCCTCATTGCCTATCTCAGCGCGACTGGCTTGCCGTTGGTGACCAACGGGGGCGATGTGCGCGTCTCCTGGGCCAACAGCGGGATTTTTGCCTTTACGTCTGCCTAATGCTGGCCATGTGGAGGCGTGCTCATGGCCATTACCCGCACGGCGAAAGGCGTCTCGCACCATAAGACGGCCGTGTCCACATGGAATGCCCTGGCCGGGGTAGCGGTGTGTGCGAATGCGGCGTTGATCGTGGGGATTGCCCACAACCCCGCGTCTGGCGCCCTCGTTACCTGGAATGGGACAGCCTTAACGAAGGCCGTCTCTGCGGTCAATGTAGGCAACGTCGAAGGCTCGCTCTGGGCGCTTCTGAGCAATCCGACGAGCGGCACGGGCACGATTGCCGTCTCCTGGCCCTCCGTCAATGTGACCGCCAAGACGCTGGTTGCGGCGCAGGTTAACGGCGTTAATACGCTCGATAAGACAACGACTGGCGTCTCGGCTGGTGTTGTCACTGTCGTGAGCACGGGGTCAACCACCACAACCTCTGGCGTCACCTATCTTGCCGCATTGGCCGGGATAGAGGGCGTGTCGACGAATGCGGCAGGCGTGTGGCAGGTTGACGCTGATCAAGCTGGGCAACGAGACGCGACCAGTGGGGGTGCGGTCACCACCAATATCACTATTTTTGAGGGCTTTGCGCTCTCGCTGACGTCAGGGACACGGAGCGCACGGTTAAGCGGGATGACGGCGAATAACGCCGTTGGCCTCCTCGCCACCTTTCAGCAAGTGGATCACTTCACGGTGGCCTCGGCGCTCGCGGTCCCGATGACGCAGATTGCTCCTAGGGTCACGAACACGGTGGGGGCGATAACGCTGCTGCCGGGACTGCTGGCGGTCCCGGTCACGCTTCCGGTCCCTGGCGTGACAACCGGCGTCGCGGAGACGATCCTGCTTCCATCCCTTCTCGCCATCCCCATGGGGGGACATGCGCCGCGCGTCCTCGCAGCAACCTCAGTCATTCCGGCTTTGTTGCCGGTTTCGATTCGGTCGCAGACCCCTGAGATGACCCCAGGCGCGGTTGCCATCTTGCCCGCGCGGCTCGGCGTGCCGGTGACGCAGCCTCTGCCCGTCGTTCAAGCGACAACCTCGGTCATGCCTGCGCTGCTCCAGATCCCAGTCTCGCAGCATGCCCCAGGAGTCACCACGGGCGCCGTGGACATCAAACCTGCGCTCCAGGCCGTCCCCATTACGCCGCGTGCGCCAACGGTCCTGGCAGAGACGTCGGTGGTCCCAGCCATCCTCAGGGTGCCGATCACGCTACATGCACCGTTGGCGCAGGCAACCATCACGCTGCGTGTCTCAACCCCTCAGCGCGTCCCTGCTCTCACGCTTGTGCCGACGGCGACCAACCTGGGCGCGACCACGCTCATCGTTTCTGCACTTCGCGTCCCTGTGGGTCTCCCTCCGCTTCGCCTCGAAGCCACTACGACACTTCTGCCGGGAGCATTGCGGATCCCGGTGACGCTCCCAGCAAGAGCAATCCAGGCAGCGGCCTCTGTGATTCCGGCGCTGCTCCCGGTGCCTGGTGTGCTGCATAGTCCAACAGTCGTAGCGATCAATACGATTCTCCCTTCAGATCTCCATGTTGGGCTCTCTGTCCACACGGGGACTCTCCAAGCCATGGCGTCTGTGTTGCCCGCGCTGCTGACGGTCCCGCTCGATCTCCCCCTACCGGGTGTCCAGGCGACAACCACGCTCCTTGTGACGCCGCCGCAGGCTGTGCCCCTCCGTCTCGGCGTGCCAGGGGTCACGACCACAACGGGGATGACGGTCCTGCCAGCGGCGCTGCGTATCCCGCTGATGCCGCTGGCTCCGCGCATGGTGCCTGGGGCACACGATGTGAGCGTGCTCCTGATGCCTGTTCCTGTGGGAGTGGGCATGCCGGTTGTGACGCAGACGACGGGCACCGTACTCCTCCCGACGCGTCTCGCCGTACCGTCGCGTCTGATGACGCCTGTGATGATAAGCGTGAACGTCCCGGTGGCGATATTCTCGACACATGAGATCGTGACGATCCGCCGTGCGACGGTGACGACCGCGGAGATTAGCCGCGCGGTCGTCACCGTGTTTGAGGTCTAATCTCGCGCCATGGAGTTGCGCATGTGTCTACGATGTTTCGAAGGAGAGGAGTGCTATGGCTTCCGTATTCTATGTCGATGATACCGGCATCCTCTTTGAGGCCATCCTGCAAGAGGATGGCCTCGCGATTAATATTGCCGCTGCGACGACGAGGCAGCTGTGGTTTCGGCGTCCTGATGGGCATGTGATGAAAAAGACGGCCCCCTTGAGTACGGATGGGACGGACGGAAAAATGCGGTATACGACGGTGGCGAACGATTTGACGTATGCGGGCGAGTGGCAGTGGCAGCCGTATGTTGTGCTACCGGCGAGCACTT
>ERZ1292644.1275-Hain-H14-01um-R2-1275-length-13410-cov-5_pt1 | contig 13410 bp, 7 predicted proteins | sample MGYA00564402_ERZ1292644 | MGnify/ENA primary metagenome ERZ1292644 (study PRJEB36523, sample SAMEA6512644) | groundwater metagenome | collected 2019-01-09 | study: AquaDiva: Metagenomics assemblies of 32 groundwater samples
CGGCGACGCTTGGGTGTCCGGCGCCGCCCGGGTGTTCGGCGCCGCCCGGGTGTCCTCGCCGCTTATCTGCGCGAGCAGATCCGACGGCTATTTGTTCGTCGTGGCTCCGTGCGCCGACAAGATCGTGCGGGTCCTGGTGGGGTGCCATTATTTCACGCTCGGCGAGGCACGGGCGTACTGGCAACAGGAGCGCGGCGGCACGCGCTTAGGTGACGAGTCACTCGCTCTAGTGGATCATCTGGAACGGATGGCTCAATTCGCCGGATGGCTACCATCATAGGAGAAGTAGACATGGTGAAGGAGCGTAAGCCGTGGTCACAGCCGGCATGGATGGCACCGTACGTCGAGTGGATCGGCAACACAGGTGGCTGGATCACGCCCGAGCACGCGATGAACTGCGACGGCCGAGACTGCAACATCGTCGTGAACGGGCCGCGGGCGCTGCTCTGCGCGTCGGTGTCGAGCCAAGTCTCGCTGCTGACGCGGCTCCACGCGCGCGGGTTGCTCGCCGGATCGTCCACGTCGTAGAGTCAAGAAGGGGGATGACCCCAGGCCGTAGGACTCCGCTCACGCGAGCAGTCGCGCCGTCCAGCCGAGCGCGGCCCCGGCGACGAGCACCTTGCCCACGGCGGCGAGCCCGGCCGCCGACGGTGGCTGGGACACCCCGGCCATGCCGGTGAGGACCGGCACCAGGGGCGCGAAGCGCGGGTCGGTCTGTGCGTAGGCCGTCCCCGCCATCAGTAGGAGCAGCCACACCTTCCGTCGAATGTCGTTCCAGTCCTTCGATTTGCAGGCGTCGAGCATGGGGGTCTCCTTTTACTGACCGAGGAGCAGCTTGTAGTACCACGTGAGCGTCACCATCCGCGCGAGCACGTCGGCGACCAGCGCCCCGACGCACGCCGCAGCGGCCAGGAAGATCCAGAGGCGTGCGTTCAGGTGGACGCGGAAGTAGTAACGCCTGTCCATGGCGCCGGCGGGCTTGTTCATCGTGCCGTCGGCAGGAACGTCTCGATGGCGTGGCCGGGCCGCCCCAGGGCGATGTCCCAGTAGGCCATGTAGGCGCGGAGCGCCCAGGGGACGATGAGCAGCGCAGCGAGGGCGGCGAGGAGCGCCTGGCCCCAGGTCGGGAGCGCGGCGAGGCGTCGACGGGCGCGCTGGATCATGCGGGCGGGGCCGGCTTTGCGGGCGGGGCCGGCTTTGGATAGTAGGTCCAGGTCAACCGCGGCGGACGTTCGGGACCCTCCAGGCCGACGTGGACGAAGGAGGAGCCGATCCCGACGCGCGGGAAGTAGCGGGGCTTGGTGTAGATCGCCTCCAGCAGTTCGTCGCGGGCGCCGCTCGTCGCCGCCTCCAGGTCGACACCTTCGCCCGTGAGGTGGTCGCTCGTGCGCGCGCCGCCTTCGTGCGTGTTCCAGAAAGGGCACCGCGGGCCGCTGGTGGCACGGAGCGAGCGCCCGATCCGGTGCCGGAGCAGTTCGAGCCGATCAAGGAGCGTCTGAGAAGGCGCTGGCGCCGAGCACTCCGGGCGCCCGCAGCCGCAGCGAAAGAGTTTCGCGTCTCCCTCCGGCGTAAAGTACGGGCTCACCTTACTTTGCCACGGCGCTCGCCCAGCCTGCGAGGATCGGGAGGAACTGGACGACGGCGAGAATGACGGCCAGGACGGCGAGGGCCCCGGCGATGTAGGAGCGCCAGCGTTCGAGGGCCCCGAGGCGCTTGGAATGATCGTCGAGGCGGTGGCCCATTCGGTCGCCGAGCTGGGCGATCATCCCGAGCACTTCCGCCCGCCCCTGGCGAGCCTCCGCGCGGAAATCCTCGAAGTTCGCCGTCAGCCCGTCGAGGCGCACCCGGATCTCCCCGACTTCGCGGTCCAGTTCACCCATCACGTTCCATTCTCCACGTCCTGCGTGGTTGAGTGGACAAAAAAGAGCACGCGCGGACGCAAGGCCGCGCTCACTCGGCCAGGCGCCGCCGGAGGCGTTCGCGCCGCGGATAGGGCGACGGCACTTGCTTGCCGAACTCGCTGGACGCCTGCTGGGCCGCCTGGCGCAGGAGGATCTCCTGCTGGTGGGGCGGAAGCTTCGTGTAGGCGGGGGAGTCCTTGAGCTGGCTCACGACCGATTCCACGAACTCCTGCCGGGCCTCGTGCCACCGGCTCAAGGCCACCTTGGCGGCGGCCTCCTGGGGCTCGACCCGCTCGACGGGGAGCCCGAGGCCGAAGCGATGGGAGAGCCAGTCGACGCCCTCCTTCTTGCCGGCGTGCTCTCGGAGCATCCGCGTTTCCCGGATCGGACGGACGGCGCTCTCGGCCGCGTGGCGAATCTGTCGGGTGGTCGCCTCCGAGGTGCCCCGGAGCTCGGGGGGCACGATCTCGGCGCCGGTGAGGCTACTGCGGCCGGTGGCCAGCTCGACCGGCACCTTCAGGAGCGGGGTGAGGAGGCCGACGGCGCGCTGGCTGGGCTCCTTCGCTAGCGCCGCGAGTTGCTGCCGGGCCGCCTGGGAGAGCTCGAGCCGCCCGGTCATGAGACCGCTCAGGCGGTTCAGGGTGCCGGCCTGGCCGACCATCCCGAGGGCATCCATCATCGGATCGCCGACCCAGTAGATGACGATCATCTTGCCGGCCTCGTCCTTCCAGCCGGTGACGACGTGGGCGGCGGTGCGCTTGTAGGCGGGGAGGCTCTGCTCGACGGCGCGGCGCTCCTCGTCGTCGTTGTTCCAGAGCTCCAGGAGCAGCCGCGTTCCGAAGAACGCGAGGAGCCCCACCTTCGACATCCAGAGGAAGCGGAGCCAGTTCGGCGTGTTCTGGCGTGTCCACGAGTAGAAGGGCAGGAGGAAACCCCGGAGCAGGGTGTTCTCCTCCGGGGTGAATTTCCCGTAGTCGACGGTGAACTCGCGGGCGATCTTCATGGCCGCCCGCTCGCCCTCGAGGCCGCCGATGTCGCTAGGGCCCGGGCGGAGCGGTCGGCCGCGCTCCAGGCGGCGCATCTGGTAGCGCGCCATGGCGATCCGTGGCCACGCCTCCCGCACCTCCGGCAGGGTGATGAAGTAGCCGCGGGCGCCCAGCATGGCCCCGAGCGCGCCGCCGGCCACCGCTCCGGCCGGACCTCCGGCGATGCCGCCCACGGCCGCGCCCCCGAGGAGCCCGCCCACCCGATTCTTGGCGATCTGCTTCATCACCTCTGCCGCCGAGAGGAACTGGCGCAGCTCGGGCACCTTCGCGCGGAAGTGGATTTCGTTGCCCACGTAGCCCGAGTTGATCGCGTCGTACTTCTCCATGAGCGTCACGAGCTCGCTCGGGGTCCCGCGCTGCCAGCGGACCACCTCGATCGCCGCCGCGGGGAGCTGGAGGAGGGCGCCGGGCGTCCGGGCGAGATTCATCACGTCACCCATGAGGTTCATCATGTTGCCGGCCTGGCCCCAGAAGCCGATGGTGACGCCCTTCCACCGGCTCGTCGCCTCGTTGGCGACCTTGAGGAGCCCCTGGGCCTCGTCGGGCGCCCAGTGCTCGAACCGCTCGGCGATGGCCTTCGGCACCACGTAGATTTTCCGCCACCGCCCGAGCGCCCCCCGCCGGCGCACGTCCTCCAGGTCGACCTCGAGCGTCGACGCCCCGCTGGCGATGGCCTGGGCCAGGGCCTCCTCGGGGATGGTCTCCACCTGGAAGATCGACCGGCCGGGCTTGTACTGGATCGCGCGGTAGGTCTCGCCGCCGACCATCACCTCCTGGCCCGGATGGAGGCGGCGGCGCACCTCCGGGTCGAGGGCGTCCCGCCGGTCGTGGCGCTCGAGGATGGTCAGGGCGAAGTCGTCGACGGCGTTCGCCCAGCGGACCTGAGCTCGGTGGCGAAAGATCGCCGTGATGTAGTCGGTCTCGATGTCGCGCTCGGACCCCACCGCGCGCTTGAGGAAGGACCGCCCCGGGGCCTGCATCCTGCGGGGTGCCCCGGGGCCCCCCGGCCGGCCCCCGAAGTCCAGGACGAAGTGCGGGAAGTAGTCGGCGATGGCCCGATCCTCGTTCAGGAGCCCGCGGGTTTCGAGGTCCTCCCGCTCGGCGTCCATGAGCCGAGCGTGGGCGTCCAGGGCCTCCCGGACGCGCGGCGGGGCGCTCGACTCCATCCGCTCGATCTCGGCCTCCACCTGACCGAGCGCCAGCCCCTCGGGGACGCCGCCTGGGAACCGCTCGGGATCGGCGAGACGAGCGCGGAAGTCCCGGAGCACGACGATCCGGGTGAAGTGCTCGAGCTCGCCCCGGTCCACGAGGCGTCCGACGACCCCGGTGACGTCCTCGCCGGCCTTCTCCCACGCCCGCCGACGCTCGGCCTGGAAGACCCGGATCTCGTCGCGCTCGAGGGGATGGGGGCGCATGTCCCACGCGAAGGGGGGCGCCCGGCGCACGCGCCGGTAGGCGGCGACGATTCGCTGGCCCAGGCCGGCCAGCTTCGACCGGCTGGCCGTGGACGTGAGCGCACGCTCGATCGCCTCGTCGGGGGGGGCCTCGTGGCCGCGGAAGCCCCGGGGGCCGCCCGGCGCCTCCGGGGGGGGCGGGGGGGCGCCGCGTCCTGGCAGGCGGCGCAGTAGGCCGGGCAGGAACGAGGCGCCGACCTCCTCGCCGCCTTCGCGCTTCTGGCGCTCGGCCTGCTCCTCGCGCACCTGGCGCAGGTTGTCCTCGGTCACCTGGTCGGCGGGATCCTTGCCGCCAAGGTCACTGAGGCTCGGCGGCTCCTCGTCCACCTCGGCCGGCTCCACGCCGGCCGCTTCAGCCGACGTCTCCGCCTCCTGGGCGGGGGCCATCTCCTCGGCCTGCTGGTCGCCCTTGTCGAGGTCGAGGCTCTTGTTGATCTGCTGCTGGCGCTCGACCAGGGCCTTCAGCTTGGCCTCATGCTCGAAAGGCTTGTCGACCTCGGCCTTCAACTGGCCGATCTTCTTCGTGAGGTCGGCGATTTCCCCTCGAACGGCCGCTTCCTTGCCGTCGAGATGCGTCAGGACGGACTCGATCGAGTTGATCGTCCCCGTGGGGTTCTCGGCGTTCACGACGACGTTGTGCTTGGCCTCCCCCCGGAGGGTGAGCGTCGGCGTGATGTCCTTGTTCTCGAAGCCCTGGACCTCGACCTCGAAGCCGCGGTAGCTTCCGACCGACACGGGCTCCGTCTGGCTAAACCGCGTGAGGATCTGCGTCCAGAGGGCCTTGCCGGCCTCCTCCCGTGCCCCCTTGCCCGTGAAGACCCGGCCACTCACCGTAATGCTGAAGTCGCCTGCGTGGGCGTCCCGGCGGGCGAGGTCCGCTTTCAGATGCTCGCGGAACGCCTCTCGCGCGGTGATGGTGCCGGGCAGCGTGGCGATCTGCCTGGTCATCTGGAGGCGGGCGTGCTGGTAGTGGGCTCGGAGCTGGTCAAACCGGCGCACCTCGGTGTCCACCTTCACCTTTTCCATGACCGCCGGGTTGCCGGAGGCGATGGCTTTGACCTCGGCGTAGGTGAGGGCCCCGCCCTCCACGTCCTCGGCGGAGCGCACCGAGACGTCCCCGCGCATCACCGAGTCAATGAACCGCTTCTTCGTCTCGAGGGTCTGCCACATATAGGCGTCGAAAGACCCCTCGGTCACGTAGCGGAGGATCATCGCCTCGGCGTTGTCGTTGCCCTGGCGAAGGATGCGCCCCTCACGCTGCTCGATGTCGGACGGTCGCCAGGGGGCGTCGAGGTGGTGGAGCGCGACCAGGCGCTTCTGGACGTTCATGCCCACGCCCATCTTCTCGGTAGACCCGAACAGGATCCGGACGCGGCCGGCGTTCACCGCGTCGAACAACTGCTTCTTGGCGACGTCGGTATCGGCGTCGTGGATGAAGGCGACCTCCTTGTCCGGGATGCCGCGCCGGACGAGCTTCGCCTTCATGTCGTCGTAGACGCTGAACCCGCCCCCTTTGCCCTTGGGGGTCGAGAAGTCGATGAACACGAGCTGGGTCAAACGGTCTTTCGCCGACCCTTGCCAGACGCGGTGAATCTCCGCGACGGCAAGATTCGGCTTGCTCCCGGGATCGTCCAGGGCGGCCGGCATGACCAGGCGCATGTCAAGGGCCGCCTTCCGGCCGTCCCCGGTGATCTTGAGCATGTTGTCCACGCGCGGGTCGACCCGCTTCTTTTTCAGATCCTCGGCGCGCTGCACGAGGATCTGGACAAAGGCCCGGAGGGCGGGGGAGCCCGTGGCCGCCACGATGCGGGGCTTGCCGCCGGCGATCTTCGGGCGCGGCAGCTTCAGCATGGCATCGGTCTGGACGTCGGCCACCAGCCGGAACTGCGTCACCAGCTCGGGGATATTGGTGAACTTGGCGAATCGCGTGTGAACCCGGTAGCCCGAGCCGTCGGGCGCAAGCTCAAGGCTCGTCACCTTCTGGCCGTACTGCTGGGCCCAGGCGTCGAAGTGCGCGAGTCCCTGCTCGGCGAGCGCCCCCATCTGGAGATACCGCTGCATGGTGAACATCTCGGCCATGGTGTTGCTGATCGGCGTGCCGGTGGCGAAGACCACCCGGCCCCCGAGCCGGGTCAGCCAGTGGGTCTTGATGAACATATCGAAGGCGCGATTGCTCTCCGTGTTCGGGAGCCCCGCCACCCTGGTCATCTTGGTCGGAAAAAACAGGTTCTTGAAGGCGTGCGCCTCGTCGACAAAGAGGGCGTCGACCCCCAACTCCTCGAACGCGATCGCCTGGTCCTTCGTCTCCCGGCTGGCCCGTGTCTTCAGCTTGGCCTCCAGGCGCTTCTTCGCGTTCTCCAGCTCCTTCACGACCCGGGCGTCGTCTTTGTTGGCCCGCGACTCCCGGATGAAGTGCTCGAGCGTGTCGAGCTGCTCCTGCATGTACGCCCGGAAGGTCGCGTCGCTCACCGGCAGGAACTCGAACGACCTGTGGCCGACGATCACGGCGTCGTACGTGCCGCTGGCGATTCGGGCCATGAGCCGCTGGCGCCGACCCGTAGCGAAAGACTCCTTGCCGGCAATCAGCACGTTGGCGCCCGGGTAGAGGCGGAGGAACTCCGCGCCCCACTGTTCGACGAGGTGGTTCGGCACCACGAACATGGGTTTCTTCACGAGCCCCATCCGGCGGAGCTCCATGGCCGTGGCCGCCATGGTGAACGTCTTGCCGGCCCCCACCACATGGGCCAGGAGCGTGGTCGGGTTCTGGACGCTCCGCCACACCGCATTCTTCTGGTGGGGTCGGAGCTGGAGGAGCGGGCTCGACCCCGGCAGAGTCAGGTGGCGACCGTCGTACTCCCGGAGCCGGAGGTTGTTGTACCCTTCGTTGTAGGCCTGGGCGAGCCGATCCGCGCGCTCGGCATCCTCCCACACCCACACCTTGAAGCGGTCCATGATCTTCTGCTGCTGCTCGCGGGCGGCGGTCGTCTCCTGCTGGTTGACGACGCGGCGCTCCCCTTCGGAGTCTCGGATCACATCCCAGACGGTCGGGGTGCGGAGGTTCATCGCGTCGTCGATCAGCTCGTGGGCGTACATCCTCGAGGTGCCCCAGGTCTGGGCGTTGGCCACCGTGTCCCGGTTCCAGTCCGGCACGGTGACCTTCCAGGTGGCGAGGGGCTCGATGTAGCGCACCTTGAGCCCGTGCTCGGCGAGCTCGGTGATCTCGCGGATGAACGCCCGATAGTCCGCGGCCGGCACCCAGCCGGCGCCCAGGCGCACCTCGATCTCCTCGGGCTCGAGATCCTTCGGCTGAACCCGCTTCAGGGCCTCGGCGTTGCGCGCGAAGGCCTTGTCGGCCTTGGCGGCGGCCTCGGCGGTGGCGAGCTTCGCGCGCACGTTGCCGGAGAGATAGGCGTCGGCCGTTTCCCAGGCCCCGCCCTCCGGGTTCCGGTACACGAGGTCGCCGAGCTCGTCTTGGAGCTCCTTCGGCGTCCGCCCCGTCAACTCCTGCATCCGGATCCAGTCGACGCGCCCCCGTTCGTTCAGCGAGACGGTCAGGGCCTCGGTGCCGGACTCGGCGGACTGCACGGGGGTGTACCGCTCGATCGTGCGCCGGGTGAAGATGGCCGCCTTGGTCGCCGTCTTCGCGTCGGGGTCCCACTCCTCGAGCGCCAGGAGCCGCGGGTGGTCGGGGTCCCCGTCGAAGGCCCGCAGGTTGTCGCGGGCGCTCAGATAGCCGTGGCGCCGGACGTAGGCGTCGTACTCCTTGCCCAGCGCCTCCCGGGCGGCGACGATCTCGGCCTCGGGGCGCTCCTCGAGCTGGGTACGGATCACTTCGTTCAGGGTGTCCCGCACCCGGAGCATCCCTTTGACGCGCGGGACGGCGGAGGTCGGGAGGTCGGCGGGTTTCAGGTAGGCTCCCTCCTTGACCACCACGAGCCCGTCCTTCACCGTGTAGCCGCCGTCCTTGACCTCGGTGACGTTCGAGGCGAGGTCCCACCCTCGGACGATCTCGGGGCCTTCCCACGCAGTCACGACGTTCTCGGGCAGACGCGCCACCGCGGCCTCGAGCGCCTCCGGGGTCACCGTGCCGACGAGGGTGGGCGTGTTGTCCCGGTACATCGTCCCCTCGAGGGCCATCTGGCCCAGCATCATCTCGGGGTGGCGCGCGAAGTATTCGTTGACCGGGATCTCCGCGCCGTTCTTGCCGGTGACGGGATCGAGCGCCTGCCAGGTCTCGCCGGTGGCCGGGGTCTGCGGGGGGCGCTTCTGGAGGAAGATCACGTCGGTGGTGACCTCGGTGCCGGCGTTGCCCTTGAAGGCGGTGTTGGGCAGGCGGATGGCGCCGAGGAGGTTCGCCCGATCGGCGAGGTAGCGGCGCATCCCGGAATCCACCTTGTCCAGCGTGTAGCTCGACGTCACGAAGGCGACGATGCCCCCCGGGCGCACCACGTCGAGGGCGCGGGCGAAGAAGTAGTCGTGGATCGACCGGGTGACGAAGGGGGTCTTTCGATAACGGGGGTCGTGGACCCCGTAGTTGCCGAAGGGCACGTTGCTGATCGCGGCGTCGAAGAAGTCTGTCGGCAGGCGCACGGCCTCGAATCCGGCCACGGTGATGTTGGCCTCGGGATAGAGAAGCGCGGCGATCCGCCCGGTGATCGGGTCGAGCTCGATCCCGGTGCGCTTGGTGTCGCTCCGGAGGTTCTCGGGCATGGCCCCGAAGAAGTGGCCGGCGCCGAGCGCCGGCTCGAGGACCGTGCCGCCGGCGCGGAGCCCGAGCCGCTCCAGGGCCCGCCACATGGCGCCGATGACTGCGGGCGTGGTGTAGTGGGCGTTCGGCGTGGAGGCGCGGGCGGCGGCGAACTCGTCGGGGGTGAGGAGCCCGGTCAGCTCCTCGCGGACGCCCTGCCACTCGCGGGGGACCCTGGACTCCTCCTGGAACACCTGGGGGAACTGGCCCCAGCCGGTGTACTGGACGAGGACCCTCTGCTCGTCGGGGGTGGCCGTCCGGCCCGCCTCCTCGATTGCCTTGAGGAGGCGGATCGCGTCTACGTTGCGGCGGGCCTTCTCCCGGGGAGAGCCCTCGCCGATCCGGTCGGCGTCGGTGATCCGGTAGTCGCGGGCTGGGGCGGGCTCGGGTTCGGGCCGCTCTCGCCCTCGCCGGGCAAGGCCTTCGCCTGCTCGATCATCCCCTCCGGGCTCACCCCGAGGAGCGGCTGGTCCTCCTCGCTCGGGAGATACGCCCACTCCTCCCTCACGAGCTCCCACGCCTGGTTGTGCGGGAGGCCCTGCTCCGAGATCAGGCGATACATCGCGTCCGACGTCAGTTCCGCCGCCGCGTTCACGCTCTGCCGGAGGAGCCCCTTCGCCTCGAGCCCCTTCACCATCCGCGGGCGGTGCTCCCGCCAGTGGCTCTCGATCTTGAGGGCCTGGCCGTTGACGTACCCTTCCTGGGAGGTCACGACGACCACCCCCTTCCGCCTCTATGGTACTCCCGGGCGGGGCGGCGGGGGGAGCGGGTTCGGAGGCTCGGGCCGCCAGGGAATCCAGGTCTGCCGCCGTCGCCAGCCCGGCCAGCTCCGTGCTCGTGTGGTGGACGCCGGCCGTGCTCACCCACGGGATGTACTCGTCGAAGGTCTTGCTCCACCACTCGCCGGCCACCTTGGTCTGGGCCCCAGGCTTCATGGCCTTGAGGGAGTCGAGGAGCACCTCGCGCTGATGGTCGAGGGCGGCCTGGGTCGGGGCCGCCGGCGGGGAGACACGGCCTGGCAGGGGGCGAGCCGCCAAGGCGGGGGGCCGCTCCGGCCCAAACACGACGACCTGGCTGGCCCCGAAGGACTCGCGGACTCGTTTGATCGACTGCCCCGTTTCGCCGACGTCGCCCTCGCGGGCGGAGGGGAACCGCACCACGAGCCCGTCATGGCCCTGGGCGACGAGGTAGTCCTGGAGACGCTGGGCGGCGGCCTCGGTCGGGCCCTGCTCCCTGCCGACCGAGGACAGTTGCCCGGCCTGCGCCGCGACGAGAAGGTCGAACCATTGCCGGTCGCTCGTGAGCACGTAGGGGTTGCGCAGCGCCACTTGATGCTCGGTGACCGTGCCGAACGTCTTGGCGTCCTTGCGGGTGAAGGTGTAGTAGTCGCCAGGGCCCACGAGGGGGTGGCCGCGGCCAGCCTTGACGTTCTCCTCGCCGTAGGTCTGCTCGGGGGTGGCTCCGCGGCCCTGGTAGAGCTTCTGGGAGAACGCGGGAGCGGCGGGGGAAGGTGCCGCGCTGAGGTCCGGGTAGTCGCGCAGCACGATCTCCGGGACCGGCTTGCCGTCCGCGACGGCTTGGCGGACAGCCGCCTCGTGGGCATCGTGGTCTCGGGCATCCAGGATGGGCACCGCCCGCCGGCCGCCGAGGCGGTCTCGCGCCAACATGGTGGCGTAGGTCTGCCGCGTGATCTCCCAGGGCTCGGGACGTGAGGGGGCGGCGTCCGGACTTGGGGCGGCCGGCACCTCGAGCCGCGCGGCCCGACCGGGTAGGGGGCGGGGGGCGGGTGCGGCTGGCGCCGGAGGCGTCGCTGGCGGCGGCGCGGCGGGTTCCAGTGACGTCGCCATGTACCATCGCTGAGTGGGCTCGACCGGAGCCGGCTGGACAGGCCGCGCTCCCGACCCGACGGGCCCGAGCCGAAGGGCCTCCGCCTGGCCGGCCTGCGTGATCCTATAGCCTCCCTCTGCATCCCGGGAGACCCACCCCTGCTCGGTGGCCTGCCGGGGCTCGACACCGAGGAGGTCTCGCACCCGCTCGCCCGTCATCAGGGTCCGCCCTTCGAGGTCGGGCATATCAGGAAGCACGACCTGACCCTCATCCAGCCGGTCCAGGGCGGCCACGTCGAGGGGGGCTGGCTGAAGCGTCTGCACAACTGCCGGCCCCCCGATTTCCACCCCTGACGGGGCAGGCCTGGGGGCGGGCGGGGGCTCTGGCGCGCCTGGGGGTATGGTGGCGGGTCGGGCGCCCTCGTCGATCCTTGCGCCTCCTGGCGCTTGGGGCGTTTCACGTAACACGCCCTCCGGGGGCTGCGGGGCGGGCGGGGGGGGGGGGGGGGGGGGGCGACTTGGCAGGGATCTGGAGACTTCTGGCCGCTCAAGTTGGCGGAGCGCCAAGCCCGTCCCACCACCCACGATGGCCCCGATGGCGCCAGCCTCGGCGGCCTCGCCCAGACGGAAGGGCTGCCCACTCGCCCGCTGCTGGATCTCGTATTGGCCGAACTCTTGCGCCCCTTCCATGAGGGCGCTCTTGCTGGCCTTGGCGACGGCACTCCCGGCGTCGGCAAAGATGCCGAGGCGGTTGGTGACCCCAATCAGAACCACGTTCTCACCGAAGACCCGGCCGGCCCGGCGGCTCGCTTGGTCTGAGGCCATTCCGGCGGCGAGCATGTTCCGGTAGCTGTCGCCGGCCTCGGCGAGCGCCTCAGTGACGACGGCTTGGCTCATGCCGACGATCTTGGCGATCCGGGGGGCGATCTGAGCCACGCGGGCCATCCCCATCGTGGTCCCGATCCCAGGAATGAGGAAGGCGCCCATCGACCCGAAGCCCTCAGCCAGTCGATCAGCAAACCCGGGGTCGGCGGGCTGCACACTCTCCACCCGCTGTTGGAGCCAGGCACCGACCTCTTCGGCGGCAGCTCCCACCGGCGTTTTGGCGCCCAGGACCCCCTCGAGCCACTGGACGGCCCCAGTCAAGCTCTCCGCCGCGCCGAGCGTCCCACGTTGCACGCCCCTGGCAGCTCGTTCGAGCGGGGTCTGCGGGCCGATCATTCCCTCCCGGAAGGCCGGCAACGTCTCACCACGCTCGCGCGCCACTACCTCGGCCGTCGCCCGCGCCGCCTCCGTCTGACGGCGACTCTCTGGGCTCGTGATGCCCAGAAGCTCGCTCGCCGCCTCGATGGGCCGGAAACGCGGCGGGGGGGCGGCGCCCAGCGACGGTCCGGGGCGCGTGGGCGGGGCTGGCGTCGGGATCTCGGCCAGGACAGGCGCGCGGCCTGGGAGAAGGCGAGCGCGGAGCAGAGGCACGGTCCCCGTGCGCACGGCCTCCTCGATCGACCGGGGAACAAGATCGGGGAGATCGGGCGCGGCCTTGACCTGGACCGCCTGGGCGAGCTGCTCTGGCGTCGGGCCGACAGCGGGCGCTGCAGGTTCCGGAAGATACACGCTCTCGGCCACTATCTGCGGCGTGAAGCGACGTCGGGGGAGTGCTGGCTCGGCCGGAGGAGCTGACGTCGACGCATCTGCGGGCGCATCCAGCGAGTCCAGGAGCCCCACGCTGATCCCCGGGGGAGCGGCCACCGGCGCTGTCGGTGCGTCGAGGGTGTCCAGGAGATCGACGGTGACGGCCGGCGCCGCCACGAGGGCGCGCGCCACCTATCGCGCCCCTTGCAGCCGGTTCGAGACCTCCTGCTTCTCCTCCGGCGTCAACTGCGGCCACGCTCTGCCCGGGTAGAGGCCGTTGACCAGCGCGTCCCGGGCCGCCTTGAGGGCCGCGAGGTCCTGGGGGGCTGGGGCCGCCGCGGGCGCGGACCCCCGCCCGGGGAGAGCGCGCGGGGCGGGGACGGCTGCGGGGGGACCGAGGGCCGGGGCGGCGCCCGCGGGCTTCGGGGCCCGCCCCCCGATCGTGCCGGCCACCGAGTCGCGGAGACGGCGGAACCAGCCATCGACCTCCGCCTTCGGCGCCCCAGCCTCGATCGCCGCGACCTCGCCCTTCATTTTGGCGACCTCGGCCTTGATGTCCTGCTCGATCGTGGCCGCGTCCTTGTCGCCCGAGAGCATGGCCTGGAACCCCACGAGGCGGTTCCTAAGGCGGGCGGCCAGGGCGAGCTGCTTCTGGGGATCGTCCGGGAAGGCCCTGCGCGCGGTGTCGACGATCTGGGCCTCCATCGTCTTGAGGGTGGCTCCGATCCGCTCCTTCATCTCCTTGTCCCGCGCCGTCATCCTCGTCACGTTGGCCTCGTGGGCCTGCGCGTTCTTCTCGGCTGC
>ERZ1292644.589-Hain-H14-01um-R2-589-length-23585-cov-8_pt1 | contig 13406 bp, 25 predicted proteins | sample MGYA00564402_ERZ1292644 | MGnify/ENA primary metagenome ERZ1292644 (study PRJEB36523, sample SAMEA6512644) | groundwater metagenome | collected 2019-01-09 | study: AquaDiva: Metagenomics assemblies of 32 groundwater samples
TCACGTCGTCGTATCTTTCGATTGTCACTGGTCTCTTCTCCACTATCACGAAGGCATGTTCTCTGTCGATTATGTATGCGGATGTTGATGTAATTGCATGTGTGCTGATTACTCTTACATCCATTCCGAATATTCTTCCGATTATTCCTCTTTCAAAGGATTCTCTAGTTCCTGCTTTGTCTGCCTCAACGAAAGTGTCAATATTTCTCAAGTCATTTGCAACTTCTGGACCAACTATAAAGTCGGTTGCAGTATAGAAGTTGTCTTCGAGATATTGCATCGCTCTCGTGATGTTGGCTACAGTTATTGTCGCTCCTCCGCTTACACTGTTTGCAGCGTCGTCCAATGCATTAGTTACGATTCTTGAGTCTTCATTCTCGCCAATCTCACGACCTGCTGTCATGATATTGTGTTGAATCAAGTCCCATTTTGCATCTTCCTGCATTTCCTTTGTCACCAAAGGTCTTACACCGTATTTTAGAGGTCTAATGTTCGCAGTCGAATATCCGGCTACATCGATTGGTATTGCCGCACCTTCGGCAACTCTGAAGACTGTCATGCTGTCGACATCTACCAAGTTCAATTCCACAGATGATCCTGGAATTCCTTCTGGTCCGATGACGATTGCTGCCAAGTCTCTTCCAAGTCTAGCCTTTTCCACAGCTTCGATGAGGGTATCAAAGATTTTTCTCTCGATTAAGAGAGTTCCTTGAGTTCCAGTAGCAGTTGTCAAGAGTTCTCTAATATTTTCTGCCATTTATTTTCCCTCCTATATGCTAAACCTTACTATTGCAAAGCCGGTCAAGGCAGTTGCTCCAGTAAGTGCTCTTCCAATTCCTCTGTAGACCATTCCAGCATTGCTTCCAACTACTCCGATTACCATGTTTCCATATCCTGCAGACATTACTGGCATTCCACCAGAAACTGCAGCCGAACCGGCAGGAAGCACTACTGTTCCTTGCATGAGAACTGGAACTTCTGTACCCGAAGCCGCTGATTGTAAGGCAATTCCAACACATTGAGTTGCCAATGTTGATCCGGGCAAGACGAATAAGTCATTCCAGGCAAAATTTCCCTGTACAGAACCTACTACGTCAAGACCGCTTGCAAATCCAAGCAAATCTCCACCAGATACTATGTCAGCCGCTCGTGCAGTGATGATTCTTCCAGCGTCGTCCAATAGTACTAATTTATCATATGCCATTTTCCATCACTTTAGCTCAGTATATACCGACCTGTCTTGGGGTCTCTATTTTTTCCCCAGATGCTAACTCCTTCTCTTGTTCTTTCTAACACGAGATAGTTTCCATCCGAGGGTTCAGTTACAACACTTTTGGATTTGTCGGCAAATCCTTCAGTGCTTTCTTTCTTTACTGAACTTGCTTTCTTAAGCAAGTATTCAAGCGATTCGGCTGGCAAAGAATTCAAAGATTTCTTTTCATCTTCGATCTCTTCTTCCTTAATCATTCCGGCCAATTTCTCGGCTTCGATGACTTTGGAAACAAGTTCTTCTTTCTTTGCTTTTTCTATAGCCTCAAGTTTCTGTTTCAGTTTCTCATTCTCTTTTCGAAGATCTTCATCTCCCATGGATGAGGCTGGAACAGATTTCTTGGCTTCACCGAACTCTTTCTTGAGTTCTTCCTTGAAGGAGGCAAGTTCAGTTTTCAATTCTTCTAATTCCATGGTTGTCTCCTCCTCAAGAGATTTATATTCTTCCTCGACTTTGTCAAGGAAATCAAACTTTTCACGAATGACACCTGTTAGTCCTGCGTTCAACACGCCGGGAACTGCCACGAATGACAATTCCAAGAATTCGATGCCTTTCGCTACTCTGACTTTTACATCATTAACAGCTTCTTCTAGGAATTCCTTTACCCTTGCTCCAACAGAGACTTCCTTTATCCTTCCGTCCTTTATCATCTGTTTTGTCTGTTCATCCATTATCTTTGCCTTGAATGAAACATTTTTCTTGCCCGAATCAAACTTTGATTCCGAAACTCTTCCTAATATTGACTTCACGCTTTCCTGATTATGCGAATCAAGTATCGCTCTTCCATTCAAAGTAGGAGCAGCCTTTTCCAATTCCTCTGCAGTGTATTTTATATCATTCCTGCTTGTAGTCTCTTCGATTGCAATTCCCTGCACGATGAATTCCTTGTTCCCTTCAGTCTCTTCAACATAATTTATCGGAACTGCGTATTCTACAATGTCAAAATCAGGCTGTATTTCTTTCAATAATTCTACAAAGTCCTCCCTTCTCGGAGTCTTTCCACCATGCTGCTTCTTCCAGGCCGCAGTTGCAATTGCAAAAATATCAGATTCTGAATAAGGTTTCTTAGTTCTCGGATTAGTTTTTCCCTTCAAGCTTGCCGCTATTTTTCTTCTTAATTCGTCAAATTGTTTTGGCATTGGTCTTCCTCTTATTGTTTTTGGAATCAATTCCGGCTCGGATCCTGTAGAAAGGAATTCTACATTACCGTATATCCCTTCCCACATACACATCTGTATTCTCCAATCCTTGTTTCTTCCGCATCTAATCCACACATGCATCTGTAAGTTCTTTTCTTCATTTCGGTTGTTTCTATAATTGGAGATTCAATCACAACTGGTTCAGCAGTTTCTATTATAGTTTCTTTTGGAGATTTCTTGACAACCGAAATTTCAGTTAATATTGGGTTTTCAATTCTTCCAATTCCTTTTTCTTTCAATCCTTTGATTTTTTCCTTGAATTTGTCTTTTGATTTTTTCTTGAACAACATCACTGATTCACTCCTTCAATAAATTCAACATGTTGCCTCTGCCTGTGGGTTGCGGACGTGCTTCCTCTTACAGTTCTTGCATCCACATCAAGCTTCTGCTCCATCCAAGCAACTGTCCCGAAAAGCTGATTTCCCGCTCCTTGAAGATTTGGATTTGCTTGATTTCCATTGCTTCCGAATACAGGATCTTCAGTCCAACTGTCTAATTTTAATACATCATCCTGGTCAAGAACAGCCTGTCCTGATTGACAAACATGGGCAAAATCACTTATATAATCTTCTGCTGCATATGTAGTTCGGCAATGCGGACAAATTCTTGTTACCATATTTAAATATCTCCACCGAGAAGTAGTGAAAACTACTTCTGTAATTGATATCCTTTATAATAGAATTAGATTCCGAGCTATAAGTAAGTTTCTTATTCCTTATTTTTCTCTTTCTCTTTCATTTCATAGTATATTTCTCTACTTACAGGATTAGAAAGAATAGCTATCTTATTTTCCTCAGATTCTTTTGAAAGAGAATAAACTGCTTTTTTATAATGCTTCCAACATACAGGCTTTCTTCCTTTACCATCCAAGTCGGAAAAAAGAACTCCTATTTCGGGTCTTTCTGTATTCTCTTCTGTACAGTGAACGCAAAGAGGACGCTTGGATTTTTCATCAAACTTTAATTCTGGCATGTAATATTCTATAGGTATCTGCAAGACTTAAACTTTCTTCATGTTCTATTTTCTTGCCTTTTACTTTATGTTCAGGACATACTCCGTCTTTTGATTTGAACTTGTGTCCTTTCGGACACATGAATTCATTTTCATGCTCCATAATTATAATTCTTCATCAGGATTATTTATATCTGGATTTTTCGGTTTGATTGGATTCTCCGATTTTTCCGGTTTCTTTGGCAATGGGATTTTTTTCTGCTCCAAGCCAAGTAATATTCTTATCTTGCTTTCTATGTCGAGTTTTGTAATCGGACTGAGATCCGGAGTCTTCATCAGATTCATGAGTCTTGTGAGTTCAAGATCTTCCATTTCCATAGTAGGTTGCCCCCATTCAAATTCCACTTTTTCGGGCGTTAAAAATTTGAAGATTTTTGTTTCGATTTCTTTCTCTATGAAAGCCTGGATTGATTTCGCCCTTCTCTCGAATGCATCCATCTGCACGTTCGCAAGCCCTTCTGGCACATTTGCTCTTCCAAGAAGAACAGCGGGAACTTGAAGACCGTAGATTATTATATTTTCATAATTGTCGAAGAACGGCTGGAGCTCCGGAATTCTTCCGCGATATTGGAGAACTCCAATGTCTACTGTATGATTTGTGACAAATTCATTCACTGCCTGCAAGTCGGAAAGTTCATTTGCAACTGTAGTCACATCGGCAGAAGATGCGGGAAACTGGTCTGATCCGACTTTCACATGCATCGGAGGGTTTCCTCTTCTGTTCAATATTGTATTTGAAATCTTCTGGGATTCAAGATAAATCGAAAGAGGGGAGACTTTTGCAGAACCGACTAATGGACGAATTACGCTTGTTCCATATGGAGTATCTCCGATTGGATCAAGAGGGAAGTGAACTATTTCATCAGGAGTAAAAAGAATCGGCTTTCCGCTTCCCATCCACTGACTGTATCCAAGCAGTTTTCCTTTATTGTCTCTTCTGATGAAAATATATTTCGGATTCAATGGTTTGAGAAATGATTCGCCGACTCTTTCTGAAAAAGCCGATCCGAAAACAAGAGCATCTCTTATTATTCTTCTTAACCATGTGTTAAAATCCTGGATTTCCATGAATTCTTCGATTTTCTTTTTCGTCGATTCACTTTTGGTTTTTATGAAAAATCCGGGACCGATTACAAAATCAACAGTCTTGTCTATTCCTCCCTTGATTATCGGAACTTGTAGATATGCATTCTCCAAGACAGTATAATCATAAGGATGCTTTTCTCCTATTTCTTTTGAAATATTCAGATCGATTCTTTCTTCGGCCTTTCCAAACTGCTCTTCCAATATATTTTTTCCAATTTCAGTTATGATTGTAGGAAAATTTTCTATTATCGCTCTCTGCGAAATGAATATCATATTTATATCTTAACTCCTTTGTTATTTATTATTACCTTCTTATTCCAATCGCGGTGAAGCTGATATTTCTTCTCTCTTCCGGGCTGACTGCAAGTGCCAGTGACATCACATAATCGTCGAATTTCCCAGGAGAATGCTTGTATTTGTTGTATCCTCCTGCCGTTTCTGTCTTTTCAAGGGAATGAAGCTGATCTATCAGATTGTCATCCTTGGGAATCTCTATCTGCTGATTTTCGAAAAGTATTCTGAGATTGGGAAGTAATCTCTCTTTCATTTGATTTGTCAAAGATATTCCTTGTATCAGTCCTCCCCACTGCCTTTGAAGAGTTTGAGTCAATGGAATTCCCGGACCCTCTTGATCGACAAACACTCTTGTTGGCCTGATTAATATTATCAGACTTTCGAGAAATTTTATCTGCTGGGAAAAGTCCCATGGAGCGGTCTGGCCTTCTATTCTATCCTGGCCAATGAATTCTTTTATCGGAGGCCGGATTATCCATTTCTCTTTTGTCTTTTCTGCAACTGTAACTACAGTGGAACTTCTTTTGCCGGAAAAATCAATTCCAATATAAACAGGATTTCCGGTTCTCATGTTGAAATATTTTTCTATGTCCTCGTTTATGCACGGCCTGATGAGTTCGTAAGGGAAATAGCTGACAGATTCGTCCACGAAAATCCCATGATATTCCTGATCAAATTGTTGCTGTGTCATACTTACTTTTTTCTCGAATATTTTTACAATAAGTTCAGGATCATCCACGACTACTCTTGTATAATTTTCCTGTTGTAAATTCCCGATATTTTTCTCAGGCTTTTCCACCACAAATTCAAGTCTTTTGAAATCATTTAATTTTCTTTCACTCTCATCCCATATTCTGTAATATTCATTATTTTTCCCTTTGGGAGTAGATACAAGAGTTACTTTTCCTCCTCTTGTGGTTGAAGGAAGCAATGCCTCCCATATTTCTTTCGAATTATCAAAATGTGCAAATTCATCTATATACACAATATCGGCTCTGTAACCTCTTACAGTATTTCCACTAATTAATGGAATTCCATTTCTCCTTATAACAATAAATTTTTTAGGAACTGAAACGCAGTATATTTTTCCATCATATTTTCTTTTTTCCAAATATTTTTTGAATAAAAATGTAAATTTATTACTTTCAATTACTTTTTTCTTTCCTTCCCATATTGTATATGATTTTCTACCAAATGAAGTTCTTCCATTTGGAAATGTTCGTATACGTCCATTTTGTTCTTTTATACTACATGGATTTCCTAATCTTAATTCCATTTCCTGGATATCATCTATTAATTGCTTAGAAATTGTTGTGCATCTATAATGATTATTGTGAATATCTCCATCCCCTTTGAAATACCAATCAAGAAATATTCTTATCTGCCTTGGTGTAGAATTTTTGATTATGTCTGGAACAAACTTATTTTGAGATGTCCCAAATTGTTTTAAAAATAGAGTTAGATTTTTATTGAAAATTTTGAATCCTCTATCATCTTTATAAAATTTTACAGGTATTTTTTTCAGAAAGTTTTCTATATCTTCTCTAACATTGTTGTTATATTGATAAATTATCGTATCATAAGAAATTCCTTTTCTAATTCCCGTGCATCCTTCTGCAAGATATATTCCCATGAATTTGCAAAATTCATCTCCATTAAACTTTATTTGAGAAGATTTCCTACCATCTGTTTGCGGAGTAATGAAAGATTTAATATCTTTTCCTTTCCAATTAAATGCTTTTGCTACAAATTGTTCATATTTGGATATTTCATCTATTCTTACTATTTTACTTCCAAGATTTTTTCTTTTAATTTTATTCCAATCAAATAATAACATTCTGTGATTGGGAGTTACGGAAAAATCAAGATTTTTTCTATGATAATCATACATAATTCCATTATAATTTTGTCTAACAATTTTATCTGGTATTACAAACGACATTTCAAGTGTATTTTTGTCTATTTGAGCCACTTTATCATTATCTTTAAGTTCTGGAAATCGAACCCATCCCCGATTGGTTAATATTTCAGTTTTGTCATCATAACATTCCGGATTGTTTGGAAGAGAAATTATTCTTGAGCCATTCTTGAATTTTTTCAAGGTTTTTGAATCGACAATAAGCTCTGTGGAAAATGTGTATATTTTATCTTTGCATTTGAAATTCAAAGTCACTTTCTCAAGAGAATTAAGAAAATTTTCCGCAGCTTCCATGAGTTCTTTCGAGCTTCTTTCTCCGGTAGAGACGAACAATATTGTAATATTCGGAAACCACACACAATTATAAATTGCTTCCATTCCGATTGATGTGGAAATTCCAATCTGCCTAGCTTTATCTATTATTCTCAAATTTGATTTATCCAAAAGAAAGGCTTTCTGCCAGGAATAGAGCTTTAATTTTTCTCCTCTAAGAGTAGTAAGATTTTCAAAAAATTCTACTGGATTTGAAAGGGGATATTTTGGAACTTCTCCGTACTGCATTTACTCTTCCATCTCGACTACTCCAGATCCTGGCTTTATTTCCTGAAGTTTTTTTTTCTTAGTAGTATAGATTTTCCTTTCTTCTTTTAAAGGATTCCCTTTCTCGTCAACTTGAATTTTATTTCCGTCAATTATCTTATATCTTTTCTCTTGAGGTTTTACAGGAATCTGGGCTTTCTCTTCTGCAAGTTCTTCTCCAGTTTTTTTCCTTACAATGACTTTTCTTACAAAGTCTCTGCCAAGTTCAGCACAGTTTTGGCATTTCCATATTATCTCTTTCACTAATTCATTGTCTGCGAATTCAACTTTCTTTGTCTCCTTGAATACGCAGATTCCGCAGTGGAATTCCACGTCAAATACAGTTGTCAGTTACTTCACCTCTTTTTCGGCTACTTGGATTGTGGCTATCTCAACTGTTTTCTTTGGATAGTTCTCTCCGAAAGCAATTCCATGCCCCTTTGGACAGCGATATTCCCTGAATTCCCCTATCTGTTTTGTAGAGTCTTTCATGTCGACAATCGCAGCAATTTTCTCGGGTTTGCCTTTGACAATATATTTTTCTATATCTTTTTCAAAAGTTCCCTTTTTGTAGTCTTCCCTTGCACATGTCTCGCAGAGGGGGAGCTTCCTGTTTCTTGCTTCCAATCTCCAGTCGACTTGCACAAGCTGCCTGAATTCTCTATCCATTGCTTTAGCTGGTAGTACCATATTTATTCCTCCTTTGGATTTATAAGAATTTTTATATCTTCTTTCGGTTTACTGGCAGAAAGAACATCGAACCAGAATTTTATATACGAATGAACCATATCCACTTCAAGGCCGTGGATTGTAAGGGATTTCGAATAGATTGGTTTCTTGCTTTGGGAGTATATATGTACAGTGACTCCGGTCTTTCCTTTTCTTTTTCCCATATGTTCTTTGATTACATTAACCATAAGATAGTATATTGAATGCAGAATTATAAATATGTTATTTTGATTTATTGCTCATTTTATAAAAGCTTATATATAAAGAAAGCAAATAAAATCTTGTGACAGAATATTTTGAGATTACGGAAAAAGGAACAAAAACTGTTGAACTTTTAGAAAAAAGTAAATTGTTTAAAAAACATTTGGATTTTGATTATTTTCTTTTCACTCATAATAAATTTCTTTGGAAAATTCATTCACCTTTAATGAGAATAATATGGAGAATCTGAATGGGAAGAAAAAGAATTCTTGACTGGGAAAGAATCAAATTATTATTGCAAAATCCGACTTATACTGATAGAAAAGTTGCGAACGAGATGGACTGCTCTATCTCTTCTGTGAGAAATATAAGAAGAAACGAGCTTGGGATTAAAAAAGGAGTGGAAAAGAAAGAATGGAGAATTATCAATTGGATGAAATGGAATGACAAGCCTGTGGCTGCTTCTCTTAGCATAAGATTGTCAGAATTTAAAGAGATTGGAGTTCCGATAAATGGCAAAGTTTTTTATAGAATTATACCCGCAGGCGAGAAGTTTATAATGGAATTCAGAAATGAATGATGTTAACCCGGTTCACATTGCTTTGACAGAATTCCTGAGCATGAAATCCACAAGATCCTGATAAAGAGGATGGACATAATAGAGAGGGACCATCTGCAGTCCCCTGTCTGTCACATCAGTCACTATTCCTATTATTCCGGTCTTTGTAAGAATATATTTTCCTTTCGAATCTTTGAAATCCATAAGAATTAATTGGATTGTGAATTATATGAGCCTTTTACAATTTTCATTTTTTTGTCAAGCCTTATGTCAAATCCGTAATTCTTTCTGAGATCATTCACCATTCTTATCTTCATTTGTCTGTCCGATTTTTTTGTCATAAGAATCTTTCTAATAAGCTTGGTTTCAGGGTTTTATATAGTTTTATACAAATAACTACGCGTCGACGTGCGTTTGGTTTCCAGCAAGTTTTCTATTTCCATTAATAGAAAGTCTACTTCATTTCGCTTAGGGTTATCGTGAAATTTATCGAAGCCTTATTCTTCTTTAAGTATTCTTCAAGCACATACCTGTTGAATTCAAGCGTAGTCTCACCTTCCGGAAATACAGTTATCTTGAACGGACCGGCCGAATAGGATTTGTTTCCTTGCATTTTCTCACCTTTCAAGTTTCTTTTATTGGAACATATTCCTTTTCATTCAGTCCAAATGTCCAGCTAATTGCTTCTTTGCAGGTTTTTATATTCAACGGAACTCTTAGCAAGTATATTTTATCGGTAGATAAATCCTTTACTTTCACCAATTTTATCGGCTCTTCCCTTTTGTGCCAGTCTATTTTTATAAGTTGATAATCTTCGTCCGAATGGATAACAACCCCCTTTAGTTCACTTACAAGCCTTTCATATCCGTATCTCATCAGAAGATTTCTTCTTATCTCCGCATTCCTGCATTTGATTATGTCCCTAGCATTCAAATCTTCTTTTGAAAACAAGAGCAAATCGTTGATTCTTTCAATCATTTTCTGTTTGTCTCCATTGGAAAAAGGAAATGGACTCCTGAAGAAAGTATTGAAATTTGTTGTTCTGAAAATCTTTTTATCTCTGAAGAATATCCTCCCGTTTACTTCTATTCCAAGCTCGGCTTTGGGTTCTTCGGAAAAAATTCCGAATCTGGCAGAACTGCCGGAAAATCTATTTATAAAAAAATCCGGGCCAGCCAGCCAGATTGATTTGCTATTGCTGTGGAATCCTGTGAATTCTCTCGGTATCTTTTCAAAATTCGCCAGAAGTTTCTTCAATAATTCTTTCATTCCAATCACTGTCTTTTCTTTATAGTTCTTCAGCTGCTTTCTCAGATTAAGCCTTATGATTATATTCATTAATCCATTACAAGCCTATTCTCGAATGGATTAAATTCTCGTTGGCGGATTATTTGGTAGGTTCCCTGCGGAAGCTCGAGAGTCTTATGTTCCTCATGAATCACTCTTCCGTCTTCCCCGACTTTTATCCAAATCTCAGTAGTGCTTCTGGCCCACATAAGGCTTCTGAAAATTTTTCCGTTTTCAAGCCTGTGGCTGTGGCCGGTAGCTTCCCCTCTGAGTATTACATTGTTTTTCTGCTGTATAGCTCTTTCCGGTATGGAATCGGCCTTTACAAAAAGAAGGTCTCCCTGTCTCCACATTTCCATAATCATCAAATCTTAATTGGAATTCCTTTTATTTAAACTTTTATCCACCCAGACTCCGCCCTGCTTGAGATAGGCCTTAAGCATTCTCTGGTCCTTTACATCAATCCCGTGCTCGAATTCGAGATGCGAAAGGAAATCCTGCCTTTCTTTGTATCTTGCATATTGCTTGTGTATGTTGCATATGTAAAGCTTCTTGGGTTCGGGATCTCTCACAATCATATTTTCTGCTGGAATTAATTAAACTTTATCCAATCCATGGATTTTGTCGTGGCATTCCCGGCAGAGAAGTTCCGTATATTTCGGGTCATATCTCTCTCCGTCTGGGTCATTATAATTCGTATGATGAATAGTAAGTTTTATTGCGGTTCCTTTGATATCTAGAAATTCGGATCGCCCGCACATTTTGCAAACATGCTTGTGAAATTTGAAAACTTTTCTCTTGAACGTAGCATTTAATCTGATATTTTGAATTGCATAACAATCTGCACAGAAGATCTTCTTGTCCGGAGTTATTTCCATGTCGCACTTGTCGCAGATGATTTCCTTGCCAATCATTTTATCTTCCTTTAATAAGTTCATTCAAAATAATAGTCAATCCAAGAAAGATAAATACAAAATACATAATATATAAAATATTATCTTCTTTTATCCAAGGACCCAGAGTTAATCCTAATATACATCGATTGCATTTATCAATAAAATATGGATATCCGTCTGCAATTTTGATATTCATTCTTTCTAATTCATGCCCAAGAAAAAAACATTTCCAATTCATTCTTTCTTCCTTCCTTGATAATGATAAAATAAATATAATCTTCCCTTTTCATCGTTTTCAAAATGAATGTTCCAAATGAAATTATTATGAAGTTCGTTATTTATTTTATCTAAATTTTTTGGAATAATTTGTATTATTTTACTTCTTAACATATTCATGAATCACCATTTTAGTAAACTTATCAGCTTCGATTATAATTTCAATTTTCTTTATATTATCAAGTTTTTTTCCATTACAATAGACTTCTGACGTGAAACCATCTTTACCTATATACACTTCATAGGAATCATTATTGAAAAGCCCAACAACATGACCGATTGTCTTCTTATGACCAATTATTTTAGAGAATTTCTTCAGGATTTCCATATTCTTCCCACCAATAATTTTTGAAAGAAAGACCAGCCAAGTCCGATATCTCTGTCTGGATGTTCTTTTCTCAAATGAATCAGTCTCTTATCCCAAAACCCAAAATCTTCTTCTTTTATTTGTTTCCCACAATGCACACATATTGCCATCATATTCAATATATCATCTTGACTGCTTATAAACTTTTAATCCTTTTTCTCCATTCTTGCAATATCCGAAATCCTCAACATGATGGTCGGAAAAATAATCCAGCCGATGTCGGAATTTATTTTCATCATCTCTTTGCCGCATGTCTCGAAATCCTTGTCTCTTTCCTCTTTATTCCCGTATTCCACGTCGATGGAAGATCCGATTTTCAGATGGACTTTTATCTTTGGATTTTCATTTCCAAACATTATAATATCTTATTTAAAGAACTATATAAAGTTTTATATCCAGACATTAGTCACTCGGTCCATGGCTGAAATAGACGGATTCTTTTTTTCTTCCCGCACTTCGGACATCTTTCATCGCAGTCGCATTCATCTTCGGTTATTATCGGCCAAGGATATATCGAGCGACCAGTAAAATCAGCAGTTGAATTCTTCTGCATTTCCTGCAAATCAAACACCATATTCGGCATATATTATTTATTAATTTTCTTACATATAAAGATTTATTCCGGCATTTCAATCTCGGCAAGAATCTGGCAGATAAAAAGAGAATTTTCTCCTCTTACAATCATATACGTGCCAATCGACTCGGCAGATTTTTTATCATCTTGCATCATATTACTTATCAGAGTTTTAACAATGGTAACGTCTTTGATTCCCCTCCATTTGGCATGGCTGTAAAGGATATGGGAGGGGCTATTCCTGTCATCCACTTTACAAGAGCATTTGAATTCCATATTTATTATATTATTTTAACTACTTATAAGCTTTTAGTGGATGTTAACTCATGTGGAAGTTAAATCAATGCTTCAAGAATCCAATATACAGTATCCTTAGTGAGTTCAATTTCATGCTGATGCTCATCATACCATATTTCAAAAATATCAAGAGATTTCTGCTTATCATTCACTATTTTAGAATTACTTTTCATTTCTGTTAATTGTTTTATAATCTGATCTCTATTCAATTTTATTTTTTTCATAATATTATATTGGTTTTCTTAGTTATTAAGTGTATGGATGTTATATTTGCTCTGTGAGTGAGGACATACCACTATACTATCTTTCCATTAATCAACAGTCCACTTAATAGAAGTAAGCAAAATATTATATTATCCTATATTATCAACAGTAAGGTATATGAATGATACTAACAACAAGTAGCAAATGAAAAGGATAAGATTATATAGTATAATGAGTTCTGCCTCTATGTCATATATCAAGATAATTGATTCTTTTGCTATGTATTGGTGAGTAGTCTATGGTATTGGGATTATGGTGTATACTCTCTATCTATGAAGAAGAATACATATACCCTTGTCTGTTTGGCTTGTATCCCTTGTATACTGCATCTCGTATGCCGATAACTCACAGTATCAGTAATATGGATTAATAGAATAAAGAAAGGGGAAATATGGAAAATGAACAGTTATTACTGCCTATATAATATGTATCAGTAATCAATAAGTGAACAGAAAACGAGAATATACTATGGACACGATAAAATATGCTTGGTGCATAATGTTCTTGGCGAGTATGATTATCAGCATGAATATGGCTAAGTCTCTCACGGACAACGGATTTATTCTATGGTTCTGGATAAGCCAGATATGGAGTTCTAT
>ERZ1292644.1277-Hain-H14-01um-R2-1277-length-13404-cov-23_pt1 | contig 13404 bp, 16 predicted proteins | sample MGYA00564402_ERZ1292644 | MGnify/ENA primary metagenome ERZ1292644 (study PRJEB36523, sample SAMEA6512644) | groundwater metagenome | collected 2019-01-09 | study: AquaDiva: Metagenomics assemblies of 32 groundwater samples
GACTGCGAGCTCATCGCCGCGCTCGCCCGCGAGCTTCCGGTTCCAGTTATTGCCGGAGGAGGATGTGGTGCGCTCGATCACATTCGAGCAGCCCGAGCGGCGGGGGCGGATGGGGTGTCGGTAGCGTCATGCCTGCATTACGGCATTCTCACACAGGAGCAAATCGAAAGCGGGTTGAAGGAAAGGGCTCCCGAATGCCCTTCAGCGCGTCCTGGGCGGTCTTTTTACTTCTTCTAGGGTTGAGCGACTTGCTGCGCCGTCACCCAGAGCTGAAGCTCACTCAGCCTATCGGTCACCTCTTGAGCGTGTCGTAATAGCTCGACCAGTCTTTGATTGTGGGCGCTATCATCAACTGGGCGGGTGGTTGAGGGAATGGAGGGCAGGGCACGGCAACCGGCACTGAGACCGGCGGACTTGCACAGCCTGTCAGCGCGAGCGGCAGAAGCAGCAGCGCGAATACCCAAGCTCTTGATACGTTCATTGGCGATCCTTTCGCGTTCATTGAGGGTTTTCCTGTTTCTGGCTTCGGCTTCTTCACCCAGTTTCCTGGTGCCTTCCTTGAATGCTTCGTACTCGCCCTCGATGCGAGCCTTTTCTTTCAACGCGCCGTTGTAGAGCCAGCCCGTTCCAGCAAGTGCCAGCGCGAGCAGTGCGGTCGAGATACCCAGTCCCATCGTCAACGGGTTCATGCGAAAGTCGGGTCTGTCGGAGGAGAATTATTGGGAATATAGACGAGTTTACCGCTCCTGGGCGGTGTAATCTGCAAATGCACCCAGTCCGGAGTCCATCTAGGGTCCTCCATCCACAGTCCTATCTCTCTCAAATCATCCAAGTGGTCAACGCACCAATGAGCAAGAGCGCGATCAGCATCACCGATATCAACAGCCTGGGCGCTGAGGTGACGAGAATTCGCTGCAGAATTGCGAGTGGCGTCGTTAACACCTTGCGGACGCCATCCGCTATTGACATGGTCGATGTCGGAATGTCCCGCGCGAGCAAGTAGCTCGTTAACCCGGTCCACAGTGACTTTAGCATTTCGATTGATCTCATCAGTCAACTCCTCGGCGTGGCTAACATCCCGACCCTTCCAGTAACCCTGCAGCGTAATCATTTAGACATGCGCTTGCAGAATTCAGACTGTTTTTCCCGCAGGTCCTGGGGCAGCGCGATGAGACAATTCATTTCGCGTTGAGCCTGAACGCCCTCTCTCGCAACGCTTGTCATTTCTTTGACGACCGTAACCATTTCTCCATCGCGGCTCTTGGCATCGCCCTTGTGCTCATAGAGCACGTAGCCAAGCAGAACAAGTCCGGAGCACACGATCATCCCGATTACTGAGGTCAGGAGGTCAGAGCCGCGCAGCTTGAACTTCTTATCACCTGCTGCGACTTCTAGTTCTTGAGTTCCGTTTTCAGACATTGTTTTATCCTTGAGTTATGATGAGCGCCCCATTGAAAGTCGTCGCCGTTGTGGCCGTAGGGAGTTGCACCAGCCACGGGACGGTATTGTCGAAGCAGCGCACCATCCCGCAACCGACCGCACCCAGATCGAATGGGATATTGGCGATTGTCACTCCCATCTGGAGCAGCGGACGATAGGCCACAAGATGTATCGCGCCGGCAACGTATGATGTTCCCAGAGTGATAGTCTGAATCGAACGTACTCCGGTATCGGCTGCATCGAGCTGAAACGGTACGAAAGTCCCGACGACGGCAGTCGCGGGAAATGATGCGATTGTAGCTGTCCGCCCGGCGGTCCCTGCTTGGTTCGTGTAAGACATCGTGGTATTGGTGATCGCGCCAGCGTTCGTCGTCGCGGTCCTGACTTCGATCGCCACCATGATGCCAGCACCAGCAGTCAGACCGTCTCGATCTCGTGCAGGCCATGCAACGGAATTGATTGTCTGGGCGGTGGTCGTCGTCACGACAATCCCGGAGTTGTGCCATAGCCGGTCGTGAATCCAATATCCTGCGGCGACCGATGCCGCTCCGCTGAAGCGCGCGACGTAGCTATTGCCGCTAACCGGATTGGTCCAAGGGATCTGTCCGCCATAAGTGGTCAGTGCAGCTCCTGCGAGTCCAGGAGTGGGCGCGGCCGCGGCACCAGGGTTTCCGGTCGCGTAGAACGTCGAATAGTGAATCGCCGCCGCTTCCGGCGCGGTGCCTACTTTGAATATCGGCACCGGAGCAAGACATCCCGCCACGATCCCGTCGAGGCTAGTAATTGCCATGGTCAGATACCGGCCAAGAGATTCAGATAGTTCGCTGGTGTGCCGCCCGCGCCCCCCGGAGGCGCAGCGAACGTTCCATCGGCGCGCAGAAAATTCGTGGTGCCTCCTGGATACTTCATCATCAGCCCGTGTGCAGTGGCTGAAGCATTGAGAGTCGTCACATCATCGGGTGCGCCAAAACTATCAAGCTTCGCGGTAGTAGCGGCCTTGGCATTCAATGCCGTTTGCAAGTCTGTTTGATTTGAGAGAGTTCCGGTGATGTCACCCCATGCGGCAGCCCCCCCTGCGGCCTGCGTCCAGCCGCTTGCGCCATCGGGATAGAACACCTTTCCGGTATTCGTTTCGATGAAGGAATCTCCCGCGACACTCACTGGCTTGGTATCGGTCGAGAGTCCCATGATGAGGACGATGCCCGGTAAGCTCGCGGAACGTGAGATCGTCATGCTCAGTCCAGTATCATGCCGTAGATGTAAACATCTGCGACAATCGCCGCCGTTGATCCCACGGTGAGCGAGAGAATCGGGGTCGCCGTTTCCGCATCCGTCGAGATCACCGCACCCAGAGATGCGTCCTGTATCTTCCCCGCTCCGGACATCCCGAGCCAAGATTGGGTCGAAGCGACGAGCTGATCGCCGGTCTTCCCTGCTCCAGTATAGATACCCCCGGTGCAGGCGACCGTCGCCCCACCTGATACTCTGCGCCCGATGACGCGATTGATCATGTAATTGGTATAGGTGCCGAGTTTGGTGAACGTCTGGTCTGTGGTCAATTGAAAATCGGCATTAGCGAGTTTGAACAGCAGCCTCGCATCGTCGTGGTAACTCGCCATTTACGCCACCGCGACGCTGCGCCATGCTCCGGAATAGGCATAGATCCTGTGATTGGTCGAGTCGTAGACCATCGGTATCTGTCCGGTCGGAATGCTCGCCGGAACTCCGGTCGGAGTGCCCGCGCAGGACTGGACATGCATGAATCCCTCGGTCGCGGTCGTTGCAAGTGCTGATGTACCATGAGCGAAGCGGGCATTGGCTTGAGCAGTCAAACCCGTGGCTGCGGTTTTTGATGCAGTCCAACCGGCGCTGCCTACTACCAGATTCGTGCCATTGAAAGTCAAATCCGCCGAGGATTGAAAGGCGCTGGTATCATTGCCATAAGGGATTCGATTGACCGTCAGGCTGACGATCCCAGTGCCCCCATTACCAACCGCAAGCGTGCCAGAGATGTGCGTCGTGAGCCCGATCTTGCCCCATGATGGAGCGGTAGCGACGCCACCGGAGATGAGCGCGTTGCCAGTGGCGACATCGGCAAGATTGCTGTAGACATTAGCGGCGGATGAATAAAGAAGATCGCCGATCGTCGCGCTGTTTGGCAGTGTCGTCGTGCTCCACACTGGGGCAGTCGCTACTCCACCTGAACGGAGATAACTGCCAGCGGCAACATCCGCGAGCTTGGAGAGCGTTGTCGCGGCACTCGCGTAGAGCAAGTCACCGATAGTATAGGTATTGATCCCGGTGCCGCCGTTGGAGACGCCCCAAGTGCCGTTGACGTTGCGCGTCAACTGCAAGAACCAGTTCTTCCACTGCGCGTTCTGCAGCGGATCATCCCGTATCGGGATCGCTGGAACGGATTGGATATTGCTCACGTCAGTTAAGCTTCGTAAAGAGCAGCCGTTTCAATCGTGAGTCTGGTAGCAGCCGCCACGCCAGCACCTTGAACGGCGCGGCAATCGCGAGCAGCACAAAGACTCCAAGCGGTTTCAAGAGCAGCGCCCATTGCATGCCGGTCATTCACTTGTTCCAGCGGAAATAGCAGGCGCCAGCAATCCCAAGCGGCGCATCTGATCAGCAAGCTGACGTGCATTACCTGGACGCTTGGTCAATAGGCCACGCATCGCGCTCTGTCCGGGGTGGGTATATGCGGCCGCTATCGGGGAACTTGCCGCGGCAGAGAGTAATCCGGGTAGTCCGGTTGCGACAAGTGAGCGGAAAGGCGTCCCGGAATCGGGAACCGTGCGGCCCATTGCACCTTCCGCAGAGCGCGCCAAATCCTGCATGAGAGCTTCACCGCGCGCAAATCTGGCACGATTGCGGGATGAATCGAACGCCTTGACTGAAGAGCGTAATGCTTCGGGAGTGAACACGCCCTCTTTCGAGCCTGCGGCACCAGCAGCGCGTTGCACACGAAGAAGATTTGCCCATCCTTCATTGATCTTGGAGAGCCGCTCGGCATACTGAGGATTCGCGCGCTCGACCATGGCACGCGTTGCGGCCTGCACGTCCTGCAGTAACTGGCCGAGTTGCCGCTTATCGAATGAAGCGTCACGGGAATACCCACGAGCAAGACGTCCGAGTTCGCCCTCAACACCTTTGAGAACTTCACCGGTCATCTCGCCGCCCTTATCGAATTTAGTTCCGAGTTGCTCCCTGATGATCGTATGCAATTGCTCCCAATCTGATTTCTGAAGCACCTTCGCCTTGTCTAGAATGTCGATCAGTTCATCCGTATATGCCTGATCCGCTTTGATGCGCAGCTTCGGCAGAAGGTCATCATAGGCGGCTCCTAGTTTCTTGCCGACTTCCTTGATGCCTTCATGTCCAACTTGCGTCGGGCGTTCCCCAATTGGGGCAAGCGCTCTAGCCAGCGCGGCCCTATTGAAACTTTCGATGGTGCGGCGCTGAGCGGAGCGAATCACATCCCCGGTGAACGGAATGCTCGTCAATCCTTCTTCTATACGCCGCGCGGTTGGACCAAGAATCTGCCCGGGAGTAAGTTCCACGCCTTCTCGCGCAAGTGCCTGAGCAGCAGGCTGCCCGCGCGGACTAATGGCTCGTGCAAGTCCACGTGCGAAAGTTTGGCCGCCAGCAGCCAGCGCCGCGCCGCCCCCAATATTGGCGAGGGTTTCCTCGGTCGATGCACTCGGCGAGATTGCGCCAATGCCAGCGCCGATCGCTGCGGCACCACGCACCGTAGCCGCTCCCGGTATCGCTGCCGTAGGAACGAGCGCCGCGATGTTGCCAGCGATATTGCCCGCCATGCCAGCACCAGAACGCATCAACGGCTCATCACGCTTACGCGCCTCGGCCACATCCTCACGGCTCACAAGGCCCAAATTCTGCCCGACGCCGCGCGCGATGTCGGCTCCGGCTTTGCCGTAGCCTGAGACAGCGCGATAGCTTGGAGTTGTTCCTGCCAGAGGATCGGCCATGCGCTGCATATCTTGCTGCGTCGCCTGACGTTGTTGCGTGATGATCGGGACGAGATCGCGCTCGATAGCAGCCTCGATCTGTTGAGGACTCATGGAAGCGGGGAAATCGACTTCCCCGATGCCGCGGACGGTGACCGTAGGCATTAGAGCTGATACTCCAAGCGTCCGGTCTGCGGGTTCAATTTCAGCTTATCGCCACCGCGGCGCCCATAGGATTGCTCCGCTCCCCCTTGGCCTCCGGCCTGTCTCATGACATTCTTCCAATTCTCGAAATGCTGTTTTACTTGACCCAAATTCTTGACAAGCTGTTCGCGGCTCTGTCCGCGGTCGAGATTCGCGATTGCGGCTTGAAGAAACTCCAGCTCGCGCACCGCAATCTGTCCGAGCGCTCCTCCAGTCGGCGAGGATTCGCGCATGGCCTGCAGCTCCTGAAATCCGACCTGTGCGCGGATGGTATCGAGGTCTTTCTCCAAATCGTAGGCCGATGTTCCCGGCGCGTAGCCCCAAATCTTCCCAGTAAGGCCGGTCGTGAGAAGTCCGAAAGCACCGATCTTCTTCAACGCATCGTCGACCTTCCCGGCAACGATCGCGCCACGGCTAGAAGCGAGTTGCGCGTGCTTCTCGGTCTTCAGAGCTTCCGCGCCCGCCTTGACGTCGGCTGGGCCTCCAGGGATCGCCTCAAGATTGCCTTGGGCGGTAGGCCGATAACCGGCCGGCGCTGTGGTCTTGGTCTTTCCGGACAACTCCACGCGCTGTTCGATCGTCATGAGATCGCCGATCACCCGATCTCGAAAATCAGGCGTGAATTGCTTGCCGCGATAGGGTGAGGGCTGCCCGGTGAATTGCTCGAACTGCTGATTTGCCTGATCAAGTCCCATTTGGTCGCCAACTTGGGGAAAGAGCGACTTGCCCGCTTGGATCATCTTCAGCATGCCAGCGCGGTTCTGGATGCCCTGACCTTCGAGTTCTGCTGCACGCTGCGGCGCGAGCGCCTGCTGCGCCTTCAGTTGCGCCTCCTTCATGCCTGTGCGTAGGGGCGCGGTTTTCTGAAATTCTTCCAGTTCCGCACCGGCCGCCTGCGATTGCAGATCGAGCAATCCGGTGCGTCGACGTTTCTGCTCAAGGTCGGCGAGCGCACCCTGCGCGCCCAGCAGCCCTTGATAGTATCCGCCTTGTGCCATGATCAGCCCCTGCTTCCCAGGAATGCCCAGTCACCAAATAGATTTGGTGCCGGTTGCTGATAGCCCTGCGGCAACTGTCCGCTGATCTGCGAGAGCGTTGAACTCTGCTGTCCGTAGGGATTCCATGGGTTGTAGTTCATGCCGATACCCATATCCATCGCGCCGCCTGACTGATCGAGCGGTGGATTCTGGCCGAAGTCGTAACCTCCGCCATATTGGTCGTAAAAGCCTCCGCCACCCGATGGCGCAAGCGATTCCGCACCTGGACTGGTGTAGCCATAGCCCGAGCTTGGTGCATAATCCAGGTTCAGCGGTGAGCCAGGATAGGACGAGATTTGCGGCTCCTGGTAACCACCATAGGACGTTTGAGAACCTTGTGGGGCCCCCATGCCGCTGTAATAGGCACTGCGGTAGGGATCTGTGGAAAGCGGTGCCTGGGTGCCCATCCGGTTTGCGGTATCCATGTAGGAGGGTTGCCCACTCGGCTGGTTAGCCAGCGCATCACGGTAGGCGCGCTCCATTTCCTGGTTACTGAAGGCATCCATCGCTTTGCCCTGACCGTAGGCATAGGCTGAACCCGCCGCCGCAGGAGAACTGGTATCCGCACCCGCGAAACGTCCCAGAAGCGGCGCCATCTTGAAGAAATTCTCTCCCGCAAGCCCTGTCCCGAAGCGCGTTAGATCAGCCAAGCGGTTGCCAGATCCGAGCTGCCCTCTAGCGCCCGCGGTGCGGTTTACCGCCTCCAAGCCCTGCTCCTGCGCGAATTTGTAGAGCGGGGAAGTTGCCAGCGATCCCGGATCGCTCATGAGTTTCGCAAGTTGTTGCTGATATTGTGGCCGCTGCTCGGCGAAGGGATCGGCGAGGCTCGCAGCAGTAGAACCGGCAGTACTCGCCCATTGCGGCAGATTCTGCGTTGTCATCGGCCCTGTTTGGCTCGTCAGCGGCGTGGCCGGAGTACCTGCAGCTTGTCCACCCCCGGCAAGCGTGACCGGAGAGTTCCACCCAGTGCTGGGGTTTAACTTATAGCCCTGCGCCTGCAGTTGCTTTCGGGTCGACTCCCAATCCACGCCGGAGTTCGTGCTTCCGGTAGTAGTGCTTCCCAGGGCAGTCGAATATTGATACGGTGTTGGCATCTCAGATCCTCCAAGCCATCAGATTCTCCAGGCTTTCACGTCCAGCTCAAGACTCGATGCGATGAAAGCGGAATTGTCCGCGTGCATCACTTCAAACGCTCTGCGACGCGAGCGTGTGAGGTTGCGAAGTTCCTTCCGGTTGTTGGAGAGCGCAATCTGCCGGAAAAGGTTGTAGGTCGCATAATCATCGTCCGTCCAGCGCACGTAGGCGTTGGCCGATACATTGTCCGCGTCGAGCCGCAGCACGGGAAAGCTTTTGTTGTCCAGTGTCTGGCCATCGAAGGCTCCCGTTCGCGCACGGGTGTTGATGCGGATGTCGTTGTCGTTGGTGTAAGTGGTGCCGATCTGGTAGAGCAGCCCATCCGAGACGTGCTGCACGACATCGGTGCCCTGATTGTCGACGTAGTTGATGTAGCGGAAGTAGCCATCGGTATAGCCGGTCGCGGTGATGGTGCCGGTTGCCGGCGTCACCAGCCCTGAGGCCACCGGATAGGTAAACACATTGGCACTGACTCGCCGAATGATGAAAGTGCCGTTGTATCCCGCTTGGTTCGCGCCGGCGATCAGTACGACCTGCCCATCGCTATAGCCATGTGCGGCAAGCGTGGCGGTCGCGGTCGTCCCAGAAGAAGTAACGGAAGTGAGCGTCTGGGCGGTCGCCGCGATGAGGGAGGACCACTGATACCACATCTTATTCGCGAGGTCGCAAACGAGCGTCACGGCTGTATTGACGAGGGTGAGCACGTAGAATTCACGGCCGCCAGCCTTCAAACAGAACGAGTGAACGGTGGAGAGACTATCAGCAAGAATCACCTTCTCGACTGAGGGAGTGGAAATCCGCTCGATTTCAAGTCCCAGCATGCGCACCACTTCTCGGCCACGCAATTTGGATTGAGAGAGAAAGACCAGGCCATTTTCGATATAAGCAACTGATCCTGCCGAAGCGCAACCGTATTGACGATAGGCACCATCGATGCGCGAGAGTGTCGAGCCAGTCGCGGGCGCCGGATCGGTCGTCTGGAATGCCTCGATTGACCATGCGCCAAGAGCAATACCGTAGTTCAAAATCTTCGCCATCATCACGCCCACATCCGGCTCGGCTTCCGAAGTGATGAAGTTAAGAGAGTTCCAAGTGACTGGGGTTTCAAGATCAGATCCATTGATCTGGCCGGCGCGGTTCATGACGTAAAACGTGCCATTGAGATAAATCACTCCCGGCACGGTCTCGGCGGGATAGTCGGCATCGGTGATCTGCGTCAACGTCGTGCCAGTGAGATACCAGCCAAATGTATTGTTCTTCACCATCAGATAAGCGGTCGGCCCTACGGCGGTGATGGTGGTATTGATAGTCGAGCTGTAGGAATCATCCTCGAATCCGCCACCGGTCACACTACCAGCGGCGCGCCACATTTTGCCACTTAAAACGTATGCCGCGAACGCCGCTACCGCAAGAGCGCCAGCAGTCACCGCTCCGGCGGATGTCCAGGTGATACCATCCGTCGAATAGTAAGCTTCATTGAGACGAACGCTTGCGGCATTCATGCCCCCTAATATCCACATTCTCCCGCCATATACGATGCCGCGCGCATATGTGCGTACTACCCAAGCGGCGCCAGCGGTCGCTTGGGTCCAAGTAATCCCATCGGTGGAATAATAAACATCGTTGTAAAGAGTCCCGGCATTATTATCTCCACCGAAAATCCACATCCTGCCGGCATAAACCACACCTGAAGCCGCTTGTCTCGCGGCCCAAGCGGCGCCAGCCGTCGCCTGCGTCCAAGTGATGCCGTCGGTGGAGGACCAGACATCGTTCAACACTGCACCGCCGAGACCACCCATGATCCACATGCGGTTGTTAAATACGAGTGATACGGCAGCTTGCCGTGCCGCCCAACCGGCAGCAGCAGTGACCAGAGTCCAAGTGATGCCGTCGGTGGAGTTATAGACGTTGTTTACGTTGACACCATCGTTTCCGCCACCTACCCACATCCGGTTGTTGTATGTCCAGACCGCATGATTACGCCGGGCCGCCCACGCAGCCGCTGCGGTTGCCTGGGTCCAGGTGATGCCATCAGCCGAACTCCAGACATCATTTAAAAGCGACCCGGTCGTTCCGCCCATAATCCAGAGACGGCTATTGAATTGTGTGTAACCTACTTGGTCGCGCGCGCTGAAGCCCGCTGCCGCGCTGTCCTGGACCCAAGTCGCGCCATTGGCGATCGGACTGCCAGGTTGTCCTGCTGTTTGCGCGAATTGGTATTGCTGGCCAGCGTAACCGCCATCCGACAAGCCATAAGTCGCTGCCGTATCGTTGTTCGCCAACGAATCGTTGAAGATCGTGAACAAATCCCCTTGCCAGACGTATTGACCCTGCGCGACACCCGCGGTATAGGTAGCGTAATTGTCCACCCCTGGACGCTTGTAGATCGTGAAGCCATTGCCCTCGGGCTCGGCGTAGGCGTTCAGCAGCAGCGCATCGGTCGTTAAAGCCGAATTGCGGGTGCCGACCGAGGCGGCGAGCGGAATCCTAAGAGCCATATCCGGAATCTGGCACGTTGTGCCAGCCGATAAGCGCGGAGCCGTAGCGCCCCCCCATCGAGAGCGTCGCATTGCCAGCGTCCGCGGCCTTCGAGAAATCAAGCTGCCGCATCCACTGCTTGGTGAGAGAAGGGATCAGCCAGTCGATGCCGTTGGCCTCGGCGTAGCGCAGCTTCAGCCCCGTCACCAGCAGCCGATCGGGGAAGATGTTGATATCGGTATCGACCGTGAGGGAGGCTTTCGTCGGGATGGTCGCCGCAGTCAAGATCACCCAGAAATCAGAGATGTACTCGAATCGCATATCTCGCTCGCTCGTCGGCGGCGGAAAGATGGTGAAGAGATCCCCGTAGACGCGGAAGCGCGTGCGCGGGCCGCCGGTCGAGAGATTGGAGGATTTGAGCCACTGCCACTGCTGCGGAGTCTCGGGACCGATGATCTCCCAGTTCTGTGACTTGTCCCAGTCGGTGCGGTCGATCAGCCGGTCATAGTCCGATGGCATCGCGTATTTGACCTGGGAGAAAGTCAATGTCCTGACCGTGCCAGTTGAGGAAGCCTCGCGCCCGATCACTGCGGTCGCTGCTCCGGCGTTCACGCTCACGAGGTTGGAATCGCTACGTATCCCGGTGCCGGTGACGGTGAAGCGAGTAGGATTCGTCGTCAATCCCGTCGTGGAAGAGAGCGCGGAGAGCGTCGTCGAGTCGACTGTAGTCGTGCCGGTGTACTCGAAAAATACCGTCGAGAAGAGATATTCAGTCTGCAGCCCCTGCCAGTCGTGCTCCCGCACCATGTCGACGCCGAGGCCGTTCAAGAGATTCAAGAACTGCACCGCCTGCTCGTCGGTGTTGTCGATCACCGTGGCAGAGGCAGTGAAGCCCAACTCGCGCTCGGCGGCGTTGACCAACTGGAGCAGGGTCTGGGCCATTTTCAGGCCTTAGCTTGTGCGGCTTGTGCGCGGAGCATTTCCTCTTTTTTCGCGTTGCGAATCGCTCGCAACCGCTCGCGTTTTTCCTTCTTCTCGCGCCGTGCCTGAAGCATCTTCTCGATCTGCTCAGGGCTGAGATGGCGCTGATGTGGTTGTGCTTGCGGCTGCGGCTGCCGCTGCGGCTGCGGCGGTGGCTCTTCGGCAGGAGTATTTCTGATCTTCAGCGCTTCGGTAATCTCGGAGACTTGGGCTCTCAGCTCCGCGATCTGGCGATCCCGCGTCTCAAGCTCCATCCGTGCCGCGCTCTGATACTTGTCCTTGAGTGCCTGACGCGCCTGCTCGCGCAACCCAATGCCGCCGATCCCCAGACGCTGAATCTGGGCGTCTGAGGCTCCGGCGATCTGCTCCACGGTGGAGAATCGCAGGTACTTCAACTCATGGACCTGACTCTCATTGATGACCGGCCACTCCTCTATCTTCCAGCCCGGCACATCGATCACTCCCTCAATCATGCCTTCCTTCATCTGGAAGGCGAGCCAGCGCTGCGGCCAGCGCGCCTGGTGATCGTTTCTGACCGGAGTCTCGATGATCGAGGTATTGTCGCCCGGCCGCATGATGCGCACGAAGGGCACCGTTTCCCCATATACTGCCTTGCCCGCGATCTGGCTCTTATTCGGATCGAGTGGCGCGTGCATGTAGAACTCCACATGCAATAGATCGTCCGGGTTGAGGGGATTCGTGAATTCACGATTATTCATGTCGCTCGCAAGCATGTGAATGCCTCCTTTAGAGTTGTGCCCAAAGTGCCTTTGCTCTCGCGCCCCAGGACCGCGCAAGAAATTTCAACTTCGGTTCAAGATCGGTCTCGAAGCCCATCGTCATGGCGAGATGCGGAATCAGCCCGTCGCCATGCACTACATATTCGATGCCGTGCAGTTGGGAGAATTTCGGAGCGAGGAGTTTGAAATCCTCGGCCTGAGAGCACATCCATGGGGCGGTCGAGAACGTGCGTTTGTTGACCAAGATCGCCATGCGGCGCTCCTCGGTGGTTGAGCGGCGGATGTGAGTGTGCCCGTTGGCGAAGGAGCTATCCGCCCCCCAGAGGTGGATACTGGTATAACCCATCGGCAATACCAGTATCATCGCGCGGGTCACCGCTGCACGCCCACCGATGACCATCGGCTCCATCCTCGCGTGCTTGGTCAGCAGGTCTGACACTTTTTCATCGCCCGCGGCGTGCCAGCACACTATCCGGCAGCCTTTCAGCATATCGAATGCCTTCGGCGGGCAGCGCGAAGCCAGGAGATAAGTGATCTCCTGGTGCGGAGTCATGAATTCCAACATGAGCGGATCGGCATCGAAGCACATCATGTATTTCGGAACGACGCCCCTCTCCAAAAGAAACTGGCAGGCCGCGTTGCAGGCGAGGATATCGCCCTTGAAACGCTTCAATTGCCGCCAGTTCTCCTTTAGAGAAGGGCCGCTGCCCACTATGGCAACGGCCCCTTGAGACTTGCCGATCAATTCATTGAACGGAATGTAGTCCCGTTCAAGATTGCGCTCGATATTCGCGCTGATGTCCTCCACGGTGTTGGCCAGGGCGGAGTGAATCTGCAGCGGGAACCATACAGTATCGGGGTCTCCCGCGCGCTCGATCGGCAATGGTTCGACGTATTGCATGTTACGCCAGCGGTTGCACGCTTCGCGGAAAAGTGAGCGTCGCCCGCGCGACCGAGGCGGTAGCCGTGCTCGCCGAGGTCGTGATCCAGATCCCGAACGCTGTAGCCCCGACACCGACAGCCGCGGCGTTCTGCAACCGCCCGCTGTTAGCGCTGAAGGCAGGCCCGCCACTCCCGAGCGCCGTGACCGTGCCGGTGCACAGCACGTAGAGATTGCGCCCCTGGGTAGCCACCCAACCGAATTCCGATTGGTTGATCTGGCCTTGTGCGACTCCGATCCACTGGCCTTGAGACCCACCCGTGAGTTCTGCGGTCACCAACGCCTTGGCAGTGCCGGTGGGCAGGATGAGCACGAGTTCCCCGGTGATCAGGGTCGAAGTGACCTCGACGTATTGATAGTGGCCGTCGGTTGCATCGGCGAGCGTGCCCAATGCGAACAGCGCCGTCGCGTCGCTGCTGGTGAGGCTCGCACCGATGAGACTTGAGTTGACAGTTGGCATGAGTGATTACTCCTTT
>ERZ1292644.1278-Hain-H14-01um-R2-1278-length-13401-cov-6_pt1 | contig 13401 bp, 19 predicted proteins | sample MGYA00564402_ERZ1292644 | MGnify/ENA primary metagenome ERZ1292644 (study PRJEB36523, sample SAMEA6512644) | groundwater metagenome | collected 2019-01-09 | study: AquaDiva: Metagenomics assemblies of 32 groundwater samples
CCGCTCTTGCCAGTAAGCGCGGGGCATCCCCCACGCGACGACCACGCCGGTCAGTCCCGCCGTCATCGTTTCACCTTCGAGGGTGGGAACTGTCCACTGCGTCCCGCCTCCCAGGGGCACGCGCACTTGATCGAGTGAGAACCGCGTCATCTTGCCATCACCCAGATTTTCACGAAAAATCTGAGCCAGCTCCTCGCGGTTCCAGCGCTGAATCGCATATTCGATCTTCTCAGGCAGGTCGTGCCCATTCCCTTCATTTGCGATCTTCCGTGCCATGATACTCCTCCTTATAAAAAAAGACTAAGAAAACACATCCAAACTCTTACGCATATTGAGACTCAAGCAGTTCTTGATAATGCTCAACAGCATACCTATGTCCCAATTGAGCCTCATCCCATGTCGTGTACCGAGCACAATAGAGATCACGAAAACTATCGGAAGGGAAAATCATGGTCTCAAAGAGGAGAGGCGGTCCCTTCCCTGAAAAGTTATGATTCAGACCTAGAAATATAGTGGAAATGCGATATCCTTCAATCTCTGTGTTCTCTACAATCCGATCTGACATCTCAAACCACTGTGCCCACTCGATAGGATCAACTAGAGGGATTGGGGTTGTTCCAACTAAAATAAACGTATCTTGACTCATATTTTCCCCTTTTTCAGTGCTCTACGCACTTTCTGACGATGGTCGTTAGCGACGAGGTCACGCTTGAGTTGATTCTTTTCCCTCGTAGATAACCACCACATCGCATCGATCTCCTCAACTGTGTGAGGATATGGAGATACCACAAGCGCTTGGGGATTATGCAAATCACTTGCAGCTTGCAGCTCTTTGGTAATCGAGTTATGCAACCGTTCTTGATTTCTCCAACTTCGTCGTGTTCTCATAGTCTCTTCCCTTTCTCTATTTACTCATGGGTGCCTGCTAAGCACCTCTAAAGAATCATTCTACTACTACTAAAAATGTCAATTCTTTTTTATTCTTCTCCTTTTCGTCTTTCTTTCGTTTTTTTCCGCTCTATGCACTTCTCTAAAGTGAGGCGGATGCTTCCAAGATTTTTCTAGTAGACAATTTCCACAAGAATTGCCTTCAAATACTTGTCCGCACTCAGGGCAGATATTTTCTGATATTTGATTCTCCATAATTTCATCGTACAGATCGCGCATATGTTCCCCTTTTCTCCATGATCGACTTGATGACATCCTGCCTCTTTTGCAGTGCCTTCAGAATATCCTCATCAATCGTATTCTCGACAATCAAATAGATATACCGCACGCCTCGCGTTTGCCCTGGGCGATGTAAGCGCGCTTTGCTTTGCTCCCAGTTAGCCAACGAAAAATCTAAGCTATAGTAGATGGCATACGCAGCCCGCGTCAAATCGACGCCCAGGCTCCCTGCCTGAAGCTGAGCGATTAGAACAGGAGCCTTGCCTGCTTGCCAAGCGGCCAGGTCGTTGTGATTTCCCGATAGCTCGCAGACTTGCCGCCCGCTGTCGAGACAGAGCGCTCTAATTAAAGCAATATCGTTCTTGAAGCGAGCAAAGATGACCAGCGGCTCGTCGAGCGGAAAATCATCGAGCAGATCTTGTAAGAGAGTCAGTTTTGCAGGGTTGGCGATTGGCCTGGAAAGACCAAGATCCGTGATGACGAATCCTCCCGATATTTGCTGAAGTTTCAAGAGCTTCACCGCAGCATTGGCCGCCGTGACCTCCCCTTGCTCGACCTCAGCCCAGAACAATTTCTCCATCTGCTTATAGATCTTCTTAGCTTCGCCGTCAAGCTGACAAGTACGCACGATTTCAAGTGTATCAGGTAACCCCAGGTTAATTGTGCAGCGATACGCCAGCGTAGAAAACTTGCGTTCAAGATCGGCCAGGTTTTTATAGGCCACGACCTGGCGATCCATGTACCCGCCCATGATCGCGTACTGCTGTTTGAACGCTTCATGAGTGCGCCCATATGGGTTAAATCCTGGGGCTAACGCTCGGAATTGAGCATAGATCGAGAGAGGACTGTGGGAAAAGGGAGTGCCGGTGAGTTGAACCCGATGCTTAGCAGGAAGTTTCGCAAAGAAACGAGAAGTACGTCCCGACGGTTTTGCAAGACGATGCGATTCATCCATAATCAGCAAGCCCCAGGGGGTACGGGTGAGCAGAGAGGCTAAAGGTTCCCGCCAGGCGACATCATAATTAAGAATGGCGAAAAGCGTGATATTTCTCCCATTCCGAGCAGTATCTTGCGCCATTTTGAGAAACGCGGTCCGTTTGATCACCGTCCCGTACTTGTCAGAAAGCGGGAGAACGAGCGGATTGAGTGCAGGATTGAGATACTTTTTGATCTCGGCTTCCCACACTGAGATGACTGATTTGGGGCAAGCAATCAGCACCAGCTCAACTGGTCGCCCCGCGTGAGTTTCTTGATTCAGCCATTCAAGCGGCACGCGGCTCTTGCCTCCACCCATTGGAATGGCGAGCATGGCCGAAGCGCGGGCTTGCATGAAGGCCAGGGCTTCTTGCTGGTGAGGCCAAAGCTTAGAGATCAGCATTGATATCCTCCAGAGCTTCCATAAAGATCTCAAGTGGATTCTTCACGAAAAACACTCCTCCGCACGGAGGATGATCGGGATCAGTATACCCTTCCCATCCGCGCTTCGTACACCCATACTGACTCGGCTCATCAGGTCGCTTCTCAAATGGCCCGTCAACCCAGAGACATTTTCTGCAGTCGATCATTGAGACCTCCTTTCTTTCTTTCTTTGACTCATAACGTAGATTAGAATTGATTTTACTAGGTAATAGTAGTAGAGTCAAGTGAAATGATAGGCAAGCAAAAATAAATAAATTATTTTTCAAAATAAATGCATTTTTCTATTGACAGGTAGTAGTAGTAATGATATCCTATACATTATAGATAGTCAATGATTTCCAACTCTAACCAAGAAGGAGAAGCAAATGTCAAAGTTTTTTGATCCTACTCTCCCCGCTCCCCCTCCCTCCCTCCGCCGCCTGGTTGCTCTGACCGGCGTGAAGCACGCGCGCAAGCACATGGGCACGGCCCTCGCCATGAAGCGCGCCTGGGCATTTCTCAAAGAAGGCAAATTCGTCTACACCAAGATTCGCGGTGTAGCGAAAGTGCCTGTCCGCCAGGAGGCTCTGCGCCGGCTGCTGCAATACGAGCCAGAGCAAATCAGACTTCGACTGGTCAGAGAGCCGAAGAACCAGCATGACCCCTACGCCGTGCAAGTCCAGGTCACCGCTAATGGCAGCAAGCCCTACCACATCGGCTACCTCAGTGAGAAGCGCGCGCCCTGGGTGGCCACGCTGCTCGACGAGGGCGTATGGGTGAGCGCCGAGATGAGCCAGATTACTGGCGGATCTGGCAATAAGAAATTCGGGATGAACGTGTTGCTTGAGATCGATCATCCTGATCTCAAGATTGTGTCGCAGCCAGAGATGCGACCATTTTAGCAGGAGGTTCTTCCCCCTGCGTGTGCTGTCTCACCGTGAGACGGCAGACCCGAGGGGAAGAAGAAAGAAGGAGACAGAAGAATGAAACTACTGGAGGAAGTTTCACAACGGTTTGAGGGTCTGGGATATGACCCTTATCAAATCGAAGAGGCCTGCGTTAAGGTAGGGCTCTGGGTGAGAGGGTTTGACACAACCCGGTGGAGTCTCAAGGGATACCCCGCCGATTCCAAAGGCCTTGTGATCCGGGAGGTGGGCGATCCTCGTTGCTTGCTACTCTATCGACGATCCCAGTCAACGGGAGATTCGATCACGAGGGCTGCCCTTCTAAACGATTCACTCAGCGGGGAGGTCAAGAGCCTCCCCAGCAAGGAAGGAAGATCATGCTAGATTTCGGATTTCGGACATTTGATCAACTTGAGCGCGAGTATCCAGTAGAAAGAGCAGATTTGATCGAAAAGATCTGGGCCTATCTGTCTCAGATTGAATTCTCAGATTGAATTCTAAGAAAGGAGAGCGAGGGCTTTTGTCGGGGGTGTCCGGCGAGATCATCGTCGGATGAGAGAAGAAAGTAGGGGGTCGTCCCCCTGCGTGTGCTCTCTCATGGCGAGAGGGCAGACTCGAGGGGAAGAACGAAAGGGAGGAAAGTAATGCAAAGAGAATGGACAAAAGAAGAGAAAGAGAAGTACCTCCGTCAGGAAATAGAGACGCAGGAGCGCCAGGAGCGCCAATCCGGCGCGTGGTGGGTGTTTTACAACTCGGCGGCAGGTGATCATTATATCACCCGTTCCCGACCTATCTCTAACCAGGAAGGGCACTACCGCTTGGTAGATGAGGGGCATGGAGATTCGGAGCTTAAAAAGGCTCTGGATCGTCTCGCTGGTCCTCAACGATGGGCGGGGTTCGAGGACCGACCTGCGGGAAAGAGGTTCGTCGAGCAGGTCGATAATCTCTCTGGAAATTATAAAGGGAGCGGGCGGCATCCGTTCTCCTTCGTGCAGTATTTTTTCTCAGAAGAAGAGGCGCGGGAGTGGGAAGATCCGGCTCCTCCGCCTCCCCCCAGATGAGAGGTGATTTGAGCAATTAAAAATACTTTCAAAAAATACTATTATTTCTATTGACAGATAATAGTAATAGTGGTATTCTGTCTTTATTGATAGATGAGAAGTTTTCATGAAGTCGGGATTCAAGAGGAGATTCGAAATGGCAAAGATTCAAGCAATTCATACCTGCGGTCATACAGAAGAGTATAAGATCGCAGGCCGCAAAAATGAGGCCTACTGGCAGAGTCGCTACGAAGCAGAAGCCTGCTGGGAATGCCGGAAGGCTGAGGAAAATATCAAAGCTCAGCTGGCAAATCAGAGCAATGGACTTCCTGCCCTGTCTGGCTCTGAAAAGCAGATTGCCTGGGCTGAGACTCTTCGTATGAAGAGTCTCAAAAGTATCGAGCAATTTATCGACGATGCACGGAAACTCGGTGAGCGGCAAGGTGTCGATCAAGCCCAGATCGACGAGGGAATCGGCAAGCTGCAGGCGGCTGCCGACAAGATCAAAGGTGTCGCACTTGCCTCCTGGTGGATTGACCGGCGTGATCACACCGCGCAGGAGTTCTTGCGAGAAGCGCTGACAAGAGGTTGATATGTAAGATAGAGAAAAACTATCACTTTTTTGAAAATAAATGACTTTTTCTATTAGGAGGTATGCAAATAAACTTGTCTCACCTGCTCGCTCAAAGTTTCCTCACGCACGTTCCCCTACTCATCACCGGCCCCCCAGGGGTCGGCAAGTCGATGGCTGTGCAGAAGACGGTCATCGATGATCTGAAGTTACCCGTCTGGATCGTCGTCGCCTCCTACCGGGAACCGAGCGACTTCGGCGGTCTGCCGGTCATCGACAAAAAAGCCATTACCGTGAATGGCCAGGCGTTTGTCGCGATCCGCCTGGCTCCCCCCGCCTACGCCCTTGAAGCCGCCCAGAAAGGCGGTGTCATTATCCTAGAAGAGGTCACCACAACCCCGCCTGCCGTGCAAGCGCCTTTGCTCCGCATGGTGCATGAGCTGGTTGTCGGGGAACTCGAACTTCCCAAAGATCGTGTCGCTATTGTAGCAATAGCCAACCCTCCCTTTATGGCCGCATCAGGGTGGGAACTGACCCCGCCCCTGCAAAACCGCTTCAGGCATATCACCTACAAACTTGACCCGATTGAGTGGGCTGAGTCTTTTCCCCTCTACTGGGGCAAGCCCCCAGTCCTGCAATTTTTCAACGATAAGCTCGACCAAGATGCCTGGCGAGCAGCCCGCACCAAAGTTGCAGCCTTCATCCATGCCAGGCCACAACTGCTACTGCAATACCCGAAGCAACAGCAAGCCTCAGAAACATCGCTTGAAGCGATGGATCAATGGGTAAGAGCACAAGCCTGGGCTTCACCGCGCACCTGGGATTTCGCATCTCGATTCATGGCACTTGACGATGACCCGATACAGCCTGATCTCAGCGCGATCTCTGAGTGCGTCGGTGAAGGCCCCGCCGAGGAGATGTGGTCGTGGCTTAAGTATGCCGACCTGCCGACCCCTGAAGAGATTGAGGGTTTTTTGAGAAAGCCTGAATCGTTTCAGCTCACGAAAGATAGCGACAGAAACTACGCTATCTTGACCGGCGTAGCATCTCATGTTGCGTCTGGCAACGTGACAGCTGACCGCTGGGCGCAAGGATGGAAGGTCATCGTGCGCTGTAAGGAGTACGGGGCAACCGACCTCGGTGTGCCTGCTGGTCGGATTCTTGCACAGTGCCGACCCCAGGGTGCCAGCGTGCCCCTGGAAGTAAGTATTTTTGGCAAGATCTTTGCGATGGCGAAGATCTAAGAAGATCTAAAAGGAGAATATATGAATATTCAAAAGAACGAGAAAGGATTTGCATTCATCGAGTTTTATTCAGGATCTCATGGACATCAAAGAACGAGGATCTGGGTCCATGAGAATTTTATCCGACAGACTCCTTATCGGGAAACGATCATCAATGAAGTTCTTTTTCCTATAAGAGAAGCGAGAATTGTGAAAACCGAAAAGGGCGGGATGGTTCTACGTCCAGCACCAGCACCGAGCACTGTCTATCTTGTCGAAATTTCTTCGGGATATCGAGGCTCATCCTCGCTTACGAACATCTCCGAGGGAGAAATCGTAGCCCAGGGTGATGCCTTCCACAGCGGTCAAGGCTCGCTGGGCAGCACGGCGTGGGCAGTCGTGAACGGTGGTGAATCAATTACTGTTCAGGGGAGGAGAACAGGCCGACGAATAGATAAGAATGAAATTTCATTGACTCTTTATGCGGATGGTCGAAAGGAAGAAGTTATTGAACGTGAGATCGAGCAACTATTAGGAGGAAAATAATATGAAAGACCTTCTCAGAAAAGCCGTCTGCCTCAGCTTCACCGCTCATAGCTGGTCGATCTCTCGCAGGGGAGATCTTGACCTGATCGAGACCGAGGCCGATAAGGGTCTCTTGCGACTCGGTAAAGACCTCGTCGCCTGTGAGGAGTACCAGGCGATCACAAGACTCGATCAGAATTTTTACTCAATTCTCGACTGGAAAGATGGACAACGTGCCCTGCCATTTCAGTTTAAGCGAGGCATCTATCTCATCCCTGCAGCGATGATCTCTGATATCGAAACTCGCTTGTGGGAATACGAGAAAGAACGCCAGGAACGAGTCAATGTCTTCATCGAGGCGTACCCAGCCGAAATCGGGAAATCGGCAGACCGCCTCAAGAATCAATTCCGGGCGGATGACTACCCCCCTGCTTATGAAGTTGCCAGACGATTTTATATCGAATGGCAATGGATTGCCCTCGACACACCGGAAGTGCTGGCAGAGATGGACAAAAATCTCTACCAGCGGGAGAAGGCAAAGGCTGCGTCTCAGTGGGAGGAAACCATTGAGATCATCAAACAAGCACTGCGTGACCAGATGCGGGGGTTTTGCGGGGAGATGATTGACCGGCTGACTCCCAAAGAGAACGGCCACCTCCGCCAGATTCGAGACTCCTGGCTAGAGAAGCTACAGGACTTCTTAGCTACGTTTGAGGCGAGAGATATTGCCGACGACGTTGATCTCAGAGTGATCATTGCTGAGATGCGGGAGAAGATGCGGGGATTGCCTGCTGAAGAGCTGCGCTCGGACGAGCAACTGCGCGAAGCCATCAAGAAAGATTTCGAGCTTGCCAGAGAAACCCTCGATGCATTTGACCGTATTGATCTTCTGGTCGAGGAGGTTGCGTGAGCCTGGTAACCTGTACCCTCTGCGGGAGTCTGATCGACTCCCGCGGATACAAAAACCATCGAGGCGGGATGAGCTGTACCTGCCTGAAAATTACCGCCTGGTATATCAAAGAAGGATGGGAGCGTGGATTCTCAGGAGGGCAAGCACGGATGCTTTTGCATGCTCTTCCAAAAAAACTTTGCTCGAATGATATTATTGGTATCGTACCAGGGAGTATCGGTCGCCGTGCCAAATTCACAAAGGGGTGGTATTTCAAATCACCACATGACGAGATCTCACTCTCTGATCTCCTGAATATTGCCGAGCAACTCTATGAAGAGCCTGATCGAGTCTTTCCACAAGCGCCAAGCACGAAGAGAGGGTGCCTGATGCTCGTCTTATCGTTGCATCTTGCTGACTTGCTGGCACTGGCAGGATTCTTGAAATTGAGGACATTATCATGAGACCCAGAGGCTCATATCTGGCAGATCTTCCGTCACAGAGCGCTGAAAGCGCTGCTTGCTTTGCCAGAGCAACAGCTATACGCACTAGTAGGATTCTTGAAAATGTCACAAAAAGATGTTGACTTCTAAGGTAGTAGTAGTATAATAGGAATAATCATTTTTCTTATTCCACAAAGGAGGGTCCCCATGATTCCAGAAAAATTACAAGCTGCTCGCTTGCGGGCTATTATTTCTCATCCCTACTTCCGCACAGCGATAAGAGCCATGCGACCAGTTGAACAGCCTGGCCTCGGCACCTTCGCCGTCGATGCGCTCTGGCGGCTCTACTACGACTCTGCTCAAGTCGAGCAGTGGTCGGTCGAAGAGATCGAAGGTGTCTTACTTCACGAACTCGGTCACCTGCTGCAACATCACAGTGAGCGCACTCAGCGCCACTGTCATACTGACGAAGAGCTGACCCGCTTCGTGAATCCCAAAGAGGCGGAGATTAACGACGACCTGGCAGGGATGAAGTTACCTGGTGATCCAGTATTTCCCAGCAAGCTCGGGTGGCCTGATGGCCTGCTGGCTGAAGAGTATGACGAGCTTCAGCAAACACAGGAAGAGCAAAAGCAAAAGTCGGGAGGCTCACCCACCTCACAGCCCCCCCCAGGGCAGCCCCAGAGCAATAATCAGGCTCAGGCTCAAGATCAAGACGGAAATGGCAACGAGACCCCTTTCCGTGAGCCTGCCTGTGGCTCAGGCTCGGATGGTCAACCGCGTCCGTATGACCGTGCCGCTGACGACCCGGATGTGTCCGGTATCAAGAAGCAAGAGCAAGACTGGATCGAGCGTGCTGTTGCTCGGCAGATTCGCGAGCATATCCAGGCACGCGGAACAGTCCCAGGCGGCTGGACACGCTGGGCTGATCAGAAGCTCCAGAGCCAGATCGACTGGCGACAACAGCTCGCCCGTCATGTGCGCCAGTCCGTCGCATATACTTCTGGTGCGGTCGATTACTCCTACCGTAAGCCATCTCGCCGCGCAGGGGCTTTCCCTCATATCATCATGCCATCCCTGCATCGCCCCGTGCCGTCTGTCGCTGTGCTCATCGATACATCAGGCTCAATGAGTGATGCCATGGTTGGTCAAGGACTCGCTGAGATCGACGGTGTCCTGAAAGCCATGGGGCAGCAGGGTGTGACAGTGTTCTCTTGCGATACTCAAGTACACGCAGCGAAGAAAGTCTTTCAGGCAAGAGAGGTCATTCCCCTGGGAGGAGGAGGTACCGATATGAGAGTCGGAATTGAAGCGGCTGAAAAGCTGAGGCCCAGGCCGCAGCTACTCATCATTTGTACTGATGCAGAGACCCCATGGCCGGAGCAAGCACCACGCAATATGAGCGTGATCGTGGCCCTGGTCGGTCACGGCACGTCGCCCGCCTGGGCAAAGACGATCAAAATCGAGGGGGCATAATGCACGCACAACCATCAATGAAAGACGTGCTTGATCAGGCAACCCTGATCAAAAGCCTGGCCAAGTCATTCCAAAGGTTTGCCTGGAATGGACATCAATACTTCTCTGAAAACGCTCCAGTACCACTCAACTGGACATGGACACCTCAACGGCAAAAAGAGTCTGCACAACGACCTCGGGTACATACTCTGTATGTCTCAGCCATCAAACCTATCATGTATTTTCACTTCTGGCGGGCGCTCTGGTGGCCTGCCTATAGGTGGCGCTATCCCTTCTCGAAAGACCTCAAGCAAGAGCTCTATCCTGAGATCGCTGTCCTGCACTCTTTCTCAACTGCCGAGACTGAAGGGCAAATACCCCTCCCCAACGCGACTCACTTTTCTATGGATCGCTTCCTGGAAGATGCCTGGCTCCTCTCACCGCAGGAGCTTGTCGCCTGCCTCGATAGCATGGCGAGAATCTATGATGAGGTTGAAAGAGAGATGATCTTGCGTAAGATGATGAAGGTCAGCTTAGAATAGGAGAACTGCGAACCTGCGCCAATTCTAAGAGGAGAAAGATGTGCAAGCTTCGATAAAGGAAATACAGGCCCTCATGCGCAAATTGCGCGATGCAGGTGAGCACTATTACTATAAGGTGCGGTTTATTTATCCTTCCGTACCAGTGCTGTTTTTTGACTTCGGCGAGTCTTTTTATTTTCCGTGTGCAACCGGTTCTGTTGATTTCCTCGCGGAAAACATACGTCCAGTAGTCACGCCGGAGTTGATGCGAAGAGGACATCACAGTGTTTCCCTCTTTGAAGCTGCTGAAACACTACTGAATCGCGGCTGGACAGTCGATCAACTGATCATGAGGGTTGAAGACATCATTACTCAGTTGCACGCTGAAGAAACCCTTCTGAAACTCACGAGAATCTATTTATGAAAGATTCTTCATATGCGCATATCATTTCATTTCAGCGTGAGCAAGCGAGGAGAATTGAAGAGCTTGCTCAAAACTTTGAAAGACTCAGGCAAGATGCCTTAGTCTTTCATGGATATCGGAAATCACCGCCGTTATTTTTCCACTTCTGGAAAACCTTGTGGTGGCCTGCCTATACCTGGCACTACACATTTTCAAAAGGGTTTCAGCAAGAACTCTCTCCTGAGACGGTTCTGCTGCATGTCTTCCACTCTTCTGAATCTGAAGATCCAGCGCATCTCCCTACGCCGAGCTCACCACGGTATACGATAGAGCGCTTTCTCCAAGATGCCTGGATGCTCTCACCAACCGAGCTTGATAGCTGTATCGAGAGGTCAGTACAAATCTATGATGAGCTAGAACTCGAAAGGACTCTGCAACGATTCTCTAAGATGCCACAGGAGGCACTATGACACGAGATGAAAAAATGCTGAGAGTCATTCTTGATCTCCCGTACGGCAGTCCTGCCCAAATTGAGCAGATCGACCGGTGGTATCGTCGCTTTGCTCGATTTGCCGCGACACATCCTATTTTAACCGATACCGTATGGGGGATTCACCTGTCTGACGTGGTCTATTTAGCGCGTCAGCGGTGGCTGAATATCACGTTAGATCACATTGAGAAGAAAGAAGAATGATGGAAAGAAAGGAAAAGAGATCATGGCTCAATTACGGTTCATTCAGCAATTTGCCTGTGCCTGGCCTGAATGTCCGAATACGGCACTCTTTAGTTTATGGTCAGAGAAGAGGAAATTTCTAGGGTGGTATTGTCACGTTCATGGAGAATTAGGACGAGAGATCGCACACAAGATGGAGAACAACAAACAGGAGAAAGAATCATGCCCCAGGATCGGAGTTTTATCTTAAACTCAGCAGTCGTCACATCGCCTGGGTTATATCGGTACCAGTTGATACCCCGACCAGAAGCCAAGGCCTGGCTAGAGGCACAACGCTTTGTTGTCAATACACTTGGCTATGCGGAGACCGTCACCGCATTTAACACACTCTTTGACACGCTGTTAGAACGGAACCGAATCAATATTGTCATGAAGCCAGGGGAGGAAGCCCTGGTCTTTCGCCTTGTGTTTCCTGAAGGCACTGTGAGGCTGCCAGTGGACGAGAAAGGCAATATCGATGTCCAGTTTGTGCTAGACCATCATGAATTGGGATTGTTGATAAAGTATGAATAAAGAAGCGGTATCGATCTACTTCTTATCGATCTGAAAATTGTCATGCCGATTTAGGATCGTATTATAAGAATAGAGACCATGCTTGGTCTCATACTGCATATCGGTTTGGCTGCTTGCCGTCAGCTTGCTGACTCCATCGACAAAACACTCAATGCTCGTCCCATTAGCCGTCACCTTGAGCGTCTTGGTCGTACCTAATGCCCAGGCTTCGGTCAAATCAACAACTGTCGTGAAAATCCCATTGATCACCTTGCCGAGATTATATTTTCCCGTGCCATCATGATAAAAAAAGTACCAGCGATTCTGTATATCCTTCATACGGAACACGAGCCCAATGCGCTGGGCTTCATTCTGGCAATCGGCCTGCACATCAATATTCGAGAATCCGCTATTGACCGTCGCCGTATCGTCTACTCCGCCCGTCGTCGCTACATAGGCTTTATTGCTTGAGATACCCCAAGTGCCTTGATGTGCCGTCCACGATTGAAGCGTATCAGCGCTCCCTAGCGTGGTCGTACTGTCAGCACGGGTAAAGGCATCGGTGACAATTCTTGTATCGGGTGCAGCAAGGGCTTCCTCGACCGTGACCCAAATCAACTCGTCAGGGACCAACTCAAGATCAAGCACCTGAGTCTTTTGCGCCGACCATTTAATGCCATCCAGTCCAATTCGTGCAAAATCATAGGTGATCGCGCATATATCCCCGACCATGATGATTGTCTTTGCCCCATCACTCGCTAGGGTAATCGCGTCCCAGGTCGTCGGAAATCGCATGATCCATTTTTGCTTGCTGCGCTGCGTCTTGATGCGATGCCGCAATTCCTGAGCTGTCACCGAATCGCGTATCCATTCAGCCTCGATGACCGCAGCACGAGTGACATTGTAGAGCGTCTTGGCATCGCTGAGATCCTGATCGCTGGCTGACCCCAGCACATACGATTTCTGAAATCCCTCTCTCGCTATAAACGCGACCGCACCTTCGGTGCGCGTATTGAACGAGACCTGTTTGCGAGCAGGATTGAAATCATAGCGCACCGTCACTTCACTGATGAGATCATCAATGGGAGAAAGTGTCAGCGTTGGCAAGATCTCGTCGCGTGTGCCATCAGCGCGCACTAGGTACTCTAAAATCGTCTCTTTCTCTTTAAACGTGAAGACCGCTGTATCGCTCGTTTCTCCAATCTTGTACCAGTGATACTTGCCCACAGGATCGACATGATACCGCATCCCATCACCGGTGTTCCTGAGCAGATCTTTGATATACTCCAAACTCAGTTTTTGCTCAGTAAGAGAGAGTTCAAACACCCAATTTGTAAAAAGCGTTGTGAGTGCAGTCTTATCATCAGTATTCAAGCTGCCTGCTGCGATGCTGAGCCGATTTCTGAGAAGGTCTTCAAGGATATAGTGAGGGCGCTTAATCACCGCATTCGCTGAGCCGGTGATCGTCCCGCTCCCATCATCCTTCGCGCCGCCGTCAATGGGGATGGTGGCATCGGGATATTGCTCAGCTGAGATCTCAGTAATCTCAACGGACATGCAATTCAAGAGCTGCGTGCCTGAAACGGCATCCATTTTCACGGCACCGCTCATCACCGCTTCACCAGCACCCGCCCAG
>ERZ1292644.1281-Hain-H14-01um-R2-1281-length-13389-cov-6_pt1 | contig 13389 bp, 11 predicted proteins | sample MGYA00564402_ERZ1292644 | MGnify/ENA primary metagenome ERZ1292644 (study PRJEB36523, sample SAMEA6512644) | groundwater metagenome | collected 2019-01-09 | study: AquaDiva: Metagenomics assemblies of 32 groundwater samples
TTCGAGGGCTTGAAGGAGCCGACGGGGAATACTGCGCTCAACACGATCGCCACGCGCTACCTCAACACGGCGAGCCATCTGATCCATCAAGAGGGCTGGCCGTGGGCGGAGCGCCGGGCGGTCCTGCGAACGCATCCCGGCTACAACACGGGAACGGTCGACGTGGCGCTGGCCACCCGGACGACGGTCACGGGGACGAGCACGCTGTGGACGACGGCGGTCACCGGCGAGTCGTTCAACAACGCCCGGGTCGGCGGCAAGCTGACCCTGGCCGGCGGCACCGACGTCTACACCGTCTCGGCGGTGGGCGCGGCGACGACGATCACCCTGGCGGACGGCTACGCGGGCACGGCGGCGCTGACCACCGCGACCTACCAGTATTACGAGGACGAATACGCGCTGGAAACCGACTTCGACCGGCCGAAGGACATGCGGTTCTTCACCGAGGACCGGATGATTCGCCTGGTCTCCTCGCGCGATTTCTACCTCGACTACGCGCGGAACAGCCGGCGCACCCGGCCGCGGGTGGCGACCCTGATCCTGCTCGCGCCGAGCGGCAACGCCACGTTCAACCCCCGCGTGCTTCTCGGGCCGGCGCCCGACCTCACCTATCGGCTCCCCTACCGCTACTACACGACCAACCTGGCCGTGTCCTCGGCCGGCGTCGCCGCCCGGAATCTCTCGGCCACCACCGACGAGCCCATCATCCCGCACAAGTACCGGGTGGGCCTCGTGCGGAAGGCGATGGAGCTCTGGGCGCGGGACCGGAAGGATGACCCCCGGGCGCAACTCTACCGCGGCGAGGCGGACGCGATCTTCGCCCAGGCCCGCGCAGAAATCCAGTGGGACGCGACAGGCGAGCGGCCCCGGATCACCCCGAAGGTGGCGGGCTACTGGAACGCCGCGCGCTATCCCTACACGTCCACCCGCGGCAGCCGGCGCTACAGCACCGACACGCGATTCGACACACTGACGGATTAGCCGATGCCACTCCCGCCGGGACAAGCCATCTTTCCGCTGACGATCGCGGGCGGACTCGCGACCGAGTACGGCCCGCGCGCCCCGACCACGCTCGACAACGACGGCCGGGTGGTGGTGCCCTATCTGCTCTTCGCCGATAACGCGGCCTGGAGCTTCGACGGCTGGCCGAAGAAGATGCCGGGCGCCACGCGGGTCAACACCACGACGACGGGCGCGACCGACGCCGTCATGGGCATCTTCGATCACTGGCGACAGGGGACGGCCGGGACGCAGGTGCAGAAGCGCGTGATCTATGCGGGCACCGCGATCTACAAGGACGACGCGGACGGCGTGTGGGATAGCCTGGCGACCGGGCTCGAGGCGAACATGATGCCCTGGGCCGCCGGGATGAATGATGTGCTCGTGCTCGCGAGCACCTCCAACACGGACGTGCCGCAACGGTACAACCAGACGAACATCGCGAATCTCGGAGGCACGCCGCCGAATTTCGCCTTCCACGTGGAGCACAAGGATCGGATGTTTGCCGCCGGCGTGGTGGCGAATCCCTCGCGGCTCTACTACACCGCGCTGGGGCTCCATGAGGACTGGGTGGGCACCGGCTCGGGGTCCATCGACATCTTCTCGGACGACGGGGACCGGATCACGGGGCTCTGGTCGATGAAGGACGAACTCCTGATCTTCAAAGGGCCGAACCACGGCTCGATCTACCGGCTGATCGGGTCCAGCCCCACGGGAGCCCAAGCGTTCCAACTGGTCCCCTTCCTGCGGGGCGTCGGCTGCACGAGCCAGCAGTCGATCGTCGCGATGCGAGAGGATCTGCTCTGGTGGGACCAGAACGGCATCCATTCGCTCCGGGCCACCGCGGCGTTCGGCGACTACGCCCTGGGCTTCGTCTCGGCCCCGATCGCCAGTCTCTTCCGCGACGAGCTGAACCACAGCCGATTCGGCTTCGTGTGGGGGCAAGCGTTCGTCGCCGAGGGCTATGTCCTCTGGACGGTGTCGCAGACGGGCGCGACCACGAACAACCTGGTCCTGATGCTGGACTTCCGGTTCACGCCGCCGCGGTTCAGCCGGTGGCCCGCCTACCAGATGGCGTCGATCGGCATGGTGCTCGACGGGACGCGGGGCCGGATTCCCTGGTTCGGCAGCTATACCGGCTTCGTCTGCCGCGGCAACTCCACGACGCCGACGGTCAACACGCTGGCCTACACCACCCGCGTGCAGTTCCCCTATCTGTCCTTCGGCGACCCGTTCTATGACAAGGGCGTGCTGCACGGCCGCATCGCCTTCAGGCCGAAAGCCGACACCGACTTCACCGTCAGCTACCGGCGTGATGAGAACGTGCTCCAGACCGCGACGATCGCGCAGGCCGGCACCGTGATCACCCTCGGGGACGCCGCCGCGCCGGTCGCCGCCACCGACTTCATGCTGGACGTGGACCTCCTGGACAGCTCGCTCCTCCGCCACGAGTTCTTCGACATGGAGGGGACGTTCAAGGATCTGCAACTCGAGCTGGGGGACGTGGTCTCCGCCTTCGAGCCGCACGACCTGGCCATCCTCGTCGAGCAGCGCGGCATGGCGTTCGTGACCCCGCCGGGATAAGGGCCATGCAAGCGCGCAGCCTGAGCCATCACCACACGCCGGAGAGCACGCCGACGTTCTTGAACGCGGACGTGATCCAGTTCCTCGACCAGGCGGCCAACCCGGACGTGGCGGGGGAGCTGCAACGGAACGGGGCCAATCTCGTCTGGCATACCGGCACACTGGCGCGGGCGCTGGAGTGGGACACCCAGGTGGTCAACGTCCTGGACTACGGGGCGGCGAACGACAACTCCGCCGACGCCACCACCGCGATCAACGCGGCCATTGCCGCGGCGTACCTCAACCTCACCATCGACGTCGGTGGGTCGGTCTACTTCCCCGCCGGGATCTACCTGATCAACGGCACGATCCTGGTCGAGGACGACCGCATTCACCTGATCGGGGCGGGCAAGCAGGCCACCGTCTTCCTGTTCAACCCGTCGTCGAACAATTTGCCGTGCGTCCACTTCACCAAGGGCGTGTCGGTACTCTACCAGTGCTCGATGCGGGGCTTCGCCATCTCCCGGACCGGGAGCGCCACGGGGGCCATCGGCATTCAGGCGTCGGACACCAGCGAGTTGCTGGTCGAAGACGTCGCGATGCTCATGGGGACGACGCTCGCGAGCGTCGGGATCAAGTTGCTGGGGCGAGAGTTCACGACGCTCCAGCGGATCCAAGTGTCTGCCGTTCAGCCGCTCGTGATCGGGAACAACCCGAACGCCTCGCCGGGCGGTTCGGACCACCTTCACGTCACCGACTTCTACGGGACCGCGGCCACGGGCTCGGACGTCATCACGATTGAAGACGACACGTTCATCACGAACATGACCTTCGACGGCTACCAGGGGTGGGTCGGGGGGCGGCACGGGCTCAACTGGACCGTGTCCGCGGCGGCCGGGGACCTGAACATCCGCTTCGCCAACGTCCGCCGTGAGCAGGGGGCATCCGCGACGGCCTACGCCTTCCTGATCGACAAGACCACGGGCGCCGTCTATAACCTCAGCTTCGAGAACTGCTACATCGGGGGGACCACAAGGGGGTTCTACCTCAGAGGTTGCCAGCAAGTCTCGCTCCGCAACGTGAACCTCGATATTGCGGCCAACGCGCTCGACGCGAACAACACCTGCGCCTCGCTCGTGCTCAGCAACGTGGCCTTCCACGCCAGCGCCACGACGACGCTGACGGGGTTGACCAAGGTCTTCGCGCTTGGCCGGTCCGAGTTGGGCGGGACCGTGGAGCAGCTCACCGTCTACGACGTCCCCGATGCCGCCACCACGGCGAGCATCACCCTCCCGGCGGGGCTGGGGACGGCGACCTATCGGCCGTCGGGCGTGATCCACATCAACGTGACGCCGCAGGCGACGGTCGGGACCACCGAGGAGACGCTGGCGACCTACACGCTGCCGGCGAACACGCTCAGCACGGCGGGGCGCGGGATTCGCGTGACGGCGGTCTTCACCACGGCGGCCAACGCGAACTCAAAGATCGCGCGCATCTGCTGGAACGGCGCGGGTGGGAACCCGATCGCCCAGGTGGGGACGACGAGCTCGGGGGCGGGCATCCGGCTCCAGGGCGAAGTCTTCCGGACGACGGGCGCGGGGGCCCAGGTAGACGGCGGGACAGGGACGGCCAACGCGACGGCGGTCAACGTGAGCGGCCAGGCGGAGACCGCGACCCTGACCGCCGACGTCGACATCCTCATCCGCGGCACGACGCCGACCGCCATCGGCGACCTCACGTTTCAGTACATGATCGTGGAGCTGCTCTGATGGCGAAGGCCACCGCCGACCTCGCGAAGGTCTGCACCGTGTGCGGGATCGACTACCTCGCGTATCTGGAGGAGTCGCGGGCGTGCTCACGGCGGTGCCGGCTCCGGCTGTGGCGGGCGACGCAGCCGAGACCGCTTCGGCGAAGCCCGGGAGAGGCGCGTGGTCGGAAGAAACCGCGCACTCCAGAGCAGCGGACATACGACACGCGATGGATGAGAGAACACTACCGCATGAAGTCAGCAGAGAATCGCGAGGAGCATCTATCCGTTCGTCGAGCCTATATCGAGATAGCCAAGTCGCGGGTTGGGCCAGAGGCTTGGAAGCGCCGAACCAAGGCGTACAACCTGAAGAAGTACGGGCTCACGCTGGGGGCCTACGAAAAGATGCTGGCTGATCAGCTCAGTGGGTGCGCGATCTGTGGAAAAGCGCCGACCAGTGGGCGCCCGCTGCATGTCGATCATGACCATGAGACGGGGCGCGTGCGCGGCTTGCTCTGCTCCAAGTGCAATCAGGCCATGAAGGCCGTTGATGCTTATCCCGAATGGCCGCTTCGAGCGCAGTCCTATTGGCTGCGGCACCAGGCACGGGAGGGCTAAGCCATCGCGCTCTCAAGATTGAAGACGTGGGTGAGGGAGGTACTTTTTTTTGCCGACCTCAACGCGGAGTTTGACAACATCATCAACAACGCCTTGTCCCTCATCTCCCCCCTGACGGGCAACCTCGCCGCAGGCGGGAACGACATCACGGGGCTGGACGAGCTAGCCTTCGACGACGCGGCGGCGATCCCCTCCGTGGCGGGCCGGCTCCGGCGCAACGGCGTGACCCTCGGCTGGATTGGCACGTCGGGGACGCTGCTCAGGCTGGCCTCGACGAACGTGGATTCCCAAGCCATTCTCGGCCTCCAGAACGACGCGCAGCTCTGGCAGGTCTACACCGACACGGACGACGATTTCGTCATCCGGGATTCCACCGGCGCCACGACCCGGGTGTCGATCACCACCGCGGGCGTGCTCACCTACACGGGCAGCGTGACGCTCGGCGCGGGCGGCACGATCATTCCCGCCGCCGTCTCCGGCACCCCGGCCCAGCACGCGCTCTACCGGGAGAACGTGGTCAAGGGGTGGGCCCGGATCACGGTGGCCGGCGGGGTGCCCGCGCTCACCGACAGCTTCAACGTGTCGAGCATCACCGACACGGGTATCGGGACTGTGACGGTGACCTGGGATCGGGACTTCGCGAACGACGACTATGTGTGCGTGTGCTCGGTGACCACCCCCTTCCTCGGGGCCGTGGGGGGCGCCTCGTCGCACTTGGTCGGGAGTAACCGGGTGATTTCGATGAACCCCGCGGACCCTCCGACCGCAGTCGATCCCGAAGAATACCACGTCATCGCCATCGGCGATCAATGAGCAGCCTAATGTACACCTGTCGCGCCTACGAACTCGCGGATGGCACGGTGGTCGTGGTCGTTCCCGCGTCGAACAGTCGGCGCCGCATCATCGAGAATCTCCCGGTGGGGCCGCTCGTGGCCGGCGAGACGAGGGTGACGCCCGATCCAGAGGACGGCCTGCGCATGCGGGTCGAACGCCTGGAACCCGAAGCCGACTGGTACGCCCGAACGATGGCGCGGGCGGAGACAACGAATCCGGCGCTGGCCGGCCGCCCCTTCGAGGATCTGGAGACGGCAGACCTCCCGGCCGACCGGACTGCCCGGCACGCCTGGCGGCTTCGCGGCGGGCGCGTGGTGGTCGACCCCGCCGTGCCCGCGCCGGCCCGGCCTGCGCGGAGCGACGCGATCGCCGCCGCCACGACGCTGGACGAGCTGAAAGCGGCGCTGCTCCGGAGCGGCCGATGACGGGCTTACGGCGCGGTCTGGATCGTGAACACCCGGACGTGCGGGCCGCCTCCCGGACCGGCCCCGGTCATGATCCAGAGCATCCCGCCGGGCTCGAACCGGCACGCGACCTGGACGCCGCCGGCGAAGTCGGGATGGTAGGCCAGCACGGCGAAGGCCCCGAGGGCGCCGCCGGGCGCGCCCGGGGTGAGCAGCCAGGCGGAGAACTGCGGCGGGCCGCCGGGACCGGGCGCGGTGACGACCCACTGGTTCCCGGAGGCGTCCAGGCCGCACAGGGCCACCTGGACGCCGCCGGTGAAGTCGGCGTCCCGGGCGAAGAAGCCGGCCACCTCGGTCAGCGGCTGGACCAGCGGCTGGGCCAGGGCAGGGGTGGACAGTCCGAGCAGCAAGAGCACGAGCAGGGCGGTTGGCATGGGGGACCTCCTGGCCCCTTAGTCTACACCGCGGAAGGAGACCGCTGATGCCCGTTCAAGGCGCCCCGGGCAGCGCGCCGGCCGGTCCGCTTCAGATCCAGGGCGCCCCGGGCGGCGGGCCGCCACCGGCCCCGGCCCCGGGAGCCGGGGGCGTGCCCTTCCAGATGCCCGGGCCGCTGGGCAACCCCAGCACGGCGGTGGCCCATGGCGTCAATGGCGAGTGGCAGGATGCCTCGGGGCAGTGGTACACCGCGGCTGGCGTGCCCTTCAACGCGCGGGCGCGCGCTTCGGCCGGCGGCGGCGGCGGTGGGGGGGGGAGTGGGAGTGGGGGTCTCTCCGACGAAGAGGCGGCCCTATTCGGGGCGCTGACGAACATCCTCGGCATTCAGGCGACGCACCTCCAGAACCAGACGACGCTCTTCGCCCAGCTGATGCCGAGCTACAAGGACCTCTTCCTGGCTCAGAACAGTTACCAGATGCAGGGCATCGCCGCGATGCAGCAGCGGCTGCCCTGGGCCACGGCCCAGCTAGATCAGGCCAACCTCCAACTGATCCACCTGAGCTCGATGACGCCGACCGAGCAACAGGCCACCGCGAATGTCAACGCCTACCTGAGCGGCGGGACCCTTCTGACAGCGCAGGATATGGCGCGGCTCGACACGATCTTCAGTCGGGTGCGCACGCAGGGGATTCAGAGCATCACGCAGTTCGCCCAGGAACAGGCGGCGGCCCGGGGGCTGCCGCTCACGAGCACGCCGGTGGGGCAAGCGGCGCAGCAGTCCATCGCCGACCTCGAGGGCCAGCTCGCCTCCAGTCGCGCCCAGGCGGAGCTCGGCCTGGAGGGGGCGAAGGCCCAGTTCAGCCAGTCAGTCCAGCAGTTCGGGACGAATCTCCGGGCGGCAGCCGTGTCCAACCGGCTGGGCCTGGCCACGGGGTTCATCCCGGGATTCAGGGGCGGCGCGACCACGTCGAGCGGCTCGCTGCCGACCGTGAGCTCGCCGGACCCGAGCGGGGCGTTCTCGTTCCTGTCGAGCATGTCGGGCCAGCGGAACGCCGCTACGCTGCAGGCGCAGCAGCAAAACTTTCTCGCGGGGCAGAACGCCCTGAGCAACGCGAACAGCTTGGCGGTCGCGAACGTGAACTCGCCCGCCGCCCAGCAGGCTGCCAGGCCGGGCGCGAACGCGCTGGACTGGTTCAAGGCCTTCGCGCCTATCGCGGCGGCCGGCATCCAGGCGTGGTCGAGCGCCCGGTTCAAGCGCGCCATCCATCCGATGGACCCGGACGAGTACGAGCAGGCGCTCGAGCGCGTCCGCGCGACGCCGATCACGCGCTATCGCTACCGGTGGGAGCCCGACCAGGGGCCGCCCCACATCGGGCCGATTCTGGAGTTGGCCCCGCCGGAGATCAGCGACGACGGGGTGCGGGTGAACCTGTTGGATTTCTCTGGGCTCCTTGCCGCCGGGCTGAAAGCGGTCGATCGGCGCGTGACCCAAATGGAATTGGCACAACCAGCGAAGCGCAAGGGGCACCGATGACACGGGATGTGCTAGAGCGCAAATTCTGGTCTCGCGTTGAAAAGATCGCGGCCGGATGTTGGCTGTGGCGCGGCCCACTGTTTCAAATGACTGGCTATGGTCAAGTCTCAGTCGGAAGACGCCGGTCTTCCCAGAGAGCGCATCGGCTTGCCTGGGAACTCTGTAGGGGACCAATTCCCACGGGCCTGTGTGTCTGCCATGCGTGCGATGTTCGCGCGTGTGTTCGTCCAGATCATCTGTTTCTCGGCACGCATCGGGACAACGTGGCCGACATGCGTGCGAAAGATCGGGGTTGCCGTGGTGAGCGGAATAGCCACGCAAAGCTAACGGCAGTCGATGTGATCGCCATGCGCCACCTTCTGATGGCGTCGGCTTCACGAATCTCGATCGCCCAGCAATATGGCGTATCGAAGTCAACGGTGGACCAAATTGCTCAGGGACGGATCTGGCGCCACCGCGAAGCCATGCCGGAGATGGCATGATCCGCTACGTCCCGGGCGTCGAGGGGGACCTGGCCCTGGCGCACTGGTGGGCGGCGCTGGCGCCATCGGGCGACCTCGCCCAGATGCTGCCCGCGTCCCGGCATCCGCTGGGCGCCTTCCTCGACTACTTCCGGGACACGGTGCTCCTCGTCGAGGTGGACGCCGAGGGTCTCTGGCTCGCCGTGTGGGCCAAGCCCTGGCTCGGCAGCGCGTTCATCGGGATCTGGGTCCGGGCGGGCCGGCGCTCCCGCCGAGCGCTCCCGTCGCTCCTCGCGGCCCTTCATGGGTTCCTGGCCCGCTGGCCGGCTCTGATCGTCCTGACCTGGGTGGCCGGGCGGCGGGGTCTCTACGAGAAGGCCGGCGTCACGTTCGCGCCCGCGCCCATCCCGGGTCTCATCGACGGCCGGCCGGCGTGGCTCGGATGGCTGACGGCCGAGGGGTTGGCCGGGGCATTCCCCCTAGCCGCGCCTGCGGAGCCTGAGATGACCCAGGACCGCCCGGTGGCGGTGTCCGCATGAGCTGGCTCATCCGCCGGAACGGACGGGTCTTCCCGGCCCCCTGGGGCGAGCAGTCGCGACATAAGGGCGGGGATGGCGGCGGGGCTGGCGCGGGCGATCCCGGTGCCGGTCCAGGCTCTCAAGGCTTCGGTGGCGAGCCCACGGGCGGCGGCATGACGGAATTCGGCGGCGGCCGGGACATCTTCGGCGGCACCAACCCCGCTCTCATGGGCTCCGCGGAGGCCGCCGTGACGCCGACAGGGGTATCCGGGTCACCCGGATCGGGGCTCCCGAGCCTGGCGGGTAAGAAGTCGATGGGCAACTTCATCGGGACCGTGCTCGGCGCCGCCTCCCCGTTCCCGGGCGGGTCGCTGGCGGGCGGGCTCCTCGGCCGCGCCATCCAGGGCGCGGCGCCCATGAGCGCCTCCGAGCGCGGGGCCGCCCAGGGCGGCGGGCCGAACCCGGCCGGCGCGGGCGGGCAGGGGAATGCCGGAGCCGGCGGCCAGGACCAAGGCACCCAGGCCATGCCGTCCGTCGCCGCGCCCATGTGGGGCTCCGGGCAGGCGCCGCCGAGCCTGGCGCCCCCGGCGCCCTCCCCGACCACCGTGCTGGCGCAGAACCTGGCCGCGCTGGACCCGACGCAGCTCGCGACGGCGCTCGGGGGGAACGCGGAGGACGCCCTTGATTCGGCGAAGGAGATGGTGATGCGGCTGAAGCTCTTCCAGCACGCGCTGACGCGCGCCAGCCGGGTGCCACAGAGGGCCGCCTGATGCCTCACCTGACTCCCGAGCAGATGCGCCAACTCACGGACGAGGAGTGGGCCGCCTACCTCCGGGAGCACGCCGGGGCCGCGCCCAGCGGCTCGCCGGCTCTCGCCCCGTCGGCCCCCGCGATTTCCACCGGGCAAGCGCCGCCGAGCCTCGCGGCGCCGGACTCCTCCATCACGGCTCAATTACAGGATGTGCTGCTGAAGGAGCGGGCGCGGGAGGCGGCATTGAGCCAGGCGCCGGGATTCGGCGTGAGGGACGCCCTCGCTCTCGGCATCGCCGGGGCCGGAGATGTGGCCTCGCATCTCTCGGCCATCCGGCACGGCCGCGGGACGCCGACCAACACCTTCGGCGACCTGCTGCAGGCGCGGCAGAAGGCCGAGCAGGCGCGGGCGGCGGGGCTCCAGGAGTCGCAGAAGTTCCAGGCCGAGGTCCTGAACTCGATCGCCGCCTCGAACAGCCGGAACATCGAGGATCGCGCGAAGGCGTACGCCATCGTCGGGGACGTGATCAAGAGCGGCGCGGCGAGCCCGGAGACGATCGAGAAGGCGATTGACGAGGCGTCCGGGTTCATGGCGAAAAGCGGGCAGGACGCTCGGATGTTCGGGGGCCTCATGCGATCCCTCGTGCGAGACGGCCAGTCCCAGGTGGCCGTCATGCTGGCGGACTACGCCCCGGTCTTCAAGTCCACCGACGAGCACGATCAACGGCGATGGAAGGCCCTGGAGGCGACCACGTTTTCGCTGGTCGCGAACGGCAAACCCAAGGAAGCGATGGAACGCATTCAGGCGGTGGTCTCGGGAAAGCTCGCGCCCGAGGTGGGGGCGGCGGCCATGGAGACCGCCCGGAACCTCCGGGGTCATCCGCAGTTCAAGAACGGCATTCCGATGGCGGTGCTCTACGACAAGTTCGCGGGGAAGTACGGACCACGCGGGGCCCAGCCCTTCATCGACTACCTGATGGGGCAGCTCGCCCCGGACGAGGCAGCCCGCGCCAAGCTGGCGGATTTCCGCACGGCGATGGTGGACGCCGGATTCGTGGGGCTCGACGTGGCGGGAGCGGCACAGAAGGCGGGGGCCGTCCGAGCCGCCGAACAGGCCGAAACCCTCCAGCCCGAAGTGCGGGACCTCCTGAAAGGCCGCGGCATCGTCAACCCAGATCCGAAGAATCCAGTCGACGCGGCGGCGATCGACGCGGCCATCAAAGAGGTGGAGGTGACGCGACCGGCCGTCAAGGCGGGGGCGACCGAGCGGGCCAAGCTGGCGCCGGACATCGTGGCGGGCGAAGCGGCGCGGGCGGGCGCGATCGCGGCGGCTCAGGCGCCCTCGCAAATTCAGGTGGCGGCGGCGACAGGCCAGACGGCGGCCACCCGGGCGCAGGAGTTTGCCCAGAAGAAGCCGGTCGGCGCCAAGGATCGTTCGGGCTACGTGGACATCCAAGCGTTGCAGGAGACCGGCGACCTTGTCCAGCCGCCGGCCGGCATCACGCAGGGTGATCTCGACCGGAGCGGGCGCTACGCCTTCATCGAGGACAAGCAGAAGGAGGCGCTTCGCGGGCTGAAGCGATCCGCCGATCAGATCTCGAACATCATGGGCATGGCCGACCGCGTGATCACGGCGCGCACCGGGGAGGACGCCATCCGGCAGGTGATCAACTTCAAGAAGGAGGAGTATCTGGTGCGGAACCCTGCGGTGAAGGCGTTCGTGGACATGCGGGACGCCTTCCTGGGGAACATCGCCCGGGATCTCGGCGGTGAGCGAGGGGTGCTGACGGAACAGGACATTGGCCGCGTGAGCAAGGGGTTTCCGAGTGGGTGGGACACGATCGATACGAAGAACCTGAAGAAGGCTCTGATCGCCGATGTCGTCGCCATCGGCCGGGTGGCGCTCATCGCCGAGATCACGGGCCAGCCAACCAAGGTCCATCGGCGACAACTGTCTGAGCTCCTCGATGCTCTGGAGAAGATCCAGTCCCCGGGCCTCGAGATCGAGAGCATCCGGAAAAAGTAGCATGGGCGCCTACGTCGTCACCCTGAAGGGAGGCCGCAAGGTCGAGGTGGAATCCGCCTCCCCGGACCCGGTGGCGATCCAGGCCAAGATCGCGGCAGGCGCGTACAAGGACCTCCCGACCCTGACCGCCGCGCAGCGGCTCGTTCGGTCGTCGGCGCCGTCCATCATGGGCGGGGCTATTGGCGCGACGGTGGGCGGGCTCGCGGCGCCGGTGACGGGCGGGCTCAGCATCCCGATCGGGGCGGCTCTCGGCGCGGCGGGCGGCGAGGCCGTCCAGCAGCTCACGGACCCGTTTCGCTCGGGCGCCGATACCAGTCAACCGAGCTGGCTCCAGACGGGGCTGGCTGGCGCCGCCAGTCTCGCGGGACCCGCCCTCGGCGTGGCGCGGCGGGCCACCAACATCCCGGCCGTGCAGACCGCGCTGTCGGCCGTCGTGGGCAAGAGCGGCGAGCGCCTGATCGAGCTGTTCGCCCCGGCGGCGGGCACCGTGAAGCGGCTCTTCGCCCAGGCGACGCAATCGGGACGCCAGGCGACCGTCGGCACGTCGAAGCTCTCGATCACGCTCCAAGAGGTCGTGACCGATCTGTCGAAGTCCGAACTGAAGCCGAACGCGGCCGTCAAGGAGGCCGTGGAGGGCGTCGCCGTGCTCATTCAGCGGGCGGGCGCCCGCCAGGGCGGCGGCATCCCGTGGGATCGGCTTCGGGCGACGATGAGCGATGTTGGGGATCGCATCGGCCAGTTGCAGCGCACGGGAAACGACAAGGCCGCCGAGAAGGTCAAGCGTCTCTACGGCGCGATGTGGGATGAGATCGAGACGGCTGGCGCCAGCGCGGCCGGGCCGCTCCGGGAGGCGGTCGACGCCTTCAAGCGTGAGCGAGCGGGTGAGTTTCTCAGCGGGGCGTTCAAGAAGGGCGGCGGGGTCAGCGGGGCCGGCGAGGATCTGATGAACGTCCGGGCTGTGCTCGACCGGGTGAATAAGAACGGCGATCTGCTCAAGCGGATGCTGCCCGAGGAGGACGTCGCCGAGATCAAGGCCACGCTCCAACGGTTCGCCCAGATCGAGAACCGGCCCCGAGAGGCGGCGAGTGCCGTGAGTAACCTCCCGGGCATCCTGAGCGCGGCCGGCATGGGCACAGCGGCGGGCACGGCGGTCGGCGCGGGGATCGGGGGCGGCCCCGGTGGCGCCATCGGCGGGGCGTTGGGGCTCGCAGCCGGGGCGCAAGTCCCTCGTCTGACGACGGGCGCGCACGCCATCGGGTCCATGCTCCTGAGTGCCCCGGGGCGCGCGGTCCTGGGGCAGCTCGCCGATCAGGGCGTGCTCTGGGACCAGCTCATCCCGGCCGCCGCGCAAGCCATCCGATCAGAGCCGGCGGCGGCCCTAGAGGTGGGTGTCGAGGGCGTGGCGGGCGCGGCCAGCGGGCTCACGTCGTTCTTCGGAGGCGGTCCGAGCGCCCGATAATTCCTCCCATGCCCGACTACTGGCCGTCCATCATCATCGGC
>ERZ1292644.909-Hain-H14-01um-R2-909-length-16808-cov-6_pt2 | contig 13378 bp, 27 predicted proteins | sample MGYA00564402_ERZ1292644 | MGnify/ENA primary metagenome ERZ1292644 (study PRJEB36523, sample SAMEA6512644) | groundwater metagenome | collected 2019-01-09 | study: AquaDiva: Metagenomics assemblies of 32 groundwater samples
AGTTCCGCCGGACACTATAACTACAAAACCAATGCCGACTTCACAATTGAGATTGTGGATTTTCAGTTTAATAACTCCACCAACCGATACAAATGAAACAACGAATCGTCTGCGCGGCCATGAGGAAAGAAGGATACATAATCTGCGGCGCGAGGCATTTTGATTCAATTATGCGGGCGGCGATTAAGAAATTTAACGACAAACCCGCCGGTTGGGAGCAGGGGTTTATTGACCAATTTGGGGTGTTTTTAACCCGCGAGGAAGCTTTCGTTATCGCCGAGGCTAATGGTCAGATTAGGCAAAGGGTCGGCGGGGACAATGGGCGGTTGTTTAGTGAGAATTTGTATTAATTTTATATGGACGATGAAACGTATAATGAGGTTGAGCGACTAAAAGCGCGAACAAATAATCTTGAGGATACCATTAAGCTATTAGAGCAACAGGTAGATTTCCTAGAATCCCAAATGAGGAAAAATGGAATTTTAAATTACGATTAGCTTTGACTTTTAAATAAACCTCTGCTATATTTAAAACATGACAAAGACCATCCGCATTCACAAAATCGTGGAACAGTAGAAGCGGTATAGGCGGCTCATGGGAGACGACTGAACACGAACATAAACCAGAACTGCAATATTTTGACGGGCTTGAATGGAAGACTATACCAATCTATCGAGAGATAATTCCACCTTATAATAGGTAATTTAGTATTTTAAGTTTTCTTTTGGTCTGTTTGAGTGGTATTTTAGGAAATTGCGGGTGTTTGACCGGGCGGGGAATTGGCCCGCCGAGAGTGACGGGCGGGCGGTGGCTGACCTATTCGGGCGGCAAACCCTCCGGCGGGTGGCTTTCTGAGTAGAAAATCGGGCGGGTTTTGGTTGACTTTTGAGTAAGGTTTTGATATATTAATAGGATAGTAAAACACCCCCGAAAACCGGGCGGATAAATGCATGAGAATTTTAGAGAAAATAGGCAATTTGTTGGTGATTTTGCATATTTTGGTTTGTTTAGTTGGGTCGGTTTGGATGCTGGTTAAAGTGCTTCGTGGATAAGGTTATATGTAGAGATAATACCCTTAGTTATTTGATGTTTTGTTTTTAGTATTTTAAGAATTTTATTGTCAATTTACGATTTAAAAATACAAATATCATTTTAATTCAAAACCTCCCAAATTATTTCAAAATCTACCAAAATCTACCATCGTTTTGGAGCCTAAAATAATCAAAAACCCCAACAAATACAACAAAATAACAAATTTTCTTGACTTTTAATTAAAAATAGATTATATTAAAAATATGAACAAATATCTTGAATTTTTGATAGCTTTTCTACTGACGGCTATTAGCTTGGCGGCGGTAGCTCTAACTGTCATTGGGATAATCAGGTCACTCCCTCCGACGTAATAAAACCAAAATCATCAAAAACCCCAATGATTTGACATAAATGGGTTATAGAAACCCCTAGCGAAAAGTAGACCGCCCGGTTTTCCTGAGTAGGTTGAAATAAGACCAATTTAGACAAAAAATTTTTATATTGTTTCGGCGAACCCCAAAACAACTAAATACAACCAACCCTAACTCAACCCATTATTTGCTCGAACTTCGTAATTTAACCCGGAGAGCAGAGTCCTCAAACCGTCCGTGTTGGCTTCGACTTCGTTTAACCCCTTTGTCAAGCGGTGTCCGTCATACATTGCCTAGCTCAGTCGTTTTTGATTTTTGTTTTAAGGGATAATGTGCGTCTGAGAACAAACCCTTAGATAATAATACAACCGCCCGGCCAAAAAGGGAAATAATATTTGACAAATAATTAAAATTACCTTATATTGATAACATGAAAACAAATCAATCAAAACGTCCGCCCAGTTCGTTGCACGCGGCCATATATAAATTAAAGAAAGCCGTCGAAGAAGCTAAAAACGCAGAAATTAAAATGAATATCCATCTGGGTCGCCCAGTTAACCACGGACGAGGAAGTTTGGGGGTTTCAATGAGATTGAATGATTTTGAGATTATCCTCGAAGCTCTTGAAAAATAGCCGCGCGGACGAATCCCTGAAAATCCTTAAAAATCCTAAATAATCAGTGCTCAAGGCTGAACCAATTTTAATCGAAATAATTAAAAATAATACTCAAGGCTGAACCAAAATAGACACAAATAAGCAAAATAATAAATTGACTTTTAATTAAAATTATTTTAATATTTAAATATGAGAAAATTTTCAATCGTTGAGAGGTCTTCTGGGTGGTATGTAGTTTCGGATATTGGGGTTGAAGACGGCCCATTTAAGACACATAAAAAAGCCAAAGACGCTATTTTAGATATAGTCGCACAAGAGAGGGAAGATGAATGGGTTAACGCTGCCGAGGCCAGATATTCTTGACATTTAATTAAATTTTGTTTAACCTTAAGCATTATGAAATTTGGCACACTTGATTTTGGTTCCCGGTTTCCGGTCGACGAGCGAAATAAGTACCTAAAAATCCTCAACGAACTAACCGAAGAACAGCAAGTCGCCGTGGAGGCTTACGGGGAGTGCCAGTATCACATGGGAAAAGAAGATTACGAATAGCATTGACTGATATATAAAATTACCATATATTTAAATCATGCAACCAATAACCAAACAAAACCTAGAATCGGTAGTCTCCCGGATAAATACTTTAACTGGCAACGCGGACCGGCCATATACCGACGGCAAAGCCAATGTTGGAAATTACCATCTGAGTTTCGCTAACGGCTGAGCTTCCCTGCATCGCATGGGTAATGAATCGGGCGGAATTTCTGACGTTCTCCAGTGCGGTCATCAACCCAAACGAGAGCTTTATTACCTAATGCACGCCTTTATCAAGAGTTTGGAATCAAGAGTCAAATACTAAAACTCCTTGACAAATAATTAAAAATACATTACATTAAAAATATGAAAAAATTCTTAAACATCCTAGTTATTATTGGAACGGCTCTCCTCTTTGGTATGGCCGTTATACTTCTCGGCATTTTACTTGACTCTCTAAAATAGTATTGACTTTTAATTAAAATTAATTTATATTAAAACTATAAAAACGCTCACAATTAAAATCGAAATTAAAGTATCTGTTCCGAAGGGTCAGACCCTAAAAGATATAAAAGTTGGAATCCCTCACGAATACATTGACATTCCAGATGATTCGGAGATTGTAGGTTGGAAAAGTAATGTGGGCGGCTCCATTGGTTTTTAATTAAAACTATGGCTAAATTCTATAAGACGGAATTCAAAATCGTTATCCTGAGTGAAGACCCTATTGGAGATATAGCTTTGGAAGATTTGAATTATTTCGTTACAGACGGCCCCGGATGTCTTAAACAGTTCTCCGAAACGAAGCAGACCGAACTGACCGGCAAGAAAGCCGTGCGAGAACTTTATGCAGCCGGTAGCGACCCCGAATTCTTTCAATTGGACGATAAAGGCAACGACCTGAAATATTAGTTGACTTTTAATTAAAAATACTCTACCATTCGACCATGACCAAAACAATCAAACAAATCAAATCCGGCGACGTATTTACTCTAAACAAAGGCCCCGATGGCCCGTATATCAACGAGGTTTGTCTTTCAAGAAATAGGAAAGGCTTGAGAGTCTTAATTATTGACAGCGGGGAATATCCAAATCGAACAGAGTTTCTGAAATTTTCTGATTACGAGTCTATTGTATATAAATTTACAATTTTGAAGCTAAATAAGAGCGGGTTCTCCCTCGCAGACAACTTGGGTAAATAACCCCGGCTTTACCGAAAAAAACAAAACAATCCGCCTTAAATAAACTGGGCGGATATTTTTATTCTAACGACCCAAGCTGAGCGACCCGGCTTCACAAAATCTCCACTCGCAGCCGGAAGCGTCAAGCCGGGTTCGCTCCAGCGCATGGTTAGGACTCGGACGAATTCCTTGTATGCGTGAAGACCACGCGACCAAACTTCTTGACTTTTGGGTAAATCAAGAGTAATTTTAGGGCGTAACGTTCGGATAGAACAAATATCCGAACGTCCTTAGTGGGTTTTCCGCTGCTTTTGTGGCAATGATGAGCCAAACATGCTCTAGTCACTCTACACTACCCGTCGAGGGACGGCGGCGAACTCACTATTTTCCTAAATCTTCTTGAACATTCCGCCACGTCCGGGCGGTTGTCAATTAAAATCACAAAGAACTGTCGCTACAAGTCCTAACGACCCAAGCTCAGCGACGGCTCGGAGCCGTTCGCTGGAGCGATTTGTTAGAATCGTCTCTTACTGTTAAGAATATACTCTAAGTTTTTCAAATAGTCAACATATTTCGCGGACTATTTTTTAGTTCCCGCCATTAAATAAAGACTCTAGGGACGGGTTTCCACCGTCAAGACTTGTCAAGGTCTTTTTACGTTGCGCGTCACAAATAGGAATACCAATGAGCGTTGACAGTGCTCGGTTTTTACGTGACAGCCAACCTATTTGGGTTGCGTTCTTGCTGGATTCGATTACCAGCTATCCCAGAGATAAAGAACAAACTAAATTTGAATTACAGTGGTTTAGGGAATTGAACCCTAATCTCCCGACAACAGGCTAATTACTTCTCGGTCAATCGGGCGCATGTCCACGGGTATTCTTCTAGCTGAACCCCGTCGCTCATGCTGAACCACCGCAAAATAAAAGTTCTTTGTGATACACATTTTTTCTCTTGTATCGGCGGGAACCACTCGCCAGAGTCCGCTCTAGTTAAAGAACGCCAGACAAATTGAGGAGACAATCTGGCATTCCACCAGAGTCTTGACGCTTATTAGCCAAGTCATAACGGCTTGCGCCGCCACGGTTGTCTCGAAAACAACGACAATTCTATTTCACCGCTCAATTGGCTTTGCGGGTATATCTTGAATTTTCGGCCATTACCTATCGTTGCAAAAAAACTATATCAAAGACTTATCAAATAGTCAACTCTTATTTTAATAAATTGGTGGACGTATCGTGCCCTTGACGGCTGTTTGGTTACAGCAGGGTCGCTATGGCTAAGTCCCTATGGTGTTTAATGAGTTGCACTCTCAGAGCCTTTAATGTATCAATACTCTAGTAATTAGTCAATACATATCTTAAAAAAGATTTTTGGTATTTTAGGATTTTATTTGTTGACATTAGGGGATTGGTTTGATACTTTGCGCCCATGAATAAAACACAAGGCCACTTCCAAGACTTACCTAGCCTAGTAAAGAAACAAACTCAGAGCCGAAAATGGAATCAAACCAGCAAACTTAAATGGGTATTCTGTAATACCTGCAATTCCAAATTTGACCGCGCGGCTACTTATACTATCGGTTCGTGGTGGGGTCGGCGGTGGACTTGCGAGGATTGCTGCGAAGATATTTCATTTAACTCTTGACTCCGGGCGGATAATTCTATACTCTAAAACCATGAAAACTATCAAATTCAACAAAACTACTCACTTCACTGGCCGCAATGGGTATTTCAAATGCTCTGGATTGGAGCTTGAAACTCTGAACCGTGGAATCGGCCAGTCTGTAATTATCTCGCCCGTTACCAGCAAGGGAGTATGCGGACGGTGCGATATTGAAATTCCACGGGAGTCTATTCCTGCGCTGATTAAAGAGCTTGAATCTTTTATTGAAAAACCTTGACAGCGGGCGGACAACTCTATAACCTAACCACTATGAAAAACAAAACACGTCTCTATATCAATCAATACGGCGAAAAGTATTTTGCTAAGTCCGTCAAAGAACTCCGCCAGAAAATCGAAAACGGCGGGAGTCGGGTATCTAAAATGTATATCGACAGAAAAAACGGCAGCGAAACAGTTCACATTGGCTACGTCATTGGCAAACATCGGCTCACGGCCTATGCTCCCGTGGAAATTCCCGCTTGACATTTGTAGTATTTCTGTATAGCCTTAAATCCCATGAAAATAACCAAAAAAACCGAAAAACAATACCTCCAAAATCCTCATTTTTGTCCGGTATGTGGGACTATCAATATAACCGCTGGCGAATGGGATGGCGATGGAGCTTATCAAAAAGTCTTTTGTGATAACGGACATCAATGGGATGAAAACTTCACCATGACTAGTATCGAAATTAGGAATTGACAATTTTGGTTTAATTTATTACAGTCTTGAACAATATGTTTAACAACGTCAAAGTAACCTACCAAAATTGCGGAAGCGAATGGGAAATCATTCTTGCTGGCTATGAGGAAGATATTAAGCGGCAATTCTATTCCTTTTGGAATCACAAAGGAACAAGCTCTCGCGGATTAGATTGGATTGATTCTAATCATGCAACCCTTTGGCTCGCCCCAAGACGAAACAAAGAGGGTGTCAGTTTGTGGAACTACTTCTTTAATCGGCGGGTGCATTTATTGGGCGACGATTTTGAAGAACTTGTAAAATCTCGCGTTAAAAAATACATCCTCAAAAAAAATCGCTCCACCGGTGGAAAATATCGGGCGAATCTTGTGGGGTTATATGGGCGATTTGAGCGGATTTATGTTGGGCGAATTGCCAACAAAGAGTTTGCCGATTTCTCGGGAAAATGCAAGACCGATTTCAATCGCTCTCGTTCTCTTTATATCCGTGGAGGGGTATATAACGAGTGCATGAGTCAAGACGACAGTGAGGAAAGTTTTACGCCGGAAGTCGTGGAAAAGTGTTGGACTGGGGAATAAGGGTATGGTAGAATGTTCAAAACATGGATATTTTTATATGCTTCCTGTTCCTCATGGCAGTTTCGATATTTAATCAGGAAAACCCTTGACATTCGGCGGGTGATTTGATACTCTCTTAAATATGTTTTACAGACTAAGTCCTAAAACGGAAAATGCAAAACTCGGCCTCATGGCGGCTACAATGTCGAGCAGGGAAACTTGCCCGGATACTTGTCCTCTTAAAAACAACGGGTGTTATAGTAATTTAGGCCCGATTAGTTGGATATGGAACAAGCTTACCGCCGGGCGGGGTGATTCTTTTGATGTTTTTATTGAAGGATTTAAGAAACTCCCAAAGGGTTACGCTGTCCGCGTTTCGCAGGCCGGGGACTTGCCGGGAGTTAATTGTAAGATTGACGCTCCTAAATTGCGCCGCCTGACAAAAGCCGTAAAACATTTAACCTCGTGGACTTATACGCATAAGCCCGTTTTCAAATCTAAAAAAGTCAAGCAATCCCTAGTTAAATCGAACCGCGCAGCTATCAAAGAAGCTAACGCGGCGGGATTTGCAATCAATATCTCTACTAACAAACTCTCCGAAGTTGACGCGGCGATTAAGCTGGGAATTGGCCCGGTCGTTACTATCCTCGCCCTTGGTTCCGCGAATACGGTTTATACCAAGGGGGGAATTAAGGTAATCAAATGCCCCGCGCAATATCGCGACACTACTTGCGCTCAATGTCAGCTTTGCGCCAAAATTGACCGCTCGGTCGTCGTCGGCTTTGAGGCTCACGGAACGAATAAAAATCAAGTGTCCCGCGCGGCTTTAGCTTGACATTTACGGGCGGACAATTAACTTTACCTTGCGAGTCAATAGCTCTAAGGGGAAGGGCGCAAAAATTGGTTACACCGGGCGTCGCTCGGTTGCTGCTTGCTGGCATTCTCACTTTGACCTGATGGAAAATTTGTTCAAGATTAATCCGCTGGCCAAAATTACCAGTTGCCGCGAAACCTATAACGGCGCGGATGAATTTTATCAGAAAGCTCCTTTGACCGCGCAAGTCAATATCGGTAGCGTTTTCCAGCCGCAATGTTTCGGCGACGCTTGCGAGTGCGGAAGGTCTTGACAACCGTCCGGTTTTACTATAAGGTATTAATAGATGAAAGACAAACCATATATCGTTAAAACGTCTCGCGGATTTGAGGTTAGTTTGCCAGATGCCGACAAAGAAATCTGCGTAGAACGAGAGAGCACCAGAGATGGCAATTGTTACGTTTATTTAACCAAGGAGGATGTTTTGCTTTTATTGGAAAGATTTGATTGACTTTGGCTGGTTTTCGGGCAGACTATTTAATAAGAATTTTTAGCGCGTGGCGGAACGTAAAGACGCTGGCTGGTGTAGGTGTGCCAGAGGATAGATGGACTACAACAAGTGGGAGGAAACTCCCGTTAATCATGCGGGTTCAAATCCCGCCGCGCTAGTTTTTAATTAAAAGGTTTGACTTTAGCCGCGCGGTTTGATAGTCTTATCACCATGCAAATTATCCAGCGATTCAAAAACTTAGATGTTCCCGCGTGGGCATTGCCGTTGCTTGTGAATGGCAATTATTCGGGACTCAGTGACAGGGATGTTGTCTCGGCGGACAAATGGATTCAAGACTTTGAAAAACAGGCCCGCCGGGTCGGCGCGCGGGCGGAATTCGTCGCGCGGGGCGAGGACGAATACTTTACCCATCACCCGGCTTTTGGTCTAGCCTGTAATTGCGTGGAAGGGGAAATTTTGTTCCTAGTTCGATAGGCCGAGCGATACCTTAAAACAATCATAGTTAGCCCGGCCCGTTGTTTGGCCTTGTGTTCGGGATTTGGTTATCTCTTTACGCACAAGCTCCTAAATAACCGCCGGGCTAACGAATTTTCCACAAGTCAAATATGAACGCCGCGCAGGCAAATTGCGCGGCGTTCTTTTATATGTGACGGGCGGGGTTAGTTTGTCGGGGTCATGGTCCAATCATCACAGTGGACTTTCCTAGCTTCAACCAGCGGGGCGACCTCCCAAGAGTGCTTGTCATGAACTTCAAAGGAGTTAGTTTGCTGGCCCGTGCCGTTAAATAGGCGCACGAGCCAGCTTGTCGGGAAACGTTTGCGCCGCTTAGGCTTCACGCTTGGCCTTTTCGATATGAGCGTTCAATTGAGCTAGAACGCTTGCCTTGTCGCCCTTGAAACCAAACTCTCGCTTGACCGTAGCGTATGCGCTAAAGCCGCGCGAGTGTTTCATTCCGACCGACTCCAGTCGCAATGCCCCGCGAAGGGCAAGCATACGGAAGGTGTCAATTTGAGCGGGTGTTTCTCAGATGATTATGTTATTCATGGGTAAAGAGTAATCCTCCTGACTTAAATAGTCAAGGCAAATATGCGATTTTCAAAATATATCGGCTCCAGGAAGTCGGGAGCATCGGCCCCCAGGAAGTCGGGAGCTTAGGTCGGGCGGATAACTTCTATAAAGCTAACCGCGTGGCCGGTCAATTCTTCAATTGTGTTTCGGATGGTGGGATTGATGGTCTTTTTACCCGTTAAAAAGTGTAGCCTATCGGCATCGCAAAAGTCACAAACGTATTCGAGCCGTGTGCCATAGACTTCGCGAGTGTAAAAATTGATGGTCTTTTTCATAGGATAAGAGGATAGCCGCCGGGCGGCTGGTTGTCAATCAATTAAACTCTTTTCCCGCGCTTCGTAATCCTTGCGAGTGAATCGCTTTACTTCGCGAAGCTTATAGCCGATGCGTCGAAGCTCCCTAGCAAGCTCCGCCGACTCCGCCTTGGTTGCTAATGCGGTTCTGCGGGTTAAAGATACGCTTGCCGCTCCGTGTTGGCCAATGTGCTGATAACTCAGATACGTCGCCGGGTTATAGTTGCCCGGCAATTCGGGAAATAGGGCAATAACATCGCCCGCCGGAAATTTGCGAAAGATTACTTTGGTTTTCATAGATTAGAGAGTATCAGTCCGCGCGGCTAATTGCAAGCCCTTTTATCGGCTAAAATAAAGCCACCCGTTAGCTTTATACAAGTCCGTTTCGCCAAAAGTATGCGCGGCATTTGTCAGAACTTCGCCTGCTTTCCCATAACCCCTATCCCAAAAGCCGCAACCATGATACCCGCGAGTCAACCAAAAATCGTGCCCGTTTTGCTCGTTATCGCCAGCAAGATTTAAGGCGGCGAAATTAGCTAGTTGAAAAGCCTCGCAGTCCTTTGCTGCCGTATTAAAGGCCGCGCGGGTCAACTTTGAAAACATTTTTTGCGGCCTGTCGGTGTCCATATATTCGCCGCTTGGCGCGTCATCGTCATTCGTCCAGAATGCCGCCATGAGATAACCAAACAAAAAGGGATTTTGGCTTTTGAGTGTCGAGAGTTTCATAATTGCTTAAGGCTATACTAAATTAAGATAATGTCAAGTTTTTTAGGGCGTTAGTTTCCTCCGCCCGGTTGACTACTTGACAAGGTTATCAAAGAACGCTTGCGGCTTGACTTCGGCGGTGTTGCCGTTAAGCCATCGGGTGATATGTTTGCTGGTTGTTACGCTCCATTTTTGCTCTGTGCGAAAATAGCCTTTGCCATAAAGGAAGCAAGCTACGGCTGTCTGATAGCTAAAAAGCACCAGACCGTTGCTTGTTTCAAGTTCCGTTTGATTTGCACCGAGGGGTTTGATTTTCATAGGTTTTATATTGCTGAGATGGTATCGTGAAAGGCCCGTGTTGTCAATTAAAATGTCGAGCTAAAGCGAAAATTCCCAATCCATTGAACGTCATTCATTCCAAAGCTGGCCCGCTTCATTTCGGAGACTTGGCTTTTCGGGAAAAAGGTAATTGAGTTTTCCCGTTTTCCATCCTGCCAATGAAGTTGTTTGACGCTGCCATTGCGGAACGTTCTGACAGTAGCCTGCGGAAACATCCTTTGAAGTTGCTCGAATGTCAGTTTGTTGTTGTTTTTCATAATTTATACTTGTTATGTTGTTTGACTACCCCTAGAGAATACCATAGTCAAAAAGAAATACAAGCTTTATTTTTAATTATTTTGGGTGATTTTTATATTGACAAGGTAGGTTTTTTCTGCCAAAATATAGTAAATATCATTAAATATAAGAATTTTTAATAACCAACATAAGACTTCCTAATACCTAATAGCCTTAATAAGTTCCCCTAATACTTAATCATGAACATTAGTTTTTCTAATATATAATATTAAATATAAGTTTCCCTAATAACTCCAGGAAGCAATAAAAACGGGACAACTTTCGTCATCCCGTTTCTAGCTTGTCTATTACTAGCTAAATCATCCCCAAGGCTAAAAGCCAGCTTGGCGAGCCGTCATCACTCCAGCCGTCAGGCTCGACACGCTTTCCCGTCACGCTTTTGCAAACGCTGTCAAACGTCCATTTTTCAAGGGACTTCATGGAAGGCGTTTTGAATGCCGAAGTGATGCGGACTTTGTAGGGTTCGTGACGCTGGCCTTGAACCAAGCAACGGGATGGATTGCCCTGAATGAAGGTAACTGGCAAACCGGCGGGAAGATAGGGCAAGCCGTTATCGGTCAAGCCGTCTTTAAGGTTAATTTGTTTTTGTGTTTTCATGGTAGTTTTTATCAAATATGAGAATTTGCGCTTTAGTAGCCTCAGCGCGGTTGAATTATTCGCGCTCGCTTTCGGCTTGTTTGCCGGTGTTTGTTTCGGCTTGTTGCCACAAGGCATCAATTTTGGCCTTGGTTTTGGGTTCGGATTTGATGGAGACAAGGAAGGCCATTTTGGCGTCCCAAGATTTTGCGTTTAGGTGTTGCTGGAGTCTTTGCATATTTTGTTTTGTGTTTAGGGTTATCTAACTGGTTTTGAGCGTATCAGGGTAAATATGGGGCGTCAGAGTTTTAATCGGGGTCAAACGTAATAGACGGGGTGAGGAGAAATAACCGTATTCACGTCGGGATAGTGGCCGACAAAGGGCGAAAAGATTGAATCTCCAGAGTGAACAAGATAGCCGTCTTCTGTCTTTTTACAGTCTGGACAGGACGGTGAATCGTGAAAGCCGAATAACCCGCGCGCGTTCAATTCGACTTCAGCAGCGCAAGGGGTGATTTTGATTTGAAGGAAAGCAGTTTTTTTCATGATGGTTTTTTGTTGGATTTTTTGTTAAATATGGGGAAACTAGGCAAATATCGAGCGCCAGATACCAGACGTGTGAAACGAAAGCCGTCGCCAGTTTCGTCGCATAGCCTGATGGACCAAGCAAGCCGAATGAAATTTGATTTGATTATAGGCCGACATAATTTTCAAGCGTAGAAGTTAGCAATCGCGCGGGAATACTCGCCCCGCGCGCGGGTGATTTCATTTTGGGCAATTCCTTCAGTTTGCTCGAACGTTGTCCAATCGAATTCCACCGAATCACCCATAAACGGGCGCTTGTTTTCATCATAGCAGAGCACACGGACGTTTTTTCCGTTGGCGATACCATAGAACTTGTCGCCGTTGTCCGTTTCAACCTCAACGTCAAACGTGAGGGGTTCGGCTCGTTGTTTGTAGTCTAGCACGTTGACTACGTGCTGGCCGTCGGGAAGTGTTCCGATTGAATTTTCGTTTGTTGTTTGCATGTTGTTTTTATTGGTTGACTGTCATTAACTACCTAGAGACTAAACCTATTTGCGAGAGTGTCAAAGGTTATTTTGAAGTATTTTGATATTAGCTATGCTGACTATCCTTTAGAGTAACATTAGAAAGAATTTGATTGATTTATTGTGTGATGGTGCTAGGTTTAGGCGTTGACAGTAACTTAAACAACGAACATCAAACACTATGACACAAAAAGAAATCCTGTTAGCTCTTGCCGGTTGCAAGGGGCAATATGTTTCCGCGGAATGGCAATCCACCGTAAAACCGGCGGCGCAACATTCAGGCGTGAACATCACAAAGCGCGTCAAGTCCACCGTACGGGCGGGCATTGATTATGCAAACATGGCCCGCAACGAGGGAAAGGAAACCGGGGCATTACCTTGGGGCGAATGGGTTCAATTCCCCTATGTGATAAGCCACAAGGGGCAACCCTACGCGCGGCTTTACCCTACGGGCAACGGCTCGCAACGAGCAAGCGCAACATTCACCATTAACGGGCAACCGGCGACAAGGGAACAAGTTGCAACCCTATTGACACCGAGCGCGGCAAGGGATTTACTCGACACAAGCAAGGATATTGCTTGCTTTACGGTCAAAGGCGAGAATCTCATTGCCCTTGGTTAGTCGGTCAAAGTGGCGCAAGGTTGTGCCGCTCTTTTTTTGCTCTCGCATCATAAGGACCCCTTATTAACTGAATTAATCCGCCTAATGACCCGCGCGAGCGGCGACCGGGGGATAATTTAGCGCTCCCCGAAGGTTTTCCAGTAAAATATCTTAAAATACTAAACCAATATAATAAAACGTTTGTATATTGTAGGGAGGATTACTATACCAACTCAACAACGACCTCAAAAAAACCCGGACGGACAATTTAAAATAATAAATATCCTAAAATACTAATCTGATAACCTTGCTTAGTTTTCTCCCCATAGATAAAGTCACACTTAAACAACCGTTCCAAATTCAAGCAAAGTAACCCGCCGGGCCGAGTTTTAGTTAAAAAATATCTTAAAATCCCACGCGGCAGCATTATTATAGGGTATGAAAAGATGTCGCCAATGCGGAGTAAC
>ERZ1292644.1282-Hain-H14-01um-R2-1282-length-13369-cov-7_pt1 | contig 13369 bp, 26 predicted proteins | sample MGYA00564402_ERZ1292644 | MGnify/ENA primary metagenome ERZ1292644 (study PRJEB36523, sample SAMEA6512644) | groundwater metagenome | collected 2019-01-09 | study: AquaDiva: Metagenomics assemblies of 32 groundwater samples
GGTCCGGCAATGCCGCGCCCTTCGGCCACACGCCGCGCACCATGACGCGCTGCTGAGCAGGACTGTACTCCAAAACGACGATCAGGATTCGTGGAATATCGTTCATCGCCCTTCTCCTCTTGTAGTATTATACCCCAGCGCCCGCCGGTCGATTGGACCCGTCTCGGCGTGGCGCCTAATCAAGCGCAATCTTATTCCACTCCGCATCGGGCACGGTGTAGCCCGCATCTCGGAACCCCTGACAGGCTTTACGAACGCCCCGCACGCCCTTGTACTTCTTCCTGTGGCGCGTCTCGCCAACCGGACCAATGACGCGCAGTTCATAATTATATTCGGAAAGCCACGAGATATCGGTGATCCGAACGGTAAATTTGCTCTTGTCTTTTATCATCGTTTTGCCTTTGTTCGATTATACTATCGCTGGGCGCATTCGGCTGTCAACTGGTTGCGCCCGCAGTCGGAGATGGACGTTCGGCGCTATGCAGCTGCGTCCAAGCTCAATCGTACTTCACCGGCGCAAGCACCCCGCGTCCATACTTATAGTGAAACGCCGAATCGCGATTATTATCCCCCTGCGTGCCAACACAGAGATGTTCATAGTTGCAGCAGCCTTGATAGCCACAGCGATGCCGTACAACCATCTTGGGCGGGATGGGGCCATGGTAGAAACGGTAGAGCGCCTGGTGCACCTGCATGGGCGTTGACACGCCATCGATGTGAACAGATACGCCACGCCCCACAAAAGGGTTGCAAGGATGGCGGAACAAACAATCGCCATACCCCTCTAATCGACTGGCTTCACCCAAAATACGCTCAATATCACGCTGATCTATCATTTTTCCTCTTCTCAGCTTGCGCGCCCTCGTGGGCTGGCACCTCTCAGGGCGCGCGACTATTCCTTCACATATTCCAGCAACTCGCCTGGCGTGCAATCCAGCACCCTGCACAGCTTGTAGAGCGTATCAAAACGCACCTGCACGGCTCGATTGCTTGTCAGGCCCGACACGACCGATGGCGAAAGATCAGCGGCTTCTGCAAGCTCGCGGATCTTCCACGGCTCTTGCCCAGCGCCGACGCGCTGAACGTTGCGCTCCGCCATGAGCAGCTTCAAACGACTCTTAACCGGCATGGTGCCTTCCGACATAAGGTTGATCCTTTCACTATGATACTTCCTCTGTGCCAGTATATCAAATTCAAAGTACTGTGTCAAGTAAGTACTTTAGTAGTAGATAATACCCATATTTCGTGTTGACAAGGTAACACCGATCGGCTATAATACTCACATAGGAACAGACGCGCGACACACCGAAAGGCACACGACAATGACCAGCTTTATCCAGTACGACAAAGACCTCGGCGAGTGGTTTATCGGCATCGTTTACGGCGCTTGGATCGAAACTTTCTACGGCTACACCACCAAGGAGCAGGCCGAAGGCGATGCCCCGATCAAGCTCGCGGCGGCACGGCGGTAACGAGGAACAAGCCGGGGCGGCTCGATTGCCGCCCCACGCCGACACACCGAAAGGCACACGACAATGAACCAGAGCTACGACCCAACCAACGCCTATAACAACGTTCAATCGCCGGCTGGCGAGTGGGTTCGCCCGCAGTATGGTGTCGGCTTCGGTGGTCAGGGTGCTTGGTTTAATCGACACTTCGCGACGCTGGCCGAAGCCGAAATCTTCTACGGCGAGCGGGTCGCAAGTTTACCAGGCTGCTACCGTGGGCGGACGCAGAGCCTAGAGAGCATCCCGGCCCCGTTGATCAAGCGCTTCCGAATTGTCAACCTTAAGGCAGACGGTAAGCCGGGCAAGCTCGTACAGACGGTCCAGATGTATCAGATCCCGGCAGAGGCCAACTAAGATGACCCCCACCGACCGCCAAACCTGGACCAGCATCGACAGCGCGGCGACGATCGCGCAGGCGAGCGGGGAGGGGCGGCACGATCAGACGGCGCTAGAGAACTGGGCCTATCTCTTCTTTTGGAAGAAGGACCACGCGGCAGCCCGCGCCTGGTGGCAGGCCGAGCTAGCGCCGCTGTTTGTCGCAAGCCCACTTGCCGGCATCGATTGGGCTGATGTCAGGGCAGAGCAGGCGGCGCAGACAGAGCAAGCCCTGACCGGCCGTGAGCGCGGGGTGCTTCTCAGACGGCAGAGGAGAGACAACACGCAGGAACGATACGGCAAAGGCCGGAGGGGGTACTAGATGCGCGCACAAGACAAAATCGATGCGCTGCTGGCGCTGCCGGTGCTCTCTGAGGAGGAGCGGCAGTTGCTTCGCTCGCTCATCCCCGTCGCGCAGCAGCAGGCGCGCACAGAGGCGCGCGATGCCGCCCTGGCTACTTGCGCGTTCGCCGTCGGCGATCGCGTGCTCCACCGGGCGAAGGGCTCGGCCAAGCGCGGCGCGGATGCGCGAGCCGGCGTCGTGCGGCGGGTGTATGCGAGCGAGGGCGCACGAGGTATCGTCGCAAAGCTTTCGGTCGATTGGCCGACGCCGAACCGGATTGGCGGCGACGGCTGGCATCGGTCCGATGTGACTGCGAGCGCGGTTATCCTCGCCACAGCGGAGGAAATCGAGCGGCGCAGGGCGCTGAACCGTGTGGTCAACGCGCGGAACCAGGCGCACTGGAATGCAGAGAATGGGGCGCGCCGCGACGCGGCAGAGCAGGGACGGGGATGAACGACGAAGAACGCAACCGCCTGCTGAACATGATCAACGAACTGGCCGACGTGGCGAGCTGGTATCAGTCCCTCCACAACGATGTGGCTGCTACCACGCCTGAGTATTTCGGCCTGTGTGCCGACCCGAACGCCGTGCAATACCTGCGTAGCGAAGCCGAAGCGATCCACGATCGTGCGCGTGCGCTGCTGAGTGAGTACGCAGCGCGCGAGCGGGCCGCGCTAGCGAGGCTGGAGGCACAATCCAATGCTTAACCCCTCATGGATGGCGGTCGGCGAGGCGCTTGAGCTGATGTGCGATCAGGGTAGCTGTGTGGAGCTGAGCTACGACGAAGAGACGCGAATGTGGGAAGTGATGTGGGTGACAAGCGGACGGCGCTTCGTTGCGCACGACGCCAGCCCGCTCAAAGCAGCAACAGATGTGATCGACCAGGCCACGCGCCGCGCCCGCACGGCGGCGCTGCTGGAGAGGACGGGGCAATGAGCGCCTGTGCCTGTGCCGCCCTGGGTCGGCGCTGCTTCTATTGCAAGCCCCACCCGGCCCGCGTGTGGCCGCTACGGACGTTCGTGGCGGTCGGCGGGCGGTGTGGGGCGTGCGGGGCGCCGATGCGGCCATGTCTGCGGGGGCAACGATGTATCAGTACTAAGTGTGGGGCGATTGCCCCGTATGGAGGTCGAAGCTAAATGACGACACAACTATCACGTATCGCCCAGGCGACGGGCTACGACCAGAGTCAGGTGCAGCTCGTGAAGGACACGATCGCCCGTGGTGCCTCTGATGACGAGCTGATGCTGTTCTTGCACCTCGCACAGCGCAGCGGCCTTGATCCGTTCAGCCGGCAAATCTACCTGATCGAGCGGCGCGCAAACGTCAACGGCGAGTGGAAAGTCAGCCGCCAGCCGCAGACGGCGATCGATGGCTTGCGCCTCATCGCCGACCGTACCGACCGCTACACCCCCGGCCGTGAGCCCTCCTACGAATACGACGGCGACGGGCGGCTCGTCAAGGCCACGGCCTATGTCAAGAAGTTCGTGCGGGGCGAGTGGCACGAAATCGCCGCCAGCGCGCACTATGACGAGTATGTGCAGCGCAAGCGGGACGGCAACCCCAATCAGATGTGGAGTGAGAAGCCCCACATCATGCTGGCTAAGTGCGCCGAAGCACTCGCCATTCGCCGCGCCTTCCCCGCTGAGCTGAGCGGGCTGTACACGGGCGATGAGATCCGAGACGAGGGCCAGCCGATCGCCGTCGTCAACACCGCGACCGGCGAGATCATTGATCGACCAAAGCAGATCGCAGCCCCCGGCAAGGTCGAAGAGGCTGCGCTACCACCCATCACCGACCAGGAGCGGGCCCAGACAGTCGCCACAGATCCCGGCCAGTTTGGCGGCATCGTGAGCGAACAGAAGGCGTGGTACACGGCTGGCGGAGAGGCGCGGCTAATGTTCCGGTGCGGTACTGACCTCGTTATCGCCGCCGGGGCGCTTGCGGAAAAGTGGAACACCCTAGAGGACGGCGACGAGGTGACAGTGGGCGGTCACTGGAAGCAGCATGCGCAAAAAGGCACCTACCTTGCACCGACCTACATCGATCTGGTTACAGGGGACGTGGCCCCGCCGGCAGAAGAGATTACCGAGGCCATCCCGGCTTAGTCGCCACCCACGCGCGGCCGGCGGCGCCCGAACTGTTGCCGCCACCGGGCTAAGGATACCCCGGCTCGCTGGGGCTGGGGATGACGCGACGATCTCGCGGGTAGCGAGCGGTAGTGAACACTATCGAGCTGAAAAGCTGTGGAGTTTCGACTACTCCCGGCGCGACCACGCTAAGGGGGCAGCGCAAATCTAGCACAAGGAGAAGGAGAACGACATGCTAGTTCCGTTTTACCCAGGCGACGGCACAAACACCCTGATCAACGTGTCGTACATAAACGACCTCCCGCGCGACCCAGACGGGTACTGCGCCTTCTGTCACGGCGATCCGTGCGCAGAAAACAGCGACGAGTCGACTCATATCGCGGCATACTTTGCGCGCAACCCTACTGCCACTACCTGCCCGTGCTGCAAGGGAAAGGCGTCGTGACCAATGCCGACTAGCATCGCTCACCAACAGGGAGCAAGGACCGAATGAGGGAGGTGATCGCCTGACAATCGAGGGGCCTGGGCGCCGGGGTAGAGCCGGCGCCTATGGCTATTCTGTGGGATCGGGGATGTATTCGAGGATGTCACCGGGGGCACAGTTGAGCGCTTGGCAGAGACGATTCAGAGTGCGGAAATGCACCTGCTGTGCGCGCCCGCTGGTAAGGCCAGAGACCACCGAGGGTGGCACGCCGCTATCAGTAGCAATCTGACGAATCGTCAGCTCTGGTTGTCCAGCCCGAATCCGCTCGGTGTTGCGCTCGCTGATGAGCAGCTTTAACCGGCTTCTAACCATGGTATCACTCATAACAAAATGGCTCCTTTCTGATTGTACTTCCTGTTGCAGAGTATAGCAAATTCAAAGTGTTGTGTCAATATGTAGTATTGACGTATTGACAAGTTGTTACGTATCCTGTATAATGCTCTTGTGACGACAAGTTGATACAGAACAGGAACCCACACAATGAAAACCTACATCGTGAAAATCCTCCACAACGGCAAGCACGTTGATACCCAGACCGTGCAGGCGCTAGACGAGTGGAAAGCACGGACAGCGGCGATGGCCTTCACGGCGGTGCGCGCGATGGGTGCAGCGGTGACATACGAGGTCAAGGAAGTCAGTGCTTAGCTTCGGCTCACTATTCGCCGGTATCGGCGGCTTCGATCTCGGCTTCCACCGTGCAGGTATGTCCTGTGCGTGGCAGGTCGAAATTGACGCCGCCGCTCGTGGCGTTCTGGCGCATCAGTGGCCCGATGTGGCGCGCTATGCCGATGTGTCGGAGTGCGGGGCGCACAACCTTGCACCCGTCAACATCATCTGCGGCGGCTTCCCGTGCCAGGATCTCAGTGTGGCGGGCAATCGCGCCGGTCTTGCGGGTAAGCGCTCGGGACTGTTCTACCAGATGACGAGGATCGCTGATGAATTACGACCTGACTTGCTTGTTTGGGAGAATGTTCCCGGATTGCTCTCTAGCGGATCTGGACGGGACTTTCTCGCCGTCCTCACTGAGTTGGAGCGCATCGGGTATTGTGGAGCATGGACAACTCTTGATGCTCAGTGGTTTGGCGTTGCACAGCGCCGACAGCGCATATTCGGTGTGTTCGCTCGCTGCGATCTTGGAGCCCGTTGCTGCGCAGAAATACTATCTCTCGCCAGCCGCATGCCGGGGCATTTTACGGCGAGCGGAGAGGCGCGGGCGGACGTTGCCCGAGGCATTACAGCTAGCGCTGGCCACCATGGCCGGTCTTCTCCAAGAGGAGACGGAAGCGATAACTTGATCGCGGCCTATCCCCTAACCGCACACCATGGACGCAACGACCGGGAAGAAAATTACGTTGCGGCGACTTTCGACCAGCGCAACATCACCAGCGCCGCTAACCGCACACGGGTGGCGTTTGGTCTACCGGCGAACACGCTTCACCAAGATGGTTTGTCAGTGGTGTGCGGCGCTCAGAGCGCCGCACACGGTGGCCCTGATGATAACAGCGGCCAAGCGGGGCATATCATTGTTGGCGCGCTCCAAGCACACAGCAAAGAGCACGGCCACGGGATGACCACACAGCAAGCCGCCGAAAGCGGACATGTGCTTGCCTTCACCGAACGCACCCGTGCCGAAGGTCGCACACTGGAGACGCAAGAAGACCTATCGTATGCGCTGACAAATCCCGGTAGTGGAGGGCGCACGCACGCACGCCAAATTGCTGGTCAATTTGGCGTGCGTCGGCTCACCCCGCGCGAGTGTGAGCGCTTGCAGGGCTTCTCCGACGATTGGACGGCGTATGGCGTAGACGGGTCACAGGCAGACAGCGCACGGTATCGGCAGCTCGGCAACGCGGTCTGTGTGAGTGTGAGCGCCTGGCTAGGTCGGCAGATCGTCATGGCGCTATCGTGACCGCCCTACCCGCCGACCTAACCGATCGGGGCTGGAAGCTCATCACCCGCGCGCCCGATCGGTGCCTGGATAAGCAAGAACGAACATAAACTATGTTCAATCGTGACATCAGCCTGCAAATCGATGCGATTATCGTCCTGCTCGACGCGGGGCAACCGTTCTTGATTCGTCTGGTGCTTCGCTATTGGAAGCGCCACTTAGAGCAGGCCATCCCATAATGACGGCAACTGACCGCCAAACAACCATCGCCACGATCCGCGACGCACTCATGGTGCTCTGTGAGCCCGGCCAGGTGATCGAGCTACGCATTCCGAAGGTCGATAACAAGAAGCGCACGGACAGCGGCTACTTCACCGACCTGGACAGGCTCGCCCAGGCCGCCGTGCGCTACGAAGGGCGCGCGAGTGGCACATACATCACGATCAACCCGGTGGAGCCAGCGCTACTGGCCAGAGCAGAGAACCGCGTACAGGAGTGGGCCGAACTGACCACCAGCGATGACTATATCGCCCGCCGGCGCTGGCTCCTGATCGACTGCGATCCGACCGTCAATGGCAAGAAACGCCCGGCCGGCATCTCGTCAACGGATGCTGAGCACGCTGCGGCAATCAATAAAGCCTACGTCGTTGCAGACTACTTGAGCAGCGCGGGCTGGCCGGAGCCGGTGATCGCTGACAGCGGCAACGGGGGCGCGCTGCTCTACCGGGTCGACCTACCAAACGACAAGGACAGTAGCACGCTAATTGAGGGCTGCCTAAAAGCGCTGGCGAAGCGCTTTGACGATGCAACGGCCGATATTGACACGACGGTATTCAATGCCGCTCGGATCTGGAAGCTCTATGGCACGCTTGCCGGGAAGGGCGATAGCACGGCCGACCGGCCGCACCGTCGCGCGCTGCTTATCGTGGTGCCTGAACCGTGTCAGCCCGTCGCGCTGGTCGATCTAAAGGCTATCGCACGGCAAATTGAGCCGGCGCCAGCCGTGAACGGGACGAAGCCCGCCAACGGCGCATGGCCCATCCATGCCAGCGACTGGCTCAAGAAGTACGGCATCGGCATTGCGACGGAGAAGCCCGGCAAGGACGGTAGCACGATCTACACGCTCGATAGCTGCCCGTTCAATGCCGACCACACCGCGCCCGATGCCTGTGTCATCCAGCGCCAAAGCGGTGCGCTCGTGTTCAAGTGCCTGCACAACAGTTGCGCGGGCAATGATTGGCGAGCGCTCCGACTAAAGTACGAGCCGACCGCCTACGACTGGAAGGACAACCCGAACGGCGAAAAAGACGCCGCCAATGGGAAGGAGACGGCCAAAACAGAGGCGCCCGCCGTCTCGCATAAGCACTCAGAGATGATCGCGGCGGCGCTGGCGCAGCTCGGCTATACCTTCCAACTGAATCTCTGTAGCGACCTGATCGAGGTCAACGGCGAGCCGATCACCGACGTGATGGCCGCGCGTATTCGGACGCTCGCCCGCGATACCGGCCTGAGACCGCTGGCCGCTGTCGAGGATACCTATATGGTCGAGGCGGCGAACAACGCCTATCACCCGATCAAGGACTACCTAAACGAGTTGGTATGGGACGGGAAGCCACATATCGCCCGATGCGCCGCCGCGCTGCACGGCACTGACCCGCCGATTGTATACCCAGACGGCACGGCGCAGCACCTCGCCGCGGTCTACCTACGGCGCTGGCTGATCGGCGTCATTGCCAAAACCCTCGACCAACACCAGAACATGATGCTCGTGCTGGTCGGTCCGCAACGGATGGGGAAATCAAGCTGGGCGCAATGGTTGTGCCCGCTGCGTGGCTACTTCCTACGCGGGCCGATCAACGTGACCGACAAGGACTCGGATGTGCGCCTGATCGGCTATTGGATCTGGGAAGTCTCCGAGCTTGACGCAACGACCCGGCGCTCAGACGTATCCGCACTGAAGGACTTCATTACGCGCGATATCGTCACCGTGCGCAAAGCCTACGGTCGGCACGATATGCGCAAGCCAGCGCTCGCCAGCCTGATCGGCACGGTCAACGAGTCGGCGGGCTTCCTGGTCGATGACACCGGCAATCGGCGGTTCATGGCCGCGCGGGTCGAAAAGATCGACTGGGAAATTATCAACCGGCTTGACCGCGATCAGATTTGGGCCGAAGCCGTCGCGGCGTATCGCGCGGGGGAATCGTGGGAGCTGCGCGGGGTTGAATATGAGGCCCAAGCCGAGCAGAACCGAACACACCAGGTGGCAAGCGTCCTGGAGGATTGGATCGCCGAATACTTTTATATCGGCGGGGTTGCGGACGGTAGTCGGATGACCGCCGGTGAGATCATCACCTATCTGCGCACGCAGTACGACATCCGCCTGCACGGCTCTGAACGCGCCCAGGCGATGGAGTTGGCGCGCGTGCTCAAGCTCTTAGGGGTATCCCCCGCGCGTGCGGCGAACTGGCGCGGGTACGAGGGCATCCTACCGAAGACATGGAATTCCACATAGGGAAGCCCAAATGACAACCTATGACAACCTATGACAACCTCAATGACAACCTTTTACGGCATTGGTATGCCCAAATGACAACCTGTCAACCTAATTTCGTTTTCCAAGACCCAGTAAGAATAGTTTTCTATATAAGGTTGTCATAGGTTGACAGGTTGTCATTACAGCACTAGGAAGCCATTAAATCAATGACAACCTCAATGACAACCTCTGGAGGTTGTCATTAGGGCACTAGGAAGGGTTAAGACACAATGACGATCATCTGCTCAAACTGCGACAAACCCTTCGAGATCACAACCGACGACCACCTGGTGGCGTGTCCGTGGTGCGGCCAAGCGACGTTTAGCCCTGGTGCGGATGACGACGCAGTCGCCCGCCCGCGCGAGGAGGAGGAGCGATAACGACCATGGGTAATCTCATTATCAAGGCAGCCGCCATGTTCGGTGTGCCGATCAAGGCCATCCAGAGCGAGCGACGGCACGCCGAGATTGTGGAGGCGCGCAACGCCATCGCTTGGGCTGCGGCGCAGCAAGGCTACCGGCTGTGCGTGGTTGCGCGGGCGCTCAATCGGGATCACTCCACAATCGGCTACGCGGTGCGGCACGCGAGCCGCCGCGCCCAAACCGACGTCTGGTACGCCGAGCGCCTGGCGGCGCTGCTGTGAGAGAGGATCAACGCCGCTGTCCGCACTGCCGGACGAAGGTGGGTATAGCGGAACTACGCCAGGGCGAGCGTCGCCAGTGCTGGTGTGGTGAATGGCACATCCTGGTGCAAACACGGAGGTCCGGGCGGCTGGTGCTGGCGAAGTGCTACGAGGGACCGCGTAGGACGCCCCAGGACGAACGAAGCTAGCGCGCGCCGCTCGATGCGTCAGCGGGACTGTCCGTGGCGCACACGCAGCCGAGTGACAAGATAGGAGGGGAGAGATGTTTTTGATGTGGTTCGATGACAGCCTCAAAAAGGCGACGGCGGTGAAGGTCGGAGAGGCCATTCAGGCATACGTCGATCGTTTCAAGGCGCAGCCTAACGCGGTCCTGATGAACGCAGAAGAGCTATGCGAGATCAAAGGCATGCAGGTAGGCAGCGAGACCTACATTCGCAAGAACAATTATTGGATTGGCGTGGGGGCGAGCGACGCGCCGCCGCGGCGATAGGACGAAGGAGCACCACATCATGAAAATCAAAGAATGGATCGATCAGGTGATCAACGGCCCGAGCGGCATGACGAGTTTCGAGGAGCACGAGCTCGCGGTGTGGCATTGCTCTGAGCGCGAGGCCGCCGCGAACTGGATTATCCGCTGCCTGGCGAACCCGCTTTGCAAGGGGAGCGACGACGTGCTGCGCGCCATTCAGGCGCAGCGCGAGAAGGTAGCGCAATGACTGCCTTCCCTTTTGCAGATCGGCGCCGGCCGGCGCTGGGTGGAGATGCCCGGATGAGCGCCTACCCTCTCACCGTTGCGCTCCCTGATGGCGCGGCCGCCCGCGTGCGTATCGTGCATCACGTCGTCACAAACGACAAGGGCGAGCAGACGCTGACGCAGTTGGTGAGCAGCCCGCCTATTTACGAGTTGCGCGATGGCACGACGGTCGACCTCGACGTGACGATCCCGCCCGACCTCGTAGCGGCGGGCTGGGCGTGGCACGGCAGCGTGCTTCAGCTTGGCCAGATGGGCGGCCCGTGCATCGCGATTACGACGGCGTTGCACCCACCGCCTGGGTTTGACGATCGCCGCGATTGCTTCACCGTGGCGCGATCGATGGAACAACACCGCGCGGCGCACGCCGAGGAGATGATCGCCGCCCGCGTGGCGAAGGCGACGAAGCAGCCGCGGGCGAAGCGGGGCGCGGCGGTGGTCGTGCAACGGGAGCTGTTTTAGCGATGCAGACAACAATCAAGCCCATTTTGAAATACCCTGGCGCAAAGTGGTCAAGCGCGACATGGATTGCAGGCAACCTCCCAACGGGCTGCAACCACTATCTTGAGCCCTATTGCGGCAGCGCAGCGATCTATTTTGCCCTGCCAAAACGCCCGCGCCACGCAGTACTAAACGATATAAGCAACGACATTGTCAACTTGCTCTCTGTTATTCGAGAGTGTGGTGACGAGCTCGCGTATCGTATCAGTCTCACTCCATGGTCGCGTGCTGAATATCATTTGAGCTACGAGCAGATAAGCGACCCGCTAGAGCGTGCCCGGCGCTTCCTGGTGCGGACATGGCAGGCTAATAGTGCCGATCTGAGTGCTTGCGTCGGCTGGCGTAACTGCGGCAAGGTCGACGCTGGATCGAGCCCTGTGCCGCAGTGGCGCAAGTTGCCTGTCAACATTGTCCTTGCTGCGGATGCCCTGCTCCATGCCGAAATCGATAATCGACCAGCTATAGATGTGATCGGGCGTTATGCAAGCCCCGATGTGCTTATCTACTGCGATCCGCCCTACCCGCTGTCGACCCGGCATGGGAAGCTCTATCAGCACGAAATGACCGACGCCGATCACGCGGCGCTCCTCGACGCCCTGGACGCCCACCCCGGCCCGGTTGTGCTGAGTGGCTATCACTGCGCACTCTATGACGACAGGCTAGGCCACTGGACGGCCAAAGAGAAGCGCGTACAAGCGGAGAAGGGCAACACCCGCACTGAAGTGCTTTGGCTCAATCCGGTTTGTGTCGAGCGGCTCGGCTACGGCCCGCTGTTTGAGGAGCAACCCGAATGATCGCCGAACGACGTACCACCGAACACGACGAGCAAGCCGACCTCTTCCAGTGGGCGCGCCTGATGGAAAATAAAATACCCGAGCTGGCGACGCTCTTCAGCATACCGAATGGAGGCCAACGCCACCCGGCCGTGGCGGCGAAGATGAAGGCTGAGGGCGTCAAGGCCGGCGTGTGGGACTGCTTCATGGCCACCCCGCGCGGAGCTGACCATGGGCTCTGGCTGGAACTAAAAATTAGACCAAACAAGCTCACCCCCGCGCAAGAAGTTTGGGGCCACACGATGCGCGCGGCGGGGCATCGCTGTGTCGTCTGCTTCTCGTGGATAGAGGCTGCGCGGGCGGTCTGTGCATATCTTGGGGTGCGGCCAGAAGACTTCGGTGTGGGCGCTCCGGCGGGCGCGGGTGCTGGTAGAGGGATTGAGGGAGGGGACCAATGAGCAATGAGCCTGCTATCGGCACCCGCGCGATCTGCAAGGCGTGCGGCGAGCGGATCGTGTTCGTCTCGCCCTACTGGGATCATGTCGGCGAGATGAAGCCGCGCCATCTCGCACAGCCGCAAGCGGAGGCGCCGCCCGATCTTCTGGCCGCCGTCGCCGCCGAGCTTGCGCGGGCGCGCTCACAGCATGCGCCGCTCCATAGCGCGCACGAAGCCTACGCCGTCATCCTGGAGGAGCTAGACGAGGTTAAGGCCGAAGTGTGGAGCAAGGTGATTGATCGGGCAAAGCTGCGCAAGGAACTGATCCAGCTTGCGGCGATGGCCGTGCGAGCCCTGGAGGACTTAGGATTATGACCGACGCAGAGCGAATCAACCGCCTCTTTTGGCAGAAGCTTGTCGTAGACGAGCCGACCCATCCTTGGCTCGCCCGCGAAGACGCCCAGGCCGCTCTACGGAATTGGACATGGACACAGCCGCGCAAGGTCGACGTGTGGCTGTGGATGGATGTGGAGGTGTTCGGTGAGGTCGGTAATCTTGTGCGTGGCGGCCGCGTATCGTGGAACGCCGATGGCACCGGCTTCTACGGCGTATCCATCTCATATGAGCGTGAGGGCGTGGGCCTCCACTGCTGGCCCTCCTTTCGCGCGCTTGCCGCGGCACAGGAGTTTATCGAGCGGCTGATGTGCATGCCACTGGAGGCCGCTCAGGCGCTCCACGGCACGCAGTGGCCAGGGGTGGTGCTATGAAACCCGATCTCCCCTCTGCTGCCGACCAGCGCGCCGCTGGGCTTGACCGTGGCGGATGCCTGGGCGAACCGCCCGGCCTCACGATGCGCGAGGCGATCGACGCGGCGATCCACGGCACCAACAAAGCACTGAAGATCGATCGCACGGCGGCGACGAAGCGCGTCCACCGGAGGAAGAGCGATGCGAAACCAAACCGATAAGCTCTGTCTGACCATCGCGATTTTACAAGATCGCTATGATGATTTGTCAGACCACGGCCAGCACGCCCGCGCGGCCCGCG
>ERZ1292644.736-Hain-H14-01um-R2-736-length-19725-cov-6_pt1 | contig 13357 bp, 16 predicted proteins | sample MGYA00564402_ERZ1292644 | MGnify/ENA primary metagenome ERZ1292644 (study PRJEB36523, sample SAMEA6512644) | groundwater metagenome | collected 2019-01-09 | study: AquaDiva: Metagenomics assemblies of 32 groundwater samples
GATGAACACGAGGATTGTGGTCGGGTGGTTGGGAAACCTGTTCGTCCGGCTCCCCGTCGCGAATGAGCTCTTGGACCTGACCCGATCGAACGCACTCGCCGGGTTCTTCGATCGAGGTCATCCCCGAGACGTTCGCGTCCGCCGGTCAGGTGACGGTGGCCATCGGCGCGCTGACCCTCGATCTGACGGGGATCTGATGCGGGCCGTGAGGCTGGCGTCCGTCCTGGTCGCTGCCGTGCTGCTGGCCTCCTGCCCGGCCACCGGCCCCGCGCACGCAGACACGTTCTGCCCGCCGGCCACCGTCACCGCCGCCACAACCACTCAACTTTCCTTGGCGCTGGCAGCCGCGCAGCCTGGCGACGTCATCCAGATCGCGGACGGTGTCTACGACGGCAATTGGACGGCCACCACACCCGGCACCGAGAGTGCGCCGATCTGGCTGTGCGGCACCCCGGACGCCATCCTCACCAACGACGGCATCACCGGCGGCTACGGCCTCCATTTGGAAGGCGCCGACTGGTGGCACCTGTACGGCTTCACGATCACCGACGCGCAGAAAGGTGTGATCGTCGACGCCGCGGCGCATGTCACCGTCGAGGGCCTGACCGTGCACGGCGTGGGCGATGAGGGCATCCACCTCAGGACCTTCACCACCCACAGCCTCGTCACCGCAAACACGGTGTACGACACCGGGAACCGGCGGGAGAAGTTCGGCGAAGGAATCTACATCGGGTCCTCCGACGCCAACTGGGGTGCCCTGACCGGCGGCCAGCCCGACGCATCGGACCGCAACACCATCGTCGGCAACACCGTCTACGACACCACCGCCGAGGCCGTCGACATCAAAGAGGGCACCGCCGACGGCATCGTGTCCGGCAACACCTTCGACGGATCCGGCCAAACCGAAGAGGGCGCCGACTCGTGGGTCGACGGCAAGGGCAACGACTGGCTGATCACCGGCAACGTCGGCCACCATAGCCTGCTCAACGGATACGAGACCCACCACCGCAACCTCACCAAGTCGGGTCTCGGCAACTGGGGTCTGAACAACGTCTTCGCCGCGAACGTGGCCGACGTGCAGGGCCCGGGCCGCGGCTTCTACATCCACGACCCGAGCACGACCGGCAACATCGTCATGTGCGACAACACCGTGACCGCCGCGGCGCTCGGCTTCGCCAACCTGACCTGCACACCCTGAGAGGGCGGCGATGGGCGACTGGCCGCTGTACGACGGGCAGGGCACGGAGACCGCCGGCGCCACTTCCGCCTCCTCTACCGGGGTCGCGGTCACAGCCTCAGGATCCACTAACACCAAGGGCTCCTGGGCCGAGCTGATCGCCTCGACCGCCCGCGACGCGGTCGGCCTGATCGTCAACATCGGCCGTGGCCACACCGCAACCGCTGACTTTCTCGTGGACATCGGCATCGGCGCCGCCAGTTCCGAGACCGTCCTTGTCCCCAACCTCAAGGGCGACAACGGAAGCAACACGCTCGGCCCCGGTCAGATCTTCCTGCCCATCGGCATCCCCGCTGGCACCAGGATCTCGGCACGCTGCCAGTCCACGTCGGCATCGGCGGTGTCCCGCATCCAAGTGGTGACGATGTACGGGTCATGGCTGACCGCGCCACCTTTGGGCCGGGTCACCGACTACGGGACCGCGACCGGCGACTCAGGCGGCGTGAGCATCGACCCGGGCGGCAGTGCGAACACCAAGGGCTCCTGGGCGCAAATCACCGCGTCCACGACGAACCCGATCCGGTCGATGCTCGTGGCGGTCGGCAACCAGAACAACTCCTCCCGCGGAGCGGCCACCGACTGGCTCCTGGACGTCGGCATCGGCGGGTCCGGAAGCGAACAGGTGATCGTCGCGGACTGGCATGTGGAGGTCGCCACCAGCGACGACAACCTCGAACCCCACTATCTCGGCCCGATCCCGGTCAACATCCCCGCCGGGACGAGGTTGGCGGCCAGGTCGCAGGCCAGCAACATCCTCGACGCCACCGACCGGCTCTTCGACGTCATCGCTTACGGCATCGACTAGGGAGGTGCGCGAGGAATGGCTCTCACCGTGATCGCCGACGGAAGCCAGACCGCCACCATCTCCACTGAGCACGATTTGGCGACTGACACTGCCAACCATACGTACGTCCTGGTGGTCGATGCCGCGGCGATGGTCCTGGGCGACATCCTTGAGCTGCGTCTGTACACCAAGGTCCGCTCCGGCGGAACCGAACGGCTCGCGTACGTGATCAGCTACCAGCATGTCCAGGGCGAGCCTGCCAAATACTCGCCGCCGGTCCCGGCCAACATCCACCTGCGGGCCACGTTGAAGCAGACCGCGGGCACGGGAAGAGCGTTCCCCTGGAGTCTGCTGGCGCTGAGCTGATGGGTCGGGCGCGCCGATGAGCACCCGCTACCTCGCCGAATATCTTCCGGCAGACGCAGGTGGCGGCGTCGCAGTCACCGCCTCATCGCCAGCAGCCGCCACGGCCACGACAACGGCCGTCAAGGTCGCAGTCGTCACCGCCGGCTGCGCCGCGACGGCCGCGGCGAGTTCAACGGCCGTCAAGGTCGCCAACGGCGTCGCAACCACAGACGCCGCCGCAACCAGCACCACCGTTGCCAAGAAGGCCGCCCCCGCCACCACGACAGCCCTCGCCGCGGCGACGGGGGACGTCACGGCGAAGAAGACCGTCGTCCCGACCTGCACCGCACCGGCCGCCGCGGCTCCGGCATCCACGGCCACCAAGACCGTCCTGGCCGCTCCAATCGCACCGGCTGCGGCGAGCGCGACCAGCACGGCGGCTAAGCAGTCGCCCGCCTCCTCCACCGCTCCGGCGGCCGCGGTGGGAGTCGCATCCGGCGCCAAGACCACGCCGGTCCAAGCCACCGCGGCCGCAGCCAGTGCGGCGTCGTTCGCGAACGTGCCGTCGACGGCAGTCGAGGCCACCTCGCCCGGCGCTGCGGTCGCGACAGCTCAGGCTACGAAGCAGGTCCCGGCCACCGTCTCCTCCAGCGCCGTCGCCGGACCGTCATCGGCCACGGCCAAGGTGGTTCCCGCCTCCGGTACGGCCACCGCCGCAGCGACGGCCACCGCAGCGCCCGCCAAGTCGGCCCCGACCGTGGCCCCATCCGCCGCGGCCACCGCCAGCAGCTCGACGGCGTCGAAGACGGTCGCCGTCACGGCGACGTGCACGGCCGCCGCCGTGGCGACGCACAGCCAGATCGCAGCGGCCGCCGTCACCGCCCACTGCGGCACCGCCGCAACCGCGACGAGCTCGGCGGCGAAACGCGCACCCACCATCGGATCAGCCGGCCTCACCGCCGCCACGAGCGCGAGCGCGGTCAAGGCCACCACCGCGACGGGCCGCTCGTACGGTGCCATGGCTGCGCACGCCGTCGCGGTGAAGAAGTCCACCGCCTACGGCAGCACGTTCACCGTCGCATGGACGACCGGCGCGGCGGCCAAGAAGACCCCAGCCTTCGCCTCCTCCCATGCCGCGACTGCGGCCTGGCTGGCCCCGGCTGCCGCCGTGGACGTGACGTTCGTCGCCGGCCTGCTATCGCGCAGCTGGGCCTCCAGCGCGCCGTCACGCAGTTGGGCCGCCGGATCGCCAACAACCTGACCTGGGGGAGGGGCATGGTGGCCGACGCACTGCGCATCCCGCTGGGCAGCATCGACTATCTGAAGATCCCCATGACTACCGCCCCCGCCGCTGCCACCACCTACGCGGTGGAAATGTCGCTCGTCCCCTACAGCCAGTTCCACGCCGTCGAGGCCGACTGGGAAGACGCCGAATGGATCGTCGGTGCGACCACACCGACCTGCCGGATCCTCGCCCCCGCCGATCTCGCGTTGGGGGAGTACGTGTTGCGGGCGCGGATCACCGCGTCGCCGGAGCGGCCGATCGTAGAAGCGGACGGGCTGCTCGAGGTCTACTGATGCCCGCCCTCCTCGACGCCTTCGAGTACGCGGCCCGCCAATTCGAACCACCACCCGTCTCGCCCTATCGCAACGACCCAGTCGACTGGGTCCGCGACCGGCTCGGCGAACACCTGTGGGCCAAACAGCGCGCCATCGCCGAATCCGTCGTCGCCAACCGGCGCACCGCCGTCAAGTCCTGCCACGACGCCGGGAAGTCGTTCATCGCATCTCGCCTGGCCGCGTGGTGGACCGACGTCCACCCGCAAGGAAGCGCTCTGGTCGTATCCACCGCCCCGACCTACCAGCAGGTCCACGCGATCCTCTGGGAGGAGATCCGCAAGGCGGCCAAGAAGGCCAAGGCCAAGGGCGATCCACTTCCTGGCCGCGTACTTCAGTCCGACGAGTGGAAATACGACGACGGCGAGATCGCCGGCTTCGGCCGCAAGCCCGCCGACACCGACGAGCACGGCTTCCAAGGACATCACCGGCACTACGTCCTGGTCATCCTCGACGAGGCCTGTGGCGTGCCCGAGCAGCTGTGGACCGCGGTCGAGGCGATCACCACCAACGCCGACTGCCGCATCCTCGCGATCGGCAACCCCGACGACCCGAACACTGAGTTCGGCAACGTCTGCAAGCCGGGCTCCGGATGGAACGTCGTTCAGATTTCTGCGTTCGACACACCGAACTTCACCGACGAACCCGTCCCCGATCAGCTGCGGCCGCTGCTCCTAGCCCGGGAATGGGAAGAGGACAAGCGGAAGCGATGGGGCGCGAAATCGCCGCGCTACATCTCCAAGGTCCTCGGCGACTTTCCTGAGATCGGCGTCGACACCCTCATCCCGCCTCGCTGGATCGAGGCCGCCCAGCAGCGGACGCTCCAGCCCGGCCCGCGCGCTGTGGTGTCGGTCGACGTCGCGCGCTTCGGCTCCGACCGGACCGTCCTCGCCCTCATGCGAGGCCCAGTCGCCCGCATCATCGGCGACCACGCCTACACCCGCACCACCGAGACCACCGGCTATGCCATCGCGGCCAAACGCGAGCACCACGCCGACGAGATCCGCGTGGACGGTGTCGGTGTCGGCGCCGGCGTGGTCGACGAGCTCCTCGATGCCGGCCATGACGTGATCGACATGCAATCCGGTGCGGCCGCCCTCGACAACGAGCGCTTCGCCAACGCCCGCGCCGAATGGTGGTGGGGGCTGCGCGAGCGGTTCGAACAAGGCGACATCGACATCGACCCCGATGACGACGAGCTCGCCGCGCAACTGGGCGCGGTCAAGTACAAGTTCACGGCTCGCGGTCAGATCATCATCGAGTCGAAGGACGAGATGAAGAAACGGGGCCTGCCGTCCCCGGACCGCGGTGACACCGTGATGCTCGGCTACGCGCATGTGCCCCCGCCCGACCAGATCGTCGAGGGCGAGGACGTCGACGACGAGCTCGAGGCCTACAGCATCAGCGACTACTGACCGGCGGGAGGTGACTCCCCGTCATGGGCCTTGCCGCTGCGCTTCGCGAAACCGTCGCCCTCCCCATCCGCGAGAAGCTTGCGCGCTGGACCGGCAACACCGAACTCGCCGAGGTGCTCCGTCAGGAACGCGCGGAGACGGCTTTCCTGCGGGAGTCCATCAGCGACCTCGAGAACCGCATGTACGAGCCCGGCTGGCAGCGGATGACCGCCCTGGCGGAACAGGAGTTCACCCGCGAAGGCCTACGGCAGATTACGGCCGTCGCCCGGGTCATGACCCTCAAGAACCCCTTGCTCAAAAGGGGATTGGCGCTGCGCACCGCGTACGTGTGGGGCCAAGGCGTCTCCGTCACCGCGCGCGACAAGCGCGTCAACGAGGTCATCCAGAAGTTCCTGGACGACCCCGGTAACCGGCGGGTCCTCACCGGCGGCCAGGCGCACGAAGCCCTCGAGCGGTCCGCCTACACCGACGGCAACGTGCTGCTCGCGCTGTTCACCGCCCCACGGAACGGCCGAGTCCAGGTCAGGCGTGTGCCGTGGGACGAGATCACGGACGTGATCTGCAACCCCGACGACGCCTCGGAGGCGTGGTACTACCAGCAAGACGGCTGGTACGAGCAACGCGACCCGACCACCGGCGGCGTGATCACCAAGCGGCGGATCGTCTTCTACCCCGCCCTCGGCTACAAGCCCGCCCGCCGGCCGAAGATGATGCGCGGCCGCGACGGCTCAGAGGGCCCGGTCCGCTGGGACGCCCCGCTGTATCACGTCCGCGTCGGCGGCGACGCTGCGTGGAAATTCGGCCTCGCCGACTGCTACAGCGCGATCGACTGGGCCAACGCCTATCGGGAGTTCTTGACCGACTGGGCCAGATTGGTGAAGGCGCTCAGCCGGTTCGCGTGGCGGCTCACAACCAAGGGCAGCAAGCAGCCGGCCGCCCGCGCCAAGATCGCCGCCGCCCCCACGCGGGACCCGATCACCGGTGACCCCCAGCTCGCCGGCGCGACCGCGCTGATGACCCCGGACATGATGCTGGAGGCCGTTCCGAAAACGGGTGCCACGATCGATTCGGAGTCCGGTCGGCCGATCGCGGCGATGACCGCTGCCGCGCTGGATGTGCCGGTCACCATGCTCTTGGGGGATCCGGGCACCACCGGCGCCCGCGCCACAGCAGAGACATTGGACACGCCGACCGAGCGGACGATGGAACTGCGGCAGCAGCTGTGGGCCGACTGCTATCAGGCGATCCTCGACCACGTCATCCTCGAATCCGTACGCGCTCCGGAGGGCCTGCTCCGGGGTGCGATCGACGTCGACACCTACGGGCGTGAGACCGTACGGTTGCGCGGCGGCGCCGACACCACGGTCGATGTGGTCTTCCCGGATCTGGATGACGTCGACGCCGGGGTGCTGATCGATGCGATCGTCAAGGCCGACTCCACCACGCACATCCCGCCCGAGGTCATCACCCGTCTCCTGCTCGAGGCCCTCGGTGTGCAGGACGTGGACGGCATCCTGCAGCGGCTGGTCGATAAGGACGGCAATTGGATCGCGCCGAACGTGTCCGCCGGGCAGGTGGCGGTCGACCGGTTCCGCCGCGGTGAGGACCCGGCAACCGCGTACGGCGGCGGTCCCGACGATGGCCCGCCGGATGGGGAGGGTGCGGCCGCGCAGGAGTCTTTGACCGAGAAGATCCCGCCTGGTCGTCATGATGCCTACGACGCTCTGGTGCCGAAGCTGGGCAAGCAGCGTGCCGCGCAGATCGCCTGGGCCGGCAAGACGCGAGCTGGGCGTTCGAGGATGGCCCGGAAAGCTGCGCGCACCCGCAAGATGCGATTCCAGCAGGGGAGCAACCGATGAACGACGTCCTGATAGCTCTCGCCGTCCTCGCGTTCGCCGCCGCATCCATCTACGCGTTCGTCAAGAAATCCGTGGTCGCGGGGCTTGTATGCGCCGGGGTCGTGTTCCTCGTCCTCGACGGCACCGGACTCATCCACGGATGAGCCTGCATGAGCTGCCCGTCGACGACCTCATCGAACACGAACCCGCCGACGACTGCGTCTGCGGGCCACGCCCGAAGCTGGTCGAACGCGACGGGTTGATGCGGTGGGTCGTCGTCCACGCCAGCCTCGACGGCCGGGAGCAGCACGAGGCGAGGTGACCCGCTGTGGCGATCACTCGCGAAACCCTCAGACTGGTCGCCCGCATGCGCGTCCAGATCGACCAGATCACCGACGACGTCTCGCGCAACCTCACCATCGCCTGGGTGCACGCGTGGGACGACCTCCTCCAACTGTTCCTCGCGGCCGCTCTCGACCTTGTCACTCTCGGCGCCGGCGGATGGCCCGCCCGCCGCCAGGTCCTGCGTGCCAGCCGTACCGTCTTCGCCCTCGACCAGGCCGGCATGGCTCTGAACAAGCTCGCGGCGCAACTGCGCGCGGACGCGGCAGAAGGAGCACGGCAAGCCGCCGTCATCTCGGCGGAGGGCCAGGGCGACATCGTCGCCTCCCAACTGCCGTACGGCTCCACCCTCGCCCAGCAGACCCGGCAGCAGCGGCACCAGGCCAACGCGATCGACGCGATCGTCCGCCGGTCGGCCGAACAGATCACCGCGAGCAGCCGCTACCTCCAACCGGACGCGGTCGAAGCCATGAAGCGCGAACTCGTCCGCGGCGTCGTCCTCGGCGACAACCCGCGCGAGGCTGCGGCGGCGATGGTCGACCGCGTCGAAGGCCAGTTCAACGGGGGTCTCACGAGGGCGAACACGATCGCGCGGACTGAGATCTTGGACAGCTCGCGCAAGGCCGCCGAGGTCAGCCAGGCCGGCCGCGACGACGTCCTCGACGGCTGGATCTGGCACGCCGCAGTCACAGGGCCGCCCCGCACCAGGACGTGCCCCTCCTGCTGGGCCAAACACGGCACTTTGCATCCGCTGTCGGAGCCCGGGCCGCTCGACCACCATCAGGGCCGCTGCAGCCGTACGCCGAAGACCAAGTCGTGGGTCGCGCTCGGCTTCACCGTCGACGAACCCGACGATGCGCTCCCCGACGCTGAGGCGATTTTCAAAGGGCTGCCGCGTGACGAGCAACTCCAAATCATGGGACCCGCCCGGCTCGCCCTCCTCGACTCCGGCGACATCGCCTGGGCAGACCTCTCGACCCGCCGCAGCACCACCGGCTGGCGCGACTCCTACCACGTCACCCCCGTCACGGACCTCACGACACCGGGGGAGGCCTGATGCCCGACCAACTGCTGCTCGCCGAGGCCACCGGCACCATCCTCGCCACAAGCTCCCAAGTCGGCAGCAGAGCGCGCCGCTACCGGGTCGTGCTGATCCGGGCCGGGTGGGGCTCATCCGGGCACTACAGCGAGGCCGTGCTGCGCAGAGACGGTGCGCAGGCGTGGCCGGCTGGCACCGCGATGTACGTCAATCACCCTACGATCACCGAGCAGCAAGAGTTGCCCGAGCGTCGGGTGCAGGACTGGGCGTCGATTACCACGACCGATCCCGTCTGGGACCCGGCAGAGGGCGGCCTGGTCGCTGAGGTTGAGGTGTTCGAGCACTGGCAGGACCTGCTCAACCCGGCGTTCGCGCAGCGGATCGGCCTGTCGATCCGGGCGACCGGCGCCGTCGAGTACGGCGAGGCCGACGGCCGCGAGGGTGCGCTCGTCACCTCGATCGAGCGTGGCATCTCGGTCGACTGGGTGACCCGGGCGGGCGCGGGTGGCCGGGTCCTGCAGCTGATCGAGTCCGCGCGTGCCGCCGCCCCTGACTTCCTGGACGAAAGGGGCGACATGCCCGTCACACCCGAGACCGTGCTGGACGAGGCCAAGGAGTCGCAGGTGCCGATCCAGATGCCTCACATCACGCTGCCCGAGGGCGTCACGCCGCAGCAGCTCGCCGAGCAGCTGGCCGCCGCGATGGGTCATCCGGTCACGCGTCCGGCGGTCACGCTGGCGGAGGCGCGGAGCATCGGCGGCTGGGTCGAATCCCGCATCCACTCCCAGTTCACGATGATGGCCGACGAAATGTACGGCCAGGGTCGCCTCACCCGGCCCGAACGCATCGCCCTCTCCTCGGCGATCGGCGACGCCCTGTCCGCGTTCATCGCGACGGTGGAGGCCGACCAGCCGCAGCTGTACCAGCGCGACCTGTATGACGGGCCACCCGAGGACGAAAACACCAGCGCCACGGCCATGTCCGAGGCGCGCGCCATCAAGCTGACGCAGCTCGCCGAGGCCTCCGGCATGACGGCCCGCGAGATCGAACAGGCCCTCTGCGACACCGTCAAAGGCGCCTACGGCGGCAAAGACATCTGGGTGTGGGTCCGCGACTGGACCGACCAGTGGGTCGTCTGGTCATGGGAGTCCGACGGCGACACCGCCCTCTACCAGCAGGCCTACACCGTCTCCGACGGCGCCGTTGCATTGACCGGCGAACCGGTCGAGGTCACAGCGCACACCACCTACCAGCCCGCCCCCACACAGGCGGCCGGGCCGGGCACTACGCCCACCAATCCCGACAAGATGCAGGAGGGCAGCATGCCCGAGATCACCGAGGAGCAGCTCAAGCAGCTCACCGAGTCCACCGCCGCAGCCGCTGTGGCTGCCGTCAAGGCAGAACTCGACGCCACACGCGCCGAACTCGCCGAGACCAAGGCCGACGCCACCAAGCGCCTGGGCGACATGGAAGCCACTCTCGCCGAGACCGCCGCCACCAACCGGCGCCTCGAAAACGACCGCGCCGCACGCGCTGCCGTCGCCGACGCACTCAAGACCGCAAGCCTGCCCGAGGCCAGCCACGCCGCCGTCACAGAGTCCGCCTGCCGCGCCCTGCCGGTCACCGCGGCCGGCCAGCTGGACGGCGACGCCTTCACCAAGCTCATCGAAGCGGCCATCGAAGCCAAGAAGTCCGAGATCGCCGCCTGGCAGGAGGCCACGGGCGTCGGCCAGATCCGCGGCCTCGGCGAATCCGCCGCCACCGGCACCTCCGGCCCCGCAGCCGCAGCGACCACCGCGGCGCTGGAAGAGGCCTACAAGGCCCGAGGCCTGTCCGCAGACGCCGCACGTCTGGCCGCCGCCGGCCGCCCGTAACCCGAGAGGACAATCCGTGTCGACCAACATCGTGTACGAGGACGGCAACCAGCTCGCCGTCGCCTGCACCGCCCCCACCACTCCCGCCGCCGGCGGCCCGGTCATCTTCGGCAAGCGGCCCGGCGTGGCTCTCACCGCCGAGGACGCCGACGGGCTCACCACCGTCAAGTTCAACGGCGTGGCGACCCTCAGCGTGAAGGGCCACGACGGCTCCAGCAACGCGGCCATCGCGGCTGGCGACATCATCTACTTCACTGACGGCGACACCCCGAAGCTCAACGTCCGCACCGCGGGCACCCGCTTCGGCTACGCCATGGAGGCCGTCACCTCCGGCGCGACCGCCACCATCAAGGTGATGATCGGCTACTAGTCGCCCTGCCCTCCGCGCAGCGTCGGCGGGCCCGTCCACACGTCATCCCAGGCCTCCAGCCACTCCGGCTCGAGGCCTTTCTCATGCCCGGGATCCGGTCGCGCCGACCCTGACAAGGAGCAGCACCTCATGAGCACCCTGTTCACCCCTGCGGTCCAGCGCATCGACGCCGAGACCGCCTCCCTCCACGAGGCCTTCGGCGGCCAGCGGAAGGTCTCCAGCCGCATCCCCCGCCGCGACCCCAACTGGGAGCGGCAGCTGGTCGAGGCGGAGGCGTTCGTCGCTGACATCGCACGCGGCCGCCGGCCCCTCCACCACTTCACCGAGGCCATGACCACCTCGGACTTCCCGCTGCTGTTCGCCGACTCCCTCGACCGGCAGCTGTACGGCGCCTACGAGGCGACGGCGCCGACCTGGATGAACTACGCCCGGCCGGCCACCGTCAACAGCTTCCTCAAGGTCAAGCGGTTCGCCACCTCCGGCGTCCGCGGCCTGCTGAAGAAGGTCGGCGAAGGTGCCGAGCACGAGCGACGCTCCCAGACCGAAGCCGAGTACGAGTACGCGGTCGACAAGTACGAGGCTGGTTTCGCCCTGACCTGGGAAACCATGATCAACGACGATCTCGGTGCGTTCATGCGGCTCCCGCAGGACCTCGCGGATTCCTCCCGCGACAGCGAGGAGGAGTTCGTCACCCGCCTGTTCTGCGGCGTGTCCGGGCCCGACACCACCGTCTACACCAGCGGCAACGAGAACTTTATCGACGCTTCCGCCGCCGCGCCGCTGACCCGCGACAACCTGCAGGCCGCGATCACCACGCTGCTCAAGCGCAAGGACGACAAGGGCAACCCCATCGCGATCCGCGCGGTCGAACTGGTCGTCGGCCCGGGTCTGGCCCTGGAGGCCGAGGAGATCGTCAACACCAGCCAGTACCGGATCGTCGAGGCCAACGGCAACGTGCGCATCATCACCGGCAACGGTGTCGGCGCCAACCTGCGGATCAGCGTCAACTTCTGGATCCCGGCCGTCGCCACGACCGAGCACGCCGACACCTCCTGGTGGCTGTTCGCCAACCCGTCCGGTCCGCGGCCCGCGCTGGAGTTCGGCCGGCTGCGCGGGTATGAGGCGCCCGCCCTGTACGAGAAGGTGCCGGACATGCGGCGGGTCGGTGGTGGCGAGGAGCCGTTCTCCTTCGACACCGAGGCCAGTGAGAAGAAGATCCGCCACGTCTACGGCGGGGCGTTCGTCGACCCGAAGATGACGATGGGCTCGACGGGTTCCACGACCTGATGCACGCATCTGATCTGCCTGACCTTCCTGCGACGCCGAAGGCGCTCACCCGGGATCAGCAGTTCCTGGCCGCGGTGTGCGATCGGCTGGACCGCAACAGTGTCCTGCTCGCGCAGGTACTGAACCGGATGCCGGCGCAGGCATCGGCGCCGGATGTGGCCGGTGAGGTGGAGCTCCGCGAACCCGCTGCGCCCCTCACGGCTGCCTCCGCCGATGAGCCTTCGGCCAAGCCTGCGGCCGCCCCCCGGCCGCGCGGCAGCACTGGCAAGGCCGCGGCCCGGGCCAGGAAGCCCGGCGGGACCGGCACACCCAACAGCAAGGAGACCAGCTGATGTCCAACGCCGCCTACTACGGGGCCAAGCCCGCGCTCGACGCCGCCACGCAGGCCGCCGCGACCGCCGATCAGGCGGCGCTGACCGCTACCGCGCCGGCCGCGCTGACGTCGGCGCAGATCACCGGCGGCGAGTCGCCGACGGAGGCCGAGTACAACGCGCTGCAGGCGGATGTGGCGGCGCTGCGGACCAAGCTGGCCGCGGCCATCGTCGACCTGGCGGCCGCGCGTACGACGTTGAATGCGCTGCTGGCCGCGTTGCGTACGGCTGAGCTGCTCGACACCTGATGGCGATCGACTACTCGACCGATGTCGGCAAGGTGCGGCTGATCATCCCGGATACCGACGAGCAGAATCTGCTGCTCGACGACGCCCAGATCGGCGGATACCTCGCCCTCGAGGGCGGCCACGTCAAGCTGGCCGCCGCGCAGGCCCTGGACGCTATCGCCTCCAGCGAGGCTCTGGTCAGTAAGAAGATCCGCACGCAGGATCTGCAGACGGACGGGCCGGCCGTGGCGGCCGAACTCAGGGCTCGGGCGACAGGGCTGCGGCAGCAGGTCACGGACGGCCTGGGCGACGACGAGGTGGGATTCGATCTGGTCGATTTCGATCCGTACGCCGCGTACCGGTAGACGTCGCAGTAGGACCCCGGGGGTGGATCATGCCGCTGTCCGGTCACGCCCCGATTCACCCGCGCTGGTCCGAACACCACCGCCCGGTTGCGACGGGTACGCACACCGCCACCTGCACGATCACCCGCGACACCGGCATCGCCACTGGGACCCTCGACGGCGACAACGTCTACCACCCGCCCGCCGGGGCCACGACCGTCTACACAGGCGGCTGCCGGGTCATCGTCCACTCCGTCACCGGGGCGC
>ERZ1292644.1284-Hain-H14-01um-R2-1284-length-13356-cov-3_pt1 | contig 13356 bp, 24 predicted proteins | sample MGYA00564402_ERZ1292644 | MGnify/ENA primary metagenome ERZ1292644 (study PRJEB36523, sample SAMEA6512644) | groundwater metagenome | collected 2019-01-09 | study: AquaDiva: Metagenomics assemblies of 32 groundwater samples
TCGAAGTAGTTCGCTTCCCAGGTGGGTGGGCGCCATTAGCCGGCGTCGATGTAACCGGCGCGTTTCATGTAGACGCTGATCGTCATTGCAGTTTTCATCGCGTTAACTCCCATTTTCGCGCCTTTTCGGCGCTGATTAGAGCCTGTTTCGCGGCCCGCCACTGGACACACGCCAGCAACAAAGAGAGGGCCGCGAAGCAAAATGCAAGGAATAGCATGATGGATTCGTACACGGGTTTAGGCGTCCGGGGCGATCAGATACGACAGGCAACGGCTTACGCTGCCGTTGTCCCATTTCACTTCGACACCAGGCGATACGCCGCGGTCAGGATCGCCGGCGAGAATCGCGGTCACAGTTCCGCGTTCAGCAATTGCCTTATCCAAAGCCGCCTTCGCCCCGCTTTTCATCGGCTCGCGGCCGCATTGATTCCAGTAATCGCGCTTCTTGCCGAGAACGTGCGCACTGTGACGAACGCGCTGTCCAATTTCGTAAGGCATTGCAATCCCTCTCAGAGTAAAGGTTTCGAGCGGAACAAAGGGGGAAACCAGGGGCGAGCTGGTTAATCCCTTTGGGCCGATCATGCCATCTGAATCAAAGTGCACCTCGGACAGGCCCACATTTTCGATTCGTGCGAAACGTTTGCGATGCAACCACATTCTTGGCAAGTGCAGACGGCATCGGGAGTGCGCAGCCTGTGTTCCGGCATGACGGCATCAAGGAAATTGAGCGCGGCACTAAGAACGTCAAAGTCCTGATTGCTGTACGTCATGCCGCGCGCTTCCAATCGTTCGATTGCCTGGAGATGAATCATTCGCGAAGCGTGTGTTCTCGTCTCACAATCGGCATCGACGGCGCCTAGAGCATGCTGCAACATGGCTGAAGTAACATGTTTGCCAGTTCTGAGATGCAAAGCGTACATGGTAAACTCCAATCGGGTAAAGGGTTATCGGCACATAGCGTAGGACCAGGGGCGAACATGGTCCCGCACTGCAAGCCGATCAAGCCTGATAATCAATGCAGTCGAGAACGGTTGCCACGACAAACGCAGCCAATGGGATTAGACACACAACGCAAGTAACAGCTACGGTATCCATTGCTTCAGCCCCTCTTTCACCCTTGTTTCTGTGCTGTTTCCGGCGAACCATTCGCCGCCTCTGCAATCCCAATTCCGTCAAGCCCAACGAAAACACCAAAAGACAACCGCGCCCGCGAAAACCCACCCAACGCCAACGCGCAACCTGGTCACCATGCGAATCACCAATGCGCCATGCAAATGCTGGGGTTAGCACTCACCACACTGGACGTTCATGTCCAATATAGGTAATAACACCATGACCCCCAGTGTATGAAACTAGAGGACAAGGAGCATTAAACTGTTGCTGTGCTTGTAGTTGCGCAACATGATCCAAGCCGATTCCGGCGCATTTTTAAGCGCCCCCCGGCCCTCGGCGTGGGCTGCGTATACGACTTAACCCTCATTCCCACCAGCCGCAAAGCTGATTCTGGCTCAGGTTTGGAGACTGACCGGGTGTGTCGATGGTGGTGGGGGCTGGAAAAAACTGCGCCATAAAACTGGGTTCCCTTTGTCCGGACAAGTTGTTTTACTTGTTGTTTTGTCCTGACAGATGGTATAATGTCCGGACAAGATAAATTGGAGGTTAAAGATGAAAAAAGAGAGTATGGAGTTGAGGCTAACGGTGGAGCAGAAGGAGTCGTACCAGAGGGCGGCTGGCGAGTGTGGTAAGAAGCTGTCGGACTGGGCGCGATGTGTTCTGGATGATGCGGCAGGGTTGGTGGAAGCGGAGGAGGAAGTGAAGGAGCAGTTGCGTGAGGTCACGAAAGTGCCGCCTCCGAAGTCTGTTGATCCTGAACCGATGCGGCGGTCGGCATTCCCAACGATTGTATCGACGTCACCGGTGCCATCGCGGTATTTGCCTCCTCCGGGGAAGAAGTTGTGCGCGCGGTGTGCGCGGGTGGTGCGGGTGATGGGGAAGGCGCCGGTGGCGGGGTGTGCGGAGTGTCTTGCGTTGGAGGGTAAAGTTGATGTATGAGCGATTCACTGATAGGGCGAGGAAGGTGATGCAGTTGGCGAACCAGGAGGCGGTTCGCCTGAACCATGAGTACATCGGGACGGAGCATATTCTGGTTGCATTGGCGAAGGAAGGATCGGGAGTGGCGGCGACCGTGTTGAAGAACTTCGAGATTGACCTGCGCAAGATACGGCTGGAAGTGGAAAAGCGCGTCGTTGCCGGCCCTGAGCTGGTGCGGATGGGGAAATTGCCGCAGACTCCTCTGTCCCGGAAGGTGATCGAGCATGCGATTGCGGAGGCGGAAGGGTTGAGGGACAATCATGTGGGGACGGAGCATCTTCTTCTTGGCTTGCTCTCGGAGGAAGAGGGGCTCGCGGCGCAAGTGCTGGTGGGCTTGGGCTTGAGTCTTCAAAGCGTTCGCGAGGCGGTGATTTTGATGGTGAATCGGTTCAAGGGCAGAATTGAATGGACGCCTGGGTTTGGGGTGTTCTACGTGGTGCCGTTCCTTCGGGGCTTCGAGGAGTACAGGTGGCGGGTGGAGGTTGAAGCCTGAGTGTCTTGCGTTGGAATCAGCGGAAGGTTAGGATAGGGAGCGAACATCATGATGACGCCGGAAGAATATATTGCAGATGCGCTGGCACCTCCGGGAATGTTGTTCGATTGGCGTGGTCCTGACTACATTCAGGTTGCGGTCATGTTCGACTGGAAGAAGCGACTGGCCGACGCCATCCGGGCCGCGGTTGCCCAGGAGCGGGAAGAATGTGCGAAGGTGGCGGAAGCGTACCGCTCGGAGCACAACGGGATGCTGGCGTACCTGGAAAAGGGGCTGGTCAACGATATAACTTGTGGAAGCATTGCGGCGGCGATTCGGGCGCGAGGGGAGTAGATCATGGATATTATTTCTGCGTTGCAGCGGAGCAAGGAGACTGGGGAGCGGTTCTGGAGCAAAGTCAATGGCGGCGGCATCTCTTACAGTCACGATCCGCTGTGCATGACGCCGGACCAGATGCTTGCGGACGACTGGGAGGCGGTGGCACCAATGGGTCTTTCGCCGGATACGCCGATGCACTGGGAGAACCGCGCCATGACCATGCACGGCATCCCGATTGTCACGGTCAAGAGTTTGGGCGACGCGATTCTGGCCGATCACATGGCCATGATGCTTGACACCGGGCACGACATACTTTTTGCTGATGAGGCGGTTTGTAAAAACTGTGGCTGCTCGTTGCACGAAGCGTACAGAAGCCGATGCGACCCGCAGCCCGACATGGTGGTGGACCTGGACGCGCAAGAGGGGGAGTGATGCAGACCGAAGCATTCGTTTTTGAGTTCTGCGGGGAGATCGTGCCGTACAAGGATGACCTGACCTGCATCTGGTGGTCGCGTTACTTTGGCCTTTGGGTGCTTGAGAGCGATGTGAACTGAACTTTCGCATCGTGGTGAAGTTTAGTCCATGTTATTTGTTTGCCTAAAAGCGAGGCTGTTGTTACCCTGATGGGGGACAACAGCCTTTTCTCATTTGCAGGGGGCCAGATTGGATGTCTCAAATACTCGACTCGTCATTCTGGCACTTACTGGAATTTCTTTCATCTGCCTTGGCGGCGCTGTGGTGCTCAAGGGCATGGGAGAAACACCGCCAGAAGTTATCAGCCATATCGCCTTCACCGCAGTTGGAGCCCTTGTCGGAATCCTTGTTAGGCCCGGTCCCGATGTGCGGAGTAACGGTAAGCCTGGCGGTGCTTGACCCTTCGAGGTGCGCGGTGTGCGGCAACTGCATCAGGGCAGTAGCATGAGGACGATCGCGATGACGGCCGCGGCGAGGGAGATGGAGAGAAGGATTCTGTCGGTGGTGTCCCAGGACTTGTCCTTCTTGCGGTTTCTCAAGAGAAGTGGCATGGTTGATCCTTTCTGGGCCTTGGGAATTGTCCGCTAAGTCGAGGCCGAATGCTATCGGGAAAGCAACCATTTTTGGTCTAGGGGTAATGTGGGGGAATTATGAAAGCTCTCAACCGGATTCTGTTCGCCCTGGCCTTGCCGGTGATGGTGGCCTCGGTCGTCGTGCCGATGATCGCGCCGGCGGCGCAGGAGCCGAAGGTCGGGCTGGCGCAGCCGCTCCGCAAAGTTGCTGAAGGCGTTCCCCATGTTGTCGATGATGCAGGCAACCAGTGGCCGACTGGACGGGTGAATCCGACGCCAGAGCAACTTCGCCGCGCGCACATGGTGAGCATGAAGTATGCCGGCAAGATGAAGGTGCTGGAATCGCGCGGCGTGCCGGACGAGTTCGACTGTGAGAAGTTCGGCCTGGTTCCTCCGATCAAGGATCAAGGCCCGTGCGGATCGTGTCACATCTTCTCGGCTCTCGGTCCGGCAACCTGCGCACAGATAAAAGCCGGCAACTGGAAGAACGAAGGGGACGGCTACTCGGAGCAGGAGCAACTTGACTGCAAGCCCACGGGTGGATGCAGCGGCGGCTGGGAGTGGGACGATGCCGAGTTTCTGCTTCAGAAGGGCGGCGCCAAGGAGAGCGAGTACGGACCATATCAGGCTCGCTCCAGGACGTGCAAGTCTGGCGTGAAGCTGTTCAAGACCGACGACATGGCGATGTGCTCTCCTGGAGTGGACGGCGTGGCGCGTGCAATCGACATCCAGAACTCGATCATCGAGCATGGGCCGGTCAGCATCTCGGTCGCTGCGGACAATGGGTTCTCGTCGTACCGTGGCGGTCTGTTCAACGGCACAGGAAGCCGGTCGGTCAATCACGCGGTCGTTTACACCGGCTGGAAAACCGTCAGCGGCAAAATCTACTTCAAGCTGCGGAACAGTTGGGGGACAGGCTGGGGCGAGAAGGGGTATATGTGGTGCCTGCACGGCGCGAATCAGGCTGGTGGCGATGCGTTCTGGGTCAGCGTCAAGAGCGTGAATCCACCGCTTCCTCCTGACCCCGGACCTGGCCCCGATCCTGGACCGTTTCCTCCGGGCGGAAAGTCGTTCACCCTGAAGGGCTTCGGCGTCCACGATGGCGAGTATCGCTTGCTGCATCCCGACATGAAGCTCGGCGATATTCTGGAGGCGATGAAGGCAGGCAAGGCCGCAATGAAGGTCGGCGGCTCGGTGTCGGAACCTTGCAACGATGAGGCTAGGTGGAAGCGGCAAGAGGAGCTTAACACGAAGTTGGTCGAGATCGTTGAACAATTCAAAAAGATAATCGGCACCCACAAGGCCGCCTTGGAGAACAAGAAATGAAACGATTTGCAACGTTCGCCCTGCTTCTGTTCGCCTCCCCCGTCGTGGCCCAGGACACGCTGATGGAACGGCTGGCTCTGATCGAGGACAACAACCGCGGCATCCTGGCGATGATGACCAGACAAAAAGAGGACATCGCCCAGCTAAGAAACGACGTGGCCGAGTTGAAGCAGATGGTCGAGGCGCTGGGAGGCAACCGGCTCCAGGTCAAGAGCGATTGGGCCGGGGACCGGACGTTCAAGTCGAGCACCCCGACAGTGAGCATGCAGAGCTACAGTTATTCGGCTCCGATGATGTCGGCGCCCAGGCAAGGAATCTTCGGCGGCAGATTGTTCGGTCGCTTGCGTGGAGGGTGCGCGAATGGCAGTTGAAACTAAAACACGAAGGCCGGTCGGCCTACCGCCTCTCGCTCGCTTTCTGAAAAATGGCGGAAAGTTTTTGGTCAACATGCAGCCTGTGACATGGACCATCAAAGTCAAGAAGGCCAAAAAGAAAAAAAGGAAACATGGAAAACAGGCCGTGGATGCAAGGTGATCCTGAATCCAGCGATCCTGCTGGCGCGGCCTGGGTGTTCTGGATTGTCCTTGTCGTGCTGACGGTCGGCACGTCGGTCACGCTCTGGTCCTTTATCGCCGGCATCATCGCCGCGGTGTTGTTCATCTGAAGGAGAAGCCAATGTCACAAGACAAGTACGGCAACTCGCTCAAGGTCGGCGATGCGGTCCTGTTGCGCGGCACGGTCAAGGCGATCATTGCCAGCACGGGCTTGCAAAATGTTGAAGTCGAACTGATTGAACCGGACGGTTCGATCATGCTGCTCTCCGAGCGGCTTGAGAAGATTCTCGGCGTTGGACCCGGAGACTATCCCACTTCCATCATCATCATCGGACCAACCAAGGAGAAAACGTGAGCCATCAAGCCTTTGACGAAGCCTTGTACGCCCAACTGCAAGAAGCGCCGAACTCGCTGAAGAAGCGGCGGCTGCTGAACGTACTGGAGTTACCGGAGAATAACCCGCGTCGTCAGCGCATGCTGGCGCGCATGGAAGTCAGCGTCCGCGAGCATTTCGGGCTCACCGGAGACGTTGACTGGTCAGCGCCGGGCATCGACTTGAACGAGCTGCTGAAGCTCATCATGACATTGCTGCCTCTGCTGCTGTTGCTATTCGGATAGTAACATGGGTCGCTCGCGCGCGATGTTCGCTCCCAAGAAAGGTTGCCCTCGGAAGTGCTTGAAGTGCGGCAAGCAGTTTCCATCGACAGGGATTGGCAATCGGCTTTGCATTGGATGCAATAATGAAAACGAAAAGATCGGTCGTGTCGAAGCAAGGCCGGTCAGAATTATTCTGGATTAGCGTTCTTGGCGTGGCCCTGTCGCCGTTCGAGGCTGGGCTGATTATCCTCACGGCGGTCTGTTACCCGCGTCGCCCGAATCGAGATGCACAATGACAAAGTTCTTCGACGACTTTCGCTTCGGCCTCGCGTTCGGCTGCGGCTTCCTGTTGGCCTATGCGCTCCTGGCGCTGATACGCTGGTTCCTGGGCCACGCGCAGGCCGTCAACTTGGGGATGTAACATGAACAGACGTGGATTCTTCGGCGCGTTGGCTTCTCTGGCCGCGTGCCTGTTGTTCAAGACGCCAACGGCACAGGCGACGGTGCAGCGTTTGATCCCATACAACGACGACACGCTCATTCTTGGATCGGACAACAAAATCTGGCTGATTTATCTGCCGCGTGACCCGCAGATTTTGCATATGTCCAAGCAACACGATCCGTTCGATTGGGATTACGCATGACCGACAATGAGCGGCGGCGTCTCAGCGTCATGATCGACCTGGTGTTCTTCACCGCATTGATTGCTTTCGAGATCGGCGTCGGAATCGGCGCATGGGTTCAGCGTTACTTGATGACCCGATGACCCTCGCCCAAGAAAGGCTGGTGATCCTAATGTGTCTCTTCCGTCGTTTGCTTGGTCGCATCCACGGTCGCAGTGGGTGCCGATAAGGAGCGCGGCAGCCGAGAAAGGATTTGGGCCAACGTATATCGTGCCTGAACGTCACTGCTCGGCTGCCTTTGATAATTCCGCCGACCACGCTCGCCTGAGTAGAGCCTTGCGAGCGACTTTGCCATTTCCTGCCATTATGAAAAGCAAGGGCGGTCGGCGGAAGTTTCCTGTGCCAGTGCCGCCGCCCGCTGGCGCGGGTGCAGGATGCTATGCGGGTTCGATTCCCGTCGTGCGGCTGGGAGTAAGTCATGACCGAGATTGAAGAAATTGATCCGCAGACCACGGTGGCCGATGAGGTGACGCCGCGCACGCGCAAGAAGATAAACCCCATCGTGCAGGGCTTCCGGTGGGTGTTCGACAACTTGCACCGCTCGCGCAAGCAGGCCGAAGAGCGCTGCCCGAAGCTCAAGAAGCAATGGATGGCAATTTGGGATTGGGCCAAGAACCCGGAGACGCAGAACCAGTTCATGAACAAGCTGGTGCAGCGCATGGACGAGTTCGAGGTTCCCGAGCCGGAAAAGCAGATGAAGGCACCGCGTCCCTCGGAACTCCTTGCCCTGGAACTGCTGGAAAAGTGGCAGAAGCACAAACGGCACCTGGAAGAGAAGAGGAAGCGGCTGGCGAAGAAGAACGAGCCGCCGCCCATCCCGCCGCCCCTGCCGACAGAGGTGATCTGATGGCAGGCAAAACAAAAATTGAAGGTTATCTCCTCCCGGATATTGCCAAGGTGACGAGATGCAGCGAATGCGGCGCGCTGCTATTGGCGCAAAATCAAGGATCGGCTATGTCGGCTGTTGCTGAAATTCCGGCAGACAAAAGGCCGCCGTTTGCGGTCAAAGGCGGGAGAGAAGTATTTTGTCCGCGATGCTTGGGCGATGATCGTCGCCCAGATGGAACGAGGCGCGGTCTGTCGATGAAGAAATTTAATGGTGATCGCGTGGGCAGCCATGTGAACTGGGAAGAAAGCGGCTCATCCTTTGATAACGTGGTAAATGCGAGCGAGGAAGACCGCTAGTAGTACAATCAAGGTGAGGAATCGCCGGCCAGCGAGTCCCGAACCAACAACGCCGCATCGGGCGACCCGACGCGGCGTTTTTTCATGGACTATCGCGACGTTCCAAAAGATGTGGAGGAGAATCTTGAGTTCCGTGTGGTGATGCTCAGGGAAGCGCGCCGGAACGAAGCCTACCAGCACACGCTTTTCGACATCTGCAAGGACGACATCCTTTTCTGGATCAACGCCTTCTGCCTGGCTGCCGGGACGCTTGTTGTTACAGACCGTGGCCTCGTTCCCATTGAAGACGTTACTGCTGCCGACTTGGTGTGGGATGGCGAAGCGTGGGTTTCTCAAGGCGGGCCATTGTGTCAGGGTCGTAAGTCTGTTATATTCGAGTATGGAATTAGACTCACTCCCGATCACAAGGTATTGACCACTCATGGCTGGAAAAACGCAGAGGAAGGATTTGACAGGGCAGAAGTTCGGCTCCCGGACGGTTATCAAGTATGCAGGGCAGTATCGGAACACGACCAGATCGGCGTGGCTTTGTCGGTGCGAGTGCGGGAGAGAGAGCATTGTGGACGGCAGCAATCTTCGCGGTGGTCTAGCGAGAGCGTGCTTGTGGTGCCGGAAAGGTCGCTTGACGCACGGACTCTCCAAGTCGCCAATTTATGCGATATGGTTCGGCATGCGTGCGCGATGCAGCAATCCGAAGAATACTCATTATCATCGCTACGGGGGAAGAGGAATTCAGGTCTGCGAGCGGTGGAAGAAGTTCGAGAACTTCGTCGCGGACATGGGTATGCCGCCGCGAGGCAAGACGGTCGAGAGAATCAACAACGACGGCAACTACGAGCCGAGCAACTGTCGCTGGGCTTCTCGCAAGGAGCAAGCCAACAACACGCGAAGGAACACATTCATTCAGACTTCGCAGGGCAAACTATCTCTGCGCGAAATTGCGAGCAGAGCGGGAATTACCTACGAAGCCGTGCAGGAGCGCCGTCGTCGGGGATGGGCAGGGGATCAACTGCTCGCGAAGAAGAGTTCGCGGTTGTCTATGATCTCGTAAACTGCGGGCCGCGCCGCGCTTTCACCGTAATCGACTGCAACGGCGAACCACTTCTCGTTCACAACTGCTACACGTTCGATCCACGCTTGCCCGAAGGATTGAAGACGGTCCCCTTCTGCACGTACGCATTTCAAGACGAAGCCATTCTGGAGATCAAGGCAGCCATCGAGAACGGGCAGCCCTTGGTAATCTGGAAGTCGCGCGACATGGGCGCTTCGTGGATGTCGCTGGTCGTCATGCTGTGGTTCTGCATCTTCCGCAAGCAGTGTCAGTTCATGATCCTCTCGCGCGTCGCGGACATGGTGGACAAGAAGGGTGACACCGGCACGATTTTCTGGAAGGTGGATTTCGTCATCCAGAATTTGCCGGAATGGATCATTGATATTGACGAGGACTTGAACCAGCGCATCCTCAATAGGGAGTTCCTGAAGACGGGCGGGGCCATGCTCGGCTCATCCACGACGGAAGCGGCCGGTGTCGGCGGGCGTGCAACCGCGGTGTTCATCGACGAGTTCTCGCGATTCAACCCCTCGGACGCGCAGCAGGTGCGTTCGGGCCTGGCCGACGTCTCGCGTTGCCGCATCTACAACTTCACGCGCAACCCGCACATGGGCAAGGCGCATCCCAGTTATGAACTGGTGAGGCAGGGGCAGAGAGGCGACATCCGGCTCATCCGGCTGCACTGGACGCAGCATCCCGAGAAGTCGAAGGGCTGGTACAAGGTCATCGACCGGCAAGTCGAGATCATGGACAAGAGCTACGAGTTCCCCCCGGACTACGAGTTCCAGCTTGACGGCCGCTTCGTGGATCACTCTCCGTGGTTCGACAACGAGCGCAAGGAACGCGGCAACGACAACGACCTGGCCGACATGCTCGAAATGGACGACGAGCACTCGACGCATCACACGTTCGACATGCAGCTCATCGCGGATTACGCCTTGACGCACGTTCGGCCGCCGCTGGTCGAGGGCGAGATTCTGTGCGACCCGGACGGCAACAAGTCCACGTTCGCTCCGGGCAAGGGCGGCTCGGTCAAGCTCTGGATGCGGCTGGACATGAACAATGATCCTCCAAGGTCGATCTACGTCGGCGCCTGCGACGTGTCCTATGGCAAGGGCGCAACCAACTCCGTCTGCTCCGTGGCGCGCTGCGATACCGGGGTGAAGGTGATCGAGTTCGCGACTCCGTTCCTGGCCCCGATTGATTTTGCCTTGAAGGTGGTCGCGATGTTCCGCTGGCTGTCGCGGTCCTCGGTGGAGCCTGCGCGTCTGGGCTGGGAGCGGCAGGGTCCGGGCGACATCTTCGGGGATGAGGTTTTGCGCCTGGGCTATATGAGCGTGCACTGGGAGCAGTCGAAGTCGCCTGTCAACGTGGTGACGAGGAAGGTTGCCGGTTTCAACCCGCAACAGAAAGCGGACTGGCTGGCACGCTATCAGTCGGGCCTGTCCAAAAAAGACTTCATCAATCACTCTCGGGAAGCCTTGGAAGAAACGAAGTTCTGGGTCAACACGGCGACGGGACCGGAACATCTGGCGAACCAGAGCCGGCGCATCGACCCATCGGGCGCGCGCGCGAACCACGGCGACCGCGTGATCGCGGATTGCCTCTGCTATCTGATGATGCTGCTCAAGGGCGGCGGGCGGCTGGAGGAAGAGAAGAAGGTGAAGCCCGGCACGTTTGAAGAATTGCTTTTGAGAGATGAGCGTAGCCGGACGCTCCTGCAAGACGGGTCGCTTTACGGGAACTGGGCGGAAGGCAAGAAGGCGCTTTACAAGGTGCAGTCATGAAGAAGCCGAAAATAGACATCGGCCCATTGTGGGCGGCCTATGAGAAGGACGAGCGCGAGCTTCAGCAATTCCGCACGCGCCGAACCGACTTGATAAAGGCGTTCGTCGGCGAGAACTATTCCGACAACGGTTCGAAGGAAGAACGTCCCCTTAACTCCATCTCGCAGTACCTGCGGAGTCTGGCGGGCTACCTGTTCGGCAGCGAGCCGCGCATGATGTGCAGCACATTCGATTCACGGATTCGCTCCCTGGTGTCCGTGTTCGAGCAATCGGGGAACCGGCGCCTGCGCAGGATGCGGTTCAAGGACTTGCTGGAGCGTGCGACCATCGACGCCTGCTTTTCTCTCGGCTGCATCAGGACCGCAATCACGGCCCCCCCGGAAGCCCGCTTCGGTGGCTATCGCAAGCAGGCGGGTGAAGTGTCGATGGATGTCATCTCACCAGACTCTCTCGTTTACGACACGCGCGCGAAAACGAGTTTCTTTGAGTGCGGTTACATCAGCCATCGCTACTGGGTTCTTTACGACGACGTGAAAGAATCCGGCATGTTCGACAAGAAGGCCCGCGACAAGGTGGAGCCGACGGATGAATACCAGTTCAACAAGTCGGGAGACGAGCGGGCTTCGTCGATCAGTCATAAGTTTGGCGGGCGCGATGACGACTACGAGGAGCGCGTGGAGCTGATCGAAGCGTACCTGCCCAGGCTGAACAAGGTGGTGACGTTCGACGCCAACGGGGACCATGACGTTGCGCTTCTTGAGCAGGACTGGATCGGGCCGCCGTGCGGACCTTACACGTTCCTGGGCATGATGCCTGTGCCGGACAATCTTCAGCCCAAAGCGCCGCTGATGGATTTGAAGCGCTTGGACTACGATTACAACGCCTTGTGGAAGAAGCTCCAGAATCAGGCGTTCGAGACGAAGGACGTAGTGGCGTTCCTCGACGCGGAGGATGGGAACAAGTTCAAGGCGGCGCCGCAAGGCGGGTGGGTGCAATCGTCGAGCCCGGACAGCATCAAGCCAATTCGGATCGGCGGCATCAATCAGGAGTTGTTCGTCCAGACCTTGCAGAATGGCAAGATGTTCAACGAGCATGCCGGCAACATGGCGGTGTGGGCCGGCCTTGCGTCACAAGCGGGAACGGCTCATCAAGAACAGATGATGCAGGAAAATTCGACGGTGCTCATTCGGAGCATGAGCCTGAAGGTGCTGGCGTTCGCGCAGGAGTTGATGCACAACCTCGGATGGTTCGACTGGCACCATCCCCACGACAACATGGAAGCCGAGTTCCATCCTCCGGGCCTGCCTGAGTTCTCGACGAAGCGAGTCGTACGGCCGATTGATCGCCTGGGCGTGCCTTACGAAGAACTGGACTTGCGCATTGATCCCTACTCGATGGTCTACGAGACGCCGCAGTCGCGCGTTGCGGGCCTCAGGCGCATGATGCGCGAGGTCATCATGCCGGCGCTGCCCTTGTTCAATCAGCCGGGAGTCGGGGAGATGTTGCAGACGTATGTGCGCATGGAAGCGAAGTACACGAACAACCCGGACTTTATCGAACTGCTGGAAAAGCTGGTCAACATCCAGGGGCCGCCATCGGATCAACCAACGGGGGGTTCTGCGCCTCAAACGGCATCCGCGCCTGGCGATCACGTTTACGAGCATGTGTCGCGGCCTGGGATGACGGACCAGGGCGAGCAGCAGGTGATGAGCCAGCTTATGTTAGGCTCGCGTCCGGGCGGCGCGGGCGTGGAGCAGTTGAACGGCAACGGGAAATACTAGGAGAGACGATGCGTTTCAAAGAAGTGCAGGGCTGTTTTTGCATGAAGAAGGCGCGCAAGCACAGCCACTATTACATCGACGGCAAGGAAGTCAGTAAGAAGAAATACCGTGCGCTTTCTCCGTGCGCGGGCAGAAATTCGTTGACAATCAAAAAACCACCCGCTACTGTAGCAATGTCCAGTGAGGTCTGGCCTCGGAAGTCGGACAACCTGGGCGTCTCGAAGCACCAGATAAAAGAGGCGCGGGAGATTTACGCGAAGAATGGTGTGCCGACTGACTTCGACGAGAAGACGGGGCAGGCAATCATTCGCGATAACCAGCACCAGCGCGATCTTTTGAAAATGAGGGGCGAGGTCAATTACGATGGCGGTTACGGACAAGTAACCGGATAGAACGCAGCCGACAACCAGGTCAGGGCAACAGTCGCCGGCCAGCGATACTGAAG
>ERZ1292644.1288-Hain-H14-01um-R2-1288-length-13323-cov-6_pt1 | contig 13323 bp, 10 predicted proteins | sample MGYA00564402_ERZ1292644 | MGnify/ENA primary metagenome ERZ1292644 (study PRJEB36523, sample SAMEA6512644) | groundwater metagenome | collected 2019-01-09 | study: AquaDiva: Metagenomics assemblies of 32 groundwater samples
CAAGCCAGAGATGACGAGCGGTCAAATCAGCTTCGGTCACGGGCCAGTCAGCGGCGGCAGCGACCTCGTCAGGGGCGTGCTTGATCGCACGCCAGAAATTAATCAGATGGCAATCCTTATCATTGACCGTTTCGGTCCGAGGCGCGGAGGGCCTGCCAAGCAGTACGGCAAGACTACCGCCAAATGGTTCGACGTAGTTTCCTACATCTCCGAAGTGATCCCAGACAAGACTGGCGACGCGCGACTTTCCACCGAACCAAAATTTTCCGTCAAGGGAACGGCGCTTTTAGTATTTCAACGCCGTTCCCTTGACCTCCGTTAACCGTTATCATCTTTTACGCCTCTGCCCTTTGCAAATACGATAAACTTGCACCAGTGATAGGCCGTACTTCAACGCAAGCCTGCCGTACGACGTACCGAGTACCTCCCGTTCCACTTTCAGCACGAGCACGTCGGCTTCTGAAATCTTTGAACCAGGATGATCGTCGCCCCGCTTGTAGTTACCATCGCCATAGCCGTCGCCAGCGCAATAAGTACCGCCTTTAACATGGCGACCCTTCGCCATCATATCATCAACATTGTCCTGGTTCGTCCCGAGAAAAAGATGCGCCTCGTTAGAACACGGAGGATAATCGCAGTGATGTAAGACTCGTAATCCTTTAGGAATCGGCCCATGCGCCAGGGTCCAAGCAATTCGATGCGCACGCTCTTGAATTAACCGCCCGGTTTCATCGGTATAACTAAATGCGCCATATCCTTTATTTCTAGTAGACGCCGTCCAGGCATAACATGGCGTCCCGTTCCATTCTCGATAGAAGCCGTCAGGGCCATACCCGGACTTATTTACCTTAGCCCAAAATCGCTCAAGCGTTGCGGCGTTCATAACGATTAACTCAGCGCGTCATATAAAAACTGTGATACAAATTCCTGGATGCCGGGGCATTTCGATTCGCGGTTGCCAGCGACGTTGAGGGTTTCGATCTTGTTCGCTATAAGCCAACCCGTAAACCCGTCGCGTATTAGTCCGTAATGTAAAACACCTGAAGTCCCGACGTAAAAATAGGGCTTGGAATACTGTTTACAGAATTTCAGGGTCTGCCGAGAACCTGGCGATGATATGTCGCCAAAAATAATCGTCCCATCTGAGTTGCGAGCGTTCTCTATAGTCCGAGGCGTGTAACCCGGCAGGTCCAGTTCGACGGCACCGTACAGCTCAGCGAATTCGGGTCGAGGTCCGTCTTCGGTCCTGAACCCCTTCGGCATAGTGCCGCCAGTTTCGAGGCCGAGGCGTTTGGCGGCAAGGATACCGCCGATGTCGGCTCCTGTCTGGAAGCCTGATATGATCTTTTTAATACTCATGATTCCGCCACAATCAACGGTCCGAAGTAATTCAGTTTACTCCTGTCATACAGCAAATCAAGATGGGTGTAGCTCTTGATCGAGTACTGAAAACTCTCGCGGTTATGATTAACAACACGCCGGTCCGGGCCGGTGTAACCAACCGCTCCCATCGGACCCCAGGGGTGTTTCGGAAACAATCCGCCGATCCTGACCGGTAGGTCATGGGGTGCATACCAAACATCGACACGACGTACCTGATCGCCTATCGGCGCGTCACTGTCGAGCGCGGGACAGAGAAAGACGAGGCGGTCGAACGGAGCCTTCCGTAAGGCTTCGTTCGCTGGCGCGACCCAGCGGAGACTCGCTTTTTGCGCAACCAAACATCCATTACTATGCGCGCATACCGTGTCCCCGGGCTCCGCCATATCCGCCAGTCGCTTAGCCCATTTGTCGTTTCCCAGACTGACGAACAGCCGAAAGCCGTAATCGAACTGGACCACTTCGTAACCCGCCGCCGTCCAGAACGGGGCCAGCCGGTCGATGTCGTAGCGGCCGCTGAAAGGCGATGCAAACCCGTGGACCAAAATAACTCGTCTCATAGCCAAGGCGACTCTATCATAACCCCGACAGTCAAGTATTCTTCTTTCAAAAGAATTACGGCCGTCTGGGTCGTTGTCAAACACTCGATCCGAAGGCGGGTCGAAAACCCAGACGGCCTAGCTAGCCATTACGCAGATATTTTATCATGCGGTGCTCCGTCTGTCAACAAGAAAGTTCTTGACACGTAATTCGTTCTATGTTAGTATAGTTACCGTCAAATACTCGATAATGGACAATCAAAATCCACAATCGAATAATGATCGTCAGCGCGGGTTTTAACCCGGCGTAAGCCTACGCTCGTCGCCGGGACTGGCGGCATAGGCGGATGAGTGGTAAAGAGGACGCGAGAGGACGGTAACCAAATCCGCTTTGGGCTCGCGCCGAAGGGTCTCGCACGGAGAGCGGCTGAAGCCGTTCGCTTCACTTCGAATGAGGGGACGCGGAACCCGCGAGGGCACACGTGGGACACCTGTCGTGGAGCCAACACCGTGTAGTCTCGGGTCTCGTGCTCGGTACATAGTGCCTTCTTGCACGAGGGTCCGCCGGATAGCCTAGAAAACCGGCAGGGAGAAGACTCAAGGGATAGCCAGATATCCCCTGTCCTTTTGCGTTACCATGTGATAGCATGTATACCAAAGGGGTAGGGGGTTTCTGTCTATACCCTTGGGAGATCATGAGGCATCATAAGATGAACCAATATCCAACATTCTATATGAGAGATAGGGAATACGGACGTGCGATAGAAGCTGAAGTCGAACAGATCGAAGCCGAATACCAGGCGTCACTACCGGAGAAACAACAAGTAACCGACCGGCCTCCGAAGTTGATTAAGAAATGGAAGACGAGAAAATAGAAAAGGCGTTTCCCGCTACCAAGTCAATTATCTGTCCGTTCTGCGCAGCTCCGGTCGAACTAGAAAGGGGCGGGACGATCCTCAGCAACGGCACGCCCCGGTTCTGGTACGTGGAATCGGAATGGGCCGCAGGCGGTGAGAACCATTACTGTGTCTGGACGGTGGAGCGGCCCGAAAAAGCCGGACCCGTTCCCGAGCCTCCAGTCGTCACCTACGGTCCGTGGCGCGTCAGCTTTTGGGAGCCGCGACGGAAGAAGGAAGAATCGGGGAAACCGGTCCAGTCCACGCTTGAGGAGTGGTTTTGAAGAAATTCTTTTGAAAGAAAAATAGTCCTTGACTTAATCCCCGCTTGGTAGTATTCTCTGGCTCGGAGGTCACGATGAGTAGAATCTATCAGCCTCGACGCGGGGATTGCAGGTGTAAACCGGGCGCAACGGATCGGTGTGGAACAGCTATTCCACCGGAGAATCCCGAGGACGAACATACATGCGGGGAATGGTCGGCCACGCCGAAACGAAAAGCCAAATGCCCGCGATGCCAGATGTTCACTAGACTAGCGAAAGAACTTGTGTTCTTCGGCAGGGAAATCTTATGAAAAAGAAAGCAACGTTAATAACAACTGGCGGCGAGAAACGCTACTGTTACTTTTCCGACAATAGCATCGGCGCGATCACCTACGGCATGAGGGTCTTTGTCCGTGATTGCGCCGCGATGAAATACCTGGATACCTTCACGGAAATAGACGCTGAACATGTAAGCCGTACTTCAGCCTCGGAAGACCTGTTGGAAGCCTATGACCAAATCTGATATCATCAAGCGTCTCGTGGATCGAATTATTCTCCCAGAGCACGACGACACGATCCGGAGGGGGATAGAACGGGACCTACAGCGCCTCTCGTATCGGACGCTCGCGTGGATGGAGAATCGGATCGAGATTAAAGAGATTAAAGACAGGAGAACTAAATGCGTCCAAAAAGGATCGACATCTGGAAACTAACATACAACGGGGTCACGATCCAAGCACCGGTCTTTATGGACCGATCCAACGGTCAATTCGGCACTGTGGTCCATAATGTAAAAATCTGGGACACGGACCTCACTAGGCTAAGAGAGCGGGCGCAACAAGAATTCAAAAGTAAGCTGTCCATTGAATGGCTCCCGGTCATCCAGGTTACGGTCAGCAACAGTATCCATCACCTAAGAAGGAAGGGTTGGGAAGGCGGAACCGTTGCCCTGCGCAAAGATTCGGAAGCGATGCTCGCGGTACATGTCGAACGTTATTGGATCGGCAGCGACCAAGACGGGAACAAGGTCCATTGCGAGATACGCGACGGAGAAGAGCCTGGCGAGCTTGGTAATCATGACGGCCTTCCGCAACTACCGTATCACGCCTTGGGAGATCGAGGCACTCAACTGATGGCATTCATTCCCGATACGGAAGAAAACAGGGCCGCGTTGGAACGCATCACTCTTGCACTCGAAACGCTGTCCAATCAACTGCGCGTCATCTTGGACTCTGACGTTATCGAGGACACGCTGGCGCAAATCACGGCGGGAACGCCTTTCTTGCTGCTGGGACCTAAAAACGAATAGAGCCGGGCGAACCCGGCTCGTGATGAAATGCCAAAGATCAGAATCGAGGTAACAAGGGACCAGGCCGCAACGCTAGACACCGCGCTGCGCCTCTACGCGGAGCACTGGGGAACTACGGAGACGAAGGAGTTACTCAACGTTGTTACACAGGCAGTCAGGACCTCGGCCCTGACTCCGGCTCAGCGCACTAAAGCGGCCCAGGACGAGCAGCGCGCACAGGGTCTCTGCATCTGGGGCCGCTGCCAGAACCGAGCCACAGCGGGGCAATACTGTGCCAAGCATCGCAAGCGCTATCGGGAGTTAACCCGTTAGTTATCTGTACGGATTCGATTCCCAAGACGACCCCTGCTGGGAGTAACCAAACGGATTCGCGGAATAGCCGCCGCCGCCGCCTCCGCGACCAAAGCCGCCAAGCCCAGGAATGCCAGCGACGCCGCCCACCATACCTGCGACTTGGCCGACCCTATCGAGCCAGCCCGGTTTCGTCACGTATTGGTTACTCGCCAATCGTCCCTGCATCGCGGATTGCAACGCGCTCAGCTCTCCGCCCCTCTGCGCGTTTAACGCGTTCTGGTACCCGCCCTGGGCCTGCCCCCACAGGCCGGGGATCGCTTGGCTCAACGCCAGTCCCTCGCCTTCCGCCATCTGCCGCATCGACTCGTTCTGGAGGCGCGCCATGAGCGCGGGTTGCGTGCCCCGCGCAAACGCGTTACCGCCCATCATCGATTTGCGCTCCATCTCGCGTTGGTTCGCTGCGTAGCGGTCGTGGATGGGAGATAGTAAGCCTCCGGCGAGACCCCCGTAATCGCCCGAGAACATCTGATTCATCATCTTCTTGTCGAGCTTACCCGCCCTACCCAGTCCCTGGTTCTGGGCGAAACTCTCCAGGTTGCCGACGCCGACCATGCCCGGCTGATTCGTTTCCATCTTTCGACTGCTGAATGCTCCACCCATCACTCACCTCCAAAGTCTTTTAAGAATAAGACGCCTTTCGAACGCTTCAAGCCAAGGAACTTCGCGATGTGTTCCGTGGCAGGATTCATCGCGACCAGTATTACACCGTTATGTCCGACGCTTTCAAGGTAGCCCCGTAACGTTTCCATCGGTTCACGCCAGAGCCCGCCGTGCCTATACGCCTCGTCTATCCAGGCTGGGCCAATATGTAGCACGTTCTGGATCGCGTTGCACGCCACAACGCGGCCATCTACCTCGCCTATCAAGATCCCGCCTTGACGCGGGTCGGGCAAAGCCCAGTCGTTCGCGGTAAAGATCGCGGCAACTTTCGAGAACTCGTCGTAGGCAAGCCATCGAAATGTCACGGTTTCTTTCAAAAGAATTTCCTACTGCGGGCCCATGCCCATGCCTGCGATACCTAGCGTTTTCGCACGGTCCGCGAGTCGCTTCACCGACTCCACCTTCTGCTTCGGTACTCGTTCAGCCTCGACTGCCGCCTCGAACGCCTCGGCCTTGGAGAAGATCAACGGTGCAATGGAACGCCGTTGCTCGTCAGGCGTTGAGGAATCATTGAAGCGCTCCAGCGCGGCCTCAAGGTCCATCGAATACTTGACCTGGTATTGAAGCTCGCTCAAAGTAGCCTTGTCTTTGAGCCGTGACGCGGTCGCGGTTTCTTGTGGCGCTATTACGCCAGTCGCGATGCCTCTATCCCACGCCTTTCCTGCTGCCGTCATATCATTAGCCTTCACGGCCTTGATCACCTCGCGTTCGATCCTCTGCTTGGCGTCCGCCGCTGGTGCGCCCGTATCCGTCGTGGTCTTAAACGGATCAATCGCCCACCACCGACTGTAGGGTACTCCTACATCTTCGGGAAGAGTCTGCCGTAGGCCAGGTACACCGCCTATCGCTTGCCCCCAGAAGCTGCCCATCTTGCGAGCCTTGGTGTCTGTTGCCATCGCTATATCACGCATCAGACCGCCCCCAGGTACAAAGCTGCCAACCAGCCGACCGCTGAAGCTGGCGAGCCTTCTCTCGCTTGTCGCCGCTTTAGTCAACTCGCTCGTTGTCTCAAGTAGCGGTTGTTCCATTGCTGCCTTACCAAATGTCATCAAAGCCGATCCAAGCGGTGACTTGCCTTCGCTATCGTTCTTCTCAAGCGTCGCTCCAATTGCAAGCAGGTTAGCTATTGGGGAAAACGATCCAATGGAAAGCCATTTATTGCCGACCCTAAGCGCCATCGGGCCTCGACCCGCTTCTTTATTTCTCCGATTCTCTCTCGCTTTCTTTAGGTCTTCGTCATACATTGGCATCATACGACCAGCCGCACCTAACGCGTACCCAAGCGCGATCAGTGCCGTTCCTGTCATTCCTCGACCAAACGTTCGCGAGAACTGAAGCTGCTCGCCTGGAGTGAAAGCTTTACTTGCGATCTTTGCTGCTGCTGTCTTATAAGCTGTCGCGCCAAGACCGTACGCGGCCCCGCCCGGTGTATATTCTAGCAGTCGAGCGATGATATTTGTCGGGGTTCGGTCGAACGGCATCAAGGTATCTATTGCTAGATTAGCGATCCGTCCGGCCCCGCCTGCCTGCTTGAGCGAACCTCGGGCCTCTGCTATTGCTGTCGATATCACATTGTTGTTATTGAACGTCGCCATCTCCGCATCGGCCAATGCCTCTGCTATCAACGATGCGCTGGGAGCGGCCACTATCGCGTCGGTACGGTTCGCTACCGATCCTCGTAACGTGCCCTGTTTTCTTTCGGACAAGGCAATAGCCTTCGCTCTGCCTTCCAGGGATCGCCGGTAAGCATAGACACGCTGGACACGATCCTCCGCGCCAAGCAATCGAAATACTCCATTGACCGTGTTATCAAGTGCGGGAAATCCGGTATCCAGCTCTCGATCAACTTGTGCCACATTCGTCTGCGGCGTTCCCTGTTTCAAAATAGCAAGCGCCTCGCCGACACCTCGCGTGGCAGCTTCATGACCAGCCTTTGCGACAGCCCTGAGATTTGGTCCTGTCAATCCTCGCTGTCCCGTTATAGCGCCAGCCGTCATATCAAGAATGGAACCGGGTATTCGAGCCATCTCTTCAATACCTTGAAATACACCAGTGCCAACGATATTACGGAAATGAGTCTTAGGCGAGAGTAGTAAGAAAGCCTTTCGTATAGTGCTGATCGCCTCCGGCGCGGGCGTATAGCCAGCAGGCGTTTTAGGAGCCTGACGCGTAATAGTAAGTGCTCCTTCTTCGCCATGCTTCAACGTGGTCCATAGCGCTTGCAGATGCGGACGAATCTCCTCGCCCAGACGCTTGACCATTTGATTCGACCAACCGGCAAAGGTCTTTGTTAACCCGTAAACCTGATGACCGGTAATCAATCCCATGTCCAACATAAGACTTAGTGGATTCGAGGAAGCTACATTACCGACCATTGCTTGACGAAGACGAGCACGGGCTTCAGCGATGAAGCGAGGCTCGCCGCCGATGATAGGCTGGCCTTCCGTTGTAACAGAACGCTGCATCTCAGGAGTAACCTCCAAGCCTTGCACTTTTAACGAGCCCGGATATACATCCTTCCCGGTATCCGGATTAAACACCGGCTCGGCGTCCTGATCCACGACAGGTATCTCAAGTTGCCCTACCTTCGCCCCAAACTTCTTCCCGTACTTCACAACGTAGTTCGGCAACATCCGGTCGTAGTACCCTTCGAAGCCTTCCTTGCGAGGCATGACGGTACCGGAGTCGGCTTTCTGCATTTTCTCCCAGGTCTTACTTGTCAGATCGTCAAGATGTTTTTCCCAGTTCGCTTCGGAATACTGATGACGCTCACGGCTCAACGTATCGCCAATCATCTTACGTAGGTCGGCCTTGTCGCTAATCGCCAACGAGCCAGTCTTCAAAATGCCTTTACGTGCGGCCTCCATTTCGATATCGACTCCTCCGGCTCGACCGCTGTACTGCTCTGTAACTTTAACGTGCCAGGCATCGTGATCCTTACGAGCCTTCATCGCTTCCGCTTCAGTATCGAACGAAGCGACGATTTTCCCGGCCTTATTGTAGAGGTTGTACTTTTCGCTGCCCTTCGGATCGAGTCCTACAGACCACATCTTACTCGTTTTGTCTTTTTCCCAATCTATCCGCTCCGATCCCCATCTCTTGGATTGCTCAGATGCAGGGCTCCAAGTAACGAGATCGTAGCTATTCTCTGCTGCGTAACGAATCATACGGCGCACGGCAAGAGAGGTCCAGTCTTCGGTGTTGCTAATAAAGGGAGCCCCCGGAACTGCCGATTTATCTTCGCGTTCCAGCCGATCAATCTCATTACCGATCCTGGTTCGCTCTTCTGAGTCTAGCCTATCGCTAATTTGATCATCGTTATAGCCCTGAGCCCTGAGTCGCTTTATGTACTCGATATCAAGAGAGCCAGGGTCTCGATTGCCAGTGATCTCGCCTAACTGTTTCTTTAGCTCCGCTAAGCGAGCCGTTCGTTCCGTGTCGGCTCCTTGGATTCCTTTCTTCCGTCCCGTCTGTCCGTAATCAGATTGCACCTCTTCGAGATGTAGTACCTGCGCATCGCGCCCTTCTTGTTCAAGACGCTTCGTCAAGTCCGGGAAGGAAGATTCTAACTCGGAAGCAGGTACCTTGCGATCCGTTGTACGCGTATGAACGACAAGGTTTTTTTCGGGAAAGTGACCAGATTGATACGTTTGCACAACTGGTCCCTCTCGGTCGAGCGTAGCTCGTAAGTCTTTTGTCTCCTCTTCGTTTAGCCATCCTCGATCTCGGACATCTACTAAATTCAGGGACGGATGAGATTGTTTGTATTTTTGATAACCAGTAGGCGGATCGATTGCAAGACGCTCTCCAACGCGGTCTCTTAGTTTATCGTATCGCTGATCTCTCGCGATACGAGCCTCTTCCGCTTTATCCGGCAGCGACAGTCTGAATTCTTTGTAGTTAGAGCCACCGGGAGTGACGTATTGAGCGTACTTCGCTTCAGCCTGACTACCAAGACGAGTTTCAATAGCACCTTCCGCAGCTTCTAGGCTGGGGTGCGTACTAAAAGTACGCGTACTATTCAGGTCATTAAGGATCGCGTCCAGAGCAGCTTCCCTGGACCCATACTGAAAACCATAAAACTGCTTATTCTCCTTTGGGTCACTCTGACTTGTAAGCTTCAAATCAGGTGCCCATGAATCAGGAGCTATTTCGTTATTAGTCGAAACAGTCAAAATCCAATGCTTATCATCCGTAGCTGGATAATAATCCTTGCCAGACTCAAGCGTGAATCCTTTCGGTAATACAGCAAGCGGAGGCGCGGTCATTACTCTAAACTCGTCACTCGCTTCTTCCATACGCTCCAAGTCTCGCTCGTTCATGTCAAGCTTCATCTCGACGCGGCCTATCGCATCTTCATACGCCTCCTCGTCATCATACGGGGCCTCGCCCCTCTCGGAGCGGATTCTTCCAAGTTCACCTAGTAACTTCTGCCCCCTCTCGCGCAGTCCTCTTATTGCCTGCTGCGTCCGAGAGTCAGCCGAAGGCGGTACTATATAGAGCTGCTGTCCGTCAGCAGCGGTAGCGCGGCGCATTGCATCGGCTGGATGATTTTCCAGTTCGCTTAACGGTCGTCCTGACTCGTGCATCGTTTCCCATTTCAATTTCGACTTCTCTCCAGCAATAACCTCCTCGACTTTGATTGCATTCTGCGCGAGATGATCTTCGATTTCCTTTTTCGTAAGCATCTCGCCTTTCTGCGCTCTCTCTTTCAAAAGATCGTCCATGCCGGTCCAGATCATCTCTTCTTTTGAAATACCTTGACCTTCTAGCATACGCCGCAGTTCGACAGGGGCCATCTTTGCGCCCATCTTGGCTTCAATTGTCTTTTGAAGAGGACTGTAGAATTCAGGTCCTTGACCGTGGAACGCTTGTACCTGGGTCCAGAGGTCTTTTAGGATCGGGCGTACTACGTCACCGGCTTTGGCGATCATTTCTTTTGACCACGCGCCAAAGTCTTTGATAGTTCTGTAGGTATCGTAACCAAGAACCGTGACAGACTTCAGGCTATCAACCGGGTCCGCTCCAAAGTTGATCTTGCCCGTTTTTCCGCCGATCTGTTTTCTGAATTGAACGATCTTAGGATGATCATCATGGCGACCGCCGAGCTGGATATTTTCTTCCAGCTCCATCGTCAGCGGCCCGTGCGTATATCCTTTTCCGTAATTCTCCTTTACCCAGGCGTCAGGATCGGAATCTTTCGAAAGAGAAGCAGTGCCGACAAGCTTGTCGCCTTTGAAGATACCGATCATTTGACCCTTCACGGGCTTCAGTTCAATTCTTGGCTTACCTCCCAAGCGGACGAGTAACTTGTTATGTGCGATCTTAGCCTGCTCTAAAGTATCCGAGCGAACCTCCTCGCCATCTAGCTTTCCGCCGAAAACCATCGTCTCGTACATAGCAGGGTCACCAAGATACACCGTGCTAACGCGAGCATCCTTCGTGAAGTCCTCGGCTACACCATGTCGTTCCCCGAGCCGCTCGTACGCTTTCTCTTCATCGTATACTCCCTGCGCTTCGCGGATTCTGGTTTTCTCGGGAGTTACCGGTGCGACAAATGGAAGCAACTTTCCGGGTTCTACTTTCTCTTTCGAAAGATTTTGAAACTCAGGATCATTCAGAACCGGCGCATCTACCGTCGCGTCTCCGGTCAACATAAACGCAGGGTCCATTAGATCGACTTTCTGCGGAGCATACGGTCGATCAGATGGTGCAACGTAACCTTCTTCTCCAGGCTTAAGAGCGCGTCCGCCTTTGAAGTATTCGTTACGGAAGTTGACCCAGGAATTCTGACCCCTCGTTTCAGACGTAAGCGCCCAGCGAGCCCAGGGATCATCTATCGTCGCCATATGCGCACGCCAAGTAGCTTCTTCGCCAGCGGGTCCGAACTGCGTACCGTAGGCTCCGTGAGCAATAGCGTCGTGAATCACGCGGAATACATCGTTGTTCAGCATCGGTGATCCGTCTGCCGAAGCCACGCCGGAATCTCGGAGCATAGGATGCTCACTGCTGTGTTCCTCTCCTTGGCCGTAACCTGCTTCAGTTCGGAAGTAGTAGAGGTGCTTATTACGACGTAGGTCCTTTTGCATCTCAACGGAAGACCGGTACGGTTGTCCTTCTTTCGTCCAGGGCTCCGCCTTAATACCTTGATCGACAAGGGCCTGATATTGTTCTTTCGTTTTTGCAACAAGGGCTTCGTAGGCTCGTCTTACATTCGGGTCGGATAGGTTATCGTCCTTCAGTGCTTCGTAAGCATTCGCTCGCTCGTTACCAGCAGCTTGCTCTTTTTCGGTAAGAGGCTTTTGCTTGAAGTATTCAGCCGAGATACGATCAAGTCCCGGAGCCAAATCGTGTAGTACACGGATCATTTCGGGACTGCGTCTTTGATACTGAGGAGCATTCGAAGCAAACGACGATACGTCTACGTCGGTGTTGGTAGGAATCCTGTGGAAGAGAGCACCGCTCTTGTAGTTTTCATTATAGTATCCAAGGTAGCCGTGCTCTTTTATGAGTCGTTCTATTTCCGTCTCAAAGTCGCCATGCCCAGGCGCGCTTGCGGCTTTCTTCGCCAGGGTTGCAAGTTTTAACGGATCACTGCTGATATCGTAGAGTTGGTCAAAGTCAAGATTACCACGGTACTCCTGCGGCCCGAGACCTGGCTCCTTGCGGTATTCACCATATCCAAAGTAGCTTCTATCAATGAACCGATCCGGGTAACGAGCCTTACGCTTCAGCTCGGAGCCGCGTAAGCCCGTACCGTGCTTGGCGGGATCGATCTCCGTTAGTCCTTCGGTTCGACTGTAGTGGACGATTGGCCGGAGATTGCCTCGTGCGCCTGCCTCCCTAATAGCTCCGCGCCCTCCTCCGAGTCCTTCTGTTCTTGTGGCGATTTCGGGCGCTGCCAATCCTTCGACACCGGGCCGCGCCGCGCCTGGCTCGGCAACTCCTCGCGTCGGACCCCACCCGTACCGCGCCTCGAAGTCCTCATCGACCCGACGCGCGGCGGGCTGAGCGATATTATCGCTGGCTGCGAAAACAGAGGATCGTCCGGCTTCCCCGATCCGTTGTCCGTAATCTTGATTCGAAATCTCGTATCCATCTTTTTTGAACCTCGTGAGACGAGCCTCGATGTTCCAAGGCAACCGCCCCACAGCTTTGACCGTGGCGTCATGGAACGCCATGTTATCATGTCCGCTCAAATTTAGCAACCATGCACCGGTACGTGTCGAAACAATCGCGGTCGGGAATCCCGTCGCGGCTAGGACCCGCTCCAGCTCAACCGCTTCGGGAACGGTCAAGGATCGGCCGATGGAAAAATCCATCGCGTCCGAATCCGCTACCTTGGTCCCGTAGGTTGGGCGCGTCCAAGCCACGGCATTCTGACCCAACGTTTTCCCGAGCCACGCCACAGCCGCATCAAGCCTCGGCTTGATCGATACGTCCACGGTTCCTTCCGCGCCTTCGATGCGCTGTCCGCCTCGCGTCACCTGCGCCGGAGCCATCGGGACCTCAAGCTGGATGCCGGGTGTAACCACGCCTTCGTACACACCGGGCGCATGAAACTCACCGCTCACGGCCAAGCCGAGATCGCGGGTCAGCGCGTCGAATGCGGGCTTCACCGCCGACCATTTTGCCACGTGGAATTCTTGGCGCTGCTCAGGCGTGGCGTCGCGGTAGCCCGGCAGGTAATCGGGCGAGCCGGGCGCGGTCTCAAAGCTGACTTGACCCAGAGTCTGCGCCAGCGTGTCCTTGAAGTCGATATCGTTGGAAGTTAGACTACTGAGCGGCGTTGAGGCCGGACGGGTGTTGAACAGTGATGCCTGTTTTTCTTTTGAAAGAACCCCCACCGCTCGCTCACGCTCCTTCGCGAGTACGGCCTTGGCCCGCTGTGCCGTCCACATCGCGGCCTGGACCTGCTGCGG
>ERZ1292644.1290-Hain-H14-01um-R2-1290-length-13314-cov-8_pt1 | contig 13314 bp, 39 predicted proteins | sample MGYA00564402_ERZ1292644 | MGnify/ENA primary metagenome ERZ1292644 (study PRJEB36523, sample SAMEA6512644) | groundwater metagenome | collected 2019-01-09 | study: AquaDiva: Metagenomics assemblies of 32 groundwater samples
ACGACATCCAGGCTGAGATCGCGACGCGGTTGACCGAGTACATCGCGGACAAGATCAATAGCCACGTCCCCTACTGCGGCCTGCGCTGGTCACCCAAGATGCCCGATGACGGCACGTGCGACGAACTTCTCGTGATCGATTCAGATGGCGTCGAGTACGAGCTGGAAATCGACGCAACCCTGTGGCCGCGCCGGCCACCACCGCGACGGCCCCGGATACCACCGAACATGACGACCATGGAGGTCAAAGATGAACGGCTCTGAGTTCTACATGACCAACGCCTACGAGACCCACACCGATAAGATCAAGCTAGTCGACTACGAAGGGATGGCTATCGCCTTCATCGAGGTCGACGGTGTCCCGAACCTGCTCTGTGGCTGTGGGGCCACCCACCCGCTGACCACTGACGAAGCCGATGAGGCCATGCCGATGACTCCGATCGGTACGGCCGCGCGGTGGACCGCGGACAACAGCGACATCGAGAGTGTCCTGATCTGCGGCTGGATCTGCCCGAACTGCAAGGCTGCGGCCGAGATGCTGATGGCCTTCGTGATGGCGCAGGCGCTGTCCGCCGATGGCCCACGCTGACCACACCATCGCGCGCATGGAACGTGACCGGCGCTACCGCACCGCGTTGAAGTTCCTGCACCACAACGTGATCGTGCGCGCGAGCCAGACCCGCAGCCCGACCACGGCCCTGAACTACCCGGGCCGGGTCGTGGCTGTGGCCTGGGGCCTGGAAGGAAGCAACGACGTCCTGGTCATGGTGCTGACCGGCCCAACGGGGGTCGGCATGCCCATGGCGGCCTTCGAGCTGACCAGGATTCTTACCATCACGATGATGGGGGAGGGCTACTGATGAAGCCCGAACGATGTGAGAGCTGCGGCGCGTTCGTGCAGCTCACCGACGCACAAGACGCGCCCACCTGGGAAGAGATCCGGTGCGCCTGCGCCCTGGCGGACCTGGCGTCCGGAAAATTCTGGGCTCCTCCCTGCCGGACCAGTCCACACACCGCTGAGCGGTGCCGAGAGATTCGGCACCTCCGCGGCCCACTGTCACCGTTAGAGATCAAGGAGAACCACTGATGCCCTGCCGTCACGACCTGTCCCGCGAGACCCGTAAGAGGATCGCGGTGATCAACCTGGCCATCCTCGCGCTCAAGCTGGTCGAGCTGAGCATCATCTTCAACGAGCGCCGTCGGCTCAAGGCCCGCGCGGCGCTTCGGCCGACGTGGGCCGAGACCCACCGCACCATGACCGAAAGGAAGCACGCGTGACTGCCGAGAGGCTACTGACCCTCAACACCGAGACCCTGATCGGGGATACCGACCAGCGCGGCATGGCCTGGCACTACCGGGCTGAGCTGCAAGGTGCCGAGTCCAACCACTACCCGGGCCCCGTGCCCATCGATGACATCCGCCGGCGGCTGATCCCGTGGACTGCCGTGCCGCGTCGGGTGGCCGTCGAGCTGCCCTGCGATCTGCGGGATGCGGACCACGCCGGCGATGAAGGCCAGCCGCTGCGCTGGGCCGTCATGGAGGAGCGCCAGGCCATCGTCCGCGATGACACCCACAAGGTGTTCGAGATCTTCAAGGGTGGCTACCGGGCGCACCAGTACGACCCGTGGCTGATCAAGAACGTGGAGACACTGCTCGATGATCAGCTCCACGTGAGTTCGGCCGGGCTGCTCCGTGGCGGCGGCGTGATGTGGGTCGAGGTGAGCGTTCCGGACTCGATCACTACCCCCGAGGGTGTGGTCTTCCGGCCGAACCTCCTGACCGGGACGTCGTTCGACGGCTCGCTGGCCACCTTCTACAAGCGCACCATCCAGATGACGGTGTGCGACAACACCTTGGAGATCGCCAAGTCCGAAGAGGGCGCGACGGTCAAGATCCGACACTCAGTCAACTCGCTGAGCCGAATCACCGACGTGCGCGAGGCACTGGGCCTGGTCTACACCGCGGCTGACGACTTCGCCGCTGAGGTCAAGGCTCTGTGTGAGCAGGAGGTGACCGACGCACAGTGGTCGGACATCCTCACCCGCCTGGTGCCCATCGACGAGGAGAACGACGGCCTCCGCAAGCAGCGGGCGGCTGAGCACAAGCGGGAGGAGCTGAACCAGCTCTTCAAGTTCGACACCCGCGTGGCTGACTGGACTGGCACGAGCTTCGGTGTGCTCCAGGCGTTCAACACCTGGCAGCACCACCTCCAGGGCGGACTGTCCGGCGCCAACGCTGAGGCGAAGTCCGCAGCCCGGGCGCAGCGCAACATGCTGCGGGCAGTGGAAGGCACCGGCGCGAAGGCCGACCAGGTCGTGCTCGACGCGCTGGCCGACGTCCTCGGGTGACGCACGACCGACGGTGCGACCGGGACCTCTGCCACCCGGACTGCCCGATCCGCAAGCAACGACGAGAAGACAGGTGAGGGTCATGGCTATCTGTGTGGAGTGCGGGGCCAACACGGTCCAGCGTTCCGGCGACGAGTGCGCCGACTGCCAGCGTCAGGACAAGAAGGAGAGCTGATGAGGACCGTCAAGGTGGAGGGTAAGGATCTGGAGACCCTCCTGTACGCCATCAGGGAGACGGTGGAGACCGCCCGAACGCTAGAGCTGGGGTTCGACTCCGAAGGCGTCAAGGTCAAGTGCCTCGGAATCTGGACCGCCGGCTACGGTAGTTGCATGGATGCACCGGCAAGCGCAGACTGAGCGGATAGGCGGACCCCGCCGTTGTGTGGAGGCCGAGGCGGGGCCCGTCTATCCACCGACCTGATCACTATACCCACAGGGGGAAAGTGATGCATCTACTCCATCCGAAGATCAACAAACGAGCCCGGGACATCGCCATGGCGGCGGAGTTCCTGGCCACCGAACCCACCGAGCGGTTGAAGCTCCTCCTGGCCAACGTTGAGCGCCAGTTCGTGAGCTGCCCGCCGCACATCGACGACCTGCGGACCAGCCAGCGGCTGATCAAGGCCGAGCTGGCCCGCCGATAGGAAGGAACGATGTCCACACTGGCACTACTCATATGGATCGTCGCTGGGCTGGCCTGGGGCCTCTTGGGCCTCAGGAAGGCCTGGCGAGCCATGACCCCGGTAGTCCGGTGGTACATGGCTTGGCGGCGAGCCCGGCTGGACGACCGAGCGAAGTGGGTGAACTACCGCCTCACCGACTTCGAGACCGGTCAGATCACGATCGGCATCGAGCTGATCACCCCTGACCGCCGCGAGATCGGGGACGTGGTGATGAAGACGTACCCCGAGCACACGCCGGACGAGAGGCTCATCGATCAAGATGAGCTGGCCATGCGCCGGGCTATCCGGCTCAACGCCGAGCAGACTCCAGAGCGGAAGCGGATGTACCGCCGCGCAGAACAGGAGGCCAGCGCTGAGTAAGAAGGTGCGCTGCCGGTTCTTCGGCGGGTACCACGACGGACGCGTCATGATCGTCGACGAGGCGCTCATGACCGGGCCCGGCGTGATCAACCTGCCAATTCCCCAGTCGTCGATCTTCCCACCCCCGGCCAACTGGCCGCTGATAGGCGATGAGTTCCACACCACCGAGGTGTACCGCTGGGACAGCACCGTCAACGAGGCCGGCGAGCGCCGGATGAGGTGGCAACCATGAAGGAGGTGTGATCACCATGAGGACGCTCTGGCACCCACCGGGGGCTAAGTACCCCGTAGAGGTGGGTGACCGAGACGAAGTAGCTGCCCTGCTGGGCAAGCCCCAGAGCTGGGCCCAGACGTTCGCGAAGTACTCGCGGATGGGCTGGCCGAAGACGAACCCGGCCCCGAAGGCGGTGGCCGTGGACCAGAAGACGCGACGAGACCTCTACGTGCTCGCGGAGTGCGTGGCGTGGGAGGCGAGGCGGCTAGGCCCGGGATTCCGGGTCCCATGAGGAACCGGAACCCCATCGGGACCGACGCACAGAAGCGTCGGAAGAACGGCCGTAGCAGCGTGGCGCAGCGGACCTGGTACAAGGAGGTTCGTCAGCGCATGCGTAACGGCGAGGAACACTGCCGTCGCTGCGGCAAGGTCTCCACGAACCTGATCTTGGGGCACAAGATCGCTAACGTCCATGGCGGCGGGTACAGCCGCGCAAACCTGGTGGTCATGTGCCGCGGCTGCGACAACCTACAAGGTGACCGCCCGATCACTGACCTACCCACCTTGGCTGAGGAGGCTGGAATTGGCCCTGACCTACCTGGAACTCTGGCGCGTGAAGCCTGAGCTGCTGCTCGACTCGCACCTGTTCGACCCCGAGATCTTCCACTTCGTCCCGCCCCGTGGGCTACCACGGCACATCGAGCCGCTGTGGGGCTGGCCCGAGGGCTACGAGTGGCGCTACCGGGGCCTGGACGGCGTCGAGATATCCCGCCATGAGGCGGTGCAGATGTGGTGACCGCTGTCGACATCTCGATCTACGTCGCCATCGGCACCCTCGCCGGCATCGTCGTCTCCGTGATCGTCATCCTGATGAATGGAAAACCATGATCCTCTTAGTCGCCGGCGTGCTCTCCGTCATCGCCGGCATCTGGCTGATGATCGGCACCGGCTCGGTCGTCGGCCCCCTGTTCCTGGTCGGCGTGTCCGCGGTGCTCCTGATAGTCGACACGGTCCGGTCCTTCCGCCGTCACCACCAGAGGGAGTCGGAAGATGGCTGACCGACTCCTGGTCATCGCGGACCACTACGGCATGGCCATGGAGTACGCCAAGGAGCACGGGCTGGGCCACCCCGGTGAAAGCTGGCGCTACATCTACGCCCCGTGGCAGACGAACGGTCTGCCGTGGGGCGGCGTCTACGTCGTGCTCAGCACCGGCGAGCTGCCCAGCGATGCGCTGAAGGCAGCGAGTGCGTTGGAGCGCAAGGGATACAAGGAGCTAGAGAAATGATCACTGGCCTGTCCCCACTGATGTGCTGGACCTGCATGGAAGAGATCTACGTGAAGACCGGCGACCTGCCGCCAGTGGGCACGCGGCTCAAGACGGACGGCACCGAGACCGCGGTCACCAACTGGTGGGGATACTCCCTCTGCCGGAAGCACGCGCTCCTGATGCTCAAGACGCTCTCCGAGCGCGGGTCCATCGCCGGGATGGAAGACCTGGCCAACGTGGAGTTCCTCGAATCCGATCCCCCGGAGATGCCATGACCACCTGGCCCGACGTCGCCCAGACCCTGATCTTCGCAGGGCTGACGTGCTTCATCCTGTGGCTGTTCCTCCGATGAACAACCGCACCGCATCGCGCTGCGACGCCGAGATGTGCCCGTACTGGACGGGGTTTGGCTGCGTCTGCGAGGTAATGGACCTCAACTACCCGGCCCGACTCCCCGCCGAGGAGGAAGAGGAGGAAGAGAAGGATGACTGATTACATCGCCTACTCCCACGCCCCGCTCTACGAGGTACGGCTTCCGGTCACGCCCGAGACGGCGGTCTGGCTAGGCGGCAGCATCGACATGGTAGGCAACGCCGAGAACTACGTGCGGGTCATGATGCTGGACCAGAGCGGGCCCGAGCTGGCCGCACGAGCGAAGCTCTGGTGGGAGCTGGAGTCCTTCCGCCGCGACCTGAACAACCCCGACCAGAGGGTCCGGCGCTGGCAGACCTGGCAGCGCGGCGAGCTGTTTCCGCCACACGTCAAGATGCTGTATTGCGTCATGCAGGTAGTGCAGTGGTACGAGCGCAACCCACTGATCTACGGGTTCCAGAACCGCGCGCACGACTGGCCGGACTTCCGGTGCGACGAGTGCGGCTTCATGCACACGCCGCCAACGCACTACTGCCCGGTGTGCGGCGACGTCTTCGGCCGCGGCGACGTGGGCTGCGGACACACGCTAGAGGAGGACGGACCGCCAGCCGTGTCGGTCCTACGGATACCGGAGGCACGTCGATGACCGAGTGGCCAGAGAACACGCTGACCGTCTGCGCGACCGTCGAGAACGACCCCTACGCGCACCGCACGATCAAATGTACCGACTGCAACGAGTGGGCTAGGGTCCGGTACACGACCACGCAGCGAGCCCGGAACGAGGGGAAGCTGCCATGCCGCTGCTTCGCCGAGAAGTGGACCGGGGTGTCTGAGGACATGGACCGCAAATGACCAACTTCCACGTCGTCGGAGCACAGACCACCTGGGTCATCGATGAACCGCTGACCATCGACACCCTGATCAGGATCATGGAGTCGCTAGAGCACGTCACCTGGTTCCCGACCGTCATCACCGACATCACCTACAGCGGCGGGTCCGGTCCACTACGCGTCACGTATCGGCGTGCGCTGCCCACCAGGGATGCCCAGTGATCGGCTGTGAGTGCGTGAACTGCGTGATGTCCCGGGCGAACGAGCGGCAGGGACAGATGATCAAGGACTTGTCGAATCAGCGTGATGTGCTCACCGCCCAGGTCACCGAGCTGGAGCGACGGTTACTGGAAGAGTCGTCCATGTCTGTGTGGCAACGGATATGGCGGAAAAGCCAGTGACCAGTCCCTACGGGCCGCACCGGTTCGCCTGGTTCGGGCGGTTCCGCATCTTCTGCGTCTGGTGCCACCTGGAGTGGCTTCCCGGGAAGAGCCGGCCCAAGACGAGGTGCCCAGGCCGATGAGCGGGCTCTACGGCAGAGAGGGCGACCACCCGCCGCGTACTGCCCAGCGGTGGGAGGACATCTTCACCCAGTGGCCACCCGGAAGGACCCAGTTCCGGCTGTGCTCGGACCAGCGCTGCGCCAACAGGTACCACTACGGCCCCTGCACGTGGCGCGCCAACGAGAGGTACCTCTGAGATGAGCCGCCACCGACGCTCCACCCCTGCGCGTGGATGGGTTGTCATCCTCGCGTGGGTGGTGGGCATCGGATCGGCGATCGTCATCCTGCTCAGCCCCGCCACCATGAGCAGTCTGGTGTCCCAGCTGCCCGTAGGTGGCCCCTTCTCCATCCCCTCAGCACCGACCGAGCCGGCCGAAGAGCCCGGTATATCTGCCGGTATATCTGCGACCCCCACGTCCGAGCCGGCGCCTCCGCCACCACCCCCACCGCACCGGTCTGACCCAGGTGCGGTGATCAGCGCGTTCCAGGACAACGTCTGCACCGCGGCCCCAGGCCTGGCCCGCAACGCGCGCATCGTGGGCTGCGTGCTAGCCGAGCAGTTCCCCGGCATCATGACGATCGGTCCAGGACCCCAGCAGTACGCGCTCCTGCTCAGCGTCACCGACGCCGGCACCGGCATCGAGGTGTCCAACTGCCTCACGACGCGCTACCAGCAGTGGGGGCTAGCCTCCGTCTCCTGGGCCGGCCAGAACTACTACCAGCCTGGCGGGTGGCAGGTGGCCTACGGGCCACCGATGCCCGCCAACCAAGTCCGCGTGATGCTCTTCGAGAACACCATGCCCGACCCACTTGCCCTAGGTTGCGGCAAGTGAATGAACAAGCGCGAAGACCGCGATGAGTGGCGAAGCGCCAACGCAGCAGCCGACCAGTACGGCAAGTGGTGCGACGCCCAGAAACGCAAGGCGCTGAGCTGTGAAGGCACCGGCGAGCAACAGGCTGCCGACGGCTACTGGCGCCGTGCAGACTACTTTCTTGGGCAAGAAGGAAAGGCTATCAGTCGGATGAGTTTCGCCGACAGCCGCATGGAGCAGCGGAGGCAAAAATCGTTGCTTCACCGAATAGGATGCACCAGCACCATTGTCATCGGCCTCACCGGCGCGGTGAGCGTCTTCGAGGCCATCCGCACGGTTATCCCTATGTTGAGGAGAAGACGATGAACAACGCCCAAACCGACCCGCCACCACCCGGCCTCGGCTGCGCTGGGTTCGTTGCTGCCGGCGTGTTAACCCTGCTGATCGTCCTGGCGGTCGTGCGGAGGCACCGATGAGCGACATCGGCGAAGGCCGCGCGAAGCTCCAGGCGGCCACGGGGAACCTCGACAGCGCCGGCGGCCAGATCGGTGTCGCCCTCGACGAGGTAGGGACTGCCAAGGGGCTGATGGCCGCTGCCGCCGAAGACACCGCTGACGTCCAGGAGGCCCTCGGCCTGGTTGCTCAGGCAGAGGCGGACCTGGAGTCGGCCCGGCAGGCGATCTTTGCGGCTAAGGAGAAGGCCGAGGAGGTCGCCAACCGCGTCGCCTAGGCTGTACCACAGGTCAGGTAGCTCAGATGGACAGAGCACTGTGTGGAGGTCCTAGCGGCTCGCGAGCGCTGCCCCTCCTAAGATCGGATGTCGCGGGTTCGAGTCCCGCCCTGACCCCCACCAAGATCATTTTGATCTCAGAATGTGCCGCGGAATTTTGGGTTGGACCAAAGTCACGTGCTTCGGTTGCTCGAACTGAGCCGCGCGGTCACCATGCCCATCGGCCAGCTCGTCAGCATCGCCGCCGCGAGGAAGGCCAACCCGAGCGTGATCAGGTTGATGTCACCGAGGGTGCCACCGAACAGCGAGACGACGAAGCACAGCAGGGCGAGCAAGGCAAACATGATCTTCCCTCACTTCTTCTTGTCGAGTTGCTTCGCCTGAGCGTCCTGAGCCTTCTTCGCGGCCTTCGCTGCTGCCGCTGCTGCCTTCTCCGCGGCCTTGGCAGCAGCAGCTGCGGCTGCGTCTGACGAGGCGCTCACGTGTCGACAGGCGGCGCGGGCTCCGGCGGCGGAGGCGGCGGGTAGGCCCGCTCCAGGGCGTCGGCGATCCGGGTGAGCTGCGCTACGACGGCGCTCTCACCACGCACCTTCTCCGCCTTCTCCCGGCGGTCTTCACGGTCATCATCATCGTCACGTCGTGGGCTGACCACGTTGTGTCCCTTCCCAGGCATGGTCAGAGCGTACGACAACGAACCCCCACCCGCTGGTGTACGGGAGGGGGCTCGTTGGTTGGGATCAGATCAGACGACCTGGTCGTCCTTCCAGGTGAAGGACGGGACGTCGTCGTGCTTCTTGGTCTGGCCGGCGTTGACCTTGAAGCAGGCCACCCCGTTGCCGTTCTTGTCGGCGAAGTTGCCGTTGTCCAGCTCGTCGATCACGATGCCGGTCGAGGCCAGGGTCCACTCGCCGCCCTGCGGGCACGCCTCCGCTGCGGAAGCCGGTGCCGCCAGGCCGATCGCGGCGCCGAGCATGAGAGCTGTAGCAGCGAGCATGGTCAGGAGTCGTGCGATCATGTTGATCCCTCTCAGTTCCACTTGTGTGCAACATCAACTACGAGACGACCGTGCCCGCCCGGGATGGTGAACACCCGGAACGGGAGCGGACCGTTGCGCAGCCCGATACCGAGGGTGGTCTGTCCCTCGAAACTGCCAGCGAAGACCACCTGTCGGAACGTGGTGAAGCCGGTGACGTTCGGCATCGTCAGCGGCGAGAAGCTGGGGTGTCGGACGACGACCTGGAGTCGCTTGCCCGCACCCTTGGTGGGCACCAGGAAGCCAGAGGCATCCTGGGTGATCTGGTCGACGTAGCGGACGTTGAAGCCGGCCACCGGCCCGTCGATGTCGACGACGAGACGATCGAAGCACGCGTGCCGGCCCGCACGGACCGTGTCCACCTCCCCCAGGCCCATCGTCAGGTTGTCCTTCTCCAGCGAGCCCCAGGGCGTTACACACGCCGTTGAGACCGCCGCAGAGGCTGGCGCAGCGAGTAGCACCACCGCCAGCAGGGTGGTGAGAACGAGGACGAGGGTGCGGATGGCTCGGTTCATGGTTGGCCTCCTGTCCGCAGTGTCCTCTATGGGTGGCCGTTCATCCTGATCAACTCGTCACAGAGGGCGTCGCGCCGCATCCTGATCACCTCGCGGGCCGTGTCCTCATGCTCGATCCCGTCGAGACATCGTGGGTCCAGCGTGTCCAGCTCAGTGATCAAGTGGGCGACTAGGCAGGCGTCTAGGTGCTCCATAGCTCCACCGTGGCAGCGCCATGACCTGCTATCAACCGCCAGGTGGGCGAATCGGCACTGCTCCATCCGGAGGCCAGCGCAGCCCGTTGCTGAGGCTCAGCGCCTGCGAGCGCATCTCGAACAGCTTCTCGACGATCGCCCGCACCTCGCGGAGGACCACTTCCTCACTGATCCCGAACGAACCCATCTGAGCCACGACCATGTGCGTGTCACCGATGGTGGCCGACGGCAGCTGGGCGTAGATCACGATGCCCGGCTTGATCTGCGAGCCCTTGGGGGTCTGGACACGGTCCAGGGCGAAGGACATGTCCCAGGACACCGCCTCGTTCAGCGCTGCCTTGTCGAAGGCCGTCTCGAACCACGGGCGCCAGGTATCGGTCAGTCGGTCAGCCATCGAAGCTCCTGTCAGTCACGTACGGCCACAGTGGGCACTCCTCACACGCCTCGAACCGCAGCTCTCGGCAGTGTTCCATGCATGCATCACGGGCAGCATCCCGCATCTCGCCCGGCGATCGGCCGTCCTCGTAGCTCACCTCGGCCACTTCCCTGTTCATGGGGTGTGACTCCTGCACGAGGTAGTTCGGAGCCGGCTCAGCCGAGTCCACTGCCACCACATCTCTCGCACGTACCCTTGGACGTGCTGCCAGACCCACCGCAGCCGCCGCACTTCTTCGGCGTGGTACCCATCGATGGACTCCTCTCAGTCGGGGCAGTACACGTGCTGGAGCTTAGGGATGGTCTGGTGCCAGATGGTCGTGCGGCCATCCTCGAACTTCGCGGACAGTTTGATCACGTAAGCACCGCCAGGATAGAAGATCAACTCACTCACCTCGACCGCCTGCATGCACACCTCGCACTGGCCGATCTCGGCGTAGCAGGTCATGTCGATATCGGCGATGGTGCCGGCGACTACCTCGTTGCCGAACTGATCTTCTGTCACGGCAGACACCTCCTCGTTCGATGGATGTAGCCGCCCGAGGTGAGCCGGACGATGGTCTCGCCCTCCTCGATGGGCCCCTCGCAGACGTCGCAGCGGCCCGAGTACCGGGCGACGAAGGGCGTGCTCGTCTCCGCCACCCGGTCCCCTGGGGCGATCCCGCCGCGGTGCCGGCGGCATGCGCACATACTCACCGGCAGATCACCCAGCTCACAGCGTTCCTCTTCAATCACGGCCCCGCCTCCCGATAAGCCAGGCAAGGACGAGGGCGACTGGGACCGCGAGCCCGATCCAGGCCACGATAACGGTCTGCACCCAGGGGATAAGCTCCCAGACCCAGTCGCCCACGCTCACATATCGACCTTGTTCTCGGTCCAGCGGGACGCCTTCATCATGGCGTCCGACTCAGCAATCGAGATCTCGAAGCTGTCGTTGGCATCGAGGACCTTGTCGGCAGGCTCCCGACGGAGCACCACGCCCTCCTTGTCCTTCCGCTCGATGCCTACCTCCCACCGCCCGACCCCACACGGACGGGAGTAGTACGTCCACGGGACGTCGCGCCGCTCACGCTGCGCGCGCTCACGTGCGCGCTGTCGCCGTACCGCAGCGAGCGAGCTGACACAGAAGTAGATGAACGCGCACGTCGCGAGGACGGCAACAGCGATGTCGGTGGACGCTCGCTTACTGAGGTAGACCCCGAGGACACCGAGCACCAACGCGACCAGCGCGCCTGTCCGTGCCTGCGCCGGCGTCATGACGCCGCGGGGACGGACACCGACATCCCTGCCGGGACAAGGGTGCACTTGCCGCTGTCAAGGCAGTTCGTCTCAGCATTCCGGCGTGCCCACTCCTGGTACACCACCTGGCCACCAGGCCACGAGTTCTGGAACGCCACCTTCTGAGCTTCTGTCTCCTGCGCCAGCAGCTCCTTCTCCTTGAGCTGCATCTCATCGAGCAGTGCCTGGGGCAGCGTCGGCTTGTTGATCTGCACGGCGATGATGTTGAAGTAGGTGTCGCCGCCAGTCGCGTCCTTGATCTGCGCCGGCAGCGCATCAGCCACCGTCTTGGTGAAAGCCTTAGCCTTCACCGGGTCGGTGTAGAGCTGCTGCCAGGTGTAGTCCCCCGCGGTGATGTCCATGACCCGGTCCGCTGGGCCGCCGAGGAACAGCGCCAGGGTGTCCTTCCACCCCTGCGGGACGATGGTCGAGTCTTCAGTGAACTCGGCGCCCTTGCTCCGACCGATCGTCTCGTGGAACTTCTGCAAGGGACCGCCCGGCCACACCTTGCCAGCGGCGTCCGTCCACTCCGTGCAGGTGGTGTCTAGCGTGAAGGTGATCAACCCAGAGACGGACAGTTCCTGGTTCTTGGTCGACACCGCGATAGCTGGCCCGTCTCCACCGGCCTGCCCGAAGGCCCAAGTGCGAGTGCCCTGGGGGTAGTAGGCGGTGTCCCCGCCGTTGTCGATGGCTTCGTTGCCCCCCGCTGGGATGCACTTCTGGTACGCCTTGCTGTCCCAGCTCCCACCGGTGTAAGCCAGGCCAACTGACGACGTGTCCGGTAGGGCGTAGGTAGTACAGCCCGCCAGCGCCACAGTCGTCATGGTCGCTGCCGCAATGGCAAGCAACCTCTTGATCTTCATCCCGACTCCTTCAGTCCAGCATCTTGCGCAGCCGCGCAGACATTTCGATCAAGTGCACATCCATCTCGATGGGCACGTAGTCCCCTCCCTGCGTCAGCAGGGTGTAGAGGGCGTTAGCCTCGTCCTTGGTCATGTCGAGGCCGTAGAAGATCTCCACGGGAGAGTCATCACTGGGGACCAGGTCGCCGCGGTCGATGGCAAGCGACTCCAGGTACATCCCCACGTACACCAGCTCCTCGGGAAGCCCGAGCACGTCCGCGATCTTCTGCGCGGTGATCTCGGAGACGCCAGCCTGCCCGTTGCAGATCCGGGACAGATGCTTCTCGGTGATGCCGGCACGCTGAGCAACAGCAGACTGAGTGAGGTTCGACCCCCTGATCAGGGTGCGGAGGAAAGTATGACGCTTCATTGCAGCTCGATCCGTACGTGGTGATCGTTCATGGAGAGCCCCACGATGGACGGCGGCAGCCCATGATCACACTCCTGGTCCAACCAGTCAGCGATCCCCCGAAGCTGGGCCGGAGAGAGACTGTCCCTACGCCAGAGCAAGGTCGCCATGGTGGGGTGGAACTCCGACTCAGTTGCCGCCATGAAAGCTCCTGGGGATGCCCCACAGCGCCGCGGCCCGCTGCTGGACTCGTCCGAAGAGGAGCTGCCCCAGTGCCTTCTCCGCCTCGCGATCCGGGTCACGCCCACCGACCAGGATGACCAAGGACAGGGCGTCGATCTCCTCCAGCGCCATCTCGGCGACCCGCAGACGTTCCTGCACCATCTCTGCGTGGTTGCAACAGATCTCGCTGACGTCGTGCCCGCGTCCGCAGTTCTCCATCAGATACCCCCCTTCATGTCCGGTGCGTCCCGCATGTCGCGGGCCCA
>ERZ1292644.1292-Hain-H14-01um-R2-1292-length-13312-cov-4_pt1 | contig 13312 bp, 12 predicted proteins | sample MGYA00564402_ERZ1292644 | MGnify/ENA primary metagenome ERZ1292644 (study PRJEB36523, sample SAMEA6512644) | groundwater metagenome | collected 2019-01-09 | study: AquaDiva: Metagenomics assemblies of 32 groundwater samples
TGAAGTATCGGTCAATTATCGCTATTTACTGGACGGATTAAAGATAATAAACAGCGATAAGGTTGTGTTGGAATTTACCGGCAACGGCAATCCGCTTATATTAAAACCATACGATGACAAGATTGACCTCACTTATCTTATAATGCCTCTGCGAAGTTAAATATTATGTTTAAAAATATCTCTTCACTTTTTAATAAAAGAATAAAATCAATTGAAGAGGAAGTGAATGCCAAAAATAAAATAGACGAAACGCTTTTAAGGTTTGTAAAAGAAGAAATACTCAAAAATTCAGGTTTGGATTGCCGGCTTTCCTATACATTTAATAAAGGCATTATAAAGATAGAAACGGACAACAAGCTCATCGATCAAGAGATTGCCTTAAGAATAAGGATTATTGAAGAAAGATTAAGAAGAGAAGGAGTGGTATTCAAGAAGTTATTAATATAACAACCTTTATAAATCAACTTCTAATTTAGCCCGAAAAATCTTCTTACTGACCACTCCCAGTTATTGAACTGATTATCGCTTCTTCCGACATAGTAAAGTATGTTGTGAGGATCAGAGTTGTCATAACTGCCGTTTAGCATCGGGTTTGAAGATGAGACCAGGTCTGGTTTAATAAATTCTTCCACAGGCATTTTTTCAAGAGCTTTCGCCATAAATTCATGCCACATAGGACCTGCGGCGCTTATACCGGCTCCTTCCTGTGTCATTGACTCCTCTCTATTATTACCGACCCAAACGCCTGCAGTTATCGTCGGGTTGTAACCTATAACCCAGGCGTCTCTGTTTTTTTGAGTAGTTCCTGTTTTAGCTGCAACCGATCTGCTTGGAAAATAAAGAGAGCTGGAATAACCGAATACGGCAGATCTGGCATTGTTATCGGAAAGAACGTCTGAAATAAGACGCGCTGTTTGAGTATCAAGCGCTCTTTTTGGGTCAGGAGTTGTATTTTCCAGAATATTTCCGTTAGCCGACTCAACTCTTTTTATGAAATACCATGGATTTCTTATGCCGTCGTTTGCAAAAACTCCGTATGCTGAAACAATGTCAACCGGTCTGACTTCAGCTCCGCCAAGCACAAGGGACAACCCAAACTCTGATCTGTTCTGAAGCGTGGTTATACCCATTTTTTCAGCGAGATCTATAGTGTCGCTCACGCCGGCTAGGTATAGTGTCTTTACTGAAGGCACGTTAAGCGATTGAGCCAGCGATTGTCTCATCGTAACCGGTCCTCTGAATCTACTGTCATAATTTTGGGGATTGTAACAGTCAAGGCCGTATTTATCCTTTTTTTGTTCCGCATTCGGAGAACAATTAGGATTGAACTCTGTTTTTACATCAAATAAAACAGTGGAATCGGGGTAACCCTTTTGAAAAGCCATTGCATAAGCAAACGGCTTGAATGACGAACCCGGCTGTCTTTTTGCGGTAGCAACATTGAAGTTTCCTTCATTTTCAATATCGGAATAATTTACTGAACCTACAAGAGACAGCAGTTCGCCGGTCTTCGGGTCAATAGCGACTAGGGCGGCGTTAGATGCTTTATACTTTTTTTTATTGATCTCGGCATATTTTTTGACTGTTTCTTCCGCTATAGTTTGAAGTTCAGCATCAAGAGTAGTTATAACTTTTAAACCGCCGCTTTCAACCGTATCTCTGCCGTACTTATCTTCAAGATATTCCTGAATCATGATAACGAAGTGGAGAGCAAAATCTTCTTTAATATTAAATTTGAAATCAATCTTCTCGTTTATTGCCTTTTCGTGCTCTTCAGTTGAAATCATGTTTAACGCGAGCATTCTGTCAATAAGAGTATTTTTTCTATCCGTCAATTCTTTAACATTGTTGCCGTAGGGAGAATAATATGACGGCGCTTTAATAAGAGAAGCAAGTATTGCCGATTCATTTATCGTTAGTTCTGATGCGGTTTTTCCGAAAAATGTTTTTGAAGCGGCTTCTATACCGTATGCGTTTGAGCCGTAGGGTATCTGATTAAGATACATCCACAGTATCTCGTCTTTAGTGAATCTTTTTTCAACTTCTATGGACAAAAGCGCCTCTTTTAATTTTCTTGTGAGTGTCTTCTCATCGCCCAAGAGAGATTTCTTAACCAATTGCTGGGTTATAGTGGAACCGCCTTGAGACAGGTCAAAATCCCGGATATCCTTCAGTACGGCTCTTATAATACCGGAAATATCGAGCCCTTTATGGTTATAAAATTCAGCATCTTCAGAAGCAAGAGCCGCTTTCCTGGCTGATTCCGGTATTTGGTTCCACGGGATTATGGTTCTTTTCTCTTCGCCATGGATGTCATAAAGTAAAATCTTGCCAGTCTTGTCATATATCTTGGTTGATTCGGTTACTTTTCTTGCGGCTATAGAATCGGGAGCGGGAAGAGTTATTTCTATATATATGAATAAGACCAGAAAAGAGATAACGCCAATTACCAATAGCCACAAAAAAAGCATAGGCAATGCTTTGAAAAGATGTTTTGTTTTCTTTGATTTAAATGTCATCACTAGTTTCCAATAATGCCACAAAAATGCCGCATTTACAATAGAATCAATTAAATATATTATCTATGTATGTTTAGTAAAAAAGTAATAACAGACGAACACCTGCCTGCGCAGACAATAGAAATTGAAGAATTGTTAACTCGTAGAATTAAAGCAATTTTTCCGTCCGGTGAAGAAGCGGAGAAAAGGTTAAAAGAAGGAAAAAAATTGAGAATATATCTTGGGATAGATCCAACTGGCCCAAATCTTCACCTCGGACACACTATACCCCTTCTGTTTCTAAAACAGCTTTTAGCGCTTGGGCATAAGCCGGTACTGCTGATAGGCGATTTTACGGCTAGAATAGGGGATCCAACCGGAAAAGAATCTGCCCGCAGTCAATTAACCGAAAAAGAAGTTAAGAAAAACATGGAAAATTATCTTGAGCAGGTTTATAAGATATTACCCAAGGACTCTTTTGAAGTTAAACATAATAGCGTATGGCTTTCTAAAATGTTGTTTCAAGACGTGGTTGAATTGGCCAGCTATGTGACAGTTCAGCAGATGATACAAAGAGATATGTTCCAAAGAAGAATAAGAGGAGAAATAGTTTGTTTGGATAAAGAAACAGGATTAGAAAAAGGGAGGTTTAATCCTCCGTTAGGTTTTATCTCTCGCTTTGGCAATATTGAAGTTTATGCGGGAAAAATTGAATGTAGCTGTTGTGGTTCAGAAATAGACCAAGGAGAAATTATATATGGCGGTACAAAATCCGGACTGCATAAAGTAAATGCTTTTCCTATGCCAATTTATTTAAATGAATTTCTATACCCGCTAATGCAAGGTTATGATTCTGTCGCTATGAAAATTGACGGCGAGGTCGGCGGTAACGACCAGACCTTTAATATGTTAGTCGGCAGGGACCTGGAAAGGAAGATGTTGAATAAAGATAAACTGGTTTTTGCCACTCGTTTATTGATAGACGCCGAATCAGGCAAAAAGATGAGCAAAACAGAAGGCGGACTGATATCGCTGTCTGATTCTCCTCAAGATATGTTTGGCAAAACGATGAAAACCGTGCCGGATGAAATGACGGCGCTGGTATTCCTTCTTTGTACTGAAAAGCAACGGCAATGGATAGACGGCAAAAAAGGAAACGATCCGTACGGGTTTAAAAAAGAACTTGCTTACGAGTTAGTAAGAATGTATCACGGCGAAAAAGAGGCCCAAAAAGCCGGAGAGGAATGGGAGAGAGTATTCTCAAAAGGGGAGTTGCCCGGTGAAATGGAAAAAGTAAAAAAGACGAAATTAGTTGAACTTGTCGGACTGGCAACGCAGGGCAGTTCGAGTTCCGCTAAAATTCTTATTGAACAAGGCGCGGTAAAGGTTTAATGATAATTGAAAAATGAGTGGGGCTTCGTGCCTAAAGAAGGGGATGTGATCCAGATCGGCCCCAAAAAGTTTATAAAAGTAATATAAAATTAAAAAGTCCGATTTTATCGGACTTTTTAATCGCTTGTGTTTCTAGATAACTTCTTCTTTGTCAGATAACTCTTCCGACTCATCATCCTCGTCGTCTTCATCATCTTCTTCATCCTCATCTTCTAGGTTTTCCTTATCGTCGTCTTCTATAATTTTGTCGTCCTCTTCTTCAAATTTGTATGCTTCACTAAGCATAATGCGAATCCGCGAATTTATGCGAATGCCGCGGATATTCGGAGCATTCGGATACTATTCGTAGATTTGGATTATTTAATTTTTTATAACATTCTATTATTTGCGCAACAAATTGCAATAGCCAGAGCATCGGCGGCATCGTCAGGTTTTATCGGCTCCTTTAATCCCAGCAATAATCGGACCATTTTCTGTACCTGCTCTTTATCCGCTCTGCCGTAAGCGCTTATGTTTTGCTTTACCTGAAGAGGCGTGAATTCTTGAATAGGCAAACCATGTTTGGCAAGCGTAAGAAGCAGTACGCCGCGCATCTCGCTTACAGCCATAACGGTTTTCTGATTTTTGAAAAAGAAAAGTTTTTCAATGCCCGCTTGATCGGGCTGATGTTTCACGATAAGTTCATTTAATGACAGCGCCGCATCCTTAAAACCGGTCAGTTTGTCGCTGTCAACTTTTAAAATTCCGTACTCAATGCATGAAAATCGGTTTTTTTCCTGCTTCACTATTCCATATCCTATTCTTGTTGTACCGGGATCAATTCCAAGTGTGATCATTTCAGATTTGAAGCGATATCCCTGACATTATCGTTGTCATCCAGGGCCTCAAAAAGTTCATTAAATTTTTTTTGTGTTTGTTCGTTAACTTGAACCGGGTTATTGAACATCCAGCTAATGCTTCCGGGATTGACCATCTTTACTTCGTGGTCTAAAAATATTTTCTTTATTTCCGCAACGGCGCGATTCTTATTGTCAGTAATGCCTTTTATCCTTAACACAACTCCACCGGGTCCAATACCCTCCACCGCTATCTCTTCCAATTGCGCGCTGTCTTTTTCAGATACCTTCTTGATAGCCCGTTCTATATTCTCATTGGGCATATTCGCGCTTTTGGCCTGTTCAACGGCGTTTGCAAGGGCGACATTGGTTTTGATGTCGGTTCCTTTTCTGGCGGCAAGAGTTATATCTGTTGAAAGTTTTGAAAATATCTGACCTCTTTTCTGGTCAGTAATGTCTTTCTTTCTTTTAATTTGACTCCAACGCGAATGCCCGGACATCTGTAATATAGTTAAATAAATTTCAGTTTTTTGTCCTTAATTCCCATATGTTCAAATCCTTTGGACGTAACTATTCTTCCTTTTGGTGTTCTCGCAAGAAACCCCATTTGCATCAGGTACGGCTCGTAAACGTCTTCTATCGTGCTTTCTTCTTCCGGTATTGATGCGGCAACTGACTTGAGGCCGACCGGACCGCCGTCAAAATTATTGATTATCGTCAGCAGTATCTTTCTGTCGGTTTCTTCAAGGCCCTTGTCGTCTATCTCAAGCATTTTCAAAGCTTTCTTCGCTATGTCCTTGGAGATAATTTCCTTGCCGTTCATTTGACTAAAATCCCGGACCCTTTTTAGAAGACGATTCGCGACTCTGGGAGTGAATCTTGAAGCAAGAGAAATTTCTTTAACCGCCTCTGCCTCTATGTTTACGCCAAGCAATTTTGCCGATCTTGTTATTATTTCTTCTATGTTTTTTTGGTTATAAAAATCCAACCTGAAGTTGGCGCCGAATCTTGACCTGAAGGGGGATGAAAGCATGGAAATTTTTGTTGTGGCGGCAATGAGAGTGAATCGCGGGAGATCTATTTGCAGTGTTTTTGCGGAGTTGCCTTTTCCGATGACTATATCCAGCTTAAAATTCTCCATGGCCGGATATATAACTTCTTCAACGGCTTTGTTAAGGCGATGCACTTCATCAATAAATATGATGTCGCCGTCATTCAAGCCGGTTAAAATTGAACCGATATCCCCGGCTTTTTCAAGAGCCGTACCGGAGGTTATTCTTATACTGGCTCCCAGTTCTTTTGCAACCAGGTAAGCAAGAGTTGTTTTTCCAAGACCTGAAGGGCCGTGAAACAGCAGGTGCTCTATCGGCTCATTTCTCTTTTTTGCCGCCCCGATGACTATTCTCAAGTTTTCTTTTATCTTATCCTGCCCTACATATTCACTGAATGTGCCCGGTCTTAGCGCGTTGTCTAAAACCTGGTCGTCAGGAGCTGTTTTAGAGGCTGTATTCGGTTGATTGACATTCATAATAATTTAAGTTAGAATATAGCTCTAAGAACCCTTATAACCTGTAGGCAATTGGATTGAGTATTTTAATACAAAAGTCCAATCGGGATACTATCCTAGCTTGGATAGGTTGGTTTCGACTGGCCTACTCCTCGGAGTTATCCTGCCCCCGTGTTTTTATTGGCGCGGGTCTTTGCCTACAGATTATAAAGGTCCTTATACCACCACTTTCTCTATTTCTTCTATTGTTGTTATTCCGCTGATCAATTTTATGTATGCGTCCTGCAACATTGTTACCATCCCTTCAATAACAGCCAAATCTTGTATTTCCGATATTGCCGGCGATCTAAGTATTAACTTCTCCATTTCTTTGGATATTTCAAAGGCCTCAAAGATACCGATTCTCCCTTTATAGCCGGATTCGCCGCATTCTTTGCATTTTCCGGGAACACCTATTTTCAAACCCTCATCCAGATTAGGATATTTAGACATATCAATATTTTTATGCGTAGATAGAGGTCCCAACACCTCCCTGATCTTTTTCAGCTCATTTGTTTCTATCTTTCTTGTTTTTTTGCAGTGCGGGCACAACTTTCTGATTAAGCGTTGGGCCATAGCTATATTTATAGCCGGCGCTATGATCTGGGACTTTATGCCAAAGTTGACCAATCTGGGAATGGCGCCGGCGGCATCATTTGTGTGGATAGTGGACAAAACAAGATGTCCAGTTAAAGCGGCCTGCAACGCTATATCTGCCGTTTCAGCGTCTCTTATTTCTCCGACAAGTATTATATCCGGGTCCTGTCTTACTATGGCTCTCAAACCATTAGCGAAAGTGTACCCTTTGCGGGCGTCAACCTGGGTCTGGGATATCCCCTCAATGTGATATTCTATAGGGTCTTCTATTGTTATTATCTTGCTTTCCGGAGAGTTAAGATAACTTAGGAAAGCATATAGCATGGTGGTTTTACCGGAGCCGGTCGGACCGGTTGTGAGGATGGCCCCGGTCGGCTTTTTAAGAAGCTCTTTAATTTTATTGAGCAGGTCATCCCTCATGCCCAATTTATCAAGCTCTTTTTTTACCGTTCTCGGGTCAAGGAGACGCATTACGATCGTTTCACCAAACTCGCTGGGCAGAACTGAAACTCTGACTTCTATGGAGACCATTTTCAGCCGAATGGTAAACCGTCCGTCCTGGGGTATGTTGTGAATGTTAAGTTTAATTTTAGAAAGGACTTTTATTCTGCTGACAATCATCTCGTATGAAGATTTTTCTAGAAAAGCTATGTCGTGCAAAAGACCGTCAAGACGGTATCTTAGACGAATTTGTCCCGCTTCCGGCTCCAGGTGAATGTCGGAGGCCTCTGTTTTAAGTGCGCCGGCTATTATCAAATTCAACAAGCCGGTGGCGGACATATTCTTTATCCTGTCTTTTATATCCGATACATTATTGATCTCATTCTCCAGTTTATTAACTTCTTCTTCCTCCAATTCTATAGCGCCAATTTCAAAAACCTCGGCTTTTTTTAATCTTTGGTATCTTTTGAATATATTCTGCAGAGAATGCTGATTGGTCACAATAACGCCAACTTCATGGTCGGTCTTAAGGCGAGATATGACCTTTTGCGTGGCGGGGTTGGTTGGGTCCAATACCGCAACAACAATCTTCGAGTCCTTTCTGAAAATAACAGCCACATTGACCGAACGGGCCTCCTCTTCGCTTAATACGGACAGAGCGTCGGTATCAATGGGCGCGGATTTCAGGTCGGAATAGGGGAGATCCAAACTCTTGGCAAGTATTTTGTATTTTTCTTCCTCTTCCGTCTGTCTAAGTTCAGCGAGCTTTTTTTCCAGTTCCTCTCCTTTTTTTGTCGTATTATCTTCCGGCATAATCAAATTTTAACATTTTCCAGGACCAGTATTATTAACAGGACTTTAACCGACACGCGTTTTTTGTAAAGGAATTTTGTGGATAATTGCCACTTTTAAATATGCCATTCAAGCGGCATATTAAGATGTTGAAAATTCAATCCGCAGGATGTCTTAACGTTTGGTCAAAGTTCGATGTGTCTCGCTTCAACGCGTTTTTTCAAAAGAATGGAAGCAACTTTAGAAAATTGCTTCGGATCGCCTGTGGTGTAAAAATCCGTTTTACGCCCCGAATCATTAATGGCGTTTGTTTCATGGAGAATGGCACTTGTGCTTTTTGCTATGGCCTTGCCGGAGTCAACCAATTTTATGTGCTTTCCGACTATCTTTCTGATTTGCGGCTTAAGAAACGGGTAATGAGTGCATCCTAATACGATAACATCCGCGCCGGCCTTTTTAATCGGTCCGGCATACTTTGACAATAGCCGCCGTAATTCAGGCGAGTCCAACATTCCGGTTTCATCAATTATGTCCTCAAGGCCGTAACAGCCGATGTTTATTACTTTCATACTGCCGGCGTGCTCCTTTATAAGATTATTGAGATAAGGGCTTTTAGACGTGGCTGGCGTGGACATAACGCCTATTACGCCGGACTTGGATTCAGCGACCGCAGGTTTAATCGCCGGCGTTGTGCCTACAATAGGTATCTTAACCCTGGCTCTTAGGAAATCTATGGCATAACAGGTGGCCGTATTACACGCGGCGACTATTATCTTTGAATTCTTGGATACCAGGAAGTTGCACACCTTTAAGGTTTCTTTTTCTAATTCTTTCTTTGTTTTTTCGCCGTAAGGAACATTGATCTGGTCGGCCACGAATATGTAATTCTCTTTGGGCATTAACTCAATAAGTTCTTTAAGCACGCTTAAACCGCCCACTCCCGAATCAAAAACACCTATTGGCCTATTGTCATGCGTATCCATATACATAACATTGTGTAATTAGTATTATTTTATACAAAACACTGTATAAAATAATACTAATTACACAATGTTTGATACTCTATGTTCTGCTTGGCATTTTATTCTTATTAATATTTATACAAAACACTGTATAAATATTAATAAGAATAAAATGCCCTATAGATGCCACTTAAAGAATATAATGGCATTTTCTCTATATTGCCACATATTGACTTTATTTCAAATATTTGATAACATGTCCGTACAGGTTGAAGATGTCCGCTGAGTGGCGGACAGTTTTATTAAAATCCGAAAATTTAATATAATTTAAATATTCTGATTTCAAATTTAAAATGTTTGATATTAAGCAATTTTTGCTGGCAATAAAACAAATCTCCGAAGAAAAAGGCATACCGGAGCAAAGCGTCTTGGAAACCGTTGAAGCGGCCATAGCCGCCGCTTACAAGAGGGATTATGGCAAAAAGGGGCAGATAATAAGGGCTGAACTTGACACTGAAACAGGCGGTATAAAAGTGTTTCAAGTTCACTATGTCGTTGAAGGCGCGGATGAAGAGGGCAATATCACCGGACAGCTTCCTTCAAGGTTGATAGAAGAAAAACCTGATTTTTCGGAGCGTTTCATTCCGGAAATTGACAGGCATGCCAAACCGCGGGGGCAGGAAGGACAGATTTCAGATACCCCGGGGCAGGATGGCGCGATAAAATTCAATCCGGAAAAACACATTCTTTTTGAAGACGCTAAGAAGAAAAATAAAAAAACAAAAGTGGGCGATGAGATTATCACCGAATTGGAAACACATACCGAATTCGGACGCATTGCCGCGCAAACAGCCAAACAAGTTGTCATACAGCGTCTAAGAGAAGCCGAAAGAAGCGCCGTATACGAGGAATTTAAGAAAAAAGAAGGCGAAATAATCAGCGGCATTATACAAAGGAAAGAAGGAGCTCTTATTTTTATTGACATAGGCAAAACGAATGGACTGTTTACAATCGCGGAACAGGTTCCGGGGGAGAACTACAGAATAGGATCGCGTTTGAGATTTTTGATACTGAAAGTTGATGAGACCGCGAGAGGGCCGGTAATTGTTCTCTCAAGGGCCCATCCCGATCTGGTCTACGGCTTATTCAGAGTTGAAGTTCCCGAGATAGACAGCGGAGCCGTTGAGGTTAAAGCCATCGCCAGGGAAGCGGGATCCAGAACAAAGATCGCGGTAACTTCTAAAGAAAGCGGAGTTGACCCGATCGGTTCTCTTGTCGGACAGAAAGGCGTAAGGGTACAGACGGTCATAAACGAGCTGGCCGGAGAAAAAATAGACATAATTTCATGGAGCGACAAGACGGCGGAGTTCATAGCCAACTCTTTTTCTCCCGCTAAAGTTCTCGATGTTAAACTTTTAGACGAGGATAAAAAACATGCCCTCGTTGAGGTGTCCGACGACCAATTCTCACTGGCAATAGGCAAGAGAGGACAGAATGTTCGTCTTGCCGCTAAACTTACCGGATGGAAAATTGATGTCAGATCACCGAAGGATCAAGTCGGTTTCTCTGAAGTTGAAACTCCTAAAAATGAAACAGAAGACACTCAAAACACGGAAGAGTAGATCAGAATCATCGGACCATTACGCATTACGCGTTACGCATTTAAATTCGTAATCCGAAATTCGTAATCCGCAACATAATTTGCAGAGCAATTTCAAAAAACTTAATAATAGCCAGGTTAAAACTACAATAGAACTTGGCAAGGAGGATCTCCAAAAATACATAAATAAAGCTGAAGATATAATGGGCGGCGGTCTTGAGATAAAGGGATTCAGGAAAGGAAAAGCGCCTAAGGAGATATTAAGCAAGCATCTTGATAAGGAAAAGGTCAGAGCGTTGGCGCTTGAGATAGCTTTGGAGGCGAGTTTGTCTGATGTTATTAAGGTCAATGGTTTTGATGTTATGAATATGTCGCAGTTGTCCGTAGAAAATAACGACTCCGTCCAGCTGAAGTATTCAATAATTCTGGATTTGTTTCCTGAAATTGAGCTTGCCGACCTGGATAAGATAAAAGTAAAAAGACAGGATGTAAAAGTTGAAGAAAAAGAAGTTGAGGATGCCTTGGAAACAATAAAAAACTCAAGAGCCAGTTTCATAGATAAAAAAAACAACGAACCGGCAGAGGAAGGGGACAGAGTTGAGGTTGATTTTGAAGTAAAAACAGACGGCCGGATAATCGAAGGAGGCGTAAGCAAAAACCACCCCATTATAATAGGGGGAAAAGGATTTATTCCTGGATTTGAAGATTATCTGGCTGGAATGAAAAAAGGAGATGAAAAATCGTTCTCTCTTACCGCGCCCGAAGATTATTCCTACAAAGAAATTGCCGGTAAAAAATTGGATTTCGTTGTTAAAATGAACGACATTAAAAAAGTTGTCAGGCCGGAAGCCAACGACGACTTTGCCAGATCGCTGGGCCGGTTTGCCGATTTCACGGAGTTAAAAGAAAGCGTCAAAGAAAATTTGACGCAGGGAAAAAAGATGGAAAAAAACCAGAAACTGCGGCTGGAGATTCTGGATAACATTATTAACCTTTCAAAAATAGAGGTTCCAGACAGTTTGCTCAATAAGCAACTGGAGACAATGATTTCCGATTTTGATAATACTTTGCATGAAAAAGGGTTAGAACTTGGTTTATATCTCTCAAGAATAGGCAAAACCCAGGAAGAACTTAAGAAGGATTGGACCAAAGATGCTGAAAAACAAGTCAAAATATTTTTAGTGTTAAGGAGATTGGCAAAAGACCTCAAAATAGAGGCATCGCAGGGAGAGGTTGAGGAAATGGCTGGTCAGGCAATGCAGTCAGCCATGGCTAACGGTGAAACTATGCCGGCTGATATTGACCCGGCCAAATTAAAAGAAAGTATTGAATCAAGAATAGTTAATGAAAAAACCCTGGAGTATATAGAGTCCCATTGCGCGATATAATTCAGAAAATGAGAATTTTGCAACAACTAAAAATTCCGCTTAAGCGGAATTTTTAGTTGAACCAGCGACTCGATATTATTTTTGCGGTAACTGTGTTATCCTTTAGGTTAAGGAAAAGGTGTTTTACTGTCCCGTTTGGGACAGTAAAATTTTGTTATCGCGGAATACGCAGCTGCCAGTTCAATTAAGCGTATACATACATTATACACTAGTATTATCTTTTTGTCAACTATATTATGTTTCAATCCTTGTGGTACTCCAATCTTTTTTTGCGTCTCGGCCTGGCGGCGGTTTTCATTTGGTTCGGAGTGGATAAATTTATAAACCCTGAATATTGGCTAAGCGCCTGGATTCCTCAAAACATTGTTTTGCTTGCCTCAAAAATAGGCATAAGCGGCGTAAATATCGTCTATGCCAGCGCTATTTTTGAGCTATTAATCGGCACAAGTATTTTGAGCAACATTTTTGTAAAGGTCTTCTCCCTTTTGGCGATAATATTTCTGGCGGCGGTATTATTATTTTTTGGCGTAAGCGAAGTGCTTATCAGAGACCTGGGTCTTATCGGCGGGTTTATGGCTCTATTATTCTGGCCGGAAAGAAGAATGTTTGCATAGAACTTGCTGGCCGCTCTACTGTGGTATAGTATTTTATTATTATCATTAGTTTTTACACAAAACACTGTGTAAAAACTAATGATAATAATAAAATACCAAACAGATCATATGGTATTAGACATCAAGTAAATATCATTATTTAGACAGTGTTTTGTCTAAATAATGATATTTACTTGATGTTACTGATTAAGGTTATTAACGAGTTGCTTCGTTTGGTTATTATGCGTAATAAAATAATTTATCTTGATAATGCCGCTTCCACTCCAATAGATAAAAAGGTTGCTTCCGAGATGGCTCAAGCCGCCAAACTGTACGGTAATCCTTCTTCATATAATGACTGCGGCAGGGAAGCCCGCGAATATATAGAAAGGTCTCGGCTTAAGGTAGCCAGATTTCTGGGGGCGCATTCAGACGAGATAATTTTTACATCTTCCGGTACGGAATCTAATAATCTCGCGATCCGGGGAATCGCGGCGAATTTTAAAAACCAAAAATCTCATATCATAACTACTCAAATTGAACACCCGTCGGTGTTGAGATCGGTGGAACGGCTTGAGAAAGAGGGCTTTGATGTTTCGTATCTTTCAGTGAATAAGGAAGGATTTGTGAACAGGGATGAACTACAAAAAACTCTGCGGCCGGAAAC
>ERZ1292644.1293-Hain-H14-01um-R2-1293-length-13296-cov-5_pt1 | contig 13296 bp, 22 predicted proteins | sample MGYA00564402_ERZ1292644 | MGnify/ENA primary metagenome ERZ1292644 (study PRJEB36523, sample SAMEA6512644) | groundwater metagenome | collected 2019-01-09 | study: AquaDiva: Metagenomics assemblies of 32 groundwater samples
GGCGGACAGTCGGCCTTCGCGTAAACGCTGACCGACTGTCCGCGCCCGGATTTCCCAGGGTTACTCTATCACTCCGGGGCCGACTACACCGTTGCCGAGAAGGGGGTTGCCTCGGTACCACTCTGCGAGATGATCCCGTGACAAGCGAACATGTTCGTCTTCACGTCCTCGATCTCTACGAAGTGACCCACTGCAGCCAGACCGGTAGTGGTCCGGTTGAAGGTGATCGTATCGGCCGTGGAGCCCGCCTCCCAGCCCTGCAGCGAGGTGGCGTCGTCACCCAGAGCGAAGATCACGCCCTGAATGATGTCGTTCGCGTTCGCCACCTTGATGATGTGGCTGTTCGTAGTAGCCGTCACCGACACCTTGAAGGTGAACTTCGCTCCCGACCCGGAGGCCGCCGGCAGCGTCACCGTAGACCCAGCCGCCGTGTCGAGCAGGATCGTCTTCCCGTCGTGAGCGGCTACCGTCAGGGTTAGCGCGGCTCCGGCCGCAATCAGCCTGGCGGACACGTCCGCTGCCCGGTTGATCTCCGCCGTCGTTGCCAGGAGTCCGGCCACCGAGGCGTTGAGTTCAGCGGCGGTCGCGGTCACATTCGTGCCGGCGATATTGAGTGTCGTGCATCGCGCTACGCCGTCCACGTCGAACAACTCAGCAGGAGTGTCGGTCCCGATCCCTACCCTGTCGGTGCTGGCATCGGTAAAGAGTAGGTTCTCGTCGGTATCGCCCTCAACCCTAAAATCAGTGGCGATCCCGGCCTCGTTCATAACCCAGTCGGCATTCGCACTCCTGGCGAGATTTCGTGGCTGTATCATTCTTGAACTCCTTGAAGTCGCGCGGGGGGCGAGCTTTACGACCCGCCCCCGCTAACCATCGGATTTGTTGACCGATCCGGTCCGCTGCCCGAAGCTGTAGATGCGGACCGCCTCACGCAGAGCTATCAAAGTCCTGCCGAGTTCAGCCACATCCTCCATCGGGATTTCGATGGCGGTGACGCGACGATTGAAGCTGATCCTCACTTTTCCTCGCTCCGGGATCGCCTCCACCTCCATCGTGGTGTTACGCGGATCGCTTGGGCCGCGCTTCCCGATCAGTCTTTCCATTCACGCGCCTCTATCACGCCTGAAGCCCGCATTCCCACTCGCGAAGCACGTGAGCACCAGGAGAGGTGGTGGCGTGCAGGAAGAAGTGGAACGGAATGACCACCTCGGCGTCATCGAACGTGTAGGCCGCCGTGGTAGTGGGCGCTTTGCCGTCGATGGTGTAGGTGACGACACCGGTCGAAGAGACGAACGTCCCCAGGGTCTTTGCCGCCGCATCCGCCCAATTGTCGGTGGAGTCGGTAGTGACCGTGGCAGCGTTGTTCAGGACCGTCTCGATCTTGATGTCGCCGCTGATGACGTTTAGCCCCGCCATCTCGTCGTAGTCGTCCACGTTGGCCTGGTAGGCTTCCCGCTTGCGGAACCCGGCCATACAGTCATCCGATCCGGACACGTCGGCGATGTCGAACTTGCACTTGAAGAAGAAGGCCAAGTCCGTCCCAACAGTGAAGGCGCAGGACATCCCCGGCTCGATCCCGTTGGTCAGCTCCACACCGTCGTTGTCCGTCAGGTCCATCGCGCAGTCCAGGCCATTGGCCGCTTTCTGCGGATAGAGGATCGTCTGCGTTCCGAGAATGTGGTACTCGAAGTACGCCTCCGGGAACAGCATCCGGTTCTCGTCACCAGCAGCTCCGGTCGCCGCTCCACCACCAGTCGTGTTCAAGGTTCCGGCTGCCAACACTTTGAGCTGGATGATGGGCAAGTTCTTGAACCGGGTGTAGATGTAGCGGTCATCCAGCTTCCGGGCCAACAGCCGGTAGTCCAGGTCTCCCGGCCTTTCCCGGAAGCACGTGGTATCGAAGTGGTCGCTCTCTAGGAATCCCATTGCAAGCTCCTTTCTCGCGGATTACGCGGTGTGCGAAACGTCGGTGAGTACCGACTGCGAGTTGCAGGAGTAGGCGAACATGTTCTGCCGCGTGTGCAGCCACGCCTCGAAGGTGTGGGTTCGGTCCACAACCCGCAGCGTGCTGCCGTCCTCGTTCACCCACCCGATGTCCGTCAGGATCGCGAAGGCCAGGTCCGGCTCGTGAACCGCGTAGACGGTGTTCGACCGACACAGGAAGTCGGTAAACCAGGGCGTCTGCCCCTTGTCCTCCGTCGTCCACGCTACCGTCTCGTAGCCGTTGTCCAGCTTCATGATCGGCATGTCCACCCGCCGGTCGTTGCGGATGTAAGCTGCCGCTCGCCGCTGGATCGCCCGCTGCGAGTAGAAGGCCGTGGGCCACTTGCCGTTGCCGTTCTCCGCGCTCTCCTGCGAGAGTTCGTCCATTAGCTCCGGCGTCCAGGCCCGGAGTACTGCCGAGTTGCCCAGGAGATTCGCCTTGAGCTTGGGTTGTGCTGTGCGGGAGAGGTTCTGGAATGTGGCGACGAGGGTTCCGTCATCGATAATTCCAGCCAACCCCTGGGTCACCCCAGCCCTGGAGTTGTGACGGAACACGAAGTCTCCCGCCACGAACCCCGCCGACGCCGGAACCGTAACCGTATCGGTCGATCCCGTGACGGTCCCGAGCAGAATGTTGTTCGCATTCTGACTTCCTCCGGAGAGCGCCGTGTAGGAATCGACGCGCATGTTCTCCCGCAGGTAGCGGGTGGACATCGCGCCGATGGTCGTCGGCTGATCCTTCAGCGTCAGCGTCGTCCCGGTGTAGGTTGACACCTCCGCCAGGTCCCCGTGGCCGGCACCGTGAGTTCGGTTCCAGGCCAGGTCCTCTTCGAGTTCGTCCTTCGCGCCCTTGATCTCCTGGTCGAAAGCGTTAACAAACGCTCCGGCGCCACCGGAAGCCACCGCCATCAACTCCGCCGTGATCCGCACGACGGCATAGTGGCGCTTCATGGCGACTTCCATGTTCACCAAAACTTCGTTTCCGCCAGTCGGAAGAGCCTCGCCTTCTCCGGGCGATCCTACCGCCTGCGTACGTCCCGTCGAGGCAGCGATGATGTACTTGCTGCCCTGGAACTTGGTCTTGTCGGTGACCTTATCGAGGCGCTGCGACAGCGGCCTCTTGTTGTTCACCCAGTCCCGGATGTCGGGGGCGTAAACGTTCTGGAGAACGTTCGCCATTGTGGTGGTATCAGCAGCCATGCCTTTCCCTTTCGTAAGAGAGACGTGGCAGCTAACCCGACAGGTTCAACTGTTGAGATTCGCGTTCGCGAAGGCTTGCTGGATGAGTTCCTGCCGCTTGCCGTCGGATATCCCGAACAGATTCGGGGGCCGATCAGCCAGGGGCGGTGCCACTCCTCCAGTTACCGCCGGAGCCGCCGGTTGACCCTGCTTGGTCGCTGCGTACCTGGCGGTCTCGTCCCTCACCAACTGCTGAAGCTCCTCGGCGATAGCCCTTACGGCCTCCAGGGGTGGGATGTTCGCCCGGAAGGTGTGCCCCAGATGAGCCCAGATGGCCTTCTGAAGCGCTGGCTTCCCGGAGAATACCGGATACTGCTGCTGGATCGCCTGCATATCGGCGGCCAGCCGCGCATCAATCTGGCGAGCGTGCTCGCGCTTTTGATGCTCCTCCCACCCGCTGAACCGCTCGTCCCACTGCGCCAGCTTGGCCTCGATCTGACGACCGTGCTGGTAGCTCCGGTACAGGGCCGTGTTGAGCGCATCGCTCTCCCGGACCTGATCCAGGTCGTGGCCGTTGGAGAGCAGCCAGTTCGTATACTGCTGCGCCTCGGCCTCTTGTGGGTCTTGAGCGGGCTGGAACTGCTGGGCCTGCTGCGGTTGCCCGCCGCGCTGCCGAATCTCGGCAGCTTCTGCCAGCATCTCCATCGCCTCATCGGAGTCCAGCCCCAACACCCCTAGCTGATCCACCAGGGGTTGGTAGGGACTGTACCGCTCCAACTGCGCCTTGAACTGCGTGTGCTCCCGTTGGATGGGCGCAAACGTATCGTAAGGCACCGGTCCTGGCTGCTCCGCAGCGCCGGGTGTATGGCCCCCGGTCGCCCCTTCTGCTCCGGTCGTAGCCTGACTATCAGTAGCGGGGGCCGGCCCTTCCCCCGAGCCCGCTGGGGCTACCCCTATGGCCTGTGGGTCGTCCATGTAGTCCTCGCGGCGGGCACGCACTCATTCACACGTAACCCGCCGGGACTATCTTACCCACATTGGCTATCCGTCCGTCAACTTCTCCCGCTGCTGCTCCCGAACTTTTTCCATCAACCTGGGCTTCATCCGTTCGTACGCGAGCTTCGCCGTATCGAGCATCTCGTCGATTCGATCCTCGGAAGCGCCTACCTCGATCCCGGACAGACACATACTCACGTCCGCGTGCTGGTAGTTGCCAAGGTTCGCCCGCACACTCATCGTCACGTGGACGCGGCGGCGATCATCATCGTCGTATCTCATATCGTCAGTTCCACGGCACGTGTGGGCTGCTCTGGTTCGCCCGGTTTCGGAACCCAGCCTCGTCGTTCCGCAGCAGGAGGAGCTGGGCCAGCATCGTATCCGCATCCGGCACCCACTCCGTCGGGTGCAAGCACCAGCGATGCACTTCCAGATTCTCGCGGTACTCCACTACGTTCCGCTGGTGCCCGTAGTCGATCCGATAGAGACGCGACATCGGCACATAGAACTGCCGACTGGCATCGAAGCACAACCGCTGGTTGAAATCCAGGTGGCGGCGCAGAAGCCCCTCGGACCGCCGCACCGCCGCCTGCTTGAACTTCTCCCACTCCTCCCCTTCAAGGCCCTGACGCTGCATCTCGGCCCGCTCCCGCTCCCTGGCCTCTGCCTGGATTCTCACCGACTCCCTCTCGAACCAAGCATTAGGAGACTCCTGGATGACGGCATCGGAAGTCACATTGCTGTAACACAGAGACCGGAGGAGCAGAGAGGTGACGTACAGGGCGTCGGTTGAAGAATCCGTCGTCACACTGACGTACTTGCACCCTACGCCCGTGCCGCACGTCTTCCAGAATATCGTGTCCCACTTGTCCACGTTCGTTTGTTTTTTTCAATCCACAGCCCCCACCGGGGGCTGAACGCCCGAACCTAGCCTCCTGCAATTGGCGGGACCATCACGATCTCGGTCGCCTCCGGATCGAACTCCTTGATCTGAACGTCCTTCTTTCCACGCTTGCTGGCGAAGGCCGCGTAGCCCGCCTTTACCAAATCGGCGAACATCTGGCAGGCCTGCTCCACGTCCTCAGGCACGGCCTTCTTCCACCGGATCGACACGTGCCCCCTCCCTCCCATCACGTTTAAGCATCCCATTTGCCGTCACTCCTTTACCTACTCACTCCGCTCTCGTAGGACCGTCTCTGGAGTCGGCCACTCCTTGGCGCGGCAAAAAGCCAGAGCATACAGCCCTAGTCCCATCACCGCCGCTATCTCGTTTGTAACCTCGCTATCGAGAACGGCCACCAAACAGGACTCGCCATCCAAGACGCCGTGGCTAAACCGGCCGAACGATTCCAGGGCCGCCTCGCGATTGGCTATCTCTGCTAGTTCCTCCGCCCGTTCCTTCGACAGAAACGCTACCTTCAATGTCATCGGTATCATCTTGTTCGTCCAGCCCCTGGGAGCGTAGACCTTCTGAAGAACGCTCACCACACGATGCTGACGAGCGCCTGGCTGGACAGATCGTAGTACTGGTCGAGGGTCGTGCCGTCCTTCTGACCACCGACCATCTCCACCACCTTGTCGTCGTAGCTATCCCGCACAGCATCCACGAACGGATCGACTCCGAGCGAGATCATCGACAGGACCGCCTTCACCTGCCAGTAGAGCAGCCGCCGGATCGTCTGCTTCTCGCCGACCGCCGTCAGCCACTTCTCGTCCGTGCCGCGCTTGACGATCCGCGTCTTCGCCTTCGCCAGCTTCCCCACGACCTTCGCCTTCAAGAGCGCGCCGAATACCTCAAGGACCGCCCCCAACTTCAAAGCTCCCATTCCCGTTTCTCCTTTTCGTTGTGGACACTTGTCCACTCCGTTGTGTTATCATACCGCAGCAATCGGCGTCCAGTTTTCGGCAAGGAGTTTCGAATGACCAAGCTAGCCACCATCATCGGGTTCGCCATCGCGATCAGCATTGTATTGGCGGCAATCACTACGCTGCTCTGGTCAACGTGGAGCCTGGTCCTAGTCCCTGCCTTCCACGCGCCGGTGCTAAGCTGGATGCAGTGCCTGCTCGTGACCGGGCTCTTCCTCTTTATCGTAGGCATCCTGAAGGGGAATCTTTGAGATGGACTCACAACTGTTAGGGAATCGGAAACTGTATCGGTCGTTTCGTGTCAGAGTTAGAAGAGAGCACTCACGCTCCCAAATCCTCACGATGAGACGACAGATGCCTAATCACAAATCAAAGGTCGAAGCTGGAATGCTGTTCGGTGATCTTGCCCTGACAGGCACTGCGGAGATGCGTTCCGAGCATCAGTATGCGGAGGCACAGTGCAAATGCGGCGGTGTTAAATGGGTTCGCCTCTCCCATCTAAAGGCGGGGCAGGTTCAGTCCTGTGGCTGTCGTCAGGATAAAGCACGGCGTGACAAGCGAACGCACGGGCTTTCGTCGCATCCGCTCTACAATGTCCATAAATCAATGCTTTACCGGTGCTACGACCCGCGAAGCAAGAGCTATGCGGATTATGGCGGTCGCGGGATTGAGGTCTATCCGGAGTGGCAATTTGACGTATCGGCTTTTGTTCAGTGGGCTGAATCTACCGGTTACGAAGCCGGGAAGCAGATCGACCGAATTGACAATAACGCAGGGTACGGCCCTGACAACTGCCGCTGGGTCTCTTGCCTTTCAAACCAGAGGAACAGACGCACGAACCGTACTGTGGGCGCATTCGGTGAAATGAAGTGCGTTTCCGCTTGGGTTGAGGACCCGCGTTGCGTTGTTTCGATGACCACGCTGATTAGACGGCTGAACCTAGGCTGGCAGCCAGAGAGGGCGCTTTCAAAACAACGGCGAGGAACCGAGAATGACCGTTCTTGCGATTGATCCTGGTCCAGTTGAATCCGCTTGGTGCCTGTGCCGCGACGCCCCAAACGGACCACTGCTTACCGGTCTATTAACCAACAACCTTCTCATCGACAAACTGCGAAGCAATGCATGGGATGCTGATGCGCTTGCAGTCGAGATGATTGCTTCCTATGGCATGCCAGTCGGGGAAGAGGTTTTTGGAACGGTTCTGTGGATCGGGCGCTTTATCGAGGCGTGGGGACGAGAGCACACGCTCGTAAAGCGGCTGGAGTGCAAGCTCCACCTCTGCCACGACAGCCGCGCGAAGGACGCGAACATCCGCCAAGCGCTTATCGACAAGCTGGGGGCTCCGGGGACGAAGAAGGCGCCAGGACGAACCTACGGCGTGTCCGGACACGGGTGGAGCGCGCTTGCCGTCGCTATTACCGTCTCCGAGACCTACGACTGGGGCGCCGAGGACACCGAGGATTAGGAGGGCCAGCGGCTCCGAAGGCACTCCTCGGCTTTTAGGGAGTACCCCACCGAGACCGAGCGTAGGACTCCAGGTCTAGACGGATTCCGTCCCCCATCGGACCATTGATATAGCCGAACGCCTCCATAATGTCGCCGTTTGCCACGCTGCCGTTCCAGCTCCCCAGGAAGTGATTCGCCGTCGTATTGGCGGCTTTCCCGCCAGGCCCTGCGCTGGCCTTCAGAACCCCGTCCTGGTAGAGCGCCGTATTCGCCGTCCCATCAATCAGCATCGTAACGAGCACGGCGGAAGTGCCCCAAACTACCCCAGAATCACAGTCGGCGGACGTAGCGTCGAAGTTCCAGATCATGTTCCCGCCGCTGGAAGCATAAAGCTGGTTGAACTGTGTGCCGCTGACCGTGTAACTGTCGAACCCAATATTGAGTATCGAGTGGAGACCGGTTGGAAGCCCATTGCGCTTACAGACCAGGAAGAACTCGCAGGGAGCAAGGTCCGATGGCCCGGCTCCGCCTCCGTAAGACATCGGCCCAACCGTCAGATAATCATCCACTCCGTCGATCCGACATACGGACTTCCCGTTCTGGATCGCCGTCTTGTACAGCGGACGAAGCCCGGCAGTCCCCTGCGACAAGTGATTACCATTACCGCTCTTATCCGTAACCCCGCCGATTGGGTCGGCGTCCGCAGCAACTGCCGTCGTGCGCGCCGAATCGGTGAAAAGGGTGGTCGCATCCCCGAAGTCCCACCAAAAGATCAAGTTTGGGAAGTCGGTCGGGATGTTCGTCGCGCCACCCAACGGGATGCGGCGGCGGGACAACGGCTCCCCGCCGCGAATGTAGGTGCTCCGGGACCGCACGCCTCGCGCATAGTGAGATCGGGTAGGCATCAGACCAGGTTATCCTGCACGTCTATGGTGATGTACCCGTCGTCCGGCCACTTGGCGATCCCGCCCCCGGTAAGCGTACCCGTGATGATCGCCCGGTATCTCCCGGCTGCCAGGTCCGACGCTCCGAACGTTCTTGTCAACACCCCGGTTGTAGGATCGGCGGCCAGAGTAAGTGCCAGGGTGGTCGTGGCCCCACCCGCCACCGGTTCGCAGAGTAAGTTCAGAGTCGCGCCTGTTGTGTCTACCGCCAACCCCGTAGCCGTAGAGGTAACCGTCGCCTTGAAGAGCCGCGCCGTCTGCCCGGTTTTGACTACGAAGTCAGCCATCGTAAGAGCACGTCAATTGCTACAGTGTTCTAAACTGGCGATGTTGCCAGTTTCCGGCTACCCGCAGATCGTCGTTCGGGTCGAGTTATCCGTCACCGTGACCGCGTAACCATTCGCCGCAATCTGGGTCCTCACCGAATTATCCGTCACCGCCACAACACCACGACAGATGTCCACCGGGGTTATGGCGCTCGACCCGACACCCGTCCAGAACCCCATCATCGCCAGAAGTGTGAGCATCAAGCTGCGATGTAGTACTCCAGAACGTTAATATCCGCCGACGCAGAGGCGATATCCGCCACCAACGCTGTGTTGGCTGTAAGCTTCCAGCCCCTTGCCCCGTAATCCAGGTTAGCACCGCCACCATCCGCAGCACAGTTGATCGTCGTACGTATTGTCCCCGCCGCACCGTCTCGAAGCGAGACAACGTTCTCGGCCGCAGCCCGGTTGGTGATACAGACCTTGCAAATGTGGAGGCTCAAGCTTGCTCCAGGTGTTGCAATCACAGACAGCCCAGATGCCGATCCGTTGGCAGTCACAGGAGCCTCTGGGGATGGATGCCCCGTCAGAACCACCAACCGCCCTAACAGATCGGCCCAAAGGTGAGTGGCGTCTCCATCCGCTACCGGAGTCGCCGGCTCATTGGCGTTGGCCCGGACCCCGATGGCGACCGGGTTCCCGGCGATGACCGCATCATGCGCTGCGTCTCCGACTACCTCATTCGTATTGGTCCCCGCTGCTAACGTCACGTTCGGCAGCGTGACGACATCCACGTTACCGATGTTGTTGTCCCCAGCGGCGATGGAGAGAACGCCTACGTCTCCGATGTCGATCCCGGTGTTAGCTGACAACTTCCCGATGGCGTTCGTCCCCGCAGGGAGCGCCACGTCCGTCGCCAGAACAACTCGCTGGGTGAGAACCGAAACTATTCCAGACCCGCCGGCTACCCCTACCTGGCCCGCAATCGTGTTGACCGCTGCCCGGTTGGTCTCGTCCCAGTCATCCATGATCTGGAGGGCTGCGACAGCCGGATCATCGGAAGCTAGGGTGACGCGTGGCACCGTGACACCAACTATCCCAGCCCCCGCCGCGATCCCAGCCTGGCCGACGATGGGGTTGACCGCTGCCCGGTTGGTCTCGTCCCAGTCGTCGATGATCTGGAGCGCCACCACCGCCGGATCGTCGGACGCCAGCGTCACCCGCTGCACCCCAGCCGCTACCACACCCGCCCCACCTAGAGCATCCGTAGCGCTCCCGTCCGCACCCAGGCTGATCTTGGTACGCGGATATTGAACCGACGCAATATCGTCCGTCGCAAAGGTCGAACCTCCCGATCCTGCATTCGCAACAACATTGTCTACAAAATAACAGAATGACAGGACGATGCCAAGTACCAGGAGTTCGATCATTCGGTCAGGCCCCCACCCCTAATAGCATCCGCTGCGGCACACGACCGGCTGCCGCTGCCTGAACGTCCGCGATCCACCGAGTTGTTCCTACGCGATTCAGCACGCCCGGATAACGCTGCCTGGAGAGATTGTAGAGTTGCCGCACATCGCTCGCCGCCAGACTGCGATTGTAGACCCTCAGATCGTCCATATTCCCGGCCAGATTGAAATCCGTGGTAGGTGCTCCGTACCAATCTCCAATCATAAACGTCTTGCTTCCGGCGGCAACGCTCGTTGGCGCGGCTCCGGTCCCGATGGATATTCCGTTCACGTAGACTTCAGTGGCTGCGGCCGTAGCCACGAAGCACAAATGCCTCCAGGCACCGTCGGCAAAAGGCGTGGATGTTACGTTGACGAGAGTGGTAGAGCAATAGCACGCAGTATTCGAAGCGACCTGCCAATAAGTAGTTGCCCCTACGGTGGTCCCAAACCACACAAAGCCACTGGCGTCGTACGCCGAGCAGCGCAGCCAGGCGGCAACGGTGGTTGCAGCCCCGCTGAACGCTGATAGGCCGGCTACCTGCGCGTTGTCGTTGACTCCATCAAAAGCCAGAGACCCCCAACCGCCAACACGCGGAACGGAATCAGGATTTAGCCCACGTGCCATATCCCCTAGATACCCGTTGTCCCGCTGGCACAGGTCAATCAGACTGGTAGCGGATACCCAGGTAGGGGGGCGGTCGGGAAGCACCATCCACCACCATACCAGGCCCCGGTTCAGCGGGTGCGACCAGTTGACCGGTTGGCCGTAGTTGATCCCCCCGGCACGAAAGGCGATCATGCGATCACGCGCTCTTTATACGCTCGTCACGTAGATTCCGGTTTGACTAAGAGAGTGATTTCCAGCCGTCGCATGGAGCGCTGCCACGGTATCGTGCGTTACCCAGAGACTGTGCGCTACCGGAACGATGCCGCCGCATACGGCTGCCAGACTACTGGGCCGGAACCAGTAGGTCTGGTTGCTGGTGGCATCAACGGCAGTGTCCGCCAGGAAGATGAGCCCGCCATTCCGGATGTCGGCCGTGGTGACGGTCTCGGCGCTGTCCGTCCCGTCCATCACGTCCGGATAGAGCGGTGTATCGTTGACCGCTCCTGCAATCCAGATTTGGATGCTCTTTGCCGTGGTGGGAGTAGTCCCGGTGGTGGCCTTCCCCCCAATCATGTAATCGAGGTACAGGTTACTCGCGTTACTGATCCCAGTGCTTTCCTGCCCGGCGGTCAGCGTTGCGCTGCTCGCCAACGAAGCGAGCGTGATCGTATAAGCCGCGCTCGCGGCGTAGGCGATCTTGATGTTTGCGTTGGGTTTGTACTCCAGCCACCACGGTGCTCGATTGAACCGCTCCCAGATACGCTCCAAAACACGCGGGAACCGACGCGGAACAATCCGCTGCGGACTGACAAACTCGGTTCGGTGGCCCCGGTGCTTAACCTCCCACTCGGACAATCGAGCCAACCAGGTAGCCGGAGACTCGCGTATCTCGTGACGCCTGCGACAGTCGTGGCATACCGCCATCAAATGGATTAACGGCGGTTCGTCCAGTTGTCGTAGCACCCTGTCGATCACAGGAGTCACGGAAGATTCCTTGACTGACGAACGTCCTGATAGGACAGCGTGCCCTCGTAACCCATCGTGGCCGGCGCAGCCGTAGTCCCCGCCCCAGTCGAGAAGAGCTTTTCAGCCCGGCGAGTCTTACGACGAGCAACCGCAATGAGATGAGCGCGCTGGGCAACCGGAGCAGCCTGCGCTCCGGAGAAGATATCAGCCACGGCCTGACGCACGTTCGGCAGACTCGGGTTAGCCGTTCCGGTTGCGAACAACCGTTTCCATCCATCCCGTTCCGGCTCGGTGCGAGCGATGTACTGCGGCCAGGAGAAGCTGGTGCCATCCTGGCTGCTCTGCTCCACGAACTCCCGCTCGGTAACAGCACTCCGCCAGACCCAGAAATCCGGAACGGCGTTCAGATTGTACGCTGTTGCGATCTCGAACGCACCGTCATCCGTGTTGGGGATAACGGCGAGGATCGGATCGGCCAGAATATCTGCCTTCAAGACGATCAGTTGCGCTGCGGTTAAGGCCATCTTCCCTCCCTACACCGGGCGAGTGATGAGGATCAGCGTGCGCGCCGCTCCCTGGTTTACCGGCGTCGCCGTCGTCCCGGAACGAAGCTTGAAGTCCTGGATTCCCAGGGTGTACTTCGGGTCGATAGCGATCCACCGCGAAGCATCTGCCTGAAAAGTTAGCTCCGTCCCATCATCCTGGTAAACATCATTGTAGGTGGTCTCATCCACCGCTGCCTGCATCGTAAGATCGGCCGCCGTCCAGGCCGCCGGCATCTGGATGCCAACCAGCGCTTCCCCCCCGATGCTGACCGCGCCGGAAAGAGCCGCAGCGTTCGCAATCGTGATGTTCCGCTGGGCGGTATTGCGCGGGACCCCGGCGTTGGCGTTCACAGAGTCTACTGCCATGCGAAGCTCCTCTCATCCTCCACTAGCCCGACCACATCAAACGAACCGGCCGCCGAAACTACGGGCGTAGTGGATACGCACACCCGCAACTACCAGAACCCACCCATCAAACTCACGATAAAAACCGAACAGCTTTGGGCACAGCGCTACCGAGACCTTAGTGCTGTATCCAGAACCATCGCCTACAGTTCCGCAGTCCCACATCCAACGAGCTACTCGCAGCAGGCGAGCTATCCTATCGAGCCTCAAGACCAACTTGAACTTCAATGCGACATCCTCGTTAGTGCTCCCTGTCATATTTATCCTCCCCTGGCCCGGCGGTGCGCCGAAGCTGCCTTCAACCGGTTCTCCTGCTCGCGCTCCGTCTCCACCCGTCCCGCGAAGTCCTCGGCGTCGGCGGCGCGACCGCGAGCGGCGTATGGACCTGGTCGCCGCGAACCGTGACACAACCAGGAGTTCAAGTCGTGAGTGGTGCTGGCGCGACCGAGACGGGAATCGTCACGGTCATTGCCCACGATTCGTACCTACTCAATCTCGGTTCGCCGGATGAGGGTTTAAGAAAGAGATCGGTGCGCGCCTTCGTCGACGAGATGGAGCGCTGTGAGATTTTATCCATCCCTTACCTGATCGCTCACCCAGGCGCCCATGTGGGCTCGGGAGAAGAGGAAGGGATCAAAGATA
>ERZ1292644.1294-Hain-H14-01um-R2-1294-length-13295-cov-49_pt1 | contig 13295 bp, 26 predicted proteins | sample MGYA00564402_ERZ1292644 | MGnify/ENA primary metagenome ERZ1292644 (study PRJEB36523, sample SAMEA6512644) | groundwater metagenome | collected 2019-01-09 | study: AquaDiva: Metagenomics assemblies of 32 groundwater samples
AGGGCCTCCACCAGCTTGTCCATAAACCGTTCATCCTCCTCTTCTTGGCTGACCTGGCGGTGCGACAGAGCACAGCCTACGGAGGACTGACATACCGCCCAGGGGTTGACAGAGGTGTCGCCCCTTGCCTTGATATCCTGGATACAACGCTCCACAGCAGCGGCCTGTTCTGGGGAACAACTAGGTAAAGCTCCCAATACAGCTTGTGCGTAGTAGCCAGCCACGGCCCGGAAGTTCTCTTCATTATAAAGGGGCTGGCCTAGACGATGGTTCACCAGGTCGTGCATCCCTGAAATAAGGGATAGAGCCTCTGCCTTGCACCCTGGACAGGGAATACTTTCAGCTACAGCCTCCAACTGATGCCACCAGGAGGAGCCAGCACCCTCCTCTTCCTTATATAAGGGGGTATCCAGAGGCAGGGCCCGGAGCTCGTCCAGCGTCACTTAGGTACTACTCCCATAAGGTCCCTTATAGCCCCAGCCCAGCGTTGTCTCCGAGCTACCAGCTTCCCTTGTAGGTGCTTGACCAACTGCTCCAGCCTATCGTCGTCTAGCTGCTGAATTACCATGTCATCCACCCAGCCCAGCAGTTCCTTGTTGCTCATACTATGCAGGTGCCGCTGTACCTCCCCCTTTATGAGATTACCCCACACGTGCCACCGCTCCGTGCCTCTGCTGGTACTCCTCTCGTATGGAGGAGAGCAGAAGGCCCAGTTGTTCATCAGTCATCTGGCCCATCACGGCGGGTGCCGGATTACCAGCGGAGCCGGGCGGCGTTACCAACCCGCCGGGGGCCGGTGTACTTGCGGAAGGATTTGCGGAAGTGTTTGGTGGGGAAGACGGGTTTGGAGCTGGCAGCCCTGGGGCTACTGGTGCCCCCGGGGCTAAAGGGGTGGCGGCTGCTGCCTTGCCGGTTGCAGCTACCCGCATACCCTGCAGAAACGCCCCGGCGTATATGTTCATAAACTGGTCCCCCAATGGATTGGGTGCGTAGAGTGCCAGCAACCGTGGATTGGTCTGGGCAATAATCTCCAGATGCCCCAGGGGGTTGGCCGCGACCTTCGCCTGCATGATTGCGGTGATGGTTGTGGTTACAGCCGCAGCAATAGCGGGAAGTGCTGCTACTACTTGAGCCACTACTACTCCAACCGAGTTGGAAGGACCCTGAGATACTGGTACACCTCCAGGCACAGGCACTCCCCCGGTTATGCCTTTGGCCTGGAGAACAGCCTGCACCTTGGTTTCCACTAACTGCTCGATATAAGCCTGGATAGCCTGCTGGCGAGCAGCCATGTCAGGGCCGCTACTGTCGACAGGGGGCGGTGGACCTTCACCTGTAGGTGCAGCTCCGTTGGTGTAGGGTGTGGTCATAACTTACTTAGCTACTGCTTTTTCGCATTTTAGCTACTAGAAAATGTTTTTTAGGTTTTTCTCAGCTAGAGCTATCCCTGGTATTTTTATTTACACGGTCCTTTTAGCTAGGACCTATGTCATAAAAAATGTTTTCTCAGTCTGGTCAATAACCTCAATATTACCCTTACCCCACTTCCACTGGTGTATCCAGGGATGTCATCATCAGGAGGTGCATCTGGACTGCAGAAGCCAGTTGAGGCACCTGATACCAGCTTTGCCCCTCGTACCCCATCTTGGCCATAGTCTGGTGGTAGTCTACAGCCTCCTTCACCCCGGGGATCGCCATAACCCCTTCTTGCCCCATCTGATACGCCTTGTTGACGACGGGGGCGCAGGTGGGACACTTGCTCTCCCCGCAGAAGCTATGGCCGCTAGCTGGCTCTGTTGCTGTTCCACCAGGCTTCGAAGCTGTCTGGATCTGGGCCAGCACCAGCTTCTCCTCTCTCTTCTGTAGCTGAGCTACCTCGGTCTTTAGCTGAGACACCGATTGGCTCAGGTTCACCACCGCCGCCACCATCTCGCTGGGCTTCGTCAGGTCCTTGGCTTCCAGCATTCTTATCTCCTGGCAGCTTTAGCCTTGGGTACGTGGTGCCGTCAAATACCAGGGGGACCACCCCGTGTATGTTGCCGTCCTCTGCTGGTGCGGCTAGCTGCAATCCAAAAGTCTCCAGGGTAATGCCGAAGGGTTTGGCTTCCCAGTAAGGTATTGCTCCTACATGACCGCTAGTACAACTGAACCGCAGCCGGAAGGCGTGTTTGGCTATGGTAGGGGGACTCCAGATAGCTTGTTTGAGGCACCCCGCGATAGGGCATTGCGCCAACTTGCGCTTCACAAACTGATGCATAGGCTAATTATCGCTTTTTATAGGGTGGAAGTAAAGGGATTAAGGATTCTGGGAAACTTTCGATTTCTATAATAACGCTAAGCGTTATGGTCTATATAGTGGAAACCCGTCCTCAGCTACAAAGAGGCGGCAGGTATAAAAATTATTATTATTATTATTATTTACTCCTCCCGCCTCTTTGTAGCTGAGAGGGGGTTTCCACTATATAGTGGAAAAGGGGGGTAAAGAGTTTTGGTCTAAAATGCTGCCGGACCGAAAACCTGTGGGGTCCGGAAGGCGGACAGGCTGCTGAGGTTGCCGGCTGTTGAGACTCCAGGGCTGTGGACTAAAACTCGTCCAAAAGGACTTTCCAGGCAGGATGAAGTAGTATAATATATAGTGGCCCAGGTCACATTAGGAGGCCCTATGTCACGACGCACAAAGCAATTCTTAACAGCAGAGGGTGAACTGCTCAAGCTAAAACCTATTTTTTTGTTAGGTGGTTCCCTAGTAGTGGTTCTGCCTCCCGAGTGGGCAGACATGTGGGTTAACCAGACAGATATGTGGGTAAAAATAGATGACTTAGAAGAAGGAGTTGGCTTAGTTCTGCGTCCCTACTTTGGTAAAGTTGCCCCTAGGGTGACTACCCTACCCTTGGGCATCTGATGATGCTTGTACCTGACATGACACCAATTATTACCATAGTAGAACTGGTAGCGTACACAGGAGGACTCAAAGGCCGCAAACCCGTATCCATGTTTCTGTGTGCTCCCACGGGCCACGGTAAAACTGAATATGTGATGAAACGCTTTGAGAAGAATAGGGGTATCCATCGGGCTGAGATGCTGACCCGTATTGGTATAGCAAAGTGGCTGTTCAAACCGGGAGATGAACATTGGCAGGGCCTGCACCATCTGATAATAGCTGATGCAACCACAGTTCTAGGGGGAAATGATGTCAACGAAAGCCTGGAAGGTTATCTGCAGTCTCTCAACTACGAGGGAACAAGTGGCTATCACTCCCTGCATTTACCCTCCGTTAACCTACCGCATCCTGTGACTATTGGTCTAATAGCTGGTCTGGTCCCGGCAACAATCAAGCGGCGGGGAAAACGCTGGGCAGAAATTGGGTTCCTGCGGCGCTATCTCCCTACGTCCTATAGCTACACACAAGAACAGTTAAAGAACTTAATGGAACTAACACTACGGGGCCGCACCCCTCCTCCTCCTCCCAAATGGATCAATTACCGATTATGGAATGTCGAAGTGACAATCAAGGAAGAGCTGGCGCTTCCTCTGATACCCATAGTTGCAAACTTAAACGGGGACCACACGCTGGCAGAAATGCTCTTCAGCCTAGTGCTGGCCCACGCTTTACGCCGAGGATCGCTCGTGGCAGACGGGCAAGATGTTGCTGCCGTCATCCGCCTAAGCCAATGGATGAACTATGACTGTCTTCACCTACCTAACCAAACCATAGAGCTAGAATGACAGAAGAGAAAGAAGAAGGAAGAGAAGACCAATGAATGACATTCCTCCTACAGGGACCCATTATGAGAAAGCTACAGATACTCTGTATATGTTATACAAGGATACAAAACCCGTTACGATGTTGGGGGTGAAAGATGACGTGGCCATCTATTTAGATGTAGAAGATCAGGTTGTGGGCATAATTTTTTATCACGCTCAGAAATGGGCTGCACAACAACGTGCCCAAGGGGGTGAAAGACGGTTTATGGCTTTGCTGAAAAGTTTTGAGGTGACTTCGTGACCAACAACAATGACCAACAGCTTTCCTGCCGGGTCAACGCCCGGGGAGTCCTCTGCTCGGGGTGTAGTCGACGGGCCGTCATCACCTTGGAGTGGTACAGCAACATTGTGATGACACCCTCCAGCCTAGCTTTACTTAACAGTAGACAGCCTCAGGAGGAGCAGGTGGTGGGCAAAGAGATGTTCACGCTATGTTTGTACTGCTTGAGGAGGGAGCGTTATGTACCGGTATGGGACAATGCCGCTAAACTGCCACGGTGGGAAGCGGTAGAGACCCTAGTTGGGGATGTTGGTCCACCGGAGACATATGCCCCAGGGTAAGGTTGCTGCCCAGTATGTTGAAGGGGCTTGCATGTGGTGTAGGGGGAAGGTACTCCGGGGGTACAAACACCGGGAAGGCTTTCAGAAGTGCCTCTCGTGTCACCGTACAAGCTGGTGGAGCTGGCAGGCTCAGTTTCCGGAACTACACAAAGGGGAGCAGGGGAAGCTATGGTAGGTATCTCTTGATAACAAGTAACAGCGTAGGTGTAGAAGGGCACTGGTTTGGCATCCGCGATGCCGATCCTAGGGCGGTGGCACTATACCGGCGGCACTATTCGGCACCACGCCTTGGGCGCTTGAGGTACCACGCCAATCAGCGGAAGTTCTGCGGTCCTGGTGCCCATATGGTCCTCTTGACCAGTGACGGACTAGGATTATTTGTGTGGCGGTTAAATCTGATACGGCGAGATGGCCAGCTAGGAATAGAATGCTCAGTATTCCGCAACGAAGGCCCTCTGCGTTCCAGTGATCTGATTCTGGAGGCAGAAGAACTGGCGTGGCGTCGGTGGCCGGGTCAGCGCCTCTTTACCTACGTCTGGCCTGCAAAGGTCAAGAGCGCGAACCCAGGCTATTGCTTTAAGTGTGCCGGTTGGAGACAGTGCGGACGAAATAAGGATGGCAGATTGATTATCCTAGAGAAACTAGCTCCCTTGTCGTGAAAGGAGAGTTACGAAGCTATGGTAGGACCTGAAAGCAACCGGGGCACCTTCCCCACTTATAGCCACTACCAGGACAGTGGATGTGAACCTGCTTTGCCCTCTTGCCTCTTCTGTCCCCTGCCCCTTTGCCGGTACGACGATGAACGGGGGTACGCCAACTGGAAAAGACGGCAACAGCGGGTAAAAGCAAGGACTTCACTGGAAACCACCTCTAAAAAGGGTTGACTTTTTAGTATATAATAATATATACTAGACTCCACAGGGTCAATAAGTTCACTCGATAAGGAGGAGCAGCGATGGACAACGTAAAGCGGATTGACACGGTGAGACGACCAGACGGGACATGGGTACTGCGTAACCGCAAACTGGGGACGCTCTACGGCCCAAGGTTTTCAACCCAGGCAGAGGCTACCGCGGCTATGCTGGCAGAAAATAAACGGTTGGAGACATGGTGAAGTGATGACGCCCAAGTGCCGGGATTGTGGAACACCTATGAATATGGTCCGCCTGGAATGCCCCCGGTGCTCCACCTATCGTCGGAGCCCGCAGGCCCGGTAGGGCTAGGGCAGGAGGAGCAATTATGTCACAAGTCATCTGTGCCTGGTGCAGCAAGTTCATCCGTAGGTTGGACGACCCCAGGACAGGGACTAGCCACGGGATATGCCAGAGTTGTCTAAAGCAGTATTTCCTAAAGATTACTTTGCAGGAGAAGAAGACATGACAACACTCGCCGGTGATGTACTAGAGGAACTAACTGCGCTGGTAACAATGTATAACCGGCACCTTCTCACCGAGAAGTACTCAGCGGAAGAGAAGAAGAAAGCTTCAGAGGCTATCCTGGCTCTTCTCAAACAGCACCAATGCAGTAAAACGGAGGCCGGCGGATGCACACTGACGGTCAAGCCGTGGACCCGTGAGACTGTAGACATAACCCGGGCCCGGTCGCTGCTTTCCCCGGACCAGCTAGCGCAATTGGTGAAGACCAGCACCGGCATATCTCTCGATGTGAGGCCCCTCCGTGTGCAGTAAGGGTTGGAGCTACCGGTGTGCTATAGCGAAGGGGTCCCAGTGCACTTGCAAGTGTCGGGGGCTCTGTCACGGCAAGGCCAGAGGACAAAATAAGGAGCAGGTTTTGGTGCTGAGACAGCAAGGGCAGCTTCCTAACAGCACCCAACACGGCTACGTACAACAAGAACTGTTCGTACAGGAGGAAGCATATGTATTACCTTGAGCTAGTATGGCCGCTGATAGTGTTAACAGTCTTTTGCTTTGGTGTGGAGGTATATGTATGGGTCAAGAAGTAGCTGCTCTGCACTACAGCTCGCTGTTAACCTACTGGGAATGTCCCCGCAAGTGGCATTACCAGCAGCAGGGGTGGCAGCCATACGAGTTGCCTGCTCCAATGCTCCGGGGGCTGCTGGTGGACCGGGGTGTGGCAGGAGCCTGGCAAGGGCAGGACATCCGCGCCGCTGTAGCTGAGGAGGTGGGGATACACCTGGCTGTTGTAGACTCTGCGCGACTACGAGACGGCGCAGCACTCAAGGATGCCATCCGTCAGTTAGGTAGAGAAGCCATCACCATGGCCCAGCGTTACATGGCACAGTTGGGGGGAGACCTGGCCCCGCTGTTAGTAGGTACATCAGTAACTAAAAGCTCAGTAGCTGGCCCTATTGCGGGCACCCCAGACTGCGTAGCCATGCACAAGGACCGACGGGTATTAGTGGAACTGAAGACGGGACAGGACCCCAACCCCCGCATATACTCCATGACTGGGCAGGCCGACTTCTACGCCTACATCCTCAGCGATATTGAGCTAGTGTACTACGATCTAATCTCCCCCACCAGTGTAATGCGTTACCAGCGGCCACCCCGTCTGGACCGTGGGGAGTACCTATTCCACACCCTGGAGCGGCTGGCGCTCCAGGCCCGTGCCGCAGTGCGGTTTAATGATACTTCACTGAGTGTGGATGCTCCTCGGTACGGTTGGTGGTGTGCACGTTGCCCCTTTATGGAGGCGTGTCAAGCGCGGGACGACGGGGCAGACGATGAGGAGATACTGCTGACCACCCACTGGAGGGCCGATAACTCAAACACAAATGCCAAGCAATTACAGCTAGGTGGTGGAGAAAGCATATCATGAAACTGCACGAGATGCTTCTCGATATTTACAATGATGTCCCCCGTGATAACTCCCAAGTGTTTATGAATTACTTACTGGAACATTGCCCTGATCTAACAATGACCATGCAAAACACCTCAATAAGTAGCGGCGATCTATTTTTTGGTCTATTTATAGGGCTAATAGTAGCACGCAGATATGGGATATCAGAGGATGTTCCAGCTTGGCTGCAAGGCCCTGAATTAAACTGGAGAAGGAAATAATGAAGCTAACTGACCTCCAACGTCGAGCCACCATTGCTCTTATGGGGGAAAGCGGCAGCGGAAAAACGCACCAGCTGGGCACCCTATGTGAGTTGCTGCCCACGGTCATCCTCACTAGCGATTTGGACGGCCTGGACACCCTGGTCAAGATGCAAGTGCAACCTGCCGAGATCATCTACGTGGAGCAATGGACAGCGGCCTGGGACTATCTGGATGAACTAAAGGCCGCACTCAAGAACGGGGCACGGGCTGTGGGCGTAGATGACTTTGGTGCCAGTCAGGAGGTGATGCGCCGCAAGGCCATGATGATGGCCCGCAGCCGGGACGAAGAGCGCATGAAGGTCTCGGAGCGGGAAGCAATGCTGCGCAAGGAGTTCTTGCTGGGTAACCGCCGGCTGCAGTTTCAGGGCTTTCAGGAGCTAGCCGAAGGCGGCAGGGACTTTATCTGGGAGCTACGTCAGCTACCGACCCAACTCCTAATGGTAACAATGCTCCAGGGGGTGAGACCGGACCCTCGTAGTGGAGAGGACCGCTTATTCCCGGAGTTAGAAGGAAACCTACGCCATACCATACTGGCCCGCTTTTCCCTGGTAGTGGAGCTATTCCGCACTTGGGACTATGGGGTAGAACTATGGTGCGCAACCACCCGGGGACACCCCCGCACCAGCGCCAAGGACCGCAGGGGAGCGCCACGGACCTGGACAGCGCCCACAGCCGCTAAGCTGCTGCTGCATATCAGCGGGAAGGAGGAACAGTCTGATGTTGAGACGGAGGTAGAGCGGAGGATCGGAACTGGGCTAAGAGTTTAGCTGAGGCCGGTGGCCAAAGGAGGTTAAACAATGAAACGGGAGGAAGTTGGCAGGCTCCCTTCGAACTTTACTTGGAGGGTAATATTGGCACCTGTGCTACAGTGGCCTAGCTTATCCTTTGCTAAGTGGTCAGGCGGCGCTGGTCGATTTGCCTGTTGCGAACGATTCTACTGGAGAGGCAAGTGGACACCATTTTGTTGGAACTGGAAACGATTCAGGTTTCTAGGGCTGTACAAAAACAATGGTCTAGGTTGGTAATCTAGGCTGGTGATGTAAGTAATATACATAGCAGAGTTTGCGGGTTGCCACTGTCCAGGTTTTGACCTGCAGTACAAGTGCAGCCATCCCAGGGGAAGTCCAGACTAAGGTAGGGCTATGCTTCGCAGATGCTTTACTGAGGTGGCGGTGTGGCCCTGGGCCAGCCGAACCCAATAGTCGCATAAAGTCAGCTTATCCGTGAGGACTATAACAACACGGAGCAAGGCTGGTGGCGAAAGAATAGACGTTACATACAAACAGGAGTGACTAACCCCCTTGCAGCTAAGAACCGTCGTTAAACACTGCTCAGGTAGGCCGCTAATGAAGCGTCAGTCGGGTGACGAACCGACTCAGACCTGCAAGGTGTTCCAGGGTTCAGGCCATTTAGTCACATCCCAGGGGAAATCGGTGCGTGTCGTTATAGCCGATAGAACGATGTGTAATTCATTCACGAAGACCGTGTGGCCCTGGGCCAGCCGAACCCAATCACCAATATAAGGTAAGGAGAAAGCATCATGACAACAAGTAGTGAACTAAACCGATTACGGGCGTTGGCTGGAGCAGGTTATGCCAGCCTCGAGGAGTTAGCCCGGCTGGCTGAACTGGACGGAACAGGTGCAGCCCCTCTACCATCCGCCACCCGCCGGCGGACCGCACCCCAAACCAGGGCCCGGATCGCGCCAACCCCCGTGGCTGCCGCTGACGATGACGATGACGACATCATGTTCGTCAACCTGAACACAGAATCCTTTGAGCAGGGAGGAAACAACTTTTTCCCACCGGCGGGGGGTGAGGCCATCTACCCTGGCCGTTGCACCGGAGCTATGGTGCCGAACCAGGTAACGGGCCAGGTCTGGTTCTTACTGGAGGGCACCGAAGAACCTTTCCAGGGAGCACTAGTAACAGCCAACCTAGAGCATCCCAACACCGGCCCTGGTGGCAGCGGAGCCTGGAAAATGAAGCAGGTACTGGACATTCTGGAGGTACCCTACGAAGTACACCCGGGGGTGGGAGTGCAGTTCAGCAAGTCGGCATTAAACAATATTCCCTGCCAGGTGGAGTGGAGTTACATAGACAACAAGGGGAAGCGGGAGCTGCGCATTCAGAACATCTATTCTGCGGGACAGAAGATAGAGGGTTTATGAAACTTACTTGGGCAAGGGGACAAGGGCCAGCTACCACACAAGAATTAGCTGATGCAGTGGAAGCGGAAGGCCGCTTGGAGAGAGGAGCAGTAGTCAGCCCCGATGGTCTCAGATGCTTATGGGGAGTAATCGAAGACTATAGGTATAGCATAAATCTTGAGAGCGGGAGTCGCCTACTTAGTCGGGATCACGCTATGTATCTAATACGTGTTGGCTGCTCCATTAAGGAGAACGATAACTTTTCTGGTACACCGGAGGAGCGTTGCGCCGAGATGGTGCGGCGACTGCGGACGATACCCTGATGGCCCCGGACCAAATATTTGAAACATGGAGGTGCCAATGCTAAGAGAACATCCAGTAGCAGAAGAGCAGTGGGGATGCGGCACACACGGAGAGCTCAGCATCGAGGACTACCTTGAGGACGAAAAGGGTTTTCCTATTTGCATCCTCTGCCTTTTGGATGAGATGTGTCTTGAACCATCGGTGCGGTATTTAGGGGAAGACAATTGTTGATGAGCGCTATTGAGGAAATGCTTCTTAATCCACATGTAGCTGAGGTGTGGGCCAAAGCTCAGGCTACTCCCCCAAATTCCACGGTATTCTGGAAGTGGACATGTGGTGGGTGTAAGGAAAGGGTGGCATCAGATGATGAGAGCACACTACACACCAGCTACAAACATTTAGACTGCGGTTACGAAACCCGCACCGTAGACGGGGACCTGGGGTTTGCACTTTGGTTACGAGTCCAACGATAAGTGTTAAGTCCGAGGTATGTGGACTCCCGGGAGGCTCATTGGCGGGTGGTGCCCCTAGAGCGGGCTGGCTTTCAAAAGCGACAGCTTACCGCTGGGGATGTGCAGTTCCCGGAGTTTACGGGGGAGATCGTACTGATTGAGCACAAGACGGTGGCCAAGCTGTTGGATGACATGGCCTCAGGGGTGCTGGTGCGACAACTACGTAGGATGTGCGAGGAGACCCGCTGGCCTATCCTCCTAATAGAGGGCCGGTGGCAGCAAACGGAGGGAGTGTTGCTTAACACCCAGTACAGTTGGGAACAAGCCTGGAATATGCTTATGACGTTGCAAGATATGGGGGTGCGGCTGCAACTGGCCACCGGACCGGAGCACGCGGTGCAGCGCATTCTGGAGCTAGCGGAATACTATGCCAAGGATTACCACCCCAGCGCAGCCAGAGCGCCGGCGGGGGACCTGCGCATCGCGGCCCTATCGCTGGTCCACGGCATTGACCGGGTGAAGGCGGGTGCGCTACTGGGACATTTTAGCAACTTGGCGCACATTGCGGAGGCCGCACCCCTGGAGCTGGAGAAAGTGGCGGGTATAGGCCCGGTGCTGTCGGGGCGCATACACAAGTTCTTCACTGGGAGGGAGGGATGAGACTTAAACCCGACAAGCTGTTGCGGGACCACCCAAGTATTCTGCCAGCACCCATTATGGGACAGAGGTATTGGATACGCCGAGGCACTGACTTAGAGCGAGCCCTAATTAGTTCGTTAGAAGAAAAACAATGTGGATTTTGCGGGGTGGAACGATCTGTCGGGAAACGATGGACGAGATGCCTGGTGGAGATAGTTCCCCTCCACCAGCCCATTACTCGCTGTTGTAAAACTCCCGACGAACCTCCCCCAGGAAGTTTTGCAGTAAGGGTAATTTCCGGCTCGTTAGAAGCGAATGGAAGCGAGCGATGGCTGATGCCATTCTGGATACCACTGCTGAGTACGGTATGAGACTTAAACCCGATAAGGTGCTACGCGACCGGTTCTTCACGCCAGAATCATACCAGCATCCGGCAAAGGGGCACCTTGGCTTATGGTGGGAGATACTGGAGCGGCACACCAAGCCGGGCGAGTGGGTGCTGGACCCCATGGCCGGCGTGGGGGCCGCAATGCTGGGCGCGCTGATGGGGCGCAACGTCATCTGCGTGGAGCTGGAGCAGCATTTCATAGAGCCGATGCGGGCAAGCTGGGCCAAGATGCGGCAAAGCCCTATGCTGGGATGTGAGCTGGGGCAGGTGGTGATACTGCGGGGGGACGCCAGGTGTCTACCCTTGGGCAGAGTGGACAGTTGCGTGTTTAGCCCGCCGTATGAAGGGAGTATTGAGGGTTCACCACCACCGCGGGCGCCAGATGGTAAAGCCGGGAGTATGACTGCTATGAAAGGTAGAGGACTAGGATGGCAAAGAATCACGGGCTACACCCGCCCCGTGGACAGCATCGTGACCTCCCCGCCCTACGAAGCATCGGTTGGCGACCATAAGGAAGGACCTAATGCCGGCGGCAACGAGGAACGCTACGGGCGATGGGTAAAGGGTACCGCAGAAGAGCACGGCGGCTACACCCGCCTGCAAGTAGATAGCATTCTGACTAGCCCTCCTTATGAAGCGCAAATAAGCGATGAAAACAGCCGGTATCGGCTTTACACCAGAGGTAGTTATAGAAATGAAGCTGCTTACACCCGCCCAGTGGATGCAGTGGTCACGTCGCCGCCGTATGAGCAAGCCCAGACTGGAGGCGGCATATCTGCTTTAATGCGGGGTGAGGGAAACTACAGTTTAACCACCAAGATGCCCGCATCAGTGTATCAGCCTGCCGCACATGGGCAGAGCTCTGAAAACATTGGGAACATGAGAGGCGAGCGATACTGGGAGGCAATGCGACAGGTCTACGCCGAGTGCCACCGGGTCCTAGTTCCGGGCGGTCTAATGGTGCTGGTGCTCAAAGGTTTCACCCGTGATGGGAAGTACGTTGACCTGCCGGCGCAGACCCGAACCCTGTGCGAGGCTCTGGGCTTCAGCTTTGTGGAGACCTGGCAGCGGGAGATTTGGTCCCTGAGCTTCTGGCGCATCCTACAGAAGCGGCGGGACCCGGAGGGATGGGATGAACGGCTGCAGTTTGAGCAGGTGCTGGTGCTGCAAAGAGAGGGTTAATGACACCACAAGAGGAGCAACTGAGGATTCCCCTTGTAGATGAAGCCATTGAGGAATGGTGTGTAAACCCAATTGGTAAGACATGGTGGGAACTAAGCCTGCTACTGCCGCCCCTCGACGGCCTGCCGCACATTTGGCACACGCAGAATTGGCAAATTGAGGTGTTCCCCCACGGGAAGGGGTTAACAGCCTCCCGGCGGCTGAAGATCACACGACGAGAGGTTAAAGATGCGGTGTGAAGATTGCCACCGTATAGAGCCGCAATTAAGGTCCTGCTGGTGTCGGCTCCTGCTCTGCCCCTGGTGTTGGGCTAGACACCGGTGCGGGGAGGGGAGATAACAACATGAAATTTATCATAGGACTTTTGGTAATGATAGTAATTATAGGATGTGGGGTATCAAGAGACAGTCTAGGAATCAAAACAGGAGAGTCTTCTATCCGCAAATGGCATGATGATGCAGCTCGGGTAACTTGTTGGGTTTACCGTGCAGGGTATGCAGGAGGGATTTCGTGTTTACCAGATTCAGTGACTGGGAAGTAAGAGACCATGGTTATGGTAAAAACTCGTGCAGCTATCTGGCTTAGGGTCAGCACAGGGGAGCAACATGCCGAGAACCAGTTGCCGGACCTGCAGGCATGGGCGGAGCGCCGGGGGTGGGAGGTGGTGAAGGTGTACGAGGTAGAGCAGTCTGCCTGGGTAGGTGAAGGTCCAAAGCTACTATCTGAAGTATACAACGATGCTCGGATGGGCTATTTTAACATTCTTCTGGTCT